>JAABUU010004724.1_pt1 | contig 15796 bp, 20 predicted proteins | sample 5559301 | NCBI WGS metagenome assembly JAABUU01 (sample SAMN10711884, study PRJNA513360) | rock metagenome | isolation source: Antarctica rocks | place: Antarctica: Victoria Land, Richard Nunatak white | reverse complement strand
CATAAGATAGGACTGTTGCTGCATATAATCTGTATATAATCAGAGATACCGTGGATGGATGTGCTGATACGTCGAAAGCCAGAATCTTGAAGCACTTTTTTTCATTATACATACAGTAGTGTGCCTCCATTGACGACAAACACATGTGTCTGTAACAGTCCACAAGAAAACAGCTCGAACTGCTGTCCCGTTGAGACAGCATTGCTTGGCATGCATTGCACATCAACACATGCCATCAATCTCCTGCCAAGTAGAGTTGCTATTGTTACACGAAGTATACAAATGATATCATATGGGCTTGGACAGACTGTGATTGGCAGGTGTGCTGGTGTCACAACTTGGGTTTCATGCCAGGCACCCACAACAAAAACAGAGAATGGCAGTGAGCGCCAAAATGACAGCTGCGTTCAAGGTAACAAAGCTGCACACATGCATGATTGATGAATCACTCTAGACCAAAGCCCTCAGCATTCATGATGGCAAGCTTCAATCTGTCTGTCAACTTCTCCTTGCTCTTATACGAGGGCAGCAACAGAGTATTGAAGCAGGTGTGCGAGGTTGGCAGCTTGTTGCTGTCGGTGCCGTCTCGCTGGATGATGCAGCGCAGGTTGCCCAGACCGCCGATGGGGGCTCTGTCACTGCCAGTGAAGAATTTGAGGAAGCGGCGTTTCTCTTCATCGTCCATCACTTCTCTGACAACCTCCCATAACCACTTCACGACCTGAATGAATATCCCCATGTGTGGGTGCAAGAAAGAAAGAAGACAAACCCCAAGGCACAGAGGTTGGCTAAGTTGTGTGGCAACACTGACTGTTGATTGGAGGTACTGTCTCAGTGCACAATTTTAGAGTTGCAGTTGCAGCAAAACCACTCTGAACTTAGCATGCGAGGCTAGGAACTGATGAACACAGCATGCATGCATCCACAAGGGACAATCAACAATGCTATCAACGAGAAGGCGCATGTTTGTACACAAAGCACAGCCAAGAAATTGGGGTTTCTGTGCTGGAGCAGAGACAACCACTTGCCAACATTCTGTTCCTGCTGTAAGCACAGGTCCAATTATCGCTCAGTGCCACAAGAGGGCCAAAACAACACTGCATCATGCTGACTGGCTGCAGGCGGGCTACCAATCTATGCTTGTAGCAAACCCTTATGTCCCATGTACCACAGTTCTGAGCCTGACTGTCAAGAGCCATGCAAAAGGGTATAGAAGCATCATCTGCACATACTTGAACACATGCATGGCCCCTGCATTTGCCTGGGCACAAGACACAAGGCATGCCCAGCAAGGAGGAGGTTGTGATGAGGACGCACCCTGTGCTCTGGGCTGTACCCCCCATCGTAACGAGCATTGGCTTGCATGGCGTCGAAGTCTAGAAGGGGGTTGCCACACACCAGCCGCTCCAGCTCTGTTGCGCTGAACAGGTGGATGGCAGGACCTCCACACAGCATCATGAACCCCCGAGCAAAGGCCTCAAACTGCACCAAAGACAGCAATCACTCAGTGCATGTGTCACATGGAGCTGCTCATGTGTTACAACATGTGCGCATGAGCTGAGAGGCCAAGGCAGATCAGGGAGGGGACAGACCATGCCAGCCATGGTCTGCTGTTATGGTGTGAGAGCAAGTGCGCTTTGCACAATAGGAACTGCCTGTACGAGAACTACTGCTCTTTGTACAATAGGAAGTGCCTATACGAGAACTGCACCAAAGGCCCATCACGCAAGGGTGACAGGCTAGTGATCCTTGGTCAGGAGGCGTTGAGGATGCAGCTGCGCTTGCCACACCACTGGTGTGAGGGAGCCTGGGACCCTGAGGCCATCCACTTTAATGTGCCATGTGAGCTAGCCAAGTTGTGGCTCAATGGGTTCGAGCGAATCACAGTGCGCTGAGCTGAGGCCTGCTGATGTTATTGCACACAGCGTGTACAAGGCACATAGCCTTCAGAATGCAAAGCGTCTTGCTTTGTGTTCATTCATCGTAAACGAATGGACACAAAGCATGCCATGATGAATGCTGCAGTCTTGGTTTGTGCCAGCTGCACCAGTGGCAGAGTGAGGCCACACCTGCTTGTGGATGGCTGCGTTGAGGTAGTAGTCTACATACAGGTCCACAAACTCTCTGCGGTTGTCCTCGGTGACCATGACATCCTCGCCATCGTCCTTGAGGGGCACAGTCAGCGTCTCCCCAATGCCCGGCACTCCAGCAGTGAAGTTCTGACAGAACACCTCCTCCACGTTTTCTGCACCTGCAGTGCACCCATCAAGCATGAGGGTCAGCTCACCAAGTTTCCTGAGAAAGGCTGTGGGACTCCTGCAGCAATGGCCATGACGCAGCAAGCAGGGTGGCTACACCACTGGATGCAACAGACACTAACAAGACTGCAAGATGCACGATCACAGGCTTTGAACTGTCCAGAGCAGTATGCGATCCGGTGATGGGGACAACGACACAAGCATGTGTTGATTCTCCTGTGATGTGGATAACAAGACAAAGATGTGATCACTGTCCTATGAGTTGCAACGACAAATATCACTGTCCTGTGATGGCAATGATGACACAGCAATGTGAGTACTGTCCTGCGACATGAGAGTAGCAACACAAAGAGCCAACCAGCAGGCTCATCTTTCGTTGTTTCATATCAACCAATCCACATCCTGCCATATACCACAGCTTGACTTTACTTCAGACATGCTGACCTTCGTACTGAAGGAGGGCCGTGAGGGATTTGCCGAGAGTGGGCTCCATGTCCTGCAGGTCCCTCAGGGTGCAGGACTGCCCAATGAGCTTGCGGTACAGCGCCAGCGGCAGGGGGAAGTCCAGCAGCACAGCATTGTAGATGGCCAGACCCAGCACCAGACCCACCAGCATGAACTCATCTTCGTCCTCCAAGCTGCTGGGGTTGAACCAGTACGTGCGTGTCTCCTGCAGTGCTCTCATAAGGAATGTCGGCATGCATGGCCTGCTTTGTGATGCCAGTTTGTGGGAAAGCAGCGGTATGATACGTCAGGTATGAGCTTGATAGCAAGCAGGGAATAGAGGTGAAAGCTGTGCTCTTCCTACTGAAAGATTGGCAGGTTACGTAACTATGAGCTTTAGTAGCCTGCGTCTGATGTCTGACGAGTTAAAAGAAGGAGATGTGGGAGATGTGGGAGGAGGGGGAAGGGGGGCGGGGGCGGGGGAGGGGGGAGGAGGAGGTGCGCACCGGTTGGAAGATGAGCATGCCATAGTCAGGGCACAGCAGCTCAGTGACCAGCAGCTGGAAGAACTCCTTCTTCACGCCGCCAGCATCAATGCCGTCCTCCCCGATGAAGTGGACCCGCAAGGGCTTGAACACATCCCTGGGCTTCTGCCTGGCTATCTCATCCAAAGCGTCCTGCATCACCTCAACTAGTGTCAGTCACCTTGCCAACTACACACTTCTGCATCTCTGACGAGAAATGTGATAAGCAAGGCAGGCTGACAATTGTCATACAGATTTTCTTTGATGAAAATGCACGTTAAGCTGATCAGTGTTCACTCCAGGCATCAGGTCTGGCAGGTGGTGAAGTGCCAATCAGGCAAACACCATAAGTTACACCATAAGACACACAAGTTGTGACATCATTTGTACCAAGTCCCCAGAGGCAAGATGGCGTTTGCTTGGCTGCACGCCCAAGCACGAGAGCCCTCACCTCAACTAAGTGGTTCCTACGGATTCTGAGAATGCACATGTCAGGATGTGTAGCAGGCACGCCGCTGTCTTCAGGCTTGGGCAGATTCATGGAGCTGGCGCGCTGCAGCCCGATGTCATCAGCACCAAAGCTGCCAGACCCCGAGCCGCTGCTGCTGGTGTGGCGCAGGCCCACGGCAGCTGCGTGGGGCGGCGGGGGTAGCTGGTGCAGGGAGTTGGCAGGGCCCCCACTGGTGCTGGTGGTGGTGTTGCTGTGTAGCCGGCTGGCTGACACCTCCCTTGCTACCATCTGACGCTCATCAGCTGCCTACACATTCAAACATTATCACAGTCAGAAGGCGTAGATCAAAGACGCAATGATGAACAGATTCCCCGCTAAGAAGGAATCTATGACATCTGGAGTAAGATATTGGATGTGGATCTGGACTCAACGGCTGCATGCTGCCCAGCTGCGAAATGCAAGATGACCACTTGCAAAATGTGTCATGGCAATTCCTGTGGTGCAGGATCACTTGAGCGGGTTCCATGAGTCACAGGCAGGGAGTGCCCCAGGCAGTTAAGGAGAGACTGCACGTCATGCAAAGGGATGGGGAGTGACCTGCTGGAAGGCAGAGGTGCCGTCAGCTGGGGGTTCACCCTCCCCACCATTGCGCCACATGTTCTGCCACAGGTTGCGCAGGGCCCCAGCCCCAGACCTGGCCCCCTGCCTCCTGGGATCCCCTCGCCGCCCTCCAACAGCAGCGCTGCGCACATCCACCTGCAAAACAGAGCCAGAGTGGACTAATCTCTGAACAAACAGGTAACTGGGGCCTTCACAACTGGATCCTATTTGCAAATCTACATGTCCTTGCATGTCCTGAGGGAGTTAGCAGATATGTCTGTATATCTGTGCATGTCCAGAGGCAGGAACACAGTTTTTCGCATGTTGTTGCATGTTCTGAACGGACCAAAACTGCAATGGTGACTAGCTACCTGTAGCTCGGCGTCCTTCTCTTTGAGGGAGGCTTTGTGGTCGGGCAGAACCCGCTCCTCAGACATGGCCCGCCCACTGCCATTAGCCTGCTCTATGCGCGCCTGGTGCACAGTCTGCAGCATGACAAACCAGTACTGAAAATGCATCAAGCTGCAGTCATGCGCACTGGGCAGCCTGTAACACAGGTCTTCTAACCATTGCTACACATCACAGCAAACCATGCAGATGGCGTGGAGAGAGTGCCTTTCTCTTACAGCTGACACTGGCTGATAGCATCAGATAGGTCAACAAGCTGATGCTATCTGCAGAGAGACTGTTGTTAATAGTACCTCACCCTTGGGCTGTTCTGTAGTTAACGCCAGGAAGCATGGTGTGTTTTCCCTTTTCAGAGCTTAGAGAATACCATCTTCTATACATGCAAGGAGCATGCTGGAGCAGCCTGACATGCCGACAATGTGACGAGCTGCTACTCACAAACTCCTATTCTGTCCGCTGGAAAAGCACTGGGCAGCAATGGCGTTAAGCCAGCTGATCCATACAACCAAAGAAGCTTTAGCTGACGGGGACATTGTGAACGCTGCATGCCTCACATAAGCTTCCCGGTGCATTCAGCTGATCAGACCAGACCATCATGGCTCAAGACAAAGAAGACAGCCATGATGTGGTGAGGTGAGGTGAGGTGTGGTGTGGTGTGGTGAGGTGTGGTCTGGTGAAGCTTTTTTGCTGACAGGAGCATTGCAAGCACTGCATGCCTCACTTAAGTTTCCCCGTCCATTCAGCTGAACGGGCCAGAACATCATGCGTTTGAGACAAAGAAGACAGCCATGGTGTGGTGTGGTGAGGTGGTGACCTGAGTCATAAGGAAGCGTGCTTCAGTGTGCAGCAGCTTGCTCTTGGCGCGGGGGTTCAGCAGGAAGGGGTAGCTGCAGAAGGAGAAGGGCCCGTCCAGGCCAAACTGGTGCTGGGGCTGGTCGTGGGTCTGCCTCCAGGCCACATAGTGGTCCTCCACATCCAGCTTCTCACTGCATGACAAGGCAAGCAGTGTGGACATGCTGCAAAACAAACAACTGCAAATAGTGCTGGGGCTGGTTGTAGGCCTGACTCCAAGGGACATAACAGCCCTCCGCATGACAGGGCAAGGAGTGTGAATGTGCTGTGTGACACAACATGCTGTATGATGTGACACTCTCAACCCCCTAGCAGCCGTGGTGGTGAAGCAGGGTAGTGATGAACGAACAGGAGATTAGCAGTGTGAACGCATGCATGCAGCAGTATGACCATAATTGTAGCAGACAGATACATTAGGCCTTGTGACAAAGACCCAGCAGGGCAGTCTGACTGTGACACAGCATGCATGCATGCTAAGGCAGCCTAAGCTCAAAGGTGCGTGCAGGTGTCATGCACGCTGCATACCTGAAAGTTTGCATACTAGCCAAACTCAGCACAAAAGTCAGATGCCGCATCTCAAGTCTTGTTGTCCAAAAGATGTTCACATCTGTCAGTTGATCAAACAAGCAGTTAGGATCCAACCTGATCAGCTCGTTGTAGAAGGCTTCCGGGGGCAGCTGCCTGCCCAACTGGTTGGCCTCCTCTACCTTAGCCAGCACCTTGATGACATTCATCACGCTCACTGTCAGCTTCTTGGTCACAAACAGCTCATCTGTGAGGTACTGCTGCAGGGGCACAACCACGCGCTCCTGAAGCAGGGGCCCTGGGTACTCTGCCCACCACTTCACCAGGCACTGCAGCGGTGGCCACACTCGTGACACGTGACATAACAGCAACACACAGCAGAGCTAGTGAGGTAGTGCATTGCATGGTGCACTTGTGAGGAAGAAACTCCTGAACGGCGTGCTGTTGCAAAAAGGTGCCTGCATTGTGCTTCAGCATGCCCACTGTTTTGTGAAAGCCACTGCGGCGATCCTCAGGCAACTTGTGTCGGGCTGTTGCTCAAGGCTGGTCTAGCTGCTTGTGACACAGATCTGACCTTTTGTTGTTCTGTGAAGGGTGAAGTGGTTTTGTGTCTGTTCATTGGCTGATCAGGGAGACCAGTCAGGTAGTCACTGGTCTCATGGCTTTGTAGGCCCATGTTTACACAAATGCACAAGTGGAGGCACGTTGTGTGTAACATGTGACAGGGCTAGTAATTGCAGTGTACAGAAGCAATACACTTTGCTGATGGGCCACATCCATTCCCAGAATCGCAAAGCTGGGATATAGCAGTCCCACAGGAATTGATCAAGTGTCTGACTATTGAAGATCAAGCATTGTGTACAAATTGCCAGGAGTTGCATGCGCCACAGACACAGACAAGCAACAAGACGCAGCATAAATCACACCGCCGTTGCCACGGCTTGTGACTGTGGTCTGTCAGCAGGTGACAAATTGCATGAAGGAGGCATGTCGAGACTTACATGTCTGCTGGAGGAGGGCGCTGTCAGAATGGAGTTGCAGAGGCGGGGAATGAGCACGCTGGCCAACTTCTTCTCAGCCAGCAGGGGACTCTGCGCAGCTGCCAGCAGAACCTGAGCCCTGTGCAGGGCAAACATACTGCATTGAGAGGCACAGCCTTACAAATGCTGCTCCAAACAAGGTGTACTTGTTTGTTGTCCCTTTCTGAATCAAGGGAGAAATCGTGCTACCATCAAGGCATACAATTGTGCAGCAGCGGGCGGAGTAGCTTGCGTCGTAATTGACAGACGCGGCTGAGGCTGCAGCTGCTTTGCCATCAGTCTTGCTATAGAGCTCACAGAAAGAGCAGAGATATTGTCCATGTGAGCTGGACAGGACTGTGCAGCTGCCAATGGTTCAGTTGCCTCCTCAATTCAGGCTGTGTGCTGTACACAGATGTTTGTAAATTTGGTGGGCCACAGACTGACACAAGCTGGGCTATATTGTCAGCCAACCCCTTTTCCCGGTTGTGAAAGGAGAAGTTCTCGATGGACAAAAGCTTAAGGACCACTTTTCTACAACTGCCTCTGAGCAGCAAAACATTCTGGACACGAGTGACTGTACCTTTCAGGAGTGCCAAGCAGACGCACATTGCGATGCAAGTCATCCAGCAGCTGGCCTGCAGCCTTGTACAGAGCAGACTGGATGCTGGCGCTGCACAAGCCGTTGATAGAGTCCTGGATGGCATCCAGGTTGGTCTGGCTGGCTGCTGTCTGGCTGGGCGTGGATGGGCTTCTGTACAAGCCCAGAATGGACTTCTGCATCTCATCCAGAAGCTCGACATCTATGCCTATTCTGTCCTGCACACAAGAAGCAAAAGACGTAAGGCTGCAAGACATGCAGAGTGCCTTGATCTGACACTGCACTACAGACGGCACAAAACAGGCACAGAGCAGCAAATCCTAGGTGGGGTCTATGAGTGCATTGATATGCAGTGGGGAGGTGACGGTGTGGGAGCAGTCTGATGCTCTCTGAGCTCAAAGGAAGTAGCAAAAAGAGGATATCAGCACTACACAGATGTGTCTTCAGAACTCAGCAGATGTGACAGCTTGAACACACTTACTCATGCAAAGACTAGGTACGCACAGTCACATGCCAGTTCTGGATCTTGTCTGAGAAGCCCAAACTAGGAGGGATTTGTGCTCCTGTCACAGAGATGCTGCAGGGGATACAAGCAATAAGGGAAGTTTGTGGGCAGTGCCTTGAAGCCAAAAGTAGCACTGAGGGCAGCAGCAGAGCCAAAAACCATCTCCACAGCCGTGACAATGGGCTTGAGGTGCTTGGCGCTGGGCCCCCGGTCCCTGTCTGAGGCTGTGCTACTGCTGCTGCTGTTGTGGCTGCTGCTGGCCTGATCAGCTGCAGACTGGATGGCCTCACGCAGCCTGCACACATTGTCACATGCAGTGTTAGGCATACATTGTAGTATCACATGCAGTACTGGGCGTCTCCCTGCATCTGCTGGTGCTGAATGAGATGCAGCTACACTGCAGGCCGGCCATTGAGTATTACACGCACTACTACGATTGCAAGATGCTTCTTGACACCATCTGCAAGGACAACTGGGTGCCAGTGAAACAGCAACAGCTAGCATGCATATCTGCAGCGCTGTCAATTCAGCATGGGGCTATGCATCACAAGACAGAACGCCCAGCCACTTGCAGCCAACACTGCTGTGATGACCAGCATTTTCATGACTGCTTTGGCAGCGGCAACCTGCAGCAGGTCATACAGCCAACATGCATCACAGGCAGCAGACAAAGGTCAACAGGAACAGGAACAGGTACCTGTCAGCAAGGCGGCTGTGGCGGTGGTCAGGGAGCTCATCAGGGGCTCTGGTCAACAGGGCACTGCAGTAACTGCCAGCCACCATAGAGGACACCACAGCAGACTTGTTGCCACGCTGCTGCTGCAGGAACTGCAGGTTCAGCTTTGTGGGCACCGTGACCTCATTGCGAGTCTGGTGTGAGGGCTCCCCATCCTGGTCCATGGAATGCGGCAAGGCAGGCTCGGTGCCGGCAGCGCCGGCTGTGAATTTGAGGTAAGGCAACTGGCCGTACTCTGTGGAGCCGCACCCATACACTGTCCCATCGCTGCGTTCACACCATGAAATGATGATACCAATGACAATGACAGAAATGATGGTGATGATGATGACATTGCACAAAGGCCATGCAGGGACCCGGACAGTTGCATATCCTGTTTCTCACAGGTATAAGCTTCTGCAGTATCTGGTCAGTGCACTGTTTGCACACTGAGGCTTCTGCAGTATCTGGTCAGAGTACTGCTTGCACACTGTGGCTTTATCCAGCATGGTGATCAGCGAGTAGATGCAAACACAAAGGGGTTGGGGCGGGGGTGATGGCAGCAGGGGTTGATGCTCCACATGGGCCCAGGCATGGTCTTGACACAACGGCTGATATGAGCAATATGCAGCCTGGCCAGAAAGGGGGGTTAGAGGGTCAGGGGAGGGGTTGTCATTGATGGGAGTGAGTTTTTGCCTGCGATAACTGGCAGCCTATGCATATTCATGACAGGAAGTATGAAAGGATCCCCTGCACTTCTGACTTTGCTGAGCCATTTCAGCAATTGATATTCGTTACATGCAAGACATGCCAATGGACAATGCCTATGATGGAGGATCAGATGAAAGTTGAGCCGTGATGTTTGTTTGCAAAGACACTCAGATGACAAGTGAGCAGTGCTGTTTACTTGCAAAGCATTTCGGATAAAAAGGGAGCAGTGATGGTTACTTGCAAAGACACTCAGTTGACAAGTGAGCAGTGTTGTTTACTAGCAAAGCAATCCAGATGAAAAGTGAGCAGTAAGGGTTACTTGCAAAGGAACAGTGTGTGGTGTGCGCCACAGGCCACGCTGGCCACACCAGCCTGTTCTAGCTCCTTAATGTCTGTGGGAGCTGCCTTGTCCTTGAAGGTGCGCGTGCCCAGCTGCCCACAATTGTTTGCACCCCAAGCGCACACTGTTGTGTCTGTCACAGCCACGGTGTGGTGCCCGCCAGCTGCCACACACCGTACATGCTGCACAGGAGCAGCTGGTTTGTCAGAGCACAGCGGGCTGGCAACTTGATCCCCAAGGTGCAATTTGTTCAAATGTTATGCATATTATAACACTGATAAAATATACTTTTGACATATATTCAGTTGTGCTATAGCTTTGCATTCAGGTGTGCAGCTGACCCAGACCTGCCATCTGTCCCTCTTCTGAGCCAAGCCAGATGCCCTGCTAGAACTAATGTGCACGATGAGCTGAAGTCATGTATGCATCCTGTGACACATTGCAGACACATGGCAACAGGAAGCACACTGGACTACAGCCTCATTGTGCACATCAGTGCTAGCAAGGCGTTTTGGTTGGCTCAGAGGTGGGGCAGGCAGCCAGCATGTGATCACACAACTGAATTGGCAAGCTGAATACGGCCTTGTCGCCTGCGCAGACTCTGGTTGTGCATGTGCAGACACAAAGCACAGCAGACAGCTCAGCCAACATGCGACTTTGCTGACCTGCAAGGGGACTCTGCGTGGCAGAAGCACCCTAGTGTCCTCAGGATTTTGCTGTGCAGCCTCCACAGGAGTGTTGGGCTCGCTAGCCAGATGCTTCTCAAGCACATGGTCTGGCACACTGAACAGCCACTCAGTGGCAACCTCAACACCCACATTCCCGGTTTCAGACAGGGCCAGCTCTGCCTTCTCATTGGGGATGCCCATATCCATCATGGCAGTCAGAAAGCGCTGATTTACTTTGCGTCTGGCCTTGCGCTTCTCAGAAGCTGACCGCTGCAGCAGACATAGATACATATTGTTGACACTGTTGTGCCATGTGACGTGCGATGTCATGTGCGATGTCATATGCATACACATGCAGTTCATGGGACGGTCGCCAAAGTCTCAAGCGCTAAGCAAGTTTTGACATGACGCTTGAAATGCAGAGCTGCAATGCAAGGAACAGCGATGCTGTATTGATGGGCATTGCCTCGCAGGATGCAAGCATCAAAGCTAGAGATCAGCTGCTGAACAGTGAAGCTTAACAAAACATGTGATGGTATTATGCCATGAATCCATGAGCTGGAAGTATGATCCTGCTTGATCAGGAGCCATCAATCAGTTATGATGCAGACTGGATGCATATCTGCGCAATGATATCTGCTGTATGTGCTACAGGGTAGCAGAGTGCTCAAGCAGTTTTATGTATATGCGCATGCAGCCGAGCTACCAATGTACACATTGCATTGGAAGTCAGCAGACACAGGCGCAGGGGAGACGTACAGATGCTTGAGCGGCAACATCAGCAGCAGCAGGCAATCCCAGCTGCCCCTTCTCGTTGCTGCCCCACATGAACAGAAAGCCATTGCTTGTCAGCGCTGCACTGTGAGCATCACCTGCAGAGTACAACTACAACTCTGCTTTCCCATTTGCTAGATGCATGACGTGGGACCAAAGCAAACGCACTGGCAACAGGGAGAACGCCTGACTATCTTGATCACATCCATGTCTAGCTAGACAAGAGTATGCCCAAGCAGCATTGCTATCCTGCTGCCATGAGTAACATTGCACGAGCTTTTTGTGACAGTGGCATGCAGCCATGATGCTGACCTGCTGCCAGCTGCTGCACAGGTATGGCCCACAGAGCATCAACCACTGCTGGGGACTTGCGTACAAGCGCATCATTCAGCCCCAGCTGACCTGATGTGTTCAAGCCCCACGCAAAGACCTGTACACAGACGCTGCCTGTAGATGTCTACCTGGTCACAAGTGTGTCTCAAGCAAGGCATTTTGCTGTTTGCCAATCTGGCCTGGAAACGGTGGAGCTAGGACTACTGCTGTGACTTTTGCTGTGTAAACTTGTGTCAGTCTGACAATAGAGAAAGGCATGAGACATGCAAAGCAAGCAACACTGCTGGATGTTTGGAAGACTGTTTGCTGCAAATTGGCATCTTTATGATCCATATGGATGGAAGCAGGCAAGTCTGCTTCAGATTGTACCTGTGAGGTGGCTGTGACACACAAGGTATGGTACTTGCCACACACCACTTGCGAGACATACATGCCCTGAAGGGGCTTGATGCTGCGTGGCTTGACCCATAGGGTCTCAGCACGCTCCCCCTGGCCACATTGGCCTTCAGAGTTTGCACCCCAGGAAATGACATCCTCTGGAGTCAGAGCAACAGTGTGATGAGCACCACAGGCTAAAGCTCGGACATCCCAGCCTTTCAAGATTTCCATCTTGGTGGGCACATCCTTGTCATGGCCAACACTCTGCCCGACCTGACCAAGATCGTTTTTGCCCCAGGTGAATACCTCTCCTTCACCACTGACGCCAGCAGCATGACCTTCACCGAAGCTTATTGCTGCCCACTGACGAACCACCTACAGCAACTGTGCACGCTCAGCAACCAGCGATATGGAGAGAAAGGCTTTGTGGTTTAGAAACAATAGTAAAGCAATCCACCTGAAGTGTTGAAGGCTCGTGAACATCTGCAGTGCCTCCAACACCAAGCTGTCCGACACTGTTACGCCCTGCAGGTGCAATGCAGCAGTTTGATTGACACTGCTGGCAAGGCTTGTGCTTCAGATGTGCTAGTGTGTAGGTGTTGTCTTGGGGTGTCATCCTGTTGTTTCCAGCTAAGGTTCAACCTTAGTGACAGGCAGAACAGCAAGACCCAAAGCACACACAGCAGGGACTGGAGTTCCTGAACGGTTTCAGGACGGTGATACGAAAGGCAGCCTCACCACAGACCCAGCCATTCTCGTCTATAGCAGTGCTGAGAAGAGGAGTGGATGGAGAAACTTGGTACTCAGTGTCCTGCAGTGGTGCGGACCAGTTTTCGCAAATAGCTAGGTCGATGCAGCGTGAATCGGCACGTCGTACGCCCAGGCAAAACAGGACAGACGTCCCTCGAGCCCATGTTAGACTTCAGATGTACGTCACATGCAAGTGAAGGCAAATGACAAGCTGCGACGTGACAGAGCGACTCGTGCAAGTTTTTTGTGTGCAGCAACGGTGTCGCGAACCTTGACAGCTTCCAATGCCTTGATCTTGATTTTTGGAGGTACTCGAACGCCCGGGTTGCTGCCCGCGGCATTCTGTTTCTCCATCACACGTGCCTGCGAAGCGTCGAAACGCAACTGGCACCCATGCACTACACAGGACTTCGACCATGCTAGCGCAGTGGCCTTGAAAGCTATATGCGAGGAATGGTATGACTAACTTTAAGCCACGTGCGACTATCGAAACACCACTGTGAGTTGCTTTGTTGCGCATACGTTAAAAGAGCTGGGTGTTGTCCAGACTTAAGCTTGCATACAATCCAAGTTGCGCAAGACAATATACATCTTACGGTGCACTTGGCTTGGGTGCGCAGAGCGTGCCAGACTCTGGATCTAATACTGACACGATAACGACATGGTCAACGCTGAAGGTGTCCGTCGGCACTGGCAGGCTCGCGGTCGCGAGCCTGAAGCGCGTTCTGCCCGCGGGCTTGGGAAAACCGTTTGCAACACCTCAAACAGCTTGGCGGGCCGGTGAGACGTCAGCAACACGCCTGGAAGGCTTTTGTTTGCGGCAAACCGGAGCCATGGCAGGAGGGCACAAACGCAAGGAAAAAGACATGATAGAGAGCTCTGATAGCAAGAAACCCAAACCGGAACAAGCAGAGGCATCATCAAGCTCGGAAGAGGAGGCCGGCCCCAACTCTGCAGCCTCCGAAGGAGGCATACATGTTCATCCTAAGCGGATACGCGAGCTGAAAGGCGGTGAAATCAAGAAAGGGCCTGTCATCTACTGGTGATGCTGCTCGTCTTTAGCAACCATGGCTGAGTGACTGCTCACAGGTTACTCATTTTGCAGTTCAGTGTCTGCCAGCTGCAGAGGAGCAAAGGCCTGTTGTTTGTTGCGACGCTGCAAGACGCCTTCTCTAACGATAATTTTCACGTTGCATTTCTGGGAATTGTTACCTACCACACCTCATGTGGATTTACCGTACAGCGGCTTCGCAACACTATTGCCTTGTTGCAGGATGTCAAGAGATCAGCGATCGAAAGACAACTGGGCACTGCTGTATGCCTGTGAAGTTGCCCAGCGCTCAGGATCCAACGTCGTGGTAGCGTTCAATTTGGTAAACCCCGCAAATGCTGTTACTACTCTTGTGTGTCTCGCGCATTCAATCTTCGCTGCAACTCAGCCTACATGATGGACTGGCTGCCCTCTCCCTGTCTTGCATGGTAAAGCTTTCAAAAATCATGTCACACTGCATCTTCAGGAGGGTACTATGTGCATATTCGGACCCTCATTTGCTTTTCTGGTATAAGTACTTTAAGTGAGAAGCATTTTGCGCTGCTCAGGTCACAGAGTTTCTTGGAGCTGGTGCTCGTCAGTGGGGCTTCTTAGTGCGTGGCCTACGCCAGGTGGAACCTAAGCTGAAAGAGCTGAACATCCCCTTCTACATGACGTATGGCAAGGCAGAGGACAACGTGCCAAAGCTGGTGGAGGATTTGGGAGCCGGCCTCTTGATTTGTGACTTTGTCCCAGTGCGCTCTGCCCGCGAGTGGCGAGAAAATGTGGGTCCTCTACCTGCATGCTCATTTTTTTACAGAATCTACCATAACCTTTTGTCTTGAATTTCAGCTTCAGTGCATGCTATCAAATATACATTCTCACACACACAACTTCACATACACACACCTTCATATCGATTGACATGTCAGCCAGCCCACTTTTTGTGATCAAGGCTCCAAGTTGAAATTTGCAGATGACACAGGCTGGAGCACATCATGCACACCCACAGACTCTGATTGTGCTACAATGCATGACTGTGCTCAATTCATGCTGTCTGTCTGTTCATGCGTGCTTCTGGCTGTCACCAGGACTGCTCTTGCAGACGCGGGATGAGTTGTCCATACCAATGCATGAAGTGGACACACACAATGTGGTGCCCTTGTGGGAGGCTAGCGACAAAAAGGAGACCGCAGCCCGCACCATCAGGAAGAAGATTCATACAAAACTGCCAGTCTACCTTGAGGTGTTTTGTCCTGTTGTCACTTTTGTCCAGTAATGGTTACAGCAATCATCCAACTTTGACAGTACCACTAACAATGTAAGAGCTGCTGCTGTGCCATCAGTTGCAGCCCCAGCAACTGCTTGAGAAGCTCCCTGCCTTGACAGACAGCGTCAGCATTGAGTCATGCTGTCCTGCCTCTGTTTGTCTGCCTATGCTTGCTCATACTCTTGGCAAAGATGTTGCTAAGCTTACGATTGCTGGTCATACGCCAGTCTATGCTCCTAGCATGGTGATATAGCCAAGGTGCCTGCTCACAAGATTTCAAGCATGGCATGACACAGCATGGGTCCTGCCATGATGCTACACATCAACTGCATTGTATGACACACCAAACTAGAGGCAGGCGTGTATCAACTTCAGGTGTCATGTGCAGATGTTGCAGGGACTCAGACAATATGTCTGTTGCAGGACTTTCCTGAGATTCCCAAGCAAGCAGAATGGAAATGTAAACGCATGCCAGACAAGATTGACTGGGATGGCCTCATTGCTGATGTGCTTCAGCGTGGTACAGACGTGCCTGAAATACCCTGGTTCAAGCCTGGCGAAGATGCTGCTTATGACGTGAGCAAGATGCTGTTTGTCAGCAAACTCCAAAATCGAGGGCATATGTCTCAGCATGCACAAT
>JAABUU010004723.1_pt1 | contig 15801 bp, 10 predicted proteins | sample 5559301 | NCBI WGS metagenome assembly JAABUU01 (sample SAMN10711884, study PRJNA513360) | rock metagenome | isolation source: Antarctica rocks | place: Antarctica: Victoria Land, Richard Nunatak white | reverse complement strand
ACTTCTAAATAAGCAATTGACTGTGCTTTAATGCAGAATGAAATGAATAAGAAATGTTATTTAATTATTTATGATGATTAAAAGTTACAAGATGCAGAGCTTAATTATTCTGTTTATAAAAAGAAGTTATTGATCATTAAGTATGCACTTTGAACTTGATAGTACTATATTAAAAATGATTATATTATAATTATCATTATAAATTATAAAGATCTACAATATTTAAAGAATACATCACACTCATTTAAATGACTTGCTCAATAAATTAATGAATTTCAGCAGTATAATCTTAACATTTAATATTGATTTGAAGCTCAGACTGTCATATTAGATTTAATTAATTGTTAATCTGATTTTATAAAGAAAAACTCAGCAAATAAAGTGTTTTTAAATGTTCTGTGAGAGCTAGACAATGTGAAATGAGAGAAAGCAATAATATTATATTTAAAAGATGATATAGAATCTGAAAAGTTATTACTTTGTAAGTATGTATGCAAAAATGATATAGTGAATCAATTTTGACTGCATTACAATTTAAAATTGAATGATCTATATTTGATTTGAAAGTAAAACAATAATGAAGTGTCATTTTTACAGTTTCAGTATTATATAGATTTTTTAAAACATATATACATCAAATACAAGCATCTAGAAGTGCTGAGACTGCTAAAAGTCATTTGACTTTAAGCTTAATGATATGAATTATTACAGAATATTAAATTATTTATGAAGCATTATCTTAACTATTAAGTTGTTCAACAATCTTAAAAATATTAAGAGATTGAAGAACATTCATATTTAGTTTGTAAGAATTTATTACTGTTTAAAAGATAAAAAATTAACATAATAAATATACTATCTTGAATGCTCTGAGAAAACTGCTGAATTATAATAACAATTAATTATGTTACAGACTAATCTGTAACTAAAGCTGTTCTGAATGTAATGAAAGCAACAGTTACAGATTTTCTGTATAATAAAATCTTTATAAATTATAGTTTACTGAGAGAGTTACTATTCAATAATGATACAAACTTTCTCAGCTGTGTTGTAATTTATTATTTAAAAAAGCTTGAGACTCAACATAGAACAATGACTCTTTATCATTTTTGCATAAATGAAAAAATAGAAAATTTAAATAAAATGTTGAGCTTCATGCTTACAAAATATTTTATGAGTAAATCAACTTAATTATGAAATAAATACTTATCATAAATACTTTTTGCAGCCTAAATCTGAGCTCATAATACAACTAAACAGAGCTCATTCTATTTACTATATAAAATAAATTTACAATTATTAAACAATTTAAACAATCTCTGACTGCTGAGAGAAACTGATTTTGAAGATCAGTTAAAATGAATTAAGTAGATACAGATAGTTTAAGTAATTATTAATGAATTTTTTTTATAAAAGATTATTGAATCAAAAATGATTCATGATGAAACAGTGCAGTTAAGCACTATAAAGAAAGAAGATTGAGTATTTATATAAAATGAAGAGCTTCAGAAGTTTAAAGCTAAATGATTTGAATTTTATAAGATATTGAAAATTTACTTATTAAAAACTTATGCATTAAAAATGCTCATAGAATGTGTTCTATAAAATTTAATTTATAATAATTAACTTATGAAAGCACATATCTTTAATGTTAATAAATTTTAAACTAATTCAGAGCTGCAAAGCAGTCTAAAATAAGCTAAATTATTTATGCAGTGATTAAGCTTTAAAGTCAATGAGATTCTTAAATAGAAAGAGTCACTGTTGTCTTTTTATAAAGAATTGTTGACTATATCTTGAGCTGAATGAGATTGCAGATAAAAGAAAGAGCTATATAAGCTTTTAATAGAAAAGAAAGAAGATCTTTCTTAAAAGATGATTTGTAAGATATGAAAATGTTATAAATAAATAAATTTATTTATATTTTCATTACAGAATATTTCAAAAGCACACTGAAGCATTATTTCTTCTGAACTGATCTTGACTAAAGTGAGTAATGTAATGAATGCATTACAGAAGATTATTAAAAGCTAAAGAAATGTTGATGATTTAATTTTAACATTTATAATAGAAGAAAGATGTAATTAAAAGAGAGTAAAAGTCTTGACATTATATAGTATTAAGAAAAAACTAAATAATTAAAAATAATTCAGTAAAGATTTACAACAATGACATGATGAGTTAAAGTTGAAGTAAATAAGAAATAAATTTAAAAAGAAAGATTAAAAAGTCTTAACTTTAATAATGATTAACAGTGATCTGATGATGATCTGTAAAAGAAATATGAGCTTATATAATCTATATAAAAGATTTAAGAAAAAGACTCTCATAAATTAGAAGATAATAGTATCAGAAGTAAAGCAATTTCATTAATTATTTATCTATTAAAAAAAAAAAAGCTATAAATTAAATATAAATTATATTTAAAGCAAAATTACTGTTCACTGTAATAATACAATGACAAGTGAGAATGCAACTGATATAAATAAAGTGATGATGTAAGTAAAGCAACAAATACATTAACATTAAGTTTTTTAACTTAATAATAAAGAATCTTAATAGTCATCTTTAATTTATCTACAGTACTCAAAACATTCTCTACTGACAAATAATTGTAGCTAATGAGAAATATAACATTGCTGATGATGATGATGAGAGCAGTGAATGAAGTGATAACATAACAATAATAAGAAGTTATTAAGTCAGCAGATAAAGAGAATTTAAACTTTACATGATTTAGAACAATAAGTAGTCATTATATTAATATAGATTTATATTTATAAAAGTTATACTAAATAGTCTGTGCATCTCAATGACAGTTTGTACATAAACTGCAGAGAAGATAATAATCATTAAATTTAATTTAAATATATATTGTAAATGATCTGTCTTCATGTATACAGTTGTTGCAGATAGTCAGTTCACATTCTTTATAAATGTAAGTAATAATAATTTTACAATATATTCAATAAGCATAAAAACAATCTGAATTCATATTAATGCATAAGATTAACTGTCAAATTATTAACAACATCTTGAGCTCAGCTTTGAGTCAATTCTTTAATAGCAGATTGATTAGAACATTAAGCAATAAGAAGTTAAGTTAATTGTTAATTAATTTGTTAAAGAGAGAAAAGAAAGTAGCATTAAAAGCAGAATACTTAATTAATTTTATATATTGTTAATTTTTAAACTGAAATTAAGACAACAATATACTGAGAAGAAAGTTTTGCAAGCTTTTTTTAAGACAGAAACAGTCAGTAATCTTGTAAGTATAATTAGAAGTAGATTTCTTTTAATTTAAATTGTTATTATCTGTATCTGATAACAAAGTAACAGCAACACAATGTGAAATATAAATCTTAAGAGATGATCTATGAAATATTAATGATATATTGTAAATATATTACAGAAGTTTACATAATGATAAAGTAAATAAAAAATTAATAAGCTGATGAAGTAGTGATTAAAAGTTGAAGTGTGATTGAAAATTAAAGAAAGAAAAAGAGAAATTTTTTTAAGAAATTGTAATTAATGATATAGACAGACAGTGTAAACAGTGAATAATTTATCTTATTATTATAATAATAACAATCTGTACTTCTAGCTGCTTTCAGACAACAATAGTGATGTGAAGTGAGATAAAATAATGTGAATGTAAATTGCAGACAGAAATTTTATAGAATGTTAAGCAAATCTCTGCACTTACATCAGTGAACTGTTGTGACTGTGTAGTAGAAAAGAATGTAATATTATTGCTTACTCATCTCTTATTAAGCATCTCTATTTATGTCTTAGTCATCATTTTCTATATATACTCTACATAGTGTAAATGAATAGAGACAACTTTCTATGGACTGATTTACATACCTACAGACAAGACACCTATGACTAATGTTGACTTGGTTCAAACCTCTGTAAACTCAAAGCTCAGTACTTAACTCTCATAGCCTTCTGATCCGTTACATGCTGGACCTTGAGATTGATCACAAACAAGGGTACCTCATACTTCTCAAAACAGTGCCAGAACAGCAGCTGATGCGATCTCTGTCAGAAAGAGTCAAGCAGATAACTCAAGGAAATGGACATCTGAAGCAGGATGTTGCAGTCTTTTGAAGTATTTGAGATGTTATAACGGTTGTACAGAAAAAGACAGAGGATATAGTGACAAGGCTTCAGTGGACGTGCAGAAGTCAATGAAGTGCAGACAGGAGCAGACAGAATGGCTGGGTTCCTGGACCGTGCTGGTAGCTGAAACTAAAACTAAAGAGCTAACAGTGTGGTAAAGAACGTCCTAAACCCTAGTTCCCGTATGAAACAGAATGAGTAGGACAAGATCAGTTCGATCTCACTACAGACAAGGTCGCGTCGTCCTATAAAGCAAGTGTCAAGGAGATAGCAGATAGTAGCATTCTGGAGAGGAAATCATCGGTCAACTGATTGCATTGAATGGACGCAATCTGCAATCTGGTTGACAGAGCTGTCCAAAAGCATTGAGCTACCACAGTCTAGTAACTCATTGAACCATTCAGGACTCTCTGAGTTGAATACAAGATGGGGAAAGGAAGGTGAGCCTGAGAACGGCGTGACCACCCCGTACGAACATCAGGATCCTGAAGTCCCAGGAGTGAGAAAGATCTGGGGATCATTCCTTTCCTTCAGGATAGACGTGCTTCTTAGTCACATATTCCCCGTTTTGGTTCTGCAGCACGACTGTCCAGTGGTCCCCTTTTGGATCAGGATTCTTCGGATCATTGTGTTTACCTCCTCTATAGCGCGTCCCTTCAGTAGAGGGACCACGGGACGAAAGCTGGACTCACCCACCTTACTTCCGCCTCAGTCACACCACGTGCTTCCAAGTTAGCTTCATTGTCCATTGTCATTGTAGAACTTCCGGATCGCTGCCTCGGCCTCGAGGCGCTTCTCGGGGCTGTTTCTGTAGATGTCGGCCCTGAGCCAGGTGATGGCTTTCAACGGGAACCCGAGAACCGCGGTTTTGAACATCGTAGGCTGAGCCGGAGTTAGATGTCTGTGGAGCGACTGTTCGGAAGGATCTAGGTTTTAGCTGAGGAAGATCTTCGAGAGAATTTGTAAAGAGACAACAACGAATAGTACGGAACCTTAGGGCAGCCTATAGTGGTGGGAAGAGGATTGGGCCCAAGGCGTTATACCTTAAGAGAACTCCGCTAAGCTTGATGGAGCGGTTTATCCAACAGCTTCGTCGTTACCAGTAGATATGGCTGCTATCAGGGTCTTGTTCTTCTCAGCGAGTGGGTGGAACTCCTCTGTTGGGTGTTGGACGTACATGGAGTCAAGATGGATGATTTCCTTGGTTCCAACTGATCACTTCAATTCAACAAAGTCTTCGTCCTGGTGAATCATGCCCCTCAAGCACATCTCTCATTCATGGCTCAGGGCAGACTCAAGCTATCAACCCTCACCTGTCCAAGCTTAAGAGCGAGATACAAGGATTTTGGGCGGTCCTATTTCTACCCATCTTTCTGGTCACTGACTCCAGGCCACAGGCGTTTGATGAAGGTCAAATCCATGTTCGACCGAAGTCAGAGCCAGCTTTTGTGCAATCTTGTGGCCTGAGCACTCCTACGCTGCTCGAAGTACGATACGAAACGGCTATCAACTCTCAAGCAGACCTTCTGGGTATGGATCCCATCATTCCCATTCGACACATTTTCATGACTAAGAGGATCCCACTAAACGCCCACAAGACGCTAAAGCGCGTACACTTGCATATTCTCAGATACCTCTAATCCTTGAGTTATTAACTTCATTCTGTTCCAGATGCTCGTAGGCAAGCCACTCACTGTTCCTTGAGGCCATGCTGCAACCAGTCATGTTTCAACATCTCGGCGGCCGACTTCCTTTCGTCTGGATTGATTGCCAGCATGCCCTTCAAGAAGTCAACAAATACTGGAACTTCGTCAACTGGCATATCGTCCGGTCTCCGCAGGGCTTCGGTTTCACCATCCATGAACTTTTCAAAGCTAACAGAATTCAATTTCGGTATTCGCAAAAGGTTCCCTGTTAGCTGCAATTAGTAGGTATCAATACAGGTGAAATGTCGTCTTCCAAAGTTGTGGCAACATTCGAGAACAGCCTAAATACGATCCATCTTAAAGGCAGCAGAAGAGTGAAATTCCGCTTAAGTCAAAGACTTACCCTCTTTGTCAAAAAACTCATCTGTCCTTTTCCCTCTGGCAAGGAGACTCTCTGGGAAGTGCCCGAATACCTCCATCAACTGAGCGAGGCGGTCGTCTTCTGCATTCCACGCCCCACTCTTAGCTGCCTTGCCCGCGAATGAGTAATGACCTTTGATAAATTCGATCACCTGAGTCGGAAATGTCCATCAGCTATGCTTGCAAGCTTGGTATTTTGTTTGAGACGAAAGAAAGAGGGACAGAAGCCAAAAGAGTAGAATCAAAAGTACCCGGGATTTTTATGAGATGACATACAAGACACCCTAAACTCCAGATATCAACGCCGGTGCTCCAAGGAGCGCCTAGGGTAACTTCGGGTGCTCGGAGGTATGGCGATTGGATGTGCTCAGTCAGGTGCCGATCGACCCAAGAGGCTAAAGGAAGACGACGAAGATTAGCTGTTAGGTTTAGATCCACTGAAAGAGATGGACATTGTTTAAACCAGGAGCACACACAGACTCCGAAATCTATGATTCTGACGTGAATCTTCTCCATTTCCGAAATCAATGGCGTTGGAATGACTTCACGCAGAGGGTTGCCAAGAGAGTCTGCAGTTTCAGTAGAATCTGCGGCAATCTGTTTCCTCTCCGATTCCGGTAACGTTCTAGGGGAAGTGCGCAAAAGGTAGTCCGTAATTACTGTTTCTTGATCTTCCAGTTCAAGAACGATATTTGTCGGCATCAGGTCTGACATAAATAACATGATGTCAGCTCTCTAAGATGAGGTGTGTGTCTCTATTTCCAAGTAAAAGTAAGAGGAGTCCAAAGCACAACGTACCTGTGTGAATGATGCCACACTCTCGATGCAAGAAATCTAGACCAAGAAGCAACTGCCTCACAACGTCTTTCATGACACTAACAGGGACTCTATAGTGCTTGAATTTCGCCGTTTGAAAGCCGAGATGGTGCCCATAAACATCAAACACAAGACAGGTATGCTTTCCGTTGGGCCCGATATGATGGAAATGATCAAGAAGCTGCACGACGTACTTGTGGCCCGGATGAGTGGAATGTTTTGATATGCGTGAAATAGCTTGCAACATCTCTAGTTCAAAGATGTCGTGGCTGCCATCGTAGCAGTCAGACCTGAGTAGTTTCAGGGCAACATGTTTTTGCAAGCTAGGGACCGTCAAGTCAGCGAACTTTCATCAGTTGTTGGCAAAATTATCTCACTCTGAGTCGTGTGCAAGCCAGACAGTAGAATACTGGCCATAACCTAGCTTTCTTAAAATGGTATATCTCTGGTTGTCGAACTTGTCACCCAGTCTAACACGATGGAATCCTCCCAGTCTATATGAATCCGGTTCCTCCTGAGGTAACAAGCTACTTGTCGCAGCAGGTGGCTTGTCTGGTTTCCGTATCAGGCCAACCAACGATTCCCAGAGCCGGAGAGAACGTGGAAAGCCTTTGAGGGCCATTTGCTTGTGTGCTGTGACATCCGCAGTGTTACGCTGTCAATGTTTTCAAGTTTATGTGGAAGCCATCCGTTTTGTGGTAAACTACTCGTTTATGAAGTTGGGATTCTAAAGTAAGAATGATGGAATAAATCTTATACCATAAACACCAGGTCCTAACACCAGAAATCCTAAGATTATCCAAGATGCAAAGAATGCTATCTACACATCATGTGACAGAAAGTGATTCTCACGGCCACACCATCACAGACCATATCCTCACACACACTGGGCAGCATTTCTCGCATTGCCTTGTATATGTGATTTCAACATCTCCATACCTCTGAAGTATGCATGACTGTCATGAAATCAACAGACATCACATCAATCAACTTGATCTACAGTAATGTCCCACCAGATAGTTAAGAGCAGCAAAGCACCGTCAAAGCATCTCTAAGGAAGCACGGCTCAAGCATGTGAACAGATCAGCTTCCCAGCATTATTCAATCTGGACAGCCAACTATGTCTGTGTCCAGTAGAGACATCTATCCTGATAGAGAATACTGTCACATGTGGTCTGCCACTCAGCGTTTGTGAATCAGTCCGTAGAAAGTTGTCTCTATTTGTTTACACTATGTAGAGTATATATAGGAAATGATGACTAAGACATAAATAGAGACACTTAATAAGAGATGAGTAAGCAATAATATCACATTCTTCTTTACTGCATAGTCACAACAGTTCACTGATGTGAATGCAGAGATTTGCTTAACATTCTATAAAATTTCTGTCTGTAATTCACATTTACATTATTTTATCTCACTTCACATCATTATTGTTATTCAAAAGCAACTAGAAGTGCAGATCATTGTTGTTATGATAATAAGATAAATTATTTACTGTTTACATTATTTATTTATATCATTAATTACAATCTCTTAAAAAAAATTCTCTTCTTCTTTCTTTAGTTTTTGATCATGCTTCAACTTTTAATCATTACTTCATTAACTTATTAATTTTTTATTTGCTTTATCATTATGTAAACTTCTGTAATATATTTACAATATATTATTAATGTTTCATAGATTATCTCTTAAGATCTATATTTCACATCATGTTGCTGCTGCTTCATTGTCAGATACAAATAACAATAACTTAAACTGAAAGAAATCTACTTCTAATTGTGTTCACAAGATTACTGATCATTTCTATTTTAAAAAAAGTTTGCAAAACTTTCTTTTCAGTATGTTGTTGTCTAAATTTTAATTTGAAAATTAACAATACATAAAATTAATTAAATATTCTACTTCTAATATGTTATGTCTCAATTGAAGATTTCTCTGGTATAGGGTCTAGGGATTAGAGCTTGTGATATAAGAGGATTTTCAGGCATGTTAAAGTTAACTGATAGATAACAGATATTAAATAAAGATTATCATTGAACACATTCATCTTCTTAAAGAAGATGATCTATCTATATATTAAACTGTTCATCTTGCTCACTCATAAACATTATAAATCAGCTCACTCAGCTCATCTGTAAGCACTGTAAGCTTATACTGAGCTGTACATCTTCAAGATGTAGCTTGCTGAATCTATATATTCAATAAATTTATCAAAATAATAATCATAACATCATTCTCTCTTCTCAGACACTAGTTCTCTAAAGTCTATTTAAATAAAAGTTTCTGCCTTTATAATCTGTAAGCTTTCTATGATGAAGTCATTCAAAACATATAATCATCTTTATCTTTATCAATTCATTAATAAAGACAATAATTCAATATTAACTGTCTATCTTCATTATTTCAGTCTCTTAATTCTCTGCATAAAGATAAAGAATCATCTTAAGTGTGCTGAGTGTATCTGCTATGATCATTTATATATTGATGTGTTATGAGAATCTTTAAACTGTATACACAATAAACTCAAGTTCAATCTGTCTGTTGCTGAGAAAGAACTGACACAGATTTTTGCTAGAGTTGCTTATCTTTATAAGACATTAAAATATATAAAAGATAAAGTTGCTGAGAAGATACTCTATCTTGTTTGCAAACTTGCTAATAATAATGACAGTATTTCTGAAGATAAGAACAATTCTAATTCTTTAAATCTTTTATTCTTAAATTTCTGAGATAATCTTATCTCTACAGTCTTTTCTTCTCAAACTGCTGAAGCATTCTCACACAGTTAAGTAAATTATTCTTAAGTTTTTATGTACTTTCTAAAGTATCATACTCTTTTCATTTAACAAAATAATAAACTTTCTCATTAATCATTCTCTTCCTTAAAATGTTCTCTACTTCATATTTGATTTTGAGTTCAACAGATATTGATGTAACTTGAAGTGATATAAATTAATTGCATTGTTGAAGCATTGATGCATGAAATACTGAGTGTATTTACATTTCTTAAGATAAGTTTAACTTATAACTTAGCTTCTTGATGTTTCTCTTGATCATAAATGACTCAATGTTCTTGTTCATGAGTTTCTTGCTCTTCTTCTTTGTTTACATATTGTTTATTCATAAATATACTTTCTTATCAATCTCATATAATTTTATCTCTGTTATTCATCTCTTCTGCCTCTCAATTCTCTTTATAAGATCAGCATGCAGTTTCTTAAGCTCAGCAATATTCAATATTGCTTTCTGACTCTGAGATCTGTGTGTTCACAGATCTTGTCAAATCTTCAGATAATATTTATAATTTACTTTAAATAATGTCTTTTCTGTGATTTCATTTCACACATTGTTGTATGTAAACTGTATCATTAATAACAGTTGTACTCAGTTGCTCTGTTTTGTGTTGACATAATGCTGCAAGTATGTCTTGACTGTTTAATTCATTTATTTACTTTATTCATTCATTTATAAATAATATGCTGTCAACATCTTATGTTTTATTCTGAGTTCTGCTGTAAGCATTTCTCAAAACTTGCTCATAAACAGCTTATCTTTATTAATGATAAACTTCTTTAATAGCTCATGATTACTAATTAATTCTTGCAGTATAATGTACATCAATACTGATGCTGTTGCAGTCTCTCTGAATAAAATAAACATTGTGTACTTTGTTAATCTATTCACTATAATCAATATGCTGTCAAATCTGACTTTTCATGCTGAGTTCTTGAACTTTAATAGCTTCATAATGAAGTTCATGATAACAGACTCTCAGAATGCATCTAATGCATTTAGTTATGTTACTTCATCATAATGCTTATCTCTCTGAATCTTATTGCATCAGCATGAATTGCATTTGACAATGTATTCTGTAATTTAATTGCAAAAATCATCTATGTTATATTTTCTTTATACAAGATCTTCTGTACATTTGACTTCTAGATGTTCATCAGCTCAGCTGTTGTGACACACTTTAATGAATTTGTTATTCATTAAGAAAGCATTCTTTATCTTAAATGTTGCTGCTAAGTCTTTCATGAGTGTTTCTTTCTTGTCTTTATACAAAATTTCAGTATGAATCATTTTCACTTCTTTGTGATCAGATTGTCTACTTAAAGTGTCTGTATCATCATTCTCATTACTCTTCTTGTAATGAATCTGAAATTCAAAGTCTGCTAACTGTTTTGCTCAGTGAATCTATTGCTGATTTAGTTGCTTAATTGTTGTGAAGTTTCTTAGATTCTTATGATTCATAAAGATTTAAATAGATTTGCTTATATCTGTAAAATAAGATCTTCAATCTTGCAGTGCTTTTACTATTGCAAGAAGTTTCTTATTATAAATCTTATATCTTTTCTTGAGTTCTGACAACTTTCTAAATCAATATGTAATAAACTTCTTCTGCTCATCTTTAATTTAATATAGACATGCTTTAACTGTGAAATCTGATGCATCAGTTTTCAGTATCTTTTTGCATACTTAATTGAGTATTTATAGATGTGCAGTTTCACTAAGATTTTTCTTTAATGCACAGAATGCATTCTTCTGTTTTTTATTTCAATGTCATCTCTCATTCTTGCATGTCAAATGTGTAAAAGATTTCACAGTTCTTGCATAGTTAAATACAAACTTTCAATAGTAATTCATTAATTCTAGAAAGACTTGTACTTTCTTAATCTTTTGTAATGTAGATTAGTTCTGAACTGCCTTTATTTTTTTAAGATTCTTTTTGATCTAATTAAATCAAATGACATATTTTAGAAACTGTATTTTCTTAATTTTAAATCTGCTTTTCAACTTTTTCACATACATAGCTTATTTATTGAGCTTTGTTAGGACCTTATATACATGTTTGTGATGCATTTTGAGATTTTCTGAATAGATTAAAATATTGTTAAGATATGTGATCACAAAATCATTGAGATATTCTCTCAACATGTTGTTGATAAGTCTCTGAAAGATAACTAAGATATTTTTGAGTCTAAATGACATAATAATGTACTCATAGTGTTTATATCTCATTCAGAATGCTGTTTTTCATTCTTTGCTCTTCTTTATGCATACACAGTAGTACACTTTCTTCAGATCTAAACTCATAAATCACTTAACTTTTTCTAGTCTGTCTTGCAACTCTTCTATCAGTGATAAAGAATAACTATCTTAATAAATTATCTTGTTGAGTTGTCTATAGTCAATACAAAGTCACTTAATGTCATTCTTCTTTGATACAAACAGAATCAGATATTCTACTGATGACTTTAATAGTTTGATGAATTCTCTCTTTAAATTCTCAGCAAGATAGTCTCAGACTTTCTTCAGCTGATTTTCACTCATAAGATAAAATAACATTCACTTTGATTTTCTTCTCTTTAGTAGCAGTATCTCATGATCTCAAGACTTATACTCTGATAAGTTCTTTTTCAGTTATTCAGAGACATCATATGCATTCTCTGTTGCATAAAGTTCTTTGTTGATTTAGTTAATCTGTAAATTCTTTTTATGTAATCAGAGCATTTCTAGTATAATGTCATACTTAACTGACTTAAAAACATCTAGTCTCAACTTCTGTAAATCATTCTTTATTATAACTTCAATATAAACTTCTTTATAAATTCATTTGTATTCTCTATTGATCATATACACTTATGTAAGCTTAGACACTCACTGCAGTGTTAGTTCTAGCTATTTAATTGCTTTTTGTAAGATAAAGTTATTGATTGTTTCTGAATCTATCATTGCTTAAAGTTGTCTCTTCAACAGTATCTTAATGTTAACTTATATCTTTTAATCATTATTAATTCATTAAGACATTAAAAGCTTCTTTATTTCTAATCTTACTGAGAAAGCTTGAGATTTTTTAACTTCTTTAAGCTTTTTACTTCTATTAAAGTTTCTTAAGCTCTGCTCATGATCAAAGTTCATCTTATGATTCAATAAACTTTCTTCATAGTTCTTTAAATCATACTAATTCTTTACTGATTATGATCAGTTTTATATAGTTATCAGTTTCTTTTCTGACAATTTGTTCTGAGTGTCAGTACATCTTATACTGATTATATTTGCATTGAATGAAATTCTTTAGTGCTTTTACTTTGTTGAGAAACTTAGATGACATATACTTTTCTGTGTGCATTCAACATCCTTCTGTGAGCATCACATAATTTGTAAATAGACATATCTTAATTTCATAATCTTTTCTTAATTGCTTTAGCATTTCTTAATCTTATATCATGAATCATATCATTGTCATCAGCTCTTTTAGCTGTATGACTGCTGTTTCTGCTTTGTGTCATTTATTAACAGTAACTTCTTCTTAAAGTGTCTACTGCTGTTCTTTTAGCAGACTTTTGCATCATTTTAGATATCAATTCTTAATATGCTCATAGTTCTGCTTAAGTTTCATATCAACTTCTCAGTTGTCAACATTCTTCAGATCTGCATCTGAATTTAAATACATTCAAATAAGATCTTCTTATTTTTAAGCTTCTGCAGTGTCTATCTTCTAAGTTCTGTAAATATTGATCTCTTCAATCTTATCTAAATTATCTCTGACAACTTTCTCTAAAATAGTTAATCTCTTCAATTTACTTATTGTAATGTAATCAATACTATGCCTCTTCTTAAGCTTCTATGATCATCATCTGACTCTGTCTTTGCTGTTTATGTGCACAAAGCAGTTATTGTTGTAGCAGACTGTTCAGCTCAGTTGATCATGCATTATCACTGAGTTCATCATTGCAACTTCTTTTCTTTATTATTAAGATTTCTTGCAATTCCTGACAAGATGTCTAAGTTTATCACAGTTATAACATTCATGAATCTCTGCTCATTGAGTGTAAAACTTAATAAATTGTCTGTTATAGCACTCATGCTTCACTGACCTAGCTTGTGACTTCTAATTGCACTTCTCAATATTGTTGAGATTCATTGAATCTTTTTGCATTCTAATGATGAATCATTATTCTCACATTCTTGAAGCTGTATAAGGTCTTATCTTCTTCATTCATTATTCTCACTGTCAACTATCAATGTTAATGAAGATATTTATCATCTCTTAAAGTTCTTCAGAGCAGTCTCTTCAGACTATTTCATCTTTAATATCTTCACTCAATTCTCAATAATATTGCAATACTAAGACATCATCATCTTAGTCAGTTAAGATTGCAATGTACTGAAACTTCATCAAGTACTTAACTGCTGACTTATTCATCTTTAATGTGTAAAGTTGTCATTCTGCTGCTCTTTTCTCATTAATTACTTTAAAAGTCTTTCAAAGTTCTTTCTTGAACTTCTTAAAGTCACTGAAGATCAACTCTTTATCAGTGTCTTATTTCTTTGATGACTTATTTAGAAACTCATGCAGTCTGAGATTGACTTAATTGAATATTGTATCTTTAAAATAGACTACTGTATATAGATCTTTGTTCTTTGAAGTTGAACTTCTTCTGATTGAAATCTATATATAGATTAAGCTTTGTCAAGAAGCTTCATAACTTTCTATGTTCATCACTGAATGCATTTGACATCAATATCTTCAGTATGTTGTTCATCTCTTGTAAGTCTTTAAGATTCTGAAAATTGATTATATTGATAAAGGCTGCTTTCTGTGTGCTGAAGATTATGCTTATATTGTAAGAATGTTCAATGTGTTACATTCTGATCAGAGATTTCTCTGATATAGAGACTAAAAGTTAGAGCTTGTGATATAAGAGAGTTTCAGACATGTTGAGTTAAGCAATAGCTAGTAGTATGTTAAGTAATGATTACATTGAATATACTCATCTTCTTAAGAGAGATGATCTGTATATATATTAGACTGCTTATCTTGCTCACTCATAAGCATTGTAAGTCAGCTTGCTCAGCTCACTCATGAGCATCATGAGCTTACACTGAGCTGTATATCTTCAAGATGTAGTTCACTGAATCTACATATTCAATGAATTTATTAGAATGATGGCCATAACATTAGTGAGTTATCTGTTGTAACACTCATGCTTCACTGATCTAGCTTGTGACTTCTGATTGTGTTTCTTAATATTGTTAAGATTCATCAGATCTTCTTACATTCTGATAATGAATCATTGTCTTCACATTCTTAAAGCTGTATAAGATTTCATCTTCTTCATCTATCATTCTCATTGTTGACTGTCAATGTTGATAAAGATATTTATCATCTCTTAAAGTTCTTTAAGACAGTCTCTTCAGACTATCTTATCTTTAATATCTTCACTTAATTCTTAATAGTATTATGATACTAAAACATCATTATCTCAGTCAGTTAAGACTGCAATGTGCTGAAACTTCACTGAGTACTTAACTGCTAACTTGTTCATCTTTAATGTGTAAAGTTATCATTTCACTGTTCTCTTCTCATTAATCACTTCAAAAATCTTTTAAAGTTCTTTCTTGAACTTCTTAAAGTCATTAAAGATGAACTCTTTGTTGATATCTCATTTCTTTGATGACTTGTCTAGAAACTCATACAGTTTGAAGTTGACTCAGTTAAACACTGTATCTTTGAAATAGACTATCATATATAGATCTTTGTTCATTTCAGAGTTGAACTTTTTCTGATTGAAATCTATGTATAGATTGAGCTTTGTCAAGAAGCTTCACAACTTCTTACATTTATTGCTGAACACATTCAGCATCAATATCTTCAGTATGTTGCTCATCTCTTATAGATCTTTGAGACTCTAAAGATTGATTACACTGATAAAGACTGCTTTCTGTGTGCTGATTAACATGTCTTATATTGTAAGAGTGTTCAATGTGTTACATCTCAATC
>JAABUU010004721.1_pt1 | contig 15804 bp, 18 predicted proteins | sample 5559301 | NCBI WGS metagenome assembly JAABUU01 (sample SAMN10711884, study PRJNA513360) | rock metagenome | isolation source: Antarctica rocks | place: Antarctica: Victoria Land, Richard Nunatak white | reverse complement strand
AAGTCAGTCAGTAGCAGAAAACATGGCAACAGCAAGGGTCTAGCTTTGAGGCAGCCTTGTGTCAATTTAAGCAAATGCCATATGTGCATGTGCATTGGTCAGGCAAGCGCTGCTGAACTACAACATTTAGCATTCACATCAAGAAGTCAACATGTCATTGGCCAGCATGAGTGGCAAATGTACCAATGATGTGGTGGCAGCAACATCAGCACCGCCTGACCCCTTTTTGTAATGCATCAACATTCAACAAGACTGTCAGGCTTGGGAACATGGGATAAGCAGCATACCCTTCCAAATCTTCTCCATTGGAATCCGATCTGAAGATGATCATAGAGCTGGCTCCATCATTAGCCATGCTTGCACGGCCAGACAGAACCAGCTTGCTGGATTTGCTGGGGTATGCAGAAATGCTCACTGCCTCTATGGGTATGCTTTCCACTGCTGCAGGTAGGGACTGACTGCTGCTTGCTGTGTGAGCTAGGGCCTGAAGGGGCTCCTTTGCTATCACGGCACGAAGGGCACTGCCAGGGAAGTTTCCAACCAGGGCTTCCCCAAACCCTTGCACCAGCTCAATGTAGATCTCACCCTTGTTGCCTGTACAGAACAAAATCAGCATCACAAGCTGACAGTCCAGAATCTCTGTCGTGGCGTGTGTTGGCTGTTAACTATCAGGTGCAAGTACTCACAGGCCTTAGCATTGATTGGCTTCAGTTCAGGACTCACGCTATGATTACAGAGCATAGATTGTAGTAGAATTTCTAGATATAATTCAATCTGGACAAACAGACTTGGTTGTGTTGCGTGATACATGCCGTGCTCAGACCTGAAACAAGAGTGGTTTCAGCTGCAATGGTCGGATTGAATGCTGACTTGCACTGTTTTAAGCTGCAGGCATGCACACCAAACATCACAAGCAGACGTGATAGTTGAATTTTTCCCCCTGGTCTTTGTGGCCCTCCAGCACAATCACTGATTCTATAGCATCCAGCAAGGCTTTTTCTGCTAAACCTTAGCTTTTGCCCAGAGATCATTCTGAGCCAAGGTAGGCGTTGTTCAGACAGCTGGGAAGGTAATGCAGCAGACCTGTGACCGGATTGGTGGTGTGAGCCACAAAGGCATATTGAGCCGGGACGACAGGCTGGCACAGCACCGCCATTTGCAGGTCCTGCTGCTGCAAGCCTGCCTTGCTTAAGCTAGACACTGCTCTGGAGTTCCATTTAGATGCCCAGACTGCCTTGATTGCATGCCACATCTTCTCCCAGGAGGGGCTGCTGCCATCCCACTTGATGCCTGCAGGTTGCAGACCATGTGACTTGATGTACACTGCAACTGTAGCTGCAGATCACATGACTTAGTGTACTTGGTAGCTGCAGATTGCAGGTGACATGACTTCATATACACTGTCACAGGCCTGTCAGCAGGCAAGTTGCCACAACTCCCAGGTATCAGTTTGGTGATTTCCAAAGGCGGCTGGAAATGCCAACACATGACCAACACATGTTAGTTCCGGTACAGTAATCATGCCAGCACATGACGCCGGCATAACATCTGAGATTAATACAGTAGGAGTGCAAGAACACTGCCATCCTCCTGCGACGTCTGCTGTGTTATTTGTAACAGGTGAAATGGTTGAGCTGGCCATGCAGCGTCGGGGAAAAACATCAGCTGCAACAATGTGGGGGAAATGTCAGCTATAAGAATGTAAGGATAATGTCAGCCACAACAATGTATGGCAAGTGTCAGCTACAACAATGCAAAGAGAATGTCAACCACAACAATGTAGGAAGAATGTCAGCTACAACACTGTAGGAGGAATTTCAGCCACAACACTGTAAGAAAGATGTCAGCCATAAGAATGCATGGTGCACGATGGCCTCTTGTGCCAGGCCAGAACTGCAAGCAGCGCCAAGCGAAAGCCTTCCAGCAATGCTTTGCATTGTTGGATTCTGAAATGAACACCTTTGTACAGTAAAAAGGGGGAGCCTAACAGCAATGTGTTGGTACTACATTTATATGTGATCAGTAAGTTCAATCTGGTCGACTACCTATTCAACATGTTATCGATGGCTGTGCTGTTTTGAATGTAGTGGAGCTGTGCTCACCAGACTGCTGCAACGCTTTGGCGACTTGCTGTTGAACCTCTGCAGGAGCCTCCAGCTTCATCACCTCTGATCGAAGATTAGCGAGCTGCTCATTGGAAGGGACGGCTAGATGACTCACTCCTTGCATGGCCGAAGCTGCCGCAGCATTTTGTTGATGGCCCAAGACTGCCTCAAATGCCCCAAAGGGCAGGGCTGCTGAGCAGGGCAGGTTGAGCCAGGCTGGCAGCTGACCCTGTATGCACAAGCTTCTAGCTAGCACTGCCACATGGCTCAAGCCAATGTAGCAGGGTGCTTAGGTAATGACTAGTTACGGCGTCAGATGCTGTTGTCATGCCTGTTACAATCTTGCCATGATAGGCATGACAATGGTCATAGACATAGGCATGACCACCTCTGGATGTGCTAGACATGTCACTCCATTTGATCATGGCTGGACAGACACAACAGACGCCTGGACTCAAGTCTTTTAGCTATGCTAGCAACAGTCAAGGGGCAGCTTCAGCCATCTCTCTTTGCTTGGCGTTTGTCACAGTCTTGTGAGAAAAGACGAATAGACAATGTTGGAGACCTGGTGGTGAGACAGAATGTCATATTCACCTTGAGCTTCTGAGTGTTGAGTGACTTGGCGCCGACATGCGCTGTGCTGAAGCTGTCTGAGCTGATTGCAAACAGGCCACACCATTCACGCCGCACAATGTGCAGCAGGCTGCTGGTAACAGCTTGATCATGATTGGAGGGATCAGAAGCTGAGAAGGAAGCTGGCTCTGCATGCTGGGGATGCCCCTCTGCAGTGCTGACTCTGACAGTGGTGTTGCCCTGTGACATTTAAGCGTCAAGTTTGTGATGCCATCTGGACTAATTGCATACAGGCTGCACCACTTACGTTGACCTCAGGGGCATGGCATCACCAGTAACAAAGCAACAGTGATAAGTGCATGAGAAGTCCTTATAGTAACATACTTGTTGACATGACATGCATGAGAGAGTACCAACATGCAAATACATCGATACATACCGACGACATTGCTTTGGGCTTTGTTGAGATATGCTGAGGGGCTGGCTCTTAGGACCAAGTGCCCTCACAAATGCTAGAAGGCAGGCATATGAAGCAACAAATCACACAACAATGGCTGTAAGCTTTCATTTGCAACCTTGCCCTTCATCACTTCAACACTTCAATCTGAACTGTACAGTGTGCACCTGGGCCAGGAGCAATTGAACTGATTGACCATGCCACGCTGCAATTTGGGCCAGCTCTTCTTGGTCAGTGCATCCAACCAACATGACAGCGCTGTTGCGTGCCCTCACTGCAGCATGACACAGTACATCCGGAGCGTCCTTACTGATGACACCCACAACTCCCTGCAGGCAGCAGACATCCATGTTCAGTCACAATGGCTATGAGCAAAACATACGCAGCTCACAAATATTGGGGCTATTGTCAGTATTCATGACTGTCAGTACTCAGCTACTCAGGACTGCGAGTACTCACCTACTCAGGACTGTCAGTACTCACGGCATTCCTGATCTTAGGGGAAGACACGTGTCAGTCCAATGCATGAGGGAAGTTATGCAAAATCTGAGTCGCTGCTGTGCCCAGAAGCTGCAGCCCCATGGCTACAAGTAGAGCACTGGTATTGGGTTGGGCTTAGATAGGCTAAACTCTATTGCTGTTACAAGCTTCACCTACCTGAAACTGCATTGGCTGAAGGCATCAGAACTGTCTCTCTTCTGATATGCACAGAAGGCAGGAGTGCTGGCTGTCTGAGCAGCAAGCCTATGGAGGAGCACTTGTCAGATGAAGCAGGAGCTGACTGCTTGCAGATCCCACCTCTGGTATGTCTTCTTCACCGCCAATGTGCTTCACAAGCAGCACAGTGGCTTCTGTGTATGACTCATGCTGCACCTCTGACAGAGAGCTCACCGCCACCAGACTCCCCACAGCAGCACCTGCACCAGCAGCTGATGTGATGTTGATCAAAAAGCTACATTGCATCTTCATGCAGCAGCAATGGCTGCTGCAACTGCAGGTTTCAAAAATGAGTGCCTGCCTAAACAGAGATGGCATTTCATGCATCATGTGACAAGATGAAGATCATGACAGCAGATCTCCTACCAGATCCAGGGCTGATGATCTGCCAGCTGTCAAGCCCTGCTGCCAGCCTCAACTTTGGCGCCAAAATTGCTGCCAGCTGTGCCAGCGGTGCAGCCGATGACCCTCTGACAACCTCTTCAGCAAAAATCTTGGTGCTGTCTTGGGACAGGCCTAGGGCATGCCCTAGGGCTGTTGCAGTCGGCTGCAAGGATCTCGAGTAACGCTCGGACATGGTGCTGAGCTCACGGCTCAATCGCTCAGATGCTGCTTGGGCTCTGAGCCACTTCAAGGGGGGTGCTAATGCCTGAGAAGCCTGCAAATGCAGCAAATGATTTTGCGTTGGGACCAGCCAGAATGCCCAGGGTGCATAAAAGCTGGTGTGACATTTGATGCATGATTGGGTTGCCTACCTCCCATGCAGTAGCAGCCAAAAAAGACAGGAATTGTTACAATTTGAGATGGTGTCGTTCAAGGGACAGCTCTTCAAAGCTGGCTTGTCAGCAAGCTGCAATGCAGAGCACCAGACTGGAATGGATTCCTCACATGTGCTGCAGTGCTATCTTACAAGTGCATGCAGTCTCAGGTTTTAGATGAGCAAGCGCATGATGTTTCACTCAATGCTGCTCACCTGGTAGTCTTTATGCACCATGCTTAGCTCAAGATTGGACCCAGCAGACAGGCAGACACTTTCTGCACAGATGGTGATCAAATCTATCAGCGTGCTGGTCTGCGCCTTTTCTTCTTCCTCTCCTTCATCTGTATCTGCTTTGCTGCTTGCCGGACCCCGGATTTGGGTGAGAGATGACTCCACAGCTGACCGTACAGCCCCATCAAGAGCCAAGTCCAGATACAAGACATCCCTGCACAGATAAATGAAGTAATGAATAAATTGTCTGTGTACTTGAGACTCTCCAAGTTGCCAATAAAGATTGTTGCCCAACTGAAACTTCTGAAATTCCAAATGAAGGATTATGCACAGCAATATTGTGATCAGCTTTGTTAACGTAGAAGGGGGGAAATACTGTGAGGCTATGCTTGACATTTTCATTGGCACCTGTGCAAGTCAAGCTTCAGCAAGAAACTCAACATCTGTACTGCTAGTGCATTGGCTGTGCTAAAGCAAAACACTTATCTGTATGGCAGGCGACACATGTCGAGCTGCAAGGAAAACTTCTGTTCAGAGAAATCCTGTAGGGTGTCCAGTGAAGCACTCAACTGTGCTGGGGGAGTGACTCTGTGCCCAAAAAGGCGGGAATGGCTAGCCCTTACCTGTGTTTAAACATGCATAGGCTTGAGAGTTGTGTGAGACAATGCAGGGTGGGGTGGCAGCAGTATGGCAGCTGAAGCGCAAAAGTGCTGTGCCTGCACCACTGCCTGCCTGCAAGCTGTACGATGCAGCAGTGTGCTGGGTGTTATGATGCACTCTGTACAGGTCCAAACTGCAGTCAGCTAGCCATTCAGGTGCCATCAGGCCTTCTCATAGCAGGCTGACGGCATACATCAGATTGTTGTCATTATTCTTTGTGTTTATGCATATTGTTACTTGTACTATTACTGTTACTAATATTGTTGCTGTTACTGCTATTGCCGCTGGTGCTGCTGCTAGTGCTGCTGCCATTGCCATTGTTACCACTTGGTTACTGTTACTATTACTATTGCTACAAGTGTTACTGCCACTATTACTGTTAGTGTTACTATCACTAGTACTATTGCTATTCACTACCATCAGTAGTATCAAACGTGCAAGCTTGCAAGCAGTTCATACCTGAGCCGACCCCCACAGCCGTCATTCCCCTTTGCCAAAGCAGGCAACAAGTGCCACCTGACAGCCATCAGCCTCCCCACTTCTGTCAGGCTCTGTGCAACACCTGTTACGCCGGGCTGACCTGCTGCCTGCACTTCTTCACCCCTCTTTACCAGGGTTGCCTCAAGGAGAGTTTTGAGCTGAGCGGTGGCCACCCCTGGGACTGGGTCCACCTTGATAGCTTTGCCCTTCATGCTGACCTGGTCATACCCTAGCACTGCATTCCCTGCTGACTCTAAATCTGCTCCGGAATGCACCGCCTGCATGTAACACAGAGGGGGCACATCTTGACATCACAACCAAATGTGGTAAGGATTCCAAGCCGTCCTCTGATAGACAGGTTTAGTCGCTGCTACGCTCTGACCTGAACAGCAAGCCAATGCATCACGCAACCTTGGATCAGTGATCCCACAGACCTGACACATGTAAGCATCAACTCCTGGAAGAGTCTTCCACAGCAGCTTATCACGCGTGACAGAAGGCAAGCACTGAGCCGAACAAATGCAAGAGTCATCAAGGTGCGTATAGTGACTGTGCGTGTGTGACATGCATGCCCTGACTAACACGACAAAGGTAGACACAGTGTGAATTGTATGAAGTCAGATTGGCTTGCCTTGAGCGTCTGCAGGTAGTTGGTGAGGTCCCTGAGCAGGCCTTCTTGCTGGTCAGGCTTGAAGGAGGGCTCACTCTTGATGGGCCGGTCAAAACTAGCCAGTCGCTCCTTAGTGATGTTGGCCGCCTGAGACAGGATATGCTGTTACTACCAACCAAGTTGCATAACACCTATGCTACTTACTGTTTGCACTACTTGCAACTGAGTGATAGTAGCTACTGACATGACTGGATGGCTTGGCGCATTCATCACGCACATTGCCAGCTGACTCTCGCTGCAAGATACTGTGCATGCTGCACAAGGTCGCCACAGTGTTCCCAGCTAGTATGTTCAAACGGTATGGCTAACACTTTTGCCATGGATACTACATAGCAGCAAACATGTGACAGGCATACATGATCTCTCACAGATTGCATGTTCACCTGACTGAGCCTCTGTAAAGCTGCTTGCAGGTGTCAAATAATCAGTCAATATCTCTGGTGTGTTTTGGATAACGCACTTTTTGTACGGATGTGTCAGACAGCACATGTAAGCTGCCACATCAGGTTTTAGTGCTGCCCCAACAGTTGTACCTGCAAAGTCTGCCAGTACTGGCTGATGTCCAAATCATGCTGTACGTATGCAATGAGGGCTTGGCATATGATGACGTCGTCAGGACTGGTGTTGTTGTGCAGCTTCTGGTGCCACTCCTCCATCATCCCCCCCTGCAAATATCATATTTCTTACATTATCATTATATAGTAAACATGTTTGCATATTTGAAGAGAGGCTTGAATAGCTTGTCATTACAAGCAATCATTACAATGCTTGCCATGCCTTGCCTTTAGAGCCCAACCCTAGCCCCTGAACCTAGTGCTTGCCCTTGGAGTTTGCAAGCAATGCACTATAAGGGTGGCAACTGACTGCCAGGTGGAGGAAAGCAAATCATGATTGTGTGTGATACACGCTGCTTTAGTGACACACCACTTGTCCCGACTGACTCAACAGCATCTAGATGCTGTGCAAAGTAGTTGCTGCACCACTGCATGCATTTGTGCTGACCAGAGGCAGCTGTGATGCTCACACTCACAGCAGCTGTTGTGAGGCCCAGGACTCCTGCCGGCCCTGCACGACAATTGCTGAACACAGTGCAACCTCAGGCTCATGAAGGCTGTCCTCCCATCAGGCTTCAGGATACAAAACAGAGTACATTCTTTTTGGCTTTCAAGGAAATGTAGGAAACGATGTTACCTTGGCATTGTTGCGTGACTGCACGTACAGGATCTCATCTCTGATTCTCTGGCCCACGTCCCCCTGACCCCCCCGGCCAACTGCCGCCAGCCCCACCAGCATCAGATCCCTCCACTCTGGCCTCCTCTCCAGCAGCTCAGCAAGCAGTGCTGTCAAGCCATCCTAAAACCACATTCAGGCCAGTCACAATGTTGCTGTGTTACCAGCGTTGAGGCTCTTCTGTGTGCTGGTGTTGCACAGTTATCAGTGGATTTCAGACGGGTGTTTGTCTGTATCTGTGCTGTCTGAGAGCATAAACTACTGCAATATTCATGTATTAGATTTGCACTATTATGTTTATCTTTGGTCTGGCCTGTACTGCTCCATCGTATGTGGTGCCAGCGGTCCTTCACGCCATTAACAGCAGGCCAAGATTAACGTCATATTTTCACAACACGAATGATGAGAATGATGTAATTTCTGTGTGTTCCTTTTTGGCCTCCCCATAACTGACCTGAGCAGCGCTGATTTCCCGTGGCTTGATGTTGTACTTCTTATTCCAGGTTAGCAAGCGACTGGAGCTGAACCGCAGCCAAGTCAAGACTGCCACCAGAGCTCCCTCTTGCTCCTCTATGGGCTTGCCACTACTGGTTGCAGCCAGCACCAACTCCTGAACACATGCCGTGATCAAATCTCATACAGCACAGGCATTGTATGTGATCAAATGTTGACCTCAGTTAAATAGACATGCACTACCTGGACACGCAGTGTCTTCTGTAGGATGCATGTCACAACAGTCATAGGTGTCGAAGACTCATTTCTTGTTGTGCATTGTATCAGCTTCAAGTGACCTTGCTCGCTTGAAGGCAGTGTGCCGAGCTTGATCTCGCCTGATTCTATGCAACTGACCAGCTCTGTATGATGATGGTGATGATGAGCAAGCTGTGCAGGCCCTATCTAAACATGTACTGCAGCTGTGACTGCCTGGGTTGGGCTTGCACCGTCATGCTGTATGCAATCTTGCTGAACAATGACAGACAGTGTAAGCTTTGCTGCCTCACTGCAGAATTCAAAATCAGATCACTTCAGCTGCACTGTAGTCACATCGACTGTGACTCCTGTGTATCAAAGTAGCTCGAGCATGGGCTTCAGCCGTTGGCACAAGAGGAAGAAGACCAGCTGACCTTGGCAAGGTTGAAGCGGTGCATGAGGGACCGCTCTGCTTTGCTCTCTATCTGCTTGATGTCTTCCACCATCTGATGTGCCACTTCACCTTGCCACCTGCACCAGCTTTGGCGTCCCACATTGTACTGAAACCCACTGACTGAGTGATTATGAGACGGTTGCGCCAGCACTGTTTGGCAAAGCATAATGCAAGAACGTCTGTCACAGGGTCCCACTGGCCTTGATACCAACACAAGGCACAACCGCAGCACAAGGACAGAGCCACTTTGCTTGTCAGACAGTGCTGATAGTGATCGTTAATAAACAACTGTATGCCACTCGGTGTCATGTTTCATTCAGAAAACAGGACATACTATTTGTCAGTCAGGGATAATATCACATTTGGTGAATACAGTCAACAAAAGCTAGATTTCCATACCTCTCGACAAAATTTGCAGACATCAAGCCAGCATGAGTATGCTGTGCATGCAGAGGAGGTGAAAAAAGTAAGGTTGGGGATTGGCTTGTCAAGAAGCAAGATGCATGCAGCAGGGTGTTGTCATGTTTGCTTTGTGACTAAGTGCGTGAAGCATGCATCTTTCAGTGCAAATTGCAGAATAATAGCACGCTGTCAGTTCATTGTAGTGCAATACAGCGTCATTCATTACAGCAGAACCCTACAGACTTGGTTGCTTCCACCTGTTGCAGCCAGTTAGTGCCTGAGCTACACGACCTAATGACTCATGTCTGATACCTAGGCAGCACAAGCCCTAAAAACTTGCAGGCACAATGTTGCCATGTCATTCACATCAAGCACACCACAATGTTTATTGTACAGAACGACAGAGTGCACTTGATATTCCAAATCTGACCTATCAGAGGATCATTTGTTGCATGTGAAACTGGCCACAGACTCACTTATTAGATCCGATGCCTCCTGTTTCTTTGAGCATGTCATCTTTGGTCTTGCTCATGCCTTCACTTCCATTGCTAGCTGGACCTGAAATGTTTTCCTGTTCAGCTGATGCACCATTTGTATTTGCTGCATTACCATTGCTGGCAGGCAGGGCAGCCTCTTCTGTCTTTGATTCATGGATCTCTTCCAGGTCTTCAGCAGCCTGCAGCAGGAGTCAGAAAGCTTGCTTTGTTGCTGACCAGAAAGCCCGTCGACTGCAAAGATGTTTCTATCGGTAAGCCTGGGCAGCCCGGTATAATACTTGGCTTCTCATTAAACTGACGCCGAAAGGTGTAGTCTTTTCTTTTCTTTTCTTTTCTATCTGTGAGCATTGATCAACACGTTTGGCTGCCTTAGAGATGTGCTTGCATGGTTCTGCTATGCAAGGTGCATTATTCTTCTGTTCCCAGTGAGCTCTACACTCCTAAGCCATGTCTGCTGTGCTTAGACAATTTGTGATCTACACCTGCAGCATTGAATTGTTTGGTATGTCTTGCAAAGGGCACACACAGTGACGCTTCAAGACACAAACACATGTAAAGCCAATTGTATGCAGCTCTTTCAACACAGCTACAATTAAAAGGAGTCTTTAGGAGCACCTGCTGGGTGCTGATGAAGAAGTCTGAGCGCAGCACGCCCTCAGCTCTGCAGGCCAGCCACTGCTGCTGCCCAGTCTTCAGCACAAAGGCGATGCCTCCAGTGAGCAGGGAGCCCTCTAAGGGCACCTGTATGGTGACAGCATGCACTGCTATGTCTGGGCGGGAGGGGTACCCGGGGGCTGGCACCCTCTTCAGCAGGGTCTGATACGCTCCACCACCTGCATTACACCACACTCTGGGTGCCTTGCCTATGCCATCAGCCTTGCTTGGCTGTGCTTTGCTGGCAACACCAACCGATCAAAACACTTTCAGCAGCAATAGTCTAGGCCTAACATCTGGCAGGTCTGGCTCTTCAGCAAGGCAGGCCGTCTGATCCTGATTCCATTGCATCAGTAAGAGCCATGATGCACGGAGGACTAACTATGTTTGACGCACATAGCATAGACAGCGCCTCAACAGGTGGGCAGCGGCAATGGCCTAGACGCAGTCCTAATCTGAACTTACTATTTTCACTCAGTCAGTAATGAGTCAGGCCTGTTGTTTGGGCACGTCTAATGGATTCTGATACTCTTGTGATGCAACACCCACCCATGTGTTATGCACAGTAGAGGAGCTTGCCTGCGTCAAGGGAGCTGTCCGGCTCAGTCTTCCAGCCTGGTGGAGGGCCCTCCCAGGCACCACCTTGCTTTGGGGTGCAGGCCCAGTGCAGGGAGGTCTCATCAAGTGCCCCATCGTCAAAGGCTTCGCCACCCACAATGCTGATGACAGCAAAGTGCTTGTCTCCCTCCTTGCATAGAGTCTCATACGACACCACAGAGCCATCAATGCTCTGGATGCGGAAAGTATTTCTCTGGGGCGTTATGCCCTCAATGTGCTGCAGCAACAGGCAAGCCTAAACATGAAGTCATGCAGCGCATAAGATTTTGCTGAAGTTGAAGCAAAAGATTGTGCTTTGGGCATGCGTAGATGCTGTGCCCTCTGCTTGGGCGTCACTACATCAGATCAGCAGTATCTCAATGTCGCGATACTGCAGTGACTCACTGACAGCTGGAGTGCACTTGCATGCGCTTGAGGAAATAAAGTGATTGGCTTTCTTGGCTTACGTAAACATCAACCTGTACACAACGCAAGACGCAACCATGAAACATGTGCAGTTACGCATGCTGAGTGACGTAACGCAGAACACAGACCCACCTGGCGGGAATCTGCTTCATCAAACCAAGCCTTTTGCTCCTCTTCTGCTATGTGGTGCAGATCTGTCAGGGTAACCTCCTGCTGTCTGCCCTGCATCAAGAAGCAAAGTGTCACATGGCCATGACTGACTCAAGCCCTGCACAAGTCCAGCAAAAGCAAGCTCAGCAGCATACGTACTGGATAAAACAAAGTCTGATCCTATTTTGGACTTTGCGCTGCACTGCTTAATCAGAGCGACAGCAGAACTCAAATGTCAGTGACCGCATGGATATCATGCATAGATTGCAGGGTCATGACAAATGTCACTACGAACAATGTATGGAAGGTGAGCAGAGGCCGCACACACACTGCCTTGTCCAACGGCAACAGTACAACCACATACAGCTGACACAGTGTGTGTGTGTGTAATGTCGCCATCGTCATATGCCTACACTTTGCTTCTGAAACCACCAGTGTACCTTAAGTCGGCATGCTGCTCTGCGCGCTGCCCTGACGGCAAGCTCAGCTTCAGCCTGCACGCTTTGCTGCTCATCTCTTGCATGGCTTGCTTCTCTGCATGTCACACACTCACATGGCTGTCACATGTCAACACAGACTAAGGCTGTGTATGAGACCCCTCTGATGCCAGGGATACGGTTACCGGGTACCAGATGCCACGCAGCTTGCAGGCTTACACATATGCAGTAGAGCCTCTAGGGTGGCATGCATTTGCAGCAATTCTGTAAAAGGGTGCAAGGAAGAGCTGTGAGAGGAAGAGGAGGGTCTAGGACATACCTGGATATGTCTCTCATCTCAGAGCGAGCTGCATCAGCAGCCTTCTTGGCTTCTTCAGCTTTAGCTACCAAGGGCTTTGCCGCATCCAGGGCATTTGAGGCTAGGGCTAGCCCCTCAGCTGCTTTGGACCCATCCTGCATTTGAAATGACAGACTGATGGAGACACCAGCTTCACACAAGCGCGTTATGCTTCACTTTCTGTTGGATTTTGTGTTGCTCGCGGCCAGCAAAAAATGCTGTGTGCCCACATAATAACATGTCTTCAAAAGCAAATGGTGGAGACAAGCATATACAGCAATCATATCGCGCCACTGCCACAATGCAGCACAGAGTCTGAACCAGGCATTGCAAAACAATTAGTCAGATCAAATCAGATGTTGCTGTTGTAAGAGGAGGCATTGGTTCTAGGATGTGTTGCACCTGCTGGCCTTGCTGCTGAATGAGCTTCTCCATGGCATCAATCTGCTGCTGGAGAGAGCCATGCTGCTTTGCAGACCAAGCGAAGGATTTGCCACTATTCAGAACCACCCAATCTTCTGAACTCCCAACAGGTGGTCCTACAGAAACTGGCTCCTCAGACTTTCTCTGCAGTACAAGATCATCATACAAGTGAATCACATAGTTTGAAAAAGCTGAGATGTACTGTTCTGCAACGTACAATGCTGATGAACATGACTGTAGCTGCAGCAAAGCTTTTGCATGGCATGCAGACCAGTGCAGAGGCTGGTATAACCCAGGCACTGACTTGACCACGCCGGTGATTGTTGTATCAGCCTAAAACAGCGGCCGCAGCGACGCACATACAGAAAAGCAAGCACATACTGTGCAATGCACATTTAAGCCGATGCCTTTTGGTCGGACATCAACGCAGAGGGAAAGGCAAACATAGCAACATCAGTCAATGCTCAAGCAAGCTTTGCTGCAGTGGAAATCAAGGTGCATGTGACAGGGCTCATGTGCCAAGAGTGTCGTGAATTGCAAACATCATTTGGCATAGGGTGACTGACATTGCTGTGCTGACCTGCCTTGCCCTTGCGCGCTCAGCTTTGCGTTGGTCCCAATGAGCCTTCTTGGCATGCTTATCCATGCCAGCGGGCATCAGTGCCCTCTCTTTGGGAGCTGGGGGCTCAGTGGGTGGGTGTGGTGTAGCTGAGCTGTCGCCTGCCTGATTGACAACATTCACCGCCTGCACAGTAGAGAAGGGCAGCCTGTCAACGGTACAACCTGCTTTGTGCCGTTTGCGAGCTGTGGCTGGGTATACGTCTGTAAGTGTTTTAGTGTGATGTGATATGCCTTAAGGCAGCAATGCTGTGGATCAAAGCAGGAGTGCTATAGCTTGGCATGCTGATTCTGAGGCACAGATTTCAGGCACTGATTTGTCAGCGCGTGTACCCCGAGTTCACATGGAATCTGAAGTGCTGCTACAGCGTGTGACCATGCAACAGTCAGGCATACCAGACAACTTTTGAAAATGTGGTATACTTGGCTGTGCGTACTGAGTGACCAGAGTAGCATAATTAGCTACCTGATCAAGGCTGATGAAGAAGTCCTTGTTGTCAGGCCCTGAGAGCCACTCTGGCTGAGCGCCTTGAGCTCTCTTGACCACAAACTGAACGCCACCACCCTTGCTCAACAGCCCTTCTAGAGGCAGTTGCAGCACAGCGGCCCACGCTGCGCCACCTGGCACTGAGTCACCACCCTGCTGAGGCGCATACCTCCCTAGCGGTGTCTGCCAAGCCTTGCCTGCAACACCGCAGTGCAGGTTGTCACAGAACAACACGCTACAGACCGCTACAGAGAAAAGGAAGCAAAATGAACACCTATTGGACTTTGCCAGGGGTCACCAGCATTCTGTTTTAGCAGTTTGGCCACAAGCATACACAGCACGACAGTATGCAACAACACCCAGGACATCATAGGCTTGCATGAAGCAGCTGACTGAAATTGTGTTGATTACAGCACGACTCCCAGGCGGCATGAACTGCACACGCTTGCATTGCAATGGCAGGCTCCTCAAGACTAGATTGTCCGCACATACAGGCCCCTCACCTGCTCCCTGGGAGAAGTCTGGGTCTGTATGCCAGCCAGATGGGGGCTGTTGCCATTCTTGGCCCTGCCCTGAGACACATGCCCAGTGCAGCAAGAGGCCCTCCAAATCAGGTCCTCCTGAAGCTGCCCCAGCTGCAATGCCTACCACAGCATACAGCTTTCCTTTAGCTTTAACAGATGCCACGTGAACCACCAAGTAGAAACCTGGCAGGCTTGGAGCAGCTGCTTCTGTCTTGGACACTTTCTGCATGCACGCAAGCATTGTCAGCAACCCACAGGCCAAACATGCGTAGAGCCAAAGCCAGTCCTCCTTGCAAGTACATGACGATAGGCTGCCGACAAACAGTTTGTCCCAAGATCAAGATGCATCTGCTCTTGGTGTTTGATTGAAGCAGAAAGGCTACCACAATGCTGTTGTCTGTTTCTGGACAAGCTGCATACAACCAGCTCTTCAGCAATTCAGGTGTGCACTTTGGAGATGCTGCAAGGCATGTGCAAGATGACTCACGTGAGCCAGATTCACGAAGGCATTGTCAATGCAAGCAGTGACTACATGACCACATATTGCTAGATTGCTGCTGTGGTGGTGACCTGAAAGCCTGATGCAGACGGGTGTGCTTGTTGCCATCTGTCCAATCGGCTGAGAGCAAGACTGTTCAAAGACTCTGGTGTGCTGCCTTGCTGGTCAGTGAAAGAGCTGGTGAGAACATCAGAAGCAGTTTGCATTTCTTTTTGTGCAGCGCTATTGGCTTGCTGGAAACTGAGGTCTACAGTATCTGCCTTCCTGCGGCAGCAACAGGAGTTCAGGGAGTGTTTGCCACATTATGAACACGGCTGAGCTTTGCTGCTGCTTACTTTTTGGCATCACCAAGCTTAGCATCGGCAGCAGCAGCTGCTTCTTCTGCAAGTTCAGACTTCTGGAGAAGTTCTGAGGCGTTTCCATAGGCTGCATCAGCGTCAGACTTGAGCTGTTCCCACAACTGCAAAACAGCACAACGTTGTCAGGAACAGCGGTTGGCAACGCGCAAGGCACACTCGCGTCCTATAACCTGCTCGGGCTTCGCACTAACAGCTGCTGATGCGCAGATGAGCCAGCTCGGGCGCAGCACCGCACGAGTCCCTGCAAGCATACACCCAACTGATCAGAAGTCGCCAGTGTTGTAGCAGATTCTGCAGCTATTGCGAAACAATCTCCGCAAAGCACGAACCACGTGTGATCTTCGCTGGCCTTCTGCATGACCTGCAA
>JAABUU010004717.1_pt1 | contig 15808 bp, 13 predicted proteins | sample 5559301 | NCBI WGS metagenome assembly JAABUU01 (sample SAMN10711884, study PRJNA513360) | rock metagenome | isolation source: Antarctica rocks | place: Antarctica: Victoria Land, Richard Nunatak white | reverse complement strand
GTACCCCAACGACCGCGGCCGCGCCGCCCAGCCCCGCGGCTGGGAGAAGCTGCAGTGGAACCTGCTGTCGTCAACCGGGGTCAACGCCCCCGAGGCCTGGAGCAACATGTTCGGGATCCATCGGCCCGGAGGGCGCGGGGTGGTGGTCGCGATTCTCGACACCGGGGTCGCGTACCGCAACTGGTACCAGTTCCGCCTATCGCCGGACTTCAAGGGCACGCGCTTCGTCACGCCGTACGACTTCGTCTCCCACGGCCGCTATCCGCTGGACCGCAACGGGCACGGCACTTTCGTCGCCGGGGTCGTGGCCGAGGCGACCAACAATCGCTATGGCCTGACCGGGATCGCGTACGGCGCCTCGATCATGCCGGTCCGCGTCTTGGACGCGAGTGGACTCGGGGACGAGGCGACGATCGCGCGCGGGATCCGCTACGCGATCGACCACGGGGCGTCGGTGATCAACCTGAGCCTCGAGTTCCTGCCCAGCCAGGTCGCCTCGGGCGCGGCGATCCCCGAGATCGTCAGCGCGATCAATTACGCGCACCGCCGCGGAGTGACTGTCGTCGGCGCGGCCGGCAACGACCAGGACAATCAGATCGCCTATCCGGCTCGGGTCGGGAGCGTGATCTCGGTCGGCGCCACGACGCGTGACCGCTGCCTGGCCAACTACTCCAACGGGGGCAGCGGACTGGACCTGGTCGCGCCGGGAGGCGGCGATGACGCGTTCATGTCCAGCGATCCCCATTGCCATCCCGATCGCACCCTGCCGTCGATCTACCAGCTGACGCTGACCGACCCGCCGCATTACAACCGGTTCGGCTACCCGAGCTCCTACATCGGCACTTCGATGTCGGCGCCGGCGGTCGCCGCCACTGCGGCGCTGGTGATCGCCAGCGGGGTGATTGGGCATCACCCGACTCCTGACCAGATTCTCACCCGCCTCGAGCAGACCGCCACGCCCCTCGGCAGCTCCGATCCCAGCTTTTTCTACGGCCATGGGCTGCTCAACGCCGGCGCGGCCACGGCGAAGCCGACCTCGTCCATCGCGCGGTAGGCCACGTGGTACAGCGGCCGCGCGCGATGGGCTGCAAGCACAGGCCTTGTGTTGCGCTGGTCGCTCTGGGATGATCGTCCGCAGTCCCTTCGCTCTGGAGAGGGGATTCGCGATCGGGGAGGCGCTGGTGTCACGAGGATTGTCGGTTCTACTGAGCTTGTCGGCGATCACGTTGCTGTCTGCGGCCCCGGCGGTCGCGGCTCCAGCTGGCGCCAGCATCACCGCGACCGGGACCGGCCAGGTCCGCGTGCGGCCAGCCGACCGGCACAACAACGCGTCGATCGCGGCTGCGTATCAGGCTGCGCGCAGAACCTCGATCGTCCGGGCGCTTACGGACGCGCGCCAGTACGCGCGTGACTACGCCCGCCACGCCGGGCTGACGCTCGGACGGGTGCTCTCGATCTCCGATCAGCAGAGCGGCGGCGGTTTCTACGGCCCCGGGCCGGCATTCTTCGGGCCGTTTGGCCCCGGCCAGTTCTGCGGCACCCTGCGCCAGCCGATCTTCAAGCACGTCATGCACGGCCGAAAGCTGATCGGCTTCAAGAAGGTCCACCGGTGCATCGTCCCGCCGTTCGTGTTTACCACCCTGACGATCACATACTCCGCCAGTTAGGCGCGGTCGCTAGATCCAGCCGTGGTTTCGGGCGCGTTGGGCGGCTTCGAGCCGTGTGCGCGCGTCGAGCTTGTGCATCGCGGAGGACGGTGGGCGCGGCGGATGATCTGCGCGAGCGTGATGGCGGGGACAGTCTTGGCGATGAACCGGCCGCACCGACGGCCAGCGCGTCGCAGCACGCGGGACGGGCGTGGCGGGTGAGGATGATGCAGCGCCTAGGACGGGCACTGGGCGGTAACGCGCTCGATGACCTGGGGCGCCATCGCCGTCGGACATCTCCACGTCGAGCAGGGCGATGTCAGGCCTGTGGGTGCGAATGGCGGCGAGCGCCTCGGTGCTGGTGGAGGCCGCGGCGACCACCTGCAGGTCGACTCCATGCCCAGCAGCGCGGCGACGGCACCGCGGGGGGAGCTGCTCGTCGTCGGCGAGCACGAGTGAGATCACTAAGGTCGTCGCTTCGCCGCTGGAACACGGGTACGCTGACGCGGAGCGCGAACGTCCCATTGATGTCAGGCCCGGCCTGCAGCTGCCCGGATCGTTCGTTGAGGTAACGAAGCCAGCCCGGCCAGGCCGGTCCCGCCGGATCGATCGTTCGCCGCGACCGAGCTTCGCCTGCTGATGCGCAACCGGACCGCCGCGGTCACCGCCGTGATCATGCCCTCGGCGCGGGTCGCTTCGGCTATTCGCCTTCGCCGCACTGGCCCGAAGCTGGTTTCGATGGGATCAATGCTCCTGACGCGAACTGCTACCCGGCGGACCCGGGACGCTTTCAGCCCAGTCCCGGCGGCCCGTAAGGCGGGATCTGACGAATCAGGGACGGACGCGGGTCCTCCGGCAGGTCCGCGGGCTCGCCGCGCTCGGCGGTGAGGTGCTGCGAGGGCCTCTGGGCAAGCCCGATTCGCACGACCTCCCATCCGGCCTCGGGCTGCTCGCGCACCAAGTACCGGTGGTCGGGATCCTCACGCTGGAGACGGTCCCGGAGTGATTCGGCGTCGATGTGTCGCATCTGGTCAGTATCCCACCGTCCCTGGCCGGCTGCGGTGGTGGCTGTGACGAGCGCGAGCGGCGGCAACGGCGATAGATGAGCCCCAAATAGCGGTCGGCTCGGTGGCACCCCGGCTCGTTGATGGCCTTCGTCAGATCATGGGACCTCGGCCGCCGTCGCTGGTCGTGGCATGCGAGTGCTCGCGGATGACGGCCTCTACGGCGTCAGGGTCCTCAGGGGTGATGAACGGTGCCACGAACCGTCCCAGGTTAAGAATCAGCCCTGCATGCTTGGACGGTCGCTGCGGGTCCAGACCGGCCCAATACCGCGGGTTCCCCGTACCCCAGATCCGGCCTCGCCCCCTGAGTGTGCCCAGCTCGACGCGCCGCATGGACCGGATCGAACCGTAGGGAATGTGCTTGGTGCCCCACGGGAAGTAGTAGCCCCTGATCTGGACGCCCTCAGGCGTACATTCGATCCATCGGTCTCGGTACAGGCCATTCATTCTCAATCCACCTCCGAGCCAAGCTCGCGTGAGCATTGCGTTTGAGGCACTCAGAGCCTCAGATGATCTTGGTCAGGGCGATCACCATGCCGGCGATCACGAAAATGACGATCGCGGCCTGGGTCCAGACGAAGAATCGCGGCATCCGAATACCAAAGCTATCGTCTCCGGCGGGCCGGAGCGGCTGAGCCCAACCCTGAGGGCGCTCAGTGACGCTGTGCCGGCCGTCGCGTCGCAGCTGTCCGAGCCCGAGGTGCTGCAGCGTTTGGTCGATCGGCGTGCGAGCTCGCCGATGCCCGCTACGCGGCGCTGGGCATCCCCGACGGCGAGGGCGGGTTCAGGCGCTTTCTCGTCTCGGGCATGAGCGATGAGCTGGTGGCGGCGATGGGACCGCTTCCGCGGACGCACAGCATGCTCGGCGCGATGCTGCAGACCAGCGGCGCGTACCTCACCGGCGATGTCCACCGCGACCCCAGGTTCCGCGGCTGGTGGCCACGCGAGCACCCTGACATGCGCTCTTTCCTCGGGGTCCCGATCGTCGCGCGAGAGCAGGTCATCGGCGCCTTCTACGTGACCGAGAAGCGCCACGCGCCGAGCTTTGACGAGAGTGACCCTGAGCTGATCGAGCTGCTCGCTGCCCACGCCGCGATTGCCATCACCAACGCCCAGTTGTACGAGCGCAACCGTGAGCTGTCGGTGCTCTCGGAGCGAGATCGGCTCGCACTCGAGCTCCACGACGTGGTCAGCCAGAAGCTGTTCTCGCTCAATCTGAGCGCCGACGCAGCCGCCACCCTGCTTGACCGTGACCCGGTCGCCGCCCGTGCCCAGCTGGCGCGCGTGCGTGACCTCTCCCGCGAGGTGCTGGGCGAGCTTCGCTCGCTGATCCTCGGGCTGCGGCCCGCTGACCTGGCTCACGACGGCCTCGTAGAGACGCTGCGCAAGGAGGCGCGGATGCTCGGCCGCGTCCATGGGATAGAGGTGCGACTGCACGCGGAGGCGCCGATCACGGGTCCCGGCTCCGATCTGCGTGAGCGTGAGATCCTGCGCATCGCAGGAAGCGCTCCGCAACGCGGTGCGTCACGCCGGGGCCCGGCGCGTCACCGTGCGGCTCGGCCGCGTGCTCGGTCCCGGGGATCTGGTCGTGATCAACGTCTCCCGCACGCTCCCCGTCGCCGTGGCGGGCCATCGGGCCGACGGCGCCGCGGTTCGCGTGCACTTCTCCACCCGGGCCGCGGGCCTTGACGACGAGCGCTGGCACGTGGTCGAGCTGCGAGCGCCGGATGGGTCGCGGCCCGAGCGCGGGCGCGCCGGCGAGTCGATCGCCCTGGATGACGGAGCGGTGGCGCTGGAGCTGGCAGCGCCGTACGCCGCGGGATCGCGACTGCTCCTGGCCGGGCTGGACAGTGCCGTGGCCTTCGAGACGCTGCTCGAGCGTGTCGGTGAGCCGATCCGCTACGGCTACACGGAGCAGCCCTGGCCGCTCGAGGCCTATCAGAACGTGTATGCGATCGCGCCCGGTAGCGCCGAGATGCCAAGCGCCGGTCATCCGTTCACCACACGCCTGATCACGGCGCGATCGCCGGCGGGGTGCTGGTGGCGCCGATCACCTTGTATTCGGCGACAGCCATCTGATCATCCGCGGGGCTTCGTAGGGCCGGTGGCGGCGCGCGCCCCGCGAAGCTCGTCGGCCGAGAGGCCGTCCAGCAGTCCCACCGCACGCGGGTCACGGTCCGCGGCGAGCAGGACCGCCCCGCCCGGCCAGTAGGGATGCGGCGGGCGGGCTCGATCGACGAGCAGCGGCTCATAGAGCCAGGAGCCGGTGTTGAGAAACCGCGGGCCGTCGCGGGGGGCCGGCCAGACGCTCTCCCGGTTCAGCGGGCCGAACCGGTGCACGTGCCCGAAGATGATCCAGTCGGCGTCGACGCCGAGCTGTCGCGCCGCCCGCGCCATCGCCGGGATGCCGGCGTGACGCATCTGGAAGTCGATCGCCGCCGCAGTCAGCGAGGTCAGGCGCGCGTTCATCAGCAGCCGGGGGAGGGCCGGAAGCGCGGTGACTCGGACGAGCTCTGACGCGCTCTCGATCAGCGTGGCGACGGGACGGTTCAGCAGCCGGGTCAAGAACGGCTCCCGGGCTCGCCGGGACCGGCTCCGCGCGCGCTCGTAGTCGCTCGGCCGGGCGACCGCGCGACCGCGCGCCGACTGCTCACCGCGCAGGATCCCGAAGGCCGATTCGGGCATCAGGTGGCGGTCCAGGTAGTGGCCGTGTGTCGCCCAGACCCGATCGGCCAGCCAGACGCCGGGGTAGCGGACCTGGACTCGGGCCGGGCTCAGCCAGGAGACCACGCGCGCCAACGCCGGGCTGGCGTCGGGCGGCACGACGGTGTCGAGCGTCAACCGGTCTCCCTGGTCTCTGGCCCAGCCTCGGACCAGCGGGGCGTCGTGGTTGCCCGGTACCAGGATCGCCTCGCGTCCCGCGCCCAGGCGGTGGCCGATCTCCCTCAGCACCGGCTCGGCGACTCCGAGCGCGCGCCGGCGATTTCGGGTGACCAGTTCGGCCACGTCACCGAGCAGCACGAGCCGGTCCACCCCGCCGAGCGCGTCCAGCAGCCGGCCCCGCGGCCCGGCCCGGCGCAGTACGTCGTGACGAGCCCAGTTGCCCAGGTGCAGGTCGGAGATGATCAGGGTTCGCAAGGCCGGGGCCACGATATCCGGCTCAGACGGCGGTTCCGCGGTGGCCCAGGCCGCCCGATCAGTGCTCGCCGGCGAGCGCCCGAGCCAGCTCGTCGGCCTGGTGACCGATCACGACCGACCGGATCACCCGCTCGAGCGGACGGGCGAGGATCCCGATCGGTCCCGGGTCGACCGCCAGCGCGTAGGTGGCGCGGGTGCGCCCGGCTCCCAGATCCTCCAGCACCCAGGAGCCCTCCATCGCTTCCACGTCCTCGGATTGCACGCGCGTGAACGACAGCCGGCGCGGCGGCTCGTACTGCATCCGCACCCGGCAGCGGACCTTGGTCAGCTTGGCGTCGTTGACGGTGTCGCAGATCAGCGGACGCCCCTGCTCATCACGCTCGATCACGTCCACGCCCTCGAGCACCCGCTGCCACTCGGGCGCGCGAGCCACATCCTCGATCAGCGCCCAGCAGCGCTCGATCGACGCGGCCACCTCGGCGCTGACGCTGGCACTCATCATTGACATCGTCGACTCGTTACCCCGACCACGGCGATCTCACCTGGCCGTACAGAGCGGCGGTTCCGGCGCCTGCGTCGCGGATTCGGACGGTGAGGGGCGAGCCCTGACCCCGCCGCCCGTGGGCCAGGAGGATCCCTGGGCCGGCGCTGCGCAGCTGCGGGTAGGTGAGCGTGATCTGCACCGAGGCGAGAGGGCGGCCGAGCTTGATCTCGAGTGCGCCGTGCGACAGGTATGCGCCGAAGCCCGGGTGCCGCGCGCCGGGCCCCGTGAGCTGCGTGGCGGCGGCCGAGGCCAGCCACAGATCGCCGGGCAGCGTCACGGTGAGCTGGGTCAGCGCCGGTGCGTCAGAGCCCGCGGTGACGGTAAAGGAGAGCTGCGGGCGCCCCGCCGGCCGGCCGGCCAGCGTCACGTCGGAGATCTGCGGCGCACCGCCGATCGTCCACTGAAAGGCCACCGTCGCTGCCGAACCCGCCGAGTCCGAGACTGTCGCCCGGACCGAAAAGGTTCCCGTCCGCCGCGGCCGGCCGACGATCCGTCCGCTGTCCCGCCCCACGGACAGGCCCGGCGGAAGGCCGGTGGCCTGGAACTCAGGCATCCCGCCGGGGACGTCGTGGGCGTGCAGTGCGAGCGACACCTCGGTGCCCGCGGCCGATCGTCGCGGGCCCGGGTCGGCAAGTGAGACCGACTCGGCGCACAGCTCCGCGGCCAGCGCCGCGGCGTTCGGAGTGCCCAGGCCCGTGGCCTCGTCGTAGCCCACGCCGGCGCCGTAGTGCCCGGCGTTGGTGTGGGTGAAGTCGTTGTCGCCGGTACGCACGTCGTGGAAATCGGCGGCGTAGGCGGTGCCAGCGGCTCGGTAGAGCGCCGGATCGGCAAACCCGACCGGCGACCCGGCACAGGCATTGGACGCATCGGCCAACGTCAGCAGCGCAGACCAAACCGGCGCTGCGGCGCTCGTGCCGCCGAAGGTCTGCCAGCCCGCCGGCTGCCCCGGGTCGCTGCCGTCGCCGTTGAAGAAGATGGTGTATCCGGTGCGGGGATCCGCGTCGGCCGAGACGTCAGGAACCTCCCGGCAATAGGCGCCAGGATGACCGCACTGGGGACCGGTCAACCCAGCGCCCAGCAGATCGAGCCCCGGCGCCGCGTCGAGCTGATCGGCGGGCATCGTCCAGACGTCCGAGATGCCACCGCCGCCGGCCCCGGGCGTCACCGGACCGGCGGGCGTGGTGCCACCGGCGTTCCACGCGCTTTCGATCACAGGTGGTCCCAGCGACTCGAGCGTCGTGCCGCCGACGCCGGTCACGAACGGCTGGCTGGAGGGATCGTCGACCGCCGCTTGGCTTTGCCCCGGTCCACCCGTCGAGCTGCAGTCCTCCGCGCCGCCGTCACCGGCCGCCGCCACGATCGACTGGCCCTGGATCGCCGCCTCGGCGAACAACGTGTTCTCGGCCTGCGCGTCGCCCGGGGCGAGATTCGCTTCGCACTGCCCCCAGGAGACGCTGACCACTCGAGCGCGGTCCTGGTTGACGATCGCACTGAAGGTGTCGTACGGCCCGGATCCGGGGGCGCCGGAGCTCGAGTTCGGGCCCTGGTAGACGAGCACGTGGGCGTCGGGCGCCATTCCGATCAGGTTCTCGACGTCGAGCGCCGCCTCGCCGGATCCCGGGCCGCCGCCGGCGCCGCCGTCAACCCGGACGTAGGCGATCGAGGCGTGGGTGCCGTAGCAGCTCTGGTAGGCGGCGATGTCGCTGGGATGGTTCGGTTCGAGCTCATAGATCGCCACCGACACGCCTGCACCCAGGTCACCGGCGCGGTACAGGCCCGGAAAGCCGTACGCCGAGGCGATCTGATCCGCTGTGTGCGCGTTCTCCAGGGAAGCGGTGGCGCGGGCCGCCGAGCAGGGCTGGGGACCGCCGGCGACCGGGCGCCGACCGGGGACCAGGGGCTGTCTGGTGACCACGGGCCGAGCAACATGCGCGCGCGCAATCGGGTCCCGGCGTGCCAAGGCGCCGGGGCGGGGTCTGATCAGCAGCGGACGAGGCGCCGAGACGCTGCTCAGACCGACGATCGCCTGGACCAACCGGACGGCGCCGGGGTCCAGGGCCGGAGCGGCGCTTGCCGTCACCGCGGTGCGCCGGCCCGGGAGCGAGAGCCTGAGCAGCGAGACCGACAGGCCGCGCTGGATCTGGTCCGCGGTCGCGGTCACGGGGATCGACAGATGTCCGGCGCTGGCCGCTCCCGGGGCAAGGCCGCGGGCTCGCAGAGCGCGGCGCACGATCGCGATCTGCACGTCGCCGGCGCCGAAGCGCTGGGCGAACCGGCGCGGGGTCAGATAGCGGTGATAGGAGCTCGAGCCTGGATTCGACACCGCCTGCGCGTAGACCGCCAGCGCCCGCGGCGCGCGCGGCGCCAGCGCCACGGTGAGGTGCAGCCGCGTGGTGCCCGGGAGGCGGCCGAGCACGGTCGCGTCGGGCGGCAGGCTCGGCCGGGGGCCCAGCCGGGTGAGCGCGGCGCCCGTGGGCCGCATGGCGCCCGTGGGTCGCGTGGCCCGCGCCGGACCGGACGAGATCAGGACCAGCCCGAGCGCCACGATCCCCAGCACCGGCGTACGCCAGGGCGGTGTGCGAGGTTCGCCGGGTCCGATCAGGAGAGCTCGAGCGCTCCGAGCGCCGTTAGGTAAGCCTCAGAGTAGGACGGGAACTGCGCGACCGTGTCGAGCAGCACCTCGAGGGGCACCTCGGCGCGAATCGCCAGCCCGGCCTGGTGGATCCACTCGCTGGCCAGCGGGGCGACCGCCCAGGCGCCGACCAGCACCCGGCGCGCTCGGTCGAGCACGACACTCAGCTCGCCGCGGGGGTCCTGCTCATAGGTGTAAGGGCGGGCGATCGAGCTCGCGAGCTCGATCCGCGCGACGGCGACGTCGAGCCCCGCCTCGTGCGCCTGCGCCTCGGTCAGGCCGACGCCGGCGACCTCGGGGTCGGTGAAGATCACCCGCGGAATTGCCCGGTAGTCGGCCCGGCAGGGCCGGCCGCGCATCGCCGCCAGCGCGATTCGCGCCTGGTACTTCGCCAGGTGGGTGAACAGCATCACACCGGTGCAGTCACCGGCGGCCCAGACGTCCTCGGCGACGCGACAGTGCTCGTCAATCGGGATACCGCGCCGTCCGGGCTCGACCCCGATCGTCTCCAATCCGATCCCGGCGCTCCGCGGCCGGCGCCCGACGGCGACCACCAGCCGCTCGCCTCGCACCGATGAGCCGTCGTCGAGCGTGACCACCCGCTCGTCGCCCTCGAGCTCGACCCGCTCGGCGTGCACGCCGGTGCGCACTTCGATCCCGTCGGCGCGCAGGGACTCGGTCAGCAGCTCCGAGACGCGCTCGTCCTCCCGTTCGGCCAAGCGCTCGGCGCCCTGCACGATCGTCACCCGGCTGCCGAAGCGGCGCATGAACTGCGCCAGCTCGATGCCGACCGGACCGCCGCCGATCACCACCACGCTGGCCGGCAGCTCCTGCGTCGCGGTCGCTTCGCGGTTGGTCCAGAAGCCGGCCTGCTCGAGACCGTCCAGCGGCGGGATCACCGGCTCTGAGCCGGTCGAGATCAGGATCGCCTCGGCGGCGAAGCGCCGCCCATCGACCTCCAGGACCCCCGGACCGGCGAGCCGACCATCGCCCTTGATGACCGTCACGCCCTTGTCCTCATAGCCCTTGACCCGGCTCGAGTCATCGCCGGCCGAGGTCATGTAGTCCCGGTAACGGGCGAGCGCCGGCCAGTCCAGTGAAGCCGGATCCACGCCCGCCGCCCGCTCGGATTCGACACGCACCTCGGCCGGACGCAGCAGCGTCTTGGTCGGGATGCAGGCCCAGTTCGAGCACTCGCCGCCGATCAGCTCGCGCTCGATCAGCAGCACCCGGCGCCCCTCGTCGATCAGCGCGTAGGCGGCGTGCTCACCGGCCGGGCCGGCGCCGAGGATCGCGACGTCGAATCGATCAGGCATGGACTGCAACTATGCCGGACCCGCTCAGTTCAGGTCAGTCCGAGACGCGCGGCGTGCCGGTCACGGCGGCGCTCGAGCACCGGCTTGAGCTCGGCCCACTCGTGGTCGAGCACCGAGAAATACGCCGAGTCCCGCGCGCGACCGTCCCGTATCACCATGTGGCGGCGCAGAATTCCCTCAAACCGGGCCCCGAGGGCAATCAGCGCGCCACGCGAGCGCTGGTTGCGGGCGTCGGTCTTGAACTCGACGCGCCGCAGCCCGGCGGCTTCGAAGGCCTGTCCGAGCAGCAGCAGCTTGGTCTCGACGTTGGCACCGGTGGACCAGGCCGAGCGCGTCAGCCAGGTCCAGCCGATCTCGACTCGAAGGTGCTCGGCGCGCAGCTCGAGAAATCGCGTCGAGCCGAGCACCGTGCCGCTGCGAGCGTCGAGGATCGCGTAGGGCACCTCGCGTCCGGCGGCGGTGTTCTCCAGCGACGTCGTCAGCCACCGTCTGAGCACGTCCGCCGAGGAGGCCATATCGACCGGCATCCACTCGAACACCTCGGGCTCGTCGGCGGCCCGCAACAGCCCGGCCTCATGCCCGGCGGCGAGCGGCTCCAAGGCAACCACGCGACCGCGCAGATCGGCACGTAGATCGGCGCACAGCTCGGCCGAGCGGTTTTCGTCGCTCACCGTGTGTCGGCGGGGTCAGGCTTGGGGCTGACGTGCTGGAAGCCGAAGCGGCCCTTGATGCAGAGGTTGCCGCGCGTGATGTCGTGATCGCTGGGGGAGCTGACCTTGACGATCTGGTTGTCCTGGACGTGCAGGGTGAGGTTGCAGCCCACGCCACAGTAGGGGCAGATCGTGTCGGTTTGGGTCTGACGAGACTCGTCCCAGCTCGCGTCCTGGCGCAGCTCGTGCTCGGAGCTGAACATCAGCGCGCCGGTGGGGCATACGGCGATGCAGTTGCCGCAGTACACGCACGCGGACTCGGGCAGTGGGTTGGCGTACTCGGTGGAGATGCGGGCGTCGAAGCCCCGACCGGCCACGGTGATCGCAAACGTGTTCTGGTACTGCTCGCCGCAGGCGTCGACGCACTGGTAGCAGAGGATGCACTTGGAGTAGTCCCGCACGTAGAGGTCGTTGTCGACCTTGGTCGGCGTGTGCACGGTGGCGGCGGTCTGACCGTCGGGCCGCTCGTGGTGGCCGGTGCGCTTGTGGTCGCGGTCGGGGTCGGGAGGCGCTGGCGGGCCGTAGCGCTCCGGTCGGGCGTCGTAGCGCTCGAGGTAGTCCTGGGCGGCGGGAGTGACGGACAGGTCGACCGACGAGTCCAGGAACTCGATCACCATCTTGCGGCTGTGCCGCACGCGCTCAGAATCGGTGCGGATGACCATGTCCGGCTCCACCTTGCGCGAGCACGCGGGCACGAGGGCGCGGGCGCCCTCCATCTCAACTACGCAGATCCGACACGCGTTGGCCGGAGTAAGCGTCTCCCCATAGCACAGCGTGGGAGTGTCGATCCCAAGCTTGTTGCAGGCGTCCAGGACCGTGGAGCCCTCGGGCACCTCCACAGGCCGATCGTCGATCGTGAGGGTCACCAGCCGCGCCGGCGGGTGACGGTCAACCATTGGTAGCTCGATCATGCGGGTGCTCCTTTAGGGCCAAAGACGCTGAGACGTTCGATCGCAGACTCGATCGCCGTCGAGGCGGTCTGTCCCAGCCCGCAGATCGACGCGTCGCGCATCGCCGCGCCGATCTCCCCGATCAGCGCCAGCTCGTCTCCGACGGCTCCGCGCGGGTGACCCGATACGAGCCGGGCGAGCGCCTCCTCCTGGCGAACGGTTCCCACCCGGCAGGGCACGCACTGGCCGCAGCTCTCGTCGCGAAAGAAAGCGGCGATCACCATCAGCAGATCAGCGACGTCGACCTGTTCGTCGATCGCCACCACGACCCCGGAGCCGAGGGTCGTCCCGGCGGCGCGGGTGTCCTCGAAAGTGAGCGGAAGATCCAGGTCGTCTGGGGTGATGAAGCTGCCGGCGGCTCCGCCGAGCAGCACCGCGCGCAGGCTCCGTCCGTGGCGAACGCCGCCCGCCAGCTCGATCAACTGGCGCAACGTGGTCCCGAACGGCACCTCGTAGGCACCCGGTGACTCGACGGCACCCGAGACGCAGAACAGCTTCGGACCAGTGGAGCGCTCGGTGCCGATGCCGGCGAACGCCGCGCCACCCTCGAGCACGATCGGCAGGGCATTGACGAGCGTCTCCACGTTGTTGACGACCGTGGGCTGGCCGAACAGCCCGCGTTCGACGGGAAACGGCGGCTTGTTGCGCGGCTCGCCGCGGTAGCCCTCGATCGAGCCGAAGATCGCGGTCTCCTCTCCGCAGATGTAGGCTCCGGCGCCCTTTCGCAGCTCGATGTCGAAGGACAACCCGCGGGAGAAGATGTTCTCCCCCAGCAGCCCACGATCCCGGGCCTGCTCGACGGCTTGCTCGAGCCGCCGCTGGGCGAGCGGATACTCGCCGCGCAGGTAGATGTAGCCGCGCTCGCAGCCGGTGGCGTAAGCGGCGATCGTCATCGACTCGATCACCGAGAACGGATCTCCCTCGAGGATCACGCGATCCTTGAACGTCCCGGGCTCAGACTCGTCGGCATTGCAGATCAGATAGTGCGGGCGGCGGGGCTGGCGGGCCACCGCGTCCCACTTGCGCCCGGTCGGAAAAGCGGCACCGCCGCGGCCCATCAGCTTGGAGTCGAGGACCTCGCGGATCACCCCTTCCGGACCGAGGTCAAAGGCCCGCCGAAGCGCCGCGTAACCTCCGTGCGCGCGATAGTCATCCAGGCTCTCGGGGTCGGCCGCCCCGATCCGACCGAGCAGGCGAAGGCCCGCCTGTCCGGCTTGCGGCGGCACCGCCGAAAGGGGCGTAGGCGGCGTTGCTCCGTCCATGACGCCGAGCAGTCCCCCGGCGTCGACCGCGGTCAATTCGCGCTCCACAGGTGCCTGCCCGGATTCGATCAGCAGCGCAGCCGGCGCTCGGTCGCACTGTCCCAGGCACGGGCTCGCCAGCCAGCTGTTGCCGTCGAGGTCGGTCCCCTCCGGGCCGAGCCGCTCGGTGAGCGTGGCGATCAGCGACTGCGAGCCGGCGCAGCGGCACACCACGTCGTTGCAGACGTGCAGCACGCGGGGCGCCCGGGGCTCGACCGAGAACAGCGCATAGAAGGTGGCGACCCCGTAGACGTCGGCGGGAGGGATCGTCAGCCGGCGCGCGATGTAGTTCAGCGCGCCGGGGCTGATCCAGCCGGCGTGCTCGTGCAGCGCGTGCAACGTCGGCAGCAGCTGGTGGCGCTCGGCACGCGCTGCATGTCCGCCGTGGGCGGAGTGTCCGTCATCGATCCGGTCGGCCCCTACCCAGCTCGACAGCGGCGGCCCGAGGAAGGCATCCACCGCATCGCGCTCCTCGGCGCTCGGCTCGGCGTCTAGGAGGTGTACATCCACGCTAGCCGCCGACCTGTCCGCTCGCCGTCCCGACTGCCTCGCGCTCGCCGGAGGCGCGCTTGTCGATCCGGACCGCGGTGGCCTTGAACTCGGCCGTCCCTGCCTTGGGATCGGTCGAGTCGATCGTCAGCACGTTGACGTCGACCTGGTCGGGAAAGTGCGGGGTCATGAACGCCAGCCCCGGACGCAGGGCCGAGTCGAGCTGCACGGGCGCTTCGATGCAGCCGCGGCGCGAGCTGATCTGCACCACCTCGCCGGGCTCCACGCCCAAGCTCGCGGCGTCCTCGGGGGAGAGATCGACCGTCTCCCTTCGGCGCAGCGGAGAGCTGTACAGGCTCGACTGCACCCCCGTGTTGTAGGAGTCCAGCCGCCGGCCGGTCGTCAGGCGGATCGGGAACTCCTCGTTGAGCTCGTCGATCGGGGGCGCCCACGCAGTGATCGAGAACGGCGCCGGAGGACCCTCGATCGGATCCTCCCACAGCCTTTCGTGCAAGAAGGGCGAGCCGGGATGCTCCTCGCTCGGGCACGGCCACTGCAGCCCGCCGGTTTCCTCGAGCCGCGTGTAGCTCATGCCGCGGTGCATCGGGCTCAGCGAGCGCATCTCGTCCCAGGCCTGCTCGAGCGTCGGATGGCCCCAGTCGTGCCCCAGGCGGCGAGCCAGCTCACTGACGATCCAGTGATCGTCGCGCGCCAGGCCAGGCGGGTCCAGCGCCTTGCGCATCCGCTGAACCCGCCGTTCGCTGTTGGTCACCGTCCCCCCGTCCGCCTCACACCAGGAGGCCGAGGACGGAAACACGACGTCGGCCATGTCACAGGTCTTGGTCATCAGGATGTCCTGGGCGATCAGGAAGTCAAGGCCCTCCAGCAGGGCGAGCGACTTCTTGGAGTCGGCCTCGGACTGCGCCGGGTTCTCCCCCAGCACGTACAGCGTCGAAAGCTCTCCGCGCTCCATCGCCTCGAACATCTGCGACAGATGCCAGCCGTGCTTGGCAGGAAGCTTGCAGTCCCAAGCCGCCTCGAACCGCGCCCGGTCGTGATCGTCCTGGACATCCTGGAACCCCGGGAGCTTGTTGGGGATCGCGCCCACGTCCCCGCCACCCTGAACGTTGTTCTGGCCGCGCAGCGGGTTCAGGCCCGACCCGTAGCGCCCGACGTGCCCGGTCAGCAGCGCCAGATTGATCAGCGACAGGACGTTGTCCACCGCGGTGACGTGCTCGGTGATGCCCAATGTCCAGCACAGGATCGCCCGCTCGGCCCGCGCGTAGGCGTGCGCCATCTCGCGGATCGTCTGCGCCGGGACGCCGGTCACCCGCTCCCCCTCCTCGAGCGTCCAACGCTCGACCGAGGCGCGGTATTCCGCAAAGCCCGAAGTTGCGCGCTCGATGAACGCCTCGTTGGCCAGCCCAGCGTGGATGATCTCGCGGGCGACCGTATTGGCCAGCGCGATGTCACTGCCCACATCCAAGCCGAGCCACGCGTCGGCCCACTGCGCCGACCCTGTGCGCCGCGGATCGATCACGTACAGAGACGAGCCTCGATTAACGGCCTTGAGCAGATGATGGAAGAAGATCGGGTGCGTCGCGCGGGCGTTCGACCCCCACAAGATCAGCAGATCCGTTTCTTCGACCTCTCTATAGGACGACGTACCGCCGCCCGCACCAAATACCGTCGCCAGACCGACGACGCTGGGAGCGTGTCAGGTGCGGTTGCACGAATCGATGTTGTTTGAGCCCATCACGGAACGCACGAACTTCTGGGCCAGGAAATTGACCTCGTTCGACGCCTTCGAGCAGCTGAACATGCCAAACGAGCGCGTCGCATCCTGCGCCCGAGCTCGGTCGAGCCCGGCGGCGGCGACATCGAGCGCCTCGTCCCAGCTCGCGGGACGAAGCTTTCCGTTCTCGCGCACCAGGGGCTCCGTCACCCGACCACGTTGCTTACGCATCCAATCACCTCCTCTCGCTGATCCAGGCCCTTGAAGGCCGTGTACGAATTAG
>JAABUU010004716.1_pt1 | contig 15813 bp, 18 predicted proteins | sample 5559301 | NCBI WGS metagenome assembly JAABUU01 (sample SAMN10711884, study PRJNA513360) | rock metagenome | isolation source: Antarctica rocks | place: Antarctica: Victoria Land, Richard Nunatak white | reverse complement strand
AGGTTACAAAACTCAAGCTCGTCAAGCGCCAGATGTACGGCCGTGGCAAGATCGACCTGCTGCGCGCTCGAATGGTCCAGCCGGGGTGAAAACGGCCGCCGATCAGCACCAACTTCGCGCCAGAGCCAAACTTCAACGCCGATTGACAGATATCTTGCCCGATATGGGCAGAATGACCCTGTGATTGCCATCGGCCGGCGCAGTTGGACCTTCTGCGGCTCGGATGCGGGCGGCAACCGCGCCGCCGCCATCCAAACGCTGATCGAGACCGCCAAGCTCAACGACGTCGTTCCGCAGGCCTGGCTGGCCGACGTGCTGGCGCGCCTGCCCGACCACCCGACCAAGCGCATCGACGAACTGCTTCCCTGGGCCTGGAAGGCCAGCCGCGAAGCCGCGACCCCCGCTCAGGCCGCCTGACGCCACCCTACGATTCCAAGCAGGCCGGCACCTGCGGTGCTCGCCGGATGCTTAGTGCGCCAGTGAAACTGGTGAAGGATAGTCGATGAAAGTCGACACAGGAAAGGAGTAGCGATCCACCCTGACCCCGAGTCATGGGGTGACGGCTGCGAAGCCGTGGCTGAGCGTTGACAGGGGAAACCACAGGCCAGCATCGAGCCGCGAAATCGGAATGTCTGGAGCGCCGACGCAGTTATGCAATGCGGAAGGCCACACCGAGGAGGGCGTTACGCGCGAGCCGTCCTCGGACTCCACGCGGTCGGAGACCCTGAGCATGTGGGGAAATCCTTCGCACAGGAATTGGGAGATCTCGCCGGAGCCCGGAGCCTTCGGGCTGCCAGGCATGTCGGGGAAGGCTCACCGCCGTAAGCCCGACATCGACACCGGCGAGAAGTCGGATGCCCGCATAGTACCAGGGAACGCTTCGAACGACGGCGTCGGGTCCAAACCGACGCGGGAGGAGGATCGGGAGGGAAGGCGGGCAGCCAAGAGGAACGTCACTCAGTCCCTCGTGCCCCGGACGCAGAGCCGGACAAGCGCGTCGACGGGGTTGAACGGCGTACGTGAAGCGGCCCGCAAGGGCAGGGAGGTTCGGTTCACCGCACTGATGCATCACATCACCCCTGACATGCTTCCGCACGGCAAGGTGCATGATGAGCGAAGGACCATATGGGACGGAGTCGGCCTGTGGCGCGGCGCGCCCGCACGCGTTAAGCCAAGCGGCGCCTGGCGTGGTGAAGAGCGGCCCGAGGCCGTTCTCGCCCAGGACTGTTCGGAGTTCCAAGGGCGATCAACTGGATCGAGCGGGGATCCACGCCGAAACGCTGACGGATGATACTACTCCGGCTGTGATCCGCCAGAAATCGTATCACAAGACTGCCGCCTCGTTCATGCAAGCAATCACCGACTGGAACATGTCCCGGGCGATCAGGCCACCCACCTTGAGGCGTGGCGCGACGCTGGCCACCGTTTCGGCGTCGAAAACGACCGGGACACCCAGCGACCGCAGTTCATTGAGCAAGGGAAGCATTCCATCGCCCAGGCCGCGGGCGACCAGCACCGGCACCGGCGCGTCCCCCTGGGCGTAACGCATCGCCAGGACGACGTTCGCCGAGCGGATCGCGAAGGTGGCGTTGCGCAGCCCCGTTTTCGGCCCGTCGGCCTGGCGCTCTTTCCGGTGGTGATTCTTGATCTCGGGACTGCCGTCGCTGTCCTTGCGTTCCTGCTTGTGTTCGGTACGGGTCATGCGCTGGTCACGCATGAACAGCCATCTCTGGAGGCCGATGTCGAGGGCGCCGAGCACCAGGAACAGCCCCGACATGGTCATGAGCAGCCGCTTCAGCAGCGCCCCCAGCACCGGGAGCGCGCAAGACAGGCCGCAAGCAGGGATTTCGACGAGGGCCTGCAGCGCCCCCTCGATCAGCTGGAAGACGAGGATGCCGGCCACCACGACCTTCAAGATCGACTTCAGCAGCTCCAGCAGGCTCTTTATTTTGAACAGGCCCTTGAACCCTTCGACGGGGTTGAGCTTCTCAGGCTTGGGCGCGATGGGGTCGAAGGAGACGACCAAGCCCCCGTTCACGACGATGTTGGTCGCCACCGCGGCGACCACGATGAGGCCTACCAACGGAGCGACCGCCGCGAGCGCGTCCAACCCGAGCCGCCCTCCCACCGCCCCCACGGCCTGGAGGAATGGGGCGTCGTAGGCGTCCGGCAAAGACAGCAATCCGTCCTCGAGATAGGCTGCGAGGCCCGGCGCACGGAGCATGAGATAGCCGAAGCACACCACGGTGACGGCCGCCGTGACCATCTCCTTGCTGTGGGGGATCTGTCCCTTCTCGCGGGCTTTTCTGAGCTTCTTGTCGGAAGCCGGAAGGGTTTTCTCCTCGCTTGAATCGTTCACGGCGCGGCCCCGGCCGGGGCCGCGTCGCGTAGAAGATCCATGAGGCTCGGCAGGGTGCCCAGATCCTGCCGGATGAAGCCGATCAGGAACAGGGCATAGAGGGGGAGGAACACCAAGAAGACGATGTTGCGCAACGAGAGCGCGAGGTCGTCGATGCGGAGCTGCGACGCCAAGCGGGCTACGATCAGGAGGCCGGCGTCGGCCAGCAGCATGGCCATGATCGGGGGTAGCGCGAGCGTGAGCCCCTGGCGGGTGATGCGGTCGAGAAAACTTAGCAGCAGATCGGGCGTGCGCGCATCGAGTTGCGGGAAGGATCCCAGCGGCTTCCAGATCGCCCAACTCCGGTACAGGAGGTCGGTCAGGGTATCGAGGCCGCCGGTAACGACGAAGAGCGCGAGGGCGGCCATCACCAGCAGCGTGCCCGTGATGGAAACGTCGCCGAAGCCCGCCGGGTCGTTGATGCGGCCCTGGGTCGCGCCGCGTTGGGCGTCCAGCAAATCGCCGGCGATGTTGAGCGCCCAGAACGGAGCGCCGAGCAGGAGGCCGAGGACGAAGCCGATCAACGCCTCCTTACCCGTCAGGACCACGAGGCCCAGCGCGGACCAACCCTGACGTTGAAGCCCGAAAGCGATGACGGGAACCATGGGCAGGGCGAGGGCGCTCGCCACGGCCCCCCGAAGAAAAGCGGTGAATTCCACTCGCGTGAAGGCGGGCGTGACGGTCAGCATGGCGGTGGGGCGCGCCACCGAAAGACCGAAGGCCAGAAGCCAACGCTCCGCGGCATCGACGTCGATGTCCAGGAAGCCCCCGGGATCGCCCGTCATCGAGTCATGGTCGCGAAGCCGTCGAACAGCTGTTCGGACTGGCGGACCAACGGCACGACCAGGAGCGGCCCCCCGAAAACCAGAACGACGATGACGACGAGGAGCTTGAAGGCGATCGGCAACGACTGGTCCTGCACCTGCGTGACGGCCTGCAGGATGCCCACGACGAGCCCCACCGTCATGGCGCTGATCAAGGGGGGCAGCGACATGAAGAGCACGATGCTCAGCGTGGCCTGAAGCTGTTCGAGCAGGACGGTGTGTTGCATGGCGGTTCAGCCCGCGTAGCCGATGACGAGGCCGTGCATCAGCCGCGTCCAGCCCTCGATCGCCACGAACAGAAACAGCTTGAACGGCACCGAGATCGTGGTCGGAGACACGGCCGACATGCCCATCGCCATTAGGACGGCCGTGGTGACGAGGTCGACGGCGATGAACGGGAGATAGATCAGGAAGCCCGCTTCGAAGCCGCGCCGCAGCTCGGACAATACGAAGGCCGGGATGACGACGAGGAGGTCGTCCGGCGCGGCCGCCAGCCCCGAGTCGGGCCCCCAGACGCGTTGAGCGGCGTTGGCGAAGAATTCGCGCTCACCGGGGCTGGTAAACCTTTCCATGAAGGCCTTCACAGGGACCTCGGCTTTCGACCCCAGACTCCTGAAATCGTCGAACGTCTTGAACTGCTGCCCGGGTGCGGTCCCGATCGTGTAAACCTTGGTGATCACCGGCGCCATGACGTAGGCGGAAAGAAGCAGAGCTACGCCGTAAAGGACGATGTTCGGCGGGGTCTGCTGAACGCCCAGCGCGTTGCGGAGGAGGAACAGGATCGTCGAAATCTTGATGAAGCTCGTCATCGTCACGACCACGATGGTCAGAAGGCCGAGCGAGGTGACGGCGATCAGGACGGCGATGATGCCGGGCTGGCTCTCACCCATTGTCAAGCATCCTGACGATGCGCACGCCGACCTTCCCTTCCACATCCACGAGGGTGCCCTGCCCGATGAGCCGCCCGTTGGCGCTGATTCGCACGAGGTCCTCGGCGCCCCGCCCGAGTTCGATAATCGACCCGACATTTAGCCGCCGCAGCTCGCCGAGGGCGATGTCGAGCCGCCCCACGTCGAACCCCAGGCGGACGGGAAGCTCGTCCACGTCGATGGTGAACTCGGCATCTCGCTTCACGTCGTCTTCATCCTGCATCGTCCACTCCACCTCGTCCCTGGACCGTGCCGGCCGCAGCGCACCGCTGAGATGCCAGCCGTCGCCGTCTCGATTTGCCTCTGCCAGCCAAGCGTCGCCAACGACGAGCATGCCCCCGCCTCCGCGCCCTACCTCCAGCAGCACGGCATCGCCCGGGCATAGCGAGCGGATCGCCGACAGCCCGAGCCGCGTCGTCCCGATCCGCACTGCGGCCGGGAACGGCAGCTGCGCCATCGCCCGTGGCGCGGCGGGCCAGACCGACAGGAGTTCCGCGACGGCGTCGCGCCCCGCTTCCCCCGCCGCCACGTGCAGCCCCCATCGCCGTTCGCCGCCGTCGAGCGACAGGCCCAGCCCGCCCGGGGGCACCGGCCCGGCGTCCGGCCTGAGCTCGAGGAGCCGGATGTCGCGTCCGGTCGCGCGTTCGGCCCTCTCGAGCACCGGCAGCAGCGCGGCTTCGAGCAGCAGCGCTGCCGCGTCGGGCGGCAGCCCCGGCCCGTCGACGCCCGCATCGAAGGCGGACAGCAGGCCGTCGATCACCTCTCGCGGGCATCGTACCACGAAGGCTTGCTCACCCCAGGTCAGCCCGACGCTCACCGGGTCGGGCCCGCAGCGGCCCTCGCCCGCCGGATCGAAGGCGATGGATCGATCGATGTCGGGCAGGAACAGTGCGGCGCGGGGCGCGCATCGAGCCCGCGCCGCCCTCGCCTCGCCCCGGCGGACCGGCGGCAGCGTCAGGGGGTCGGCGCTCATGCCGGCCGCCACGTGTCCGCCACCTGCTCGTCGAGTTCCATCTCCTCCGCCACGTCCGCGCCGCGCCGCCACAGCGTCCGGGACCGCTCAGCGAGCTTGGACCGTTTCTCGGTCGCGCGTGTTTCGGCGACTAAAGCGTCGCGAGCCGCCGCGGCGACCGCTTGCGCCTCGCGCGCTGCGGCCTCCGCAGCCGCAAGCGCCTCGGCGCCCTCCTGCGCCTCCCGGGCGAGCTTCTCTTCGAGCGCGGGCAGGGCCGCGATCTCGCTCGGCCCGACGACACGGCCGCCGAGGTCGCCGTAGGCTCGGCGCAGCCGCTCGGCCGCGGCGGCCTGCCCAGCCTCCGACGCTGCCCGCGCGGACCGCGCCGCCGCCGCCGCCGCCGCGCTGTCGAAGTCGGCGCGCAGCGCGTCGCGGCGCTTGCGCTGTTCCCGCACCTTCTGGCAGCGGAGCAGGGTCCTGGCCCGGCGGGCGTTCAGTTCGTGAGCCGAGCCAGCCACGCGCGAGTGTCCTCCCAAGAAGTGTATTCCTCGGATCCTTGGCGTAGGAATCCCCGCACGGCCTCGATGCAGGCCAGCGCGTGATCGCTGCTCGGGTCCGAGCCGGCCTTGTATTCGCCGACCTGCACCAGGAACTCTATTTCGTTGTAGCGGTGCATGACCGCCCGCGCCGCCGCCGCGAAGTTCCGGTGTTCGCGGTCGGTGACCACGTCCATGACGCGGCTGCGGCTCACCAGCACGTCGATGGCCGGATAATGGCCGGAGGCCGCGAGACTGGGCGATAGGACGATGTGCCCATCGAGGATCGATCGTGTTTCCTCGGCAACGGGGTCGCCGCTGCCGTCGCCTTCCACCAGCACCGTGTAGAAGGCCGTGATCGAGCCCACCACGCCGGGGCCCGCGCGTTCGAGCAGGCGGGGCAGCTCGGCCATCACGGAGGGCGGGAAGCCGCGCCGGGTCGGCGGTTCGCCGGCCGCCAGGCCGACCTCGCGCAGAGCGCGCGCGAAGCGCGTCACGCTGTCGAGCACCAGAAGGACGCGCAGCCCTTGGTCGCGGAAGCCTTCCGCGATGGTGGTGGCGGTGTAGCTCGCCTTGAGGCGCTCGACGGCCGGCCTGTCGGACGTCGCCACCACCATTACGGTGCGCGCCCGCGTCGTCTGGTCGATCTGGTGTTCGAGGAAGTCCCTGACCTCGCGGCCACGCTCCCCCACCAGGGCCACCACGACGACATCCACGGCGGCGCCGCGGACTAGCGCGGACAGCAGCGTCGATTTACCGCCGCCGGGTTCGCCGTAGATGCCCATGCGCTGGCCTTCGCCGCAGGTGATCAGGCCGTCGATGACGCGGACGCCCAAGGGCAGCGGGGCAATGACGCGCTGCCTTTCGAGCGCCGCGGGCGGGTCCGCCATCACGGCCCGGCGCGGGCAGGGACCCAGCGGCCCGCACGCGGCGACGTCGAGCGGACGGCCGAGGCCGTCCAGCACGCGGCCCAGCACCGCCGCGCCGATCGGGGCTCGGAGGACGTCTCCGGTGGGCTCGACTTCGGCGCCGGCGGCCAAGCCGGCGACGTCGCCGAGCGGCGCCAGGATCGTCTCGTCGCCGTCGAGGCCCACCACCTCGGCCAGGAGCGGCCGCCCCCGCATGCCGCTGATGCGGCAGAGCTCGCCGAGCCTCGCTTCGGGCATCACGGCCCGCAGCACGGTGCCGACCGCCCGCACAACCCGGCCGCGCGCCGGCCGCGGCTGCAGAGCCCGGAGGTCGCCGGACAGGCGGTTCAAGCTTTGCGAGAGAGCATCAACCGTCATGACGAGCCTCCTTTGGCCTGGCCAGCGCCTTCGGCGCCCAGCATGGCCCGGAATTGGGCCACGAGCCCGATCTCGGTGCGCCCTTGCGGGTGGAGCAGCGTGCAGTCCCCGGGCGCGAAAGACGGGTCCGGCGACACGCTGACGCGGTCGCCAAGGCCCAAGCCCTTCAGGGCGGCGCGGAGCCTGTCGGCTATGTCGGGGGACGTCTTGAGAGCGAGCCTCACGTCGCGCCCGTGTTCGGCGACCGCTTCCGTGGCGAGGCGAACCACGACCTCGTCGGGCGGCAGGGACGCTAGAACCCGGTGCGCCACGGCGAGCGCCACGTCGCGCAGCTCGGCCTCGCGCTCGCTCCAGAAACGGTCGAGTGCCTCGGCGGCCCGGGCCATCAGGACACCGGCCTCGGCGGCGGCCTCGTCGAGCCCGCGCGCGCGCGCCTCCTCCAGGGCCGTCGCCCCGTTGGCCTCGGCCTCGGCCCGCAGACGTCCCGCTTGCGCCTGCGCTTCAACCAGAAGGGCCGCCGCTCGCGCCTCCGCGGCCGCCACGATGGCGTGGGCCTCGTCGCCAGCCCGCAGGCGCGGCGCCCGGACGATGAAGGGGGAATCCGCGCGGTCCCGCGTCATCGGCGATCCAGCAGCCAGCTCACGATCGGCGGGCCATAGGACTTGTGGGCCGCCTTCGGCGCGGCGCGGGGCTCGAGAAGGACGAGGCGCGACTCGACGGGAGCCGGTTGACGCTCCCGCCAAGCCGCCCAACACGCCTCGCCATCGGAGGACACGGCCGCGAGGAGGTCGTCTGGAGGCTCGTCGGCCGGCGTGCCGGGGGGGGCCAGGTCGCGGCCTTCGAGCGCCACCACATAGACGTCGGAGCCAAGAGAGGCCGTGAGGTTTCGCCGCGTCGCGCCGTCGATGACCCGCGCCAGGGCTGCCGCATGGAAGACGGCCCCGGCCCGCAACACCAGATCGCGGAGGTCGTCCGGCGCCAGGGCGAGGGCCGCGAATTGACCTGGCACGAGCGGCGGCAGATCGCCGAGGCGACGCACCGCCGCATCGGCGAAGCGCGTTGCGAAGCGCGCCGAGGCGGTGAAGTCGGCCACGAGGCCCGGCGATAAGCCGTGCCCGAAAAGGGCCGCAACGCGGTCTGCCGGCGCCGCGAGGACGCGCTGGCGGTCGTTCACTCGGCCGGCTCCGGCGCGGGAGGCCGCGTGCGTGCCAGTAGGCCGCCGATCGGGCCGCGGAACCACCAGACGAGCCCGAGAAGGACCAGGGCTCCGCCGCCGCCCACGGCGGCAGGCAGCTGCCATTCGGCCGCGGCCGGCAACGCGACGCGGGGCGGAGCCGTGTGCGGGACCGGCACAAGCGTCACCGACACCTTGTCGTAGGTCAGGCCCTGCACGCTGTTAGCCACGAGCGACTTGATCTGGGAAACGAGCCCGGACACCTGGCTCTCCTCATCGTAGCGGATGAAGACGGACGCCGATGAGGGAGTGGCCTCGCGCTTCATCAGGTCGTTGTCGGGAAGTACGACTTGAACGCGCGCCGTGAGCACGCCGTCGATCTGGGACACGGTCTTGGACAGCTCCTGCCCGATCGCCCACAAGTATCGCGCCTGCTCCTGCACCGGCGATGCGATCAGGCCGCTCGGCTGGAACACGTCGTTGATGGACGAGAACTTGGTGCGGGGCAGCCCGTGAGCCTTGAGGATATCCACTGCCGTGGCGAACTGCTGCTGCTCGACCATGATAGAATCAGTGCCGTCCTTGGCGTGCACCTTGGCGGCGCTCAGGCCGTCGTGCATCAGGAGCGCCAGCATCTCATTGGCGTCCTCCTCTTTGAGCCCAGTGTAAAGGTCGGACTGGCAGCCCGACAGAAGCAGGGCGGCGCCCAGGGTGAGCGCGCACCGCGTCCCACCGCGACGGAGCGCCGTCAACCGTTCCCTCCCCCGTTGGCCAGCGATTTGATGGAGCCGGTCGCATGCTTCGTCCCTTCGCCCAAGAGGGTGACCTTGGTGTGGAAATCATAGAGTTCGCTCATGAACTGCAACGTGCTCCTCTCCGAGGCGAGCCTGTTGGCCACCAAAGGATCGGCCTTCCCGGCGCCCTCCAGGCCAGGAAGGCCGTCTCCGCGGGAGCCGGGCGAGAGCGAGGGCGACTCCACAGGCCCCTGATTCACTATCGCTTCGCGGGCATTCACGTCGTCCACGATGTTGCCTAAACCTCGGGCGAACCGGCTCGGCGGAGAATAGGGCGGCGGCAGCGCCGCGACTTCGCTGTAGGACGGCGGCGGTGCCGAGGTCTCGTTGTAGGGAGGCGGCGGGGCCAGGGCCTCGCTGTAAGATCGAGGGAGCGCCGAAGGCTCCTCGTAAGGAGCAAGGTGTTGCGGTCCGACGCCGTCCATGGAGACGCCATGGGCGGCGTTGGCGAACTCCGTTGCGAGGTCGGAACTCGGCTTCTGTAAAGGCCCGCCAACCACTTCAACTCCCGGCGTCGCCGATACCTCGGCCGCAGACGGAAGGCTCTTGAGATCGACTGGCATAGATCGGGCCAATGCAGTGACGGCTTCGATCATAATCTGCTCCCGTTGCGTAGGGGGCGTGAGACGAGCAGCACAGGCGCTCGATGGGGCCGCCGATGACCCTCGGCTCGAAATGCCGTCATGTCCAGCCTCTTTCGCGGCCCGGCACAGGAAAAGCCGTTCCGACGATGTCCAACTCAAGCAAGTTTGCGCCACTGTGCTGACAGTTTGGTGACACGGCGCAAGCAGGGTGGAGTACTTGCCAGCTGTGCTTAGCCCAGCTAGCGTTTGCACACCGGTCAAAAGGAGGCGCAAGGTGAAGGGGAGGAGTTGCAGCGCACTCGGGCTCGCCTTCGTCGTCCTGTTCGGCCCCGGCCGGGCGGCTGCGGAACCTCCATGGCCGGCGGGCCCCTACGGCTATATAGTCGTCGAGCAGGACTTGCGCGACGTTTTAAAGCAGTTCGGCGCCAACACCGGGCTTCGGTTGGCGCTGTCCGACAAGGTTCAGGGTCGGGTCCACGGGCCGTTGCCGAGCGTGCCGCCCCGGCAGTTCCTCAGTGACCTCGCTCAACAGTTCGGATTGGATTGGACCTACGACGGATCTATCATTTCGGTCACCTCTACATCGGAAGCGCAGACCGAGATGTTGCCCCTTCAGGGCGTAGCCTTCGACAAGCTCCGCGACGGGCTGTCGAGCGCAGGGCTGCTCGACTCTCGGTACCAACTCCGGCCGGCCATGGGCGGCAACATCGCCCTGGTGTCCGGGCCGCCGCGCTACATCGGCCTCGTGCGCGACGGCCTCGCGGCGATCGAGGCGGACAAGCCGCCGGCGCCGCCAGTGTCGGCGCCGGTGGCGCGACCCAGTCCGCCGCCGGCCCCAGCGCCGCGATCCCTGACCGTGATGCGGGGAGCGTCGTCCAGCACGGTCGAGTTCAAATGACGACCGGCGGCTCGCCCCCGGTCCATGCATCGAAGAAGGTGCTGAATCGGTCGCTGGGCTGACCTCGGGCGGGTGCGCTCGATAGAGCGTTGCTACTACCTTTCTCGGTTCGATGAGGAAAAAAGGTACAAAGCCACCTCTTTTTCGATTGACATGAGCAATGCTCATGGTGAACCTTACCTAGCGTAAGATGAGTGGATCGATAAGAAACATCATCCTGGCCGTGCGGATCTCCTCATATGGCAAAAGCCATTCGGCGACCCCTAGGTCTGTCTAAAGCAAAATACGGTTTCGCCAGACCCGTGTTCGTGGTCGACGTTGTTCTTCGATGCAGGCGCCTTCACCATCGGTTGGCGTGGCGGCTCGGAAGCCGCAGGTCGTCGCTAAACGGAGGTGCTCGGCTCCTTCGATATCGTCACCGAGCTGACATATACATCATATACCTCGTAAACTTTGAAGTCTGGGAGTGAGACTCATGGCGAGCGTCGACAATGTGGCATCTCATCCAGAGAAGACGACAGATAAGAGTGGTAATACAGATCAATCGTCCGATGCTGACACGTTTAGTAAGTTGTTGGGCAAGCAACTTGCTAATCTAGCGTTGCAGGAGATGAGGAAGATGTATGACACCCATAAGCAGGACATGGACAATCTCGATGAGCCTTCATGAGTTGGTCCTGCGTTCGTTTTAAGCTGATCGAAGTGATCTGCCCGCCTGAGAAGGGCGAAACTCGACGGCGGTGTCGGCAGTGCAGCAAGCATCGAATCTCGGTCCGATCGCGCTGATGAGAGATATGCGAAACCTCCGCGGACGATCAGTCGATCCCTGTTTATGGGACGGTCGTCCGGCCGGAGATGGGGATTTCGGCGAGCATCGCTCGTCCATCACCAGTTCACCCGGCAACCATTGGGTGAATGCGTCGGGCGGCATCGGGTCAGGAGTGCAGTCGCGCTCCCGATCGGTGACCCGATCCGACGACCGAGACCCTCGGCGCGGATCGGCCCGACCCACCGTGTGGGTGTCTGCATCGAGGAGGGGCCACTCCGCCCGCACGCGGGCCCCGCCACATCGCTCACGGCGATGTTTCACACTGAAGAAGGAGAGTAGCAATGGCCGCCAAAGTCGATCAAAACACCGATGTCAGCCCGTCCAAGCCGTCGGCGGACGAGCAGAAGATGCTCGACCAAGAAAAAGACCTCTTTGCGCATCAGGCGGAGATGAACACGCTCGAGACGAAGGTCAAGACGCTCGGGCAGATCATGGCGAACATCGCCAAAGATGCGCCTCAGTAATCACGCTCCATGGGAGGGCCGATGCTCATCGGCCTTCCCGCCTCCAAATATCGCGCCTCAGTTTTCAGAGCGTGTGTCTCGTCGAGGGTGTATGCCGTCCACGTCGTAAGGGTGCTCGCATCGCTGTCGAACCGGACGAACAAACGCGAACCGCTACGTCAAGCTAAACTGGCTGCGCGTTAGGTGGTGATGAGCACACGAGAGTGTATCTTGGACCATGAATGACGACTCTTCTGCAAACGTCTGTTGACAATCGCGCGGAAGGCGGGACGAGCTTGGCTCAGCCCGGTAGTTCCTTCGACTTGCTGCGCCGCAAGAGAGCCGTCTTCCATGGTTCATGACAGCTTCTGGGAAAGACGATCGTGGCGTTCGGTCGAGCCAAGGTCGACGTTGCGGAACGGGCGTCTCAGTCTGCTCTTTCGCGTGAAGAAAACGGTGCCAGCCGAGTCTCCTGACTAGAACCAATTTGGACCAGTCGATGAGCTCCAACGCCCAAGTCCCGCACCTTACCGTCGACAGCGGCCGACATCGATCCGCCGCGGTCCCCGTCTCGCTGGGTGAAACGACCGGTGGATCGGACGTCTCCAACGCCGTGGTGGTGTCCGACCATGCCGCGCCGGTGGGATTTAAGCTGATGTGGGACGGACGCACGCTAGCATTGAGCGCCGTCGATGCGGAGGTCCACATCGACGGCAAGGTGCTCCGGCACGGCCGGAACTGTCCAGTGAAGCGCTCCGCATCGTTCATGAGCGGCGGGATCGCGTTCCGGCTCGACCTCCCCTCCAAATTTCGCCCGGCTTCCGACCGGTCGCGGCAGCGGTCGGGAAGTTTCGCCGCGGGCGTCGCCTGCTCGATGGCTTTGGTCGTGACGGGGGGGCTGATCGCCGCCCCGTCCTGGCCGCCGCCGACGCGCTTGCCCGCTACGTCGACCGTGTCCCAGGAGACCACGGGACCAATTCCCGCCAAGGTCGAGGGGGCCGTCGCGGTCGAGCGTGCGAACCTTGCAGAAGGCAGCAAGGCGCTGCTGGGGAATCTGCGGCGCCATTTGGCCTCTGCCGGCCTCGACGCCGTCGTCATCGACCTCCAGCCCGACGGCGCGGTTGCGGCGAACGGCCGTATCGTACCCTCGAAGGGGGAAGCCTGGCATGCCGCCGTGCGCTGGTTCGACACGGTGGCCCGGGGTCAGGCCGTGCTGGTCGACCACGTCGAGATTTCGGCCGCCGCAGCAGCGCTGCAGGTTCAGGCGGTCTACACGGGCAGCATCCCCTACGTTATCGACGGCGAGGGCGAGAAGCTCTTCGTCGGCTCCAGCCTGCCGGACGGTTCGGTGATCCAGAAGATCGAGAGCCAACGAATCCTGGTCAAGCGCGGTGATCAAATGGCGGCGGTGCGTTTCTGATGCGCGCGCTCAACCAAGTCGGCCAAAAGATCGCGGCGCGCCAAGAGATTGCCGTGGTGGGGATGATGGTCCTTACCTTGGCGATGATGATCATGCCGATGCCGCCCGTGCTGGCCGACATGCTGATCGCCGTGAACATCGCCCTGTCGGTGCTCCTGATGATGGCGGCGATCCACATCAGCGCACCAGTCGAGTTCTCCACACTGCCGAGCCTCATCTTGCTCACCACGACGTTTCGACTATCCCTGTCGATCACAACGAGCCGGATGGTGCTGGTCCAGGGCGACGCTGGCGAGATCATCCGCGCCTTCGGCGAGTTCGTCATCGCCGGCAACGTGGTGGTAGGCCTCGTCGTCTACCTCATCATCACGATCGTGCAGTTCATGGTGATCTCGAAGGGCAGCGAGCGCGTCGCCGAGGTGGCGGCCCGCTTCACGCTCGACGCCATGCCGGGCAAGCAGATCAGCATCGACACCGACCTCAAGAACGGCGATATCGACAAGGACGAGGCGCGCCGGCGACGGTCACTGCTCGGGACGGAGAGCCAACTCTTCGGCGCGATGGACGGCGCCATGAAGTTCGTCAAGGGCGATTCGGTCGCGAGCCTCGTCATCATCGTCATCAATCTCGTGGGCGGGATCGTCATCGGCAGCGTGCAGCGTGGGCTGCCCTTCGGGGACGCGGTGCGCACCTACTCCCTTCTCGCCGTCGGCGACGGGCTGATCGCTCAGATCCCCGCGTTGCTGATCTCGCTCACGGCGGGTCTGATCGTGACCCGATCAGGCTCCGAAGCCGGTCGCAACCTCGGCCAGGACATCGTCGCGCAGATCATCGCCCAGCCGCGCACCCTCCAGGTCGCCGCGGTGATCCTGGCGGTGCTGGGCCTTGTGCCGGGATTTCCCACGACCGTGTTCCTGGTCCTCGCCGCGATCGTGGGGGGCAGTGGCTGGCTCCTCGCCAAGCGCGCGGTGCAGGACAGCGCGCGTCGCTTCGCCGCCACCGTGGCGGCCGAACGTTCCGGCGCGGAGCCGGCCCGCCTCACGGTCGCACTCGGCGAACGCTTCCTGGCGCACCCGGAGGCGATCGCGGCAGCGCTCGATGTCGCACGGCGCGAAACGTCCGAGCGCCTCGGCCTTGTCATCCCGCGCCTACGCCTTTTGCCGGAAGCGATCGAGGACGCGGGTTGGCGCTACGACATCGACGGCATCCCCACGGAGCAGGGGGATGCCGAAACCACCGAGGACGTGCTCGGGGCCTTGCGGGATTGCATCTTGAAGACGGCCGGGCGGTTCCTGGGCATCCAGGAAACGCAGCGCATGCTCAACGGGCTCGAGGCCGACTACGCCGACCTCGTCAAGGAGGCGCAGAAGGCCGCCCCGGTCGCGCGGCTCGCCGAAGTGATGCGCCGCCTTCTAAACGAGCAGGTGGCGATCACGAACATCCGGTCCATCCTCGAAAGCTGCACCTCCTGGGGTGGGATCGAACAGAATACCGGCATGCTGGCTGAGCGCGTCCGGATCGGCCTCCGCAGCCAAATCTGCTTCGGCGTAGCAGGCCTAGGCAAGGTTCTCCCCGTCCTCCTAGTCGATCCGGCGCTCGATGAGGAATGGCGGAGTCAGATCCAAGGCTCGACCACGTCCCTCCAGATTAGGCTGGACGAGGGCGTGCTGGAACGGCTCAGTTCCGTTCTCAACCATTACGAGGGCCAGAACAAACGCGCGGGCGCGTCCGTTGCGATCGTAGCCCCCATCGAACTTCGGCGTCACATCGCCGTGGAGCTGAAGCGGCACGGCACCATGGCCCCGATCCTGAGCCATGGCGAGATCGCGCCCGATTTCAAGGTCGAAGTCCTGGGTACGATCCAGCACGCGTGGCTGTACCCCGGCCAGCAGCGCGCCAGGCAGGCGCCCCATCTCGTGGCGGTGGGTGAATGATGCACGCCGCACCCGAACCCATCCTCTTTCCTTTTCCCTCGACGTGAGGACCTCGCCATGATGAGACGCATCGCCCCGGACTCGCTCAAGCATGTGGTTCAGAACAGCGTCGGCAATCAAGCTACGGCGGCGGAGTTCAGCCGAGCCCTCCAGTCCTTCCAACGTGCCTCAACGATGCAGGGGATCGGGAGCGGATTATCGCACAGTCTCGTCGCACAATCCCATCAAAGCTCCGAGTTGACGCGCGACGGGCTCTCCCTTGACAGCAAGGCCCGCAGCGGGACGAAGCAAACCGGTCCGGATGACGGCCTCAACCCGCAGCTGTACGCGCGCTTGGCCGCGTTCCGGCCCGACGATGCGATAGGCTCCCCCTGGAGCGGTGGGACAAACGGCTCGTCTCCCATCGAGGTAGAAACCCCTCGATCGAAAGCGGTCGACTCATCGAAGTCCTCGTCCTCGGATGGCCTCGATCCTACGTCCAAGGCCGGGGACGGGACGGGCTCGCTCCAGCAGGTCATGGCCCGGCTCGTGGCCGATCTAGAGAAGCTCACCGGTCTGGGAGGAGCAGGGCAGAGCCAACCGCTCGACCCGTCGAAAGCCGCGGCAGACAACACGGGAAAGGTCGATCCGACCTCGGCGGGCGGGGACGGCGAGGACTCGCTCCAGCAGGTCATCGCCCGGCTCGTGGCCGACCTGGAGAAGCTCACCGGTCTGGGCGGCGCAGGGCAGGGCCAACCGCTCGACCCGCCGAAAGCCGCGGTCGCCCACACGGGAAACGTCGATCCGACCTCGGCGGGCGGGGACGGCGAGGA
>JAABUU010004711.1_pt1 | contig 15828 bp, 15 predicted proteins | sample 5559301 | NCBI WGS metagenome assembly JAABUU01 (sample SAMN10711884, study PRJNA513360) | rock metagenome | isolation source: Antarctica rocks | place: Antarctica: Victoria Land, Richard Nunatak white | reverse complement strand
TCAATCCGGCGGCGTTACGGCGGCAGATTGAGGCAGCACAGGACGCGCTCTGGCGGCTAGCCAGAGTAAGAATTATTGGTGAGGCAACGACCCTGCAAGAGTAAGATTTATCCGTGAGGCAATACGTATCTACGTCAATCAGTGTGTCTCACATCCATCGCGATGAATTCCTGCGTCAGCGTGTCCACGACGCCGCGATCAGTAATGCGGACGAAGGGTGCGACGGGCAGGGCGAGACTGGAAATGGCAAGCACCGGCGATGCCCCACCGAGGCCGAGCGCCCGCGCCTGCTTATTGAAGGCACGCACTTCCGCCGCGATCTCCTCCACGGATACATCTGACATCAGCCCCGCAATGGGCAACCGCACCGTGGCGGCGATCTTCCCCGCGACCGCGAGAGCGACACCGCCACCGAGTCGGGCGACTTCCCGCACGGCAGCGGCCATATCCGCCGGGTTGCGCCCCGCGACGATCAGGTTGTGGCTGTCGTGCGCGACCGTCGTCGCGAGCGCGCCATCGCGCAGCGGCAGGCCGCGCAGGAGGGCGAGCGTCGGCGGATGCACTTGGCCGTGGCGCGGTACGACGCTGAGGATTGTTACGTCATCGGGCAACGGGTACACGCATTCGCCGCCCGCGAATGGGAGCGTGATGTCGCCGAGCCGCGTCGTGCGGACGAGGTCAATGTCAATGCACTTCAACGCCACGTCACCCTCCGCGTTGGGAACGCGCACGCGGAAGGTGTCGGCGGATACCGGCTGGATACGCACCGTATTGTCGAGCGGTGGCGGAGCCGGATCAGCGAACGCGGTCACCATCTGCCCATCCTGCGCGACGACTCGCCCATCCGCGAGCACAATCTTCGCCCGGAAATCGGTGAACGATTCCACCAACACGATGTCTGCCCGTTTACCCGGCGCGATGGCGCCGAGATCATTGAGGCCGTAGCGCATCGCGCCGTTCAGCGTCGCGAAGCGAACGACCATTGCCGGGTCCACGCCTGCGTCGAGCAGGACGCGCATACCGCGATCCATGTGCCCATTGAGGAGCAGATCGGCGGGGTCAATGTCGTCGGTGCAGAGCGCGACATTCCACGGCTGCGGGATCGTCTTCACGGCATCGGCGAGGTATGCGGCGGTACGGCGGAAGGTGTTTTCGCGCCCGTAGACCCACATGCCGAGGCGCATCTTCTCGACCATCTCCGCCGCCGTGCGCGACTCGTGCTCCGAATCCACCCCGGCGGCGAGGTAGGCCGCCAGTTCCCGCCTGGTGAGCAGCGGTGCGTGCCCTTCGAGGTTCTTCCCCGCCGCCAGTCCCGCCTCGGCAATCGCGGCGGTGCGCGGTTCCTGCCGGACGATGCCGAGGTAATCCATCAGTTCCGCCACACCGACGACGCGCGGCCACGTCAGCATTTCCGCGACATCGGCAGCATCGAATGCCGCGCCCGCCGTCTCGATGCGCGGCACCGCCGGGACAGAGGACGGCACAGTGACAAAGACCCGCAGCGGCAACCCCTCGCTGGCGCGCAGCATGTACTCGACGCCTGCACGCCCCGTGACATTGCCGATCTCGTGCGGATCAATGACGACGGTCGTCGTGCCGAAGGGGAGGACGGCGCGCGCGAAGTTCGGCGGCGTGACCATCGTGGATTCGATATGGACGTGCGTGTCCACGAAACCGGGGACGGCGATCAGGCCACGCGCGTCCACTTCCTCGCGCGCCGTCAGCCCGAACACGCCGCCGAAATCCACGACGGCAATGCGGTCGCCATAGATGCCAATGTCCGCCCACGCGATCTCGCCCGTATAGACATTGACTATCTGCCCGCCGCGAATGACCAGATCGAGCGGCTGGTCTCCCCGCGCCGCCTCAACAAGCGCTTGTCGTGTCATCTATCGCTCCTCTTCGTGTCTCTTCCGCCAAAACGTAGTACTATAAGGATTATCGTAGTACATATTGCCATGAGGTACAACGCGAAGGAGAGAGACAATGGAGGAACGTTTGACGGTGATGACACGGAAGGGACAGATCACCATCCCAGCGGAAATCAGGCGGGCATTGGGATTAAAAGAAGGAGATAAAGTGGCGATCTCGCTGCCCGATCCCGGAATGCAGGAAGTACATCTGCACCCGGTTCGCTCGGTGGCGGAACTGACATTCGGGGCGTTCTCGCCGCGCAAACGTCCCGAAGATTTCCGCGAACTGCGGGAAACATTCAAAGAAGAGATTGTCGAAGATGAGATGCGGAACGTAAAGTCGGCGACTGGCGAATGAGTGTGCCGTTCCTCGATACAAATATCCTGCTGCGCCACATTCTCAATGACGATCCGCACAAGTCCGACGCCTGTTTTGTCCTTATCCAAGCGATTGAGCGGGGTGAAACGACCGTATGGACCTCGGAGTTGGCAATCGCGGAAGTCGTTTTCGTCCTCGAAAGCAAGCGCACATACAATCTCCCACGCGAGGCGATCCGCGATGTGCTCCTGCCACTCCTCGGCTTATCCGGCATCAAACTGACGCACAAGCGGCTGTACCCGCTTATCTTCGATCTGTACACGCGTCTGCCGATTGATTTCATTGACTGTTACCATGTCGCGCTGATGGAACAACGGGATGACCGGACGCTCTTTAGCTACGACACCGACTTCGACAAAGTCGGTGGTGTAACACGGCAAGAGCCAAAGCAGCAATGAGCAATGAGTGGGAACGCAGCGGCACATCTCTTCATTGCTCGTTGCTCGTTGCTTATTTCTTGATCTGCCAGTAGGCGATGTTCCACGTCGTCGCGTCCCACGGCGAGGGGTTCGTGTTAATCAGGTCGGCGCGGCGACCGCTGACGGCGGCGCGATCGACGATCGGGATATTCACGTCGTGGCTGACGATGTAGTCGTTGCACTGGATCAGGAGCGCATTGCGCTTGTCCTGGTTGAGTTCCTTTTTCAGTTGCGCCACGAGCGCGTCGAACTGTGGGTCGCTGAAGCGCTCGACATTCGCGCCGCCCCAGCCATTCGCTTTCTGGGCGATCTGCGCCGTTGTCCAGCTGTCGAAATAGGCCTGTGAGTCCGGGTAGCCGGGCGAGCCGCTGAATATTTGCAGATCCCGCTCGAAGCGCGTGAAGGCATCAGGATTGTCCGACTTGCCGAAAAAGACGCCCGCGTCCACGTTTTTGATCTCCATTTCGATCCCGGCCTGCTGGAAAGCGAGCTTCATCACTTGCTCTTCCTTCTCGCGCACCGCATTGACCGTTGTGCTGATTACCACATGCATCCGCACGCCGTTTTTGGCGCGGATGCCATCCGACCCCTTCTTCCAACCCGCGTCATCGAACAGTTTGTTCGCCTTCGCGATGTCGAAGCCGCAGGTCGTGTTCTTCGAGATCGTCTGCGGCGGGACGCTCGGCAGGACGTTGCAGGTCGGCACGGCGGCCTCGCCGTAGAGATTCTTCGCGATGCTGTCCCGATCAATCAGCCACGAATACGCCTCGCGCACCTTCGGGTCGGACTGGAACGGGTGCGGCGCCTGCAATGAGGATTTCTCCCCATTTACATCCTTATTCGGGTCGGTGAAATTGACCGACATTCGCTCGACGCCATTGCCCGTCGTGATATTCAACTGCTTCCCGGCGCTCGTCACTTGCTTGAGAATATCTGGCGCCACTTGCAAGTTCCATGCGTAGTCCGCGTCGCCCGCAATCACCGCCTTCGCCGCCGTGCCCGCGTCGCCGCCGCCCTTGTAATCAATCGCGTCGTAGTACGGGGCGTTCGCGTCGCGGTAATTCTCGTTCATCACGAACTGCACATTGTCGCCGGGCGTAAAGGACTTCACCTTGTACGGCCCGGTGCCGATGGGGTTGCTGTTCGCGGGGCACTCCTTCGGCGAGGTGCATGTGGCCAGTTGCGCCTTTTGCAGCACGACGCCGGTGTAGTTCGTGAAGGGCAGCCACCAGAGGGCGGTCGGTTGCTTGAAGGTGATCGTCACCGTCGTCGCGTCCGGCGTCGCCAGTTGCGCGATGTTGGAGTAGGAGGTGATGTCCGCCGAGGCGCTGGTGGGATTGCTCACGTAGTCATACGTCGCCTTGACATCGGCTGAGGTGAACGGCGTGCTGTCGGACCACTTGACGCTGCCCTTCAGTTTCCAGGTCACGCTCGTGCCGTCCGCCGCCAGTTCGCCGTTCTGTGTGGAGGGAATTTCCTTGACGAGCACGGGGACATCCGGCGTCAGCGCATTCGCGGAGGTAACGGCTAATGGCTCTGTGACGATGCGCGCTGCCTGCTGATCCTTGCCGTTGCCCGATGACGCTTGATGAACATTAAGGACGGTCGGCGCCTGCCAGTAGAGCAGGTGCAATGTGCCGCCTCCCCCGCGCTTGGCGGGGGCTGCGCCACGCGGATCGGCGCCCGTGTTCGCTGTCGTTGTCGTGGACACTGCGGACGCACCCGCAACACTCGATCCCGTCGGAGCGGTCGCGGCGGGAGCGGCTGCGGTCGCGCTCGATGCGCTGGCGGCCGTCGGGGCCGCCATGTTCGCCGCGCTTGGGCTTACGGCGCTCGTGGCTGCGCTCGTCGGCCTAGCGGCGGTCGGCGTACTCGCCGTGCTCGATCCACCGCAGGCCACCAGAAGCAATGGCACAACAAAGAGGAGTGCGATCCCGATGCGAGATGCATGCATACGCGAAGCCGTCAATCGTGTTCTCACTCCCTCAACCCTTCCGAATACGTGGCGCGTGTCGCTCAGTTGACGCTCTTCCCATACCGAACGGGACACGCCAGTCGTAAGGATCATAGGGGGAAGAGACGGGTGCGTCCAGATGTCGCGGCAATTGGGCGAAGGGCGGCGCGATCTGCGATAGAATGCCGCGATCAGCGATCGAGAGTTCACGAGCAAGGAAGGGACGAACACATGGTGATCCGTGCGGTGCGCTGTTTTCAGGTCTCCGGACATGACGAGGACGCGCTTTCTCCTGAAGAACGTCAGGCGCAGATGCTTGATATTTACCCCGAGTTCGCCACCCACGGGCCAGCCAAAACGAGCGACCGGACTGAGGCGATCTATGTTGAGATCGAAACGGACGAAGGCGCGCGGGGCATCTTCGGGCCGATCTTCGCGGAGAGCGCCGCGATCATCCGCGCCAAACTCGCGCCGCACCTGATCGGCCGCGATCCACTGGCGGGCGAACACCTCTGGGACATCCTCTACCGGCAGGATCGGCACGCCCGCACGGGCAACCAGATGCTGGCGATCAGCGCGTTGGACAACGCCCTCTGGGATCTGCGCGGCAAACTGCTCGGCCAGCCCGTCTATCGCCTGCTCGGTGGCCCGACGCGCGAGCACGTTGCCTGCTACGCCTCGATGCTCGGCCACTCGCACGATCCCAGCCTGATCCGCGAGCGGGCACAGGCGATGGTCGAGGCAGGGTACACGGCGCAAAAGTGGTTCTTTCGCTATGGCCCGAGCGACGGGCTGCCCGGTATGGAGCGCAATGTCGCGATGGTACGTGCGGTGCGCGAGGCCGTCGGGCCGAATATCGAGATCATGCTGGACGCCTTCATGGGCTGGGACGCGACCTACACGATCCGCATGCTCGAACGGATCGCCGAATACCGCCCACGCTGGATGGAGGAACCCGTGCCGCCGGATCGCCTGGGCGACTTCGCGATGATCCGCCGCGCGACAACGATTCCGATCGCGACAGGCGAGCACGAATATACCCGCTGGGGTTTCCTACGCCTCCTGCAAGCAGATGCGGTAGATGTCCTGCAGGCTGACCCGGACTGGTGCGGCGGCATCAGCGAGTTGGTGAAGATCGGCACGCTCGCCTCCGCATTCGGACGGCAGGTCGTTCCGCACGGCCATTCGATCCACGCCGCCGTGCAGGTGATCGCGTCGCAATCCCCGGCGACCTTTCCAATGGCGGAATACCTGCTGCGCTATCAGCCGGGCAAGCAATACTTCCACACCGAGACGATGCACCCCAAACGCGGCGTCATCACCCTCCCAACCACGCCCGGCCTCGGCATCGCGATTGACGACGCAAAGGTCGAAGAACGCATCGAACTGGCCTAATGCGTGTGGAAGCAGGGCTTATTCATTGTCGGGAAAGTCAGGCGTTCGCTCAAACGATCCCTGAAGATCGTCCGTTTCCTCGCCGATTTTCCGACGGTGTGTAAGCAATGGAATGACTGAGGCGTGAACAATATACGCGGACGCATAGTGCTCACGCCTCATCTGCCGACTTTGAATAAGCCCTGAGCGGTCACGATGAGCCATTGTTTGAGGGGAGAAATTGGTAGCGCGTACGGGATTCGAACCCGTGATCTCCACCTTGAGAGGCTGATTCTCACCGATTCTGCCCCGTGTTGTGATCTGTTGCTGATTGGTACCTTGTGCCATCCTAAAGCGGTAAACTGTCAATCCTACAATACGGAGTAACAAGCCGCAATACAGCGCACCACGCAGCAATCGCGTCCAAACCGCGTCCATAGAGTCATGGATTCGAGCACACAATTGCGTTGATCCTCTATCGACCGTCGTACCCATCCCGGCTGCGAGATTAAGCCTCTGACACTATGATTTTCAGTTGCCCGAAGCGAATATTGCGGCTTATCGCATTCTAGTGCGAACTGTTGCGCCGCAAGCGAAAGTCGTGTACGTATAGAACGCCACGACACGTCATGACAAGTGGTAACTCGCGGCATTCGTGACATACGAACGAAGTAGGTAGCGAGCGTAGGTATGACCAGCACGGATGACGCAAATTCTATTCGCCGTGATTTATGGATTCAACGGCTTACCGAACCCTTACCGGGAAATTATGGCCTCGACATGTACCGAGACGAAGAACGAATGCGAGCTTCGGTCGGAGCATGGATGTACGAGAAGTGGGAAGAGTTCGCATATACAATCAGTTACCACAGCCTATTCAATGACAAAGAGACTCTGGATTCAGCCGTGCGCGAGATGTTTTTCCTCATGTGCGACCAGTTGTATTGCTGGCCGCTGCCTTATCAGGGAAGGCAGCTTGGCATGGTAATTCGGCAATGGGCAGAAGACGAACCAAGCTCGACCCTTGCAAACCAGCTTTCCGAATCGGATAGCTGGAAGAAGGAAATAGCGGGTTTTCATGAACAATTTATACTCTTCCGTGCTACCCGCCCCAATTACAGCGAGCATCAATGGGTGCAAGGACTGGGTTATCATCTCAAGGGGCCAGAGATGAGCGCTGATGAAGGTGCTACGCGCTACATATCTGCACGATTACGCCTTCGCGGTTTACCCAATACTCCCTGTACGGTGCGTCATTTTCGGGCGGTCGTGGCGGGCCTGAGGGAACCATTGCCGACGAGAGGAGTCCTCGTGACAACACTCGTGTATGTGAACACAAAACCGAGACCGGGCGAGGAGCCTTTAGGTGCTGCTCCTTTCGTTCGTTTTATTGAGCCACCACATGAAACCATCATAACGGGAGCTACGGAATGGATGCCGGGTTCGCTCCTGAAGGGGGCAAATCAAGTCGTTCGTAAGCATGAAGAGTGGCTTCATGCACACCGCGATTATCCGATCACTGAAATCGCGACGATTCGCCGTTCGCAAGAGACCGCATTCTCGGCAAAAGAGATGAAGGGTAAAGAGTGGTTCGATTATTACGCCGAAGCGATCAGCGACGGAAGCATCAAATGGATTCAACGGAATACACCGAGTTTAGGTCGGCAGACAGCAATATCCAAGCGCCTTAGCGACGTGAAACGAAATATAGACAAACGGCATCAAAGAGCCGGACGCCCGATTCCTCCTTCCAACGAGTGGCGAGAACGCGCGCGACGGTACATTCATATACAGCTTCCATAGCTTCTAATTCGAGATTCAAGTGTGCCACCGCTTGCGTCACCGTGCGCGGCACACGCGATAGTGCAATGAAGGACGTCACAGCGCGTGGCGTTACGTTCTACTGCACTATGGAGGTGCGAGCATGCAAGCCTTACAGAAGCGTTCTGTCACCGTCAACGAGTTCATGGAAGAAACAGGCGCGAAACCTTCGAGCACTTGGAAGATGATCCGCGAGAGCCGGTTGCCGGTGATCCGCATGGGACGCCGGGTGCTCATCTCGCGGGAGGTGCTCGAACAGTTCTTGCGCGGGGAGTTCTCGACACCCACCCTTTCCGACGAAGGCGACCGTGCCGCATAGCCGCATATCCCGGATTGCGACCGGGTACGCGGCGGTGTACTGTGCTTCGCAACCTCAGTATATCATCCGCCCCGCCCGGCGTCTCTGGACAGGAGAACGTCAGATGCAAGGGCTTCCAGACATCTCACCGAGCCAGCCGTCGTGCCGATCTGTAGCGCGCGACGGCAAAGACCTTCGGACCGTGCCGAACCCGTATCGCTCGTTCGAGGAGTGGCGGGAATTCCACGGGCATGACCTGTCCACGATGTCGGACGATGAGCACCGCCGCGATCTGCTCGCGTGCGACATGGCGATCCTCGCTACCGCGCCGAACGCGCATTGGTGGTACTTCGATCGCTGTCGGCGTATCCGTTCCTCGCTGACTTCGCGGAAGGGGGCGGCGTGATGGGCAACGTAAAACCGGAGCAGCGGTATTTGCGCACCCGGCCATGTCCGGTATGCGGCGGGTATGACGGCGGCAAGCGCGGGGCCGGGCACGACCCCCTTCGCCACTGCCACGGCTTCCTCTCGGCCGATGGGCGATACGCCCGCTGTAGCCGTGCTGAATACGCGGCAGATGCCCGTTACGAAGAGAAGACCGGCACATGGTTACATCGGCTCGACAACCCGGATGCAGCGCGTATGGCATCCCACGGCGCGTCCGATGGGCAACGTCGGATTGTCGCCACCTACGACTATCGCGATGAGGCGGGCGACCTGCTCTTCCAGGCGGTCCGCTACCTGCCTAAAGGATTCAAGCAGCGGCGACCGGATGGCGCGGGCGGGTGGGTTTGGAATCTGAAAGACGTGCGCCTTATCCCGTACCGGCTGCCCGAATTGCGCGCCGCTGACCTTGCCGCGACGGTGTACGTCGTGGAAGGCGAGAAGGATGTCGAGAACCTGCGTGCGCTCGGTTACGTGGCAACGTGCAACGCGATGGGCGCGGGCAAATGGCGTGCCGAGTACAACGCGTTTCTACGCGGGCGGCAGGTCGTCATCCTGCCGCATCACGACAAGGCGGGGGCGGATCACGCGCGTACGGTGGCGAGCGCGCTCATTGGCATCGCCGCGTCGGTGAAGGTGCTGGAACTGCCCGGCCTGCCCGACACAGGCGATGTGTCGGACTGGCTGACGATGGGCGGAACGGCGGAACGGCTAACCGCCCTCACGGATGCTACACCGGAGTACGCGCCGGAAACGGACTCGGTGTCGCGCGACAGGAACGCATCGGGATTCCGGTTCAGCACGCTCGATGACCTGCTTGCGGAACCGGAAGAGGAAGTCGCGTATGTCTGGGAACGGACACTACCCGCCGGGGGCATCTCGATTTGCGCCGCCAAGCCGAAAGTCGGCAAGTCCACCTTCGTCCGCAATCTGGTCGTGGCGATCTTGCGCGGCACGCCCTTCTTCGGACGGGCAATCACATCGGGTCCGGTCGTGTACTTGTGTTTGGAAGAGAAGCGGGCGGAAATCGCCGGGCACTTCCGGCGGATGGGCGCGAGCGGCGACAACCTCTACATCCACACCGGGCGCGCTCCCGATGACGCCCTCGCGGCCTTGACCGTCGCCATTGCGGAGTACCGGCCCGTGCTTGCGGTGATTGATCCGCTTTCCCGGTTCGTGCGGCTGAACGATGCGAACGCCTACGCGGAAGTGGCACGGGCGATGGAGCCGATTATTGATCTGGCGCGCACGTCCGGGTGTCACATCATCTGCGTCCATCACGCCGGGAAGGGGGAACGCACCGGCGGCGATGCGCTGCTCGGCAGCACGGCCCTCTTCGGCGCGGTAGACACGCTGCTGATGATGAAGCGGCGCGATCAGGTGCGCACAATCGAGACGATCCAGCGGTACGGCGAAGACATGGAAGAAACCGTCGTCTACCTCGACAGCGAGACAGGCATCGTGACGCCGGGCGGCGATCTGGCGACGATGCTGATGGGACAGGCGCAAGCGGCGGTGCTGGCGGCGATGGGCAACGATACCCTCACAGAACCTGACATTCGCGCCCGTGTGGGGGGCAATGAATCCACGACGGGGAAGGCGCTTCGCGCGCTGGTTGATGAAGGGAAGGTCGCGCGCACCGGCAAGGGAAAGCGGGGCGATCCCTATCAATACCGGCGGGCCGATGCATCGGGGAAGGGCGACAGGCCGGAAGCGGATCGGGAAGGCGTGACGGCACATGGCGAATCGCCCGATTCTCGGTTTTCTCGGTTTCCCTATAGAGAGAACCAAGAAAACCGAGAAAACCAATCAACGGGGGCGGCGTATGATCCGGCTGATGTGGCGATCTGCCGCGCATGGCTCGGAGGTGGCGTACCGGCGATAACGGGCGTGCAGATTGCGGCGGCGCGGCGGCTCTTGGGCATTGGTGAAGGCGCGTTTGGAGACGTGCGGAAGTGGCGGGCGCGGCTTGCGGAGATCTGCGGCGTGGACGCGGAGGGCCGGGAGGGTGACACCGCCTGACCGCACCCTACTCTCGCGATGGGTGTCAGAACCAAGTGCGAATGCTCCTCCTGCTACAATAACAGTCATCGACCGCACGCGCACTGCTCGTTGGAGAGACGCATAGTGACAATCCCCGCATCACCCGATCCTCAACCGCTCGTCGGGCGCGAGCGCGAACTCAGCGTACTCCGGCAACACCTCGACGCCGCCACCTCTGGGCAGGGCAGTCTCGTGCTGGTCAGCGGGGAGGCGGGCATCGGCAAGACCGCCCTCGCCGAGGCCATCTGCCGGGAAGCAACCGAGCGGGGCGCGCTCGTCCTTGTCGGCAGATGCTACGACTTGACGGAGACGCCCCCCTACGGTCCGTGGGTCGAACTCTTCGGGAAGTATCAGTGTCGAGACGATGACCCGGCACTGCCCGCTGCCTTACGCGGCACGGTCGGCGAGGTGACGAGCCAGGCTGCGCTCTTCCGGCAGGTGCTCGATTTCCTCGCGGCACTCGCCGCCGCGCGGCCCGTGCTGGTCCTGCTCGACGATCTGCACTGGGCGGACGCGAGCAGCCTCGATCTGCTCCGCTTCGTGGCCCGCCATCTCGGCGCGCTGCCGCTGCTGCTCGTCGTGACGTATCGCAGCGACGAACTGACCCGCCGCCACCCCCTCTCCCCCCTCCTGCCCGCCCTGGTGCGCGAGGCGGCCGCCGAGCGCATCGACCTGCATCCCCTCGACGATGCCGCCGTGCGCGCCCTCGTCGCCGACCGCTACCGGCTCGCCGACCCCGACGCCGACCGGCTTGTCGCCTTCGTCCAGGAGCGCGCGGAGGGGAACGCCCTCTTCGCGGTTGAGGTGCTGCGCTCCCTGGTCGAGTCCGGCGCGCTGTGGCGGGAAAAGGAGGGGTGGCGCCTCGGCGATCTGCGCCGGGCCGCGCTGCCCCCGCTGCTGGGCCAGATCATTGACGCCCGCGTCTCCCGGCTGGACGGGGAGGGGCAGCGGCTGCTCGCTCTCGCGGCGGCGGTCGGGCAGGAGGCGCCGCTGGCGGTGCTCGGCACGCTCGCGGACCTCGACGACGAGGCGCTGCTCGTCGCCGTGGAGGGGGCGTCCGAGGCGGGGCTGCTGGCCGAGTCCCCGGACGGGCTGCACGTCCGCTTCGCGCACGCGCTGGTGCGCGAGGCGGTTTATGCGGGCGTCTCCCCGGCGCGGCGACGGCTGCTCCATCGCCGCATCGGCGCACTGCTCGCCGCGCGGCCGCACCCCGACCCGGACGCGGTGGCGATGCATTTCCAGCGGGCGAGCGACGGTCGCGCGGTCGAATGGCTGGTGCGGGCGGGGGAGCGGGCGCAACTCACCTACGCCTGGCTGACGGCAATCGAGCGGTACGAGGCGGCGCTCGTGGCGCTGGAGGGCGGCGAGGGCGACCTCGTTCAGCGGGGCTGGCTGCGCTATCGGATCGCCCGCCTGCGCCGCTACAGCACGCCGCGTGAGGGCATCGAGTACTTGGATGAGGCGCTGCGCATCGCCGCCATTGTCGGCGACCCTGCCCTCGCCGCCGCCGCCCGCTATACGCGCGGCCTCTGCCTGTCCTACGAATCCGACTACGTCGCCGCCATCCGGGACATGTCCGCTGGGTGCGACGCGCTCGAAGCACTCCCGCCCGATGACCAGGAGCGGCTGGACCTCGGGCCCGACGAGCGCGGCGTGCCGACGATCACCAACCCGCGCGGCGTGCTGGTGGAGTCGCTTGCGGTCACCGGCCAGGTCGCCGAGGCGCTGGCGATGGGCGAGGCGACGCGCGAGGGCATGCCGCGCCACACGCCGCTGGGCGAGTTGGGGTGGGCGCACCACGGCGACCGCGACGGGGGTCTCGCCATCGCCTACGCGCTCGCCGGTCGTCCCGACGCCTCGCGCGATGCCTTCGCGCGGGCACGCGACATCTTCCAGTCTCTCGGCAACCACCACACGCTCGGCGGGGCAGCGGTTCAGGAACTGGTCGCCGTCTCGCTCCCGTACCGGACGGAACGGCTGGACGAGCACCGGCGGTTGGCGGAGGAAGCGGCGGGTGCATGGGGGCGGGCGAGCACGACCGGCGAGCGCAACCTCCGCTTCGCGCGCATCCCGGTCCTCGCGCTGACCGGGCGATGGGCGGAGGCGCGCGCGGAAGCGGAGCCGATGCTGCGGGAGGGACAGCGCGACGGCTGGCGGGAGTACATGGCCGCGCTGCTAGACGAACTGGCGCGCGCGCAGGGCGAGCCGGAGGCGGCATGGCGGCACATCCATGCACGGCTACCGTCCGGCGCGCGGACCGCGCCGGGCGTCATGGACATCCGGATCGGCCTGGCGATGCTCCGACTCGCCGCCGCGCTGCATCTGGACGCCGGAGAATCGGCACATGCGCGGGAATGGCTGGAGGCGCACGACCGCTGGCTGGCATGGTCGGGGGCGGTGCCGGGTCGGTCCGATGGCGAGGCGTTGTGGGCGCGGTACCACCGGCAGGTGGGCGACAGGGAGCAGGCCCGTGTTCATGCGGAGTGCGCCCTTGTCCTCGCTCGTGAGCCGCGCCAGCCGCTGCCGCTGCTCGCCGCGCACCGCCTGCTGGGCGAACTGGACGGCGAGGCGGGGCGATATGACGATGCGACCCGCCATCTCGACCAATCGCTCACCCTCGCGGACGCCTGTGGAGCGTCGTACGAGCGCGCCCTGACCCTCTTGGCGATAGCGGAGTTGCGAGCGGCGACGGGAACGAGCGACGAGGTGAGGCGGCGGCTGGCCGAGGCGCGGGCCATCTGCGAGCGACTGGGGGCCAAGCCCGCCCTCGCGCGTGCGGATGCACTCGCCGCACGGCTCGATGTCACACCGCCCGCCGCCCCCTCCTATCCCGCCGGACTCTCCGCTCGCGAGGTGGAAGTCCTGCAACTCGTGGCGCAGGGGCTGACGAATCCCCAGGTGGCGGAGCGTCTTTTCCTCTCGCCCCGGACGGTCGAGCAGCACCTGCGCAGCATCTACAACAAACTCGGCGTCGCCACCCGCGCCGCCGCCACCCACTTCGCCGTTTCCAATGGCCTCGCGTGACCCTCGTCTGCGTACCCTACGTACCGCCTTATCCCAAGTGGACGCATCCACTGCGGCATCCTACGCACTCGCTCCCGCCTTCGCCCGCGCACATCGCGCTCCATGATTGCGTGATTCACGCGATGTGCGGCCCCTCCTCGCCCGCTACAGTGGGGTGTACCGAGGCAGTAGGGCAGGAAGCACGAAGGAGCAAGGCGATGGAGAACCCGATGGCGGCGCAGGTTCATTATGGCGAGTATCAGCGGCAGGCGGCATGGATCAACGGGAACGATTGGCAGTTCGACAAGCGCACGACGCGGCACCCGGTGCGCGCGACGGTCGCCAAAGTGCTGATCGCCCTCGCGAACGCGGTGACGCCGAAGCCAAAGCCGGAGGTGGAGATAGCACCGGGGCGGGGATGATCGGCGGCCCGCGTGACAGCCGGGAAAGAGGGGGCGGAGCATATACTCGCCCTCTCTTCATTACGTTGAACCAGCCTTCGGGATGACGCATCCTCGTGAGGAGTGATAGGTTTGAGTCAGCGGAGTATGCGGATCGAACGAATCGCACAGATAAGAACGACTCAAAAGTGTCTTGACAAAGGGGGCCACCATAGAGCCTCCGGACTATTGTCAGCCAAACAGTAGCATGCCCGTAAGCCCGCAAGATGTGCGCCCTGACCGTCGGCACCCAGAGCAGGGGGGCATTGCCCGCTGTTATCGAATCGAAGCGGTCTCTGGTCATTGCGGCGGATCCATGCGACCTCACGGTCGGTTTTCTTGGTTTTCTTGGTTACCCCTATAGATGAACCGAGCAAACCAAGAAAACCAACAAACGGCGGCATCGTATGATCCGGCTGATGTGACGATACGCGGGTATGGCGAATGCGGCTCGCGATGATATACGGCGTGAGGGGAACGAATGGTGGCGAAGAAAAAAGATGTTACGGTCGCGGCGGGTGTGCGCGTGCGCGAACAAGAAACCGCGAAAGCGTTACCTAAGACGCTTCCTGGCGCGGTCTGTTGGCAGTGGGTGCGATGCGGCAAGCCGAGGTGCAAGTGCGAGCGCGGGGAGTTGCACGGGCCGTACGCTTACCGCTTCGAGCGCGTGGACGGCAGGCTCCGCAAGCAGTACATCCCGAAGGCGGACGTCGCCGCGCTCATCGCGGCGTGCGAGCGGCATCGGGAAGAGGGGAGAGCGCGACGGGCGGCACATCGGGAACTAACGGAACTCCTGCGGGGATACACGGCGACATGCCGGGAGGTGGAACGATGGGTGAAGACGGCGCGATCATCCCGGTAGAGCAGGACGCGCGAAGCGTTTCCAGTTTCGCGCGCGAGATGGCCGATGAGTACAAGGGATTCGTCAAGGTCTATCGCGAGCGGATGGAGATGAGCGCGGCAGAGGCGCACGAGCGGGCGGCGGAACCCGCCGACGACTTTGCTCTCGAACATGCAATGACCACGACGCCGGATCAGGTATCGTGGCACGCGATCAGTGCCGTAGGGGAGCGCGATCCTGCCCTCGCGCAGCAAGTGTGGCAGCGACTCGTGGAGCAGGCGCGCGACGATCTGGCGAGCGGCACGGGCGATTGAGGGCTACCAGCACGACCCGTGGGATCGGGCACGTTTCCTCGTGCTACGAGAATCGCTGGCGAAGGAATGGCGACCGGCGAACGGCATCGAATGGATGCTGGTGGATATGCTCGCACAAGCGTTTACGCTGTACGAGGCTGATATGCAGCATCTCATGACGTATATGACGATGGAGGCGAGCCTGAACGACTATCAAATCCAGAAGAACAACAAATACGAGACACCGCGCCTCAGTTCGGCGGAGGCGCTGGCGCGGGCGGAGCAGGGGATGGAACGCTATCAGCGGATGATCCTGCGGGTGCAGCGGTCGTTGCGCGACCAGCGGCGGTACAGCGTGAATGTGGGGAATGTCGGTCAACTGAACATCGGTCTGATGCAACAGAACGTGGCACCGCCTGGCGCATCGATGCCGGTTGAGCCGCGTACGGTAGAAGTCACTGCGCGGTGACTTCGTAGCGAGATCGGAAGGCCGAAGCGGCGTTGTGCCAAGAATCGAGGGAATAGCGATGCCGTACAAAAACCCCGAGCGGCCCGATGGCAGTGATTAGCATAGCGAATGTGCCTCCCGCTGTCGGGCGAGAAATT
>JAABUU010004708.1_pt1 | contig 15838 bp, 14 predicted proteins | sample 5559301 | NCBI WGS metagenome assembly JAABUU01 (sample SAMN10711884, study PRJNA513360) | rock metagenome | isolation source: Antarctica rocks | place: Antarctica: Victoria Land, Richard Nunatak white | reverse complement strand
GGAAGGTCTTGGCGCCCGCATGCTGCTGCAGGTGCATGACGAACTGGTGTTCGAGGTGGCGGACGCCGAGATCGAGCGCACCATTCCCGTGATCAAGCGCGTCATGGTCGACGCGCCGCATCCGGCCGTGACGCTATCCGTGCCGCTGGCCGTCGACGCGGGGGCGGCGGGGAACTGGGACGAGGCGCATTGAGCGTGGACCAGGATATCGCGGTACGAAAGCACCGCCTCGATGCATTGCGGCCGCTGAGTCCTGCCGGCGTGCGTGCGCTCGATGCCTGGTTCGATGTCGAGATCACCTACTCGTCAAACGCGCTGGAAGGCAATTCGCTGACCCGGTCGGAAACTGCCGTCTTGCTTGAGAAAGGCCTTACAGTCGGGGGAAAATCTTTGAAAGACCATGTCGAGGCGATCGATCACCGCGATGCGCTCGCCTTCGTGCGGGCGCTCGGGGCTGCGGCCGAACCGATCCGCGAGGGTGATATCCGCGAGATCCATAAACTGGTGCTCGGTCGCGGTGATCCGGCCGAGGCTGGCCGATACAGCCGTCATCGTCGCGCGATCCTGGGGTCGCAACTCGTCCTCCCCTCGCCGGCAGAAGTCGTCCCGCTGATGGCAGATCTCGCCGCATGGCTGAAAGATGCGCCGGTGGATTACGCGACCGCCTTCGAAGCCCATTATCGACTCGTCACGATCCATCCTTTCAGTGACGGCAACGGTCGAACCGGGCGGCTTCTGATGAACCTGGTTCTGATGCGTGCCGGATACCCTCCTGTTGCGATCGGGCCGGAAGCACGCGTTGCCTACAACGACGTTCTGGCGATGCGTCAGTCCGGGGGCGCCGGCACGGCCTACGACCTCTTCATGAGACGAGCGCTGCTGGCGGTTCTCGACCATTATGTGGCCCATCTCGACGACGGCAGGCCATGAACCCTGTCACACTCATGGCTATTGCGATCCGACATTAGTTCCGACATAGATGGTTCGGCCGAAAACCGTAAGGCGACCAAGGGTCGCGTTGCAGGTTCTCACGCCGTCTCGGCCGCCCGGACTCCCAGCTTCCGCTCCATCGCTTCGCGCATCAGGAACTTCTGCATCTTGCCCGTGACCGTCATCGGGAATTCCTCCACGAATTCCACGTAGCGCGGCACCTTCTGGTGAGCGATCTGGCCGGTGCAGAAGGCCCGCACGGCCTCGGCATCCAGCGCGCTCCCTTCGCGCCGCCGGATCCAGGCGCAGACCTCCTCGCCGTAGCGCGGATCGGCGACGCCGAAGACCTGCACGTCCTGGATGTCGGGGTGGCGGTAGAGGTATTCCTCGACTTCGCGGGGCGACACGTTCTCGCCGCCCCGGATGATCAAGTCCTTGATGCGGCCCACGATGTTGCCGAAGCCCTCGGGGTCGACGATGCCGAGGTCGCCGGTGTGCATCCAGCCCTCGCGGTCGAGCACCTCGGCGGTCTTCTCGGGCTCGTCCCAGTAGCCCAGCATCACGGCATAGCCGCGCGTGCAGATCTCGCCCGGCTGGCCGCGCGGCACGGTGCGGCCTTCGGCGTCGACGATCTTGATCTCGAGATGCGGATGCACGCGGCCCACGGTCGAGACGCGCCGCTCGAGCGGGTCGTCGACGGCGCTCTGGAACGACACCGGGCTCGTCTCGGTCATGCCGTAGCAGATGGTGAGCTCGGTCATGTTCATGCGTTCCACCACGCGGCGCATCACCGCGATCGGGCAGGGCGAGCCCGCCATGATGCCGGTGCGCAGGGTCGAGAGGTCAAACCTCGCGAACTCCGGATGGTCGAGTTCGGCGATGAACATGGTGGGCACGCCGTAGAGCGCCGTGCAGCGCTCGCGCTCCACCGTGCGCAGGGTCGCGAGCGGCTCGAAGCCCCGGCCCGGATAGACCATCGCGGCGCCGCTCGTCAGGCAGGCCAGGTTGCCCATCACCATGCCGAAGCAATGGTAGAGCGGCACGGGCACGCAGACCCGGTCCTCCGGCCCGAGCCGGATGCCGCGCCCGACGAAGTAGCCGTTGTTCAAGATGTTGCGATGGGTCAGCGTGACACCCTTGGGCGAGCCCGTGGTGCCGCTGGTGAACTGGATGTTGGCGGGATCGTCGGCGCGGATCGTGCGGGCGAGTTCCGCGACGCGGGCACCCGTCTCCGGCGTGGCGCGCGCCGCCACGTCGTCGAACGCCACTGTCCCCGGAACAGGACCGGTCCCGAAAGGGATGACCAGGCGCAGCGCCCGGAGCCGCGTCGCCGCGAGCCGGCCGGGTGCGGCGTGGCTCAGTTCCGGCGCCAGCGTGCCCAGCATAGCGAGGTAGTCGCTGCCCTTGAACGGCGGCCCCAGCACCAGGGCCGCGCAGCCGACCTTGTTCAGTGCATATTCGAGTTCGACAAGGCGATAGGCCGGGTTGACCGTGACGCTGATCAGCCCAGCCTTGGCGGCCGCGAACTGCGTGAGCGCCCATTCGGCCGTGTTGAGCGACCAGATGCCGATGCGATCCCCGGGCGCGAGCCCTGAAGCCAGCAGCCCCGCCGCGAAGTCGTCGGCCTCCCGGTCGAGCGCGGCCCAGCTCCAGCGCACGGTGGATCCATCGGCCCCGTAAGGCCCGACCAGAGCCTCGCGGTCGGGCCAGCGGCGGGCGGCATCGCTCAAGGCGCGGCCGATCGCGATGTCGAGCAGCGGGACGTCGCGCGGTCCCGTGACGTGGCTCCCCTCGTGCTCCTCCATGGTGCCTCCCGGATCGACCTGCGGCGACGCCTTCGGCGCCTTTCGCGCGCATTGTGGGGCGAATCCGGCTGGACCGCACCTCGGAAATTGACCGGGGCGGTGCGAAGCCCCCACACCGTCCCGAACGCAACGAACCGAGGAGATCGCCCATGATCCCGAACGCCGTCCGCGCCTTCGATTTCGGGCTCGGCGAGACCGCCGATGCGATCCGCGACACGGTGCGGGACTTCGCCAGCGAACGCATCGCGCCCCGCGCCGAGGAGATCGACCGCACCAACACGTTCCCGCGCGACCTGTGGCCCGAGATGGGGGCGCTGGGGCTGCACGGCATCACGGTCGAGGAGGAGTACGGCGGCACCGGCCTCGGCTACCTCGAGCATTGCGTGGCGCTCGAGGAGGTCTCGCGCGCCTCGGCTTCCGTGGGGCTCTCCTACGGGGCGCATTCGAACCTCTGCATCAACCAGCTCAGCCGCAACGGCACCGACGCCCAGAAGCGGCGCTACCTTCCCGACCTCATCTCCGGGATGCACGTGGGGGCGCTCGCCATGTCGGAGCCGGGTTCGGGGTCCGACGTCGTGTCGATGCGGACCCGAGCCGAGCGGCGCGGCGACCGCTACGTGCTGAACGGCTCCAAGATGTGGATCACCAACGGGACCGTGGCCGAGACCCTGGTGGTCTATGCCAAGACCGATCCCGACGCGGGCTCGCGCGGCATCACGGCCTTCATCGTCGAGAAGGGGATGAAGGGTTTCTCGACCCACCAGAAGCTCGACAAGCTCGGCATGCGGGGATCGGACACCTGCGAACTCGTCTTCGCGGACTGCGAGGTCCCGGAGGAGAACGTTCTCGGCGAGGTCGGCCGCGGAACCAGGGTGCTGATGAGCGGCCTCGACTACGAGCGGGCCGTGCTGGCGGCCGGGCCGCTCGGCATCATGCAGGCCTGCCTCGACGCCGTGCTGCCCTATGTCCACGACCGTCAGCAGTTCGGGGCGCCGATCGGCACGTTCCAACTCGTGCAGGCCAAGGTGGCCGACATGTATGTCTCGACCAATGCGGCCAAGAGCTACGTCTACGCGGTCGCCAAGGCTTGCGACCGCGGCCAGACGACCCGCGAGGACGCGGCCGGCGCCATCCTGTTCGCGGCCGAGCGGGCCACGCAATGCGCGCTCGACGCCATCCAGCTGCTCGGCGGCAACGGCTACATCAACGACTATCCCGTGGGGCGTCTGCTGCGCGACGCCAAGCTCTACGAGATCGGCGCCGGCACCAGCGAAATCCGCCGGATGCTGATCGGGCGGGAACTCTTCGACAAGACGGCGTGAGGGCTCGGCCCCGTCACGCCGCCGCGGCTTCGCCGGTCAGGGCTGCCGACACGGCGTAATGGGCTTCCGTCTTCGACTTGATATCGTCGAGGCTGACGCCCGGCGCCAGTTCGACCAGCACCATGCCGCCGCCGTGCCGATCGACCGTGAACACGCCGAGGTCGGTGATCACCATGTCGACCACGCCGCTGCCCGTGAGCGGCAGCGTGCAGGCCCGCAGCAGCTTCGGCTCCTCGCCTCCGGTCTTCGACTTCGCGGTGTGCTCCATCAGCACCACGACCTTCTTGACGCCGGCCACGAGGTCCATGGCGCCCCCCATGCCCTTCACCATCTTGCCCGGGATCATCCAGTTGGCGAGGTCGCCGTTCTCGGCCACCTGCATGGCGCCCAGGATCGACAGGTCGATGTGGCCGCCGCGGATCATGGCGAAGCTGTCGGCCGAGGAGAAGAAGCTGGTGGTCGGCAGGGCCGTCACGGTCTGCTTGCCGGCGTTGATGAGGTCGGGGTCCTCTTCCCCCTCGTAGGGGAAGGCCCCCATGCCCAGCATGCCGTTCTCGCTCTGCAGCTGGACGCTCATGCCGTCCGGGATGAAGTTCGACACCAGCGTCGGGATGCCGATGCCGAGGTTGACGTAAAAACCGTCCTTCAGCTCGCGGGCCGCGCGGGCCGCCATCTCGTCTCTCGACCAGGCCATCAGACTTCCTCCCCCGCTGCGGCCGGTGTGGCCGGGGCCGTTCTCCTGCGCGTGGTGCGCTGCTCGATCAGCTTGCGGGCGTTCGGCACGTGGACGATGCGCTTCACGTAGATGCCGGGCGTGACGATGGAATCGGGCTCCAGTTCGCCCGGCTCGACGAGGTGCTCGACCTCGGCGATGGTGAGGCGGGCTGCCGTCGCCATCATCGGATTGAAGTTGCGGGCCGTCTTGCGATAGACGAGGTTGCCTTCGGTGTCGCCCTTCCAAGCATGCACCAGCGCCACGTCGCCCACGATGCCCCGCTCCATGATGTAGCGCTCGCCGTCGAACTCGCGCTCCTCCTTGCCCTCGGCCACCTGGGTGCCCACGCCGGTCTTGGTGAAGAAGGCCGGGATGCCGGCCCCGCCGGCGCGGCAGCGTTCGGCCAGCGTCCCCTGGGGCGTGAACTCGACCTCGAGCTTCCCGGCCAGGAACTGCTGGGCGAAGAGCTTGTTCTCGCCCACGTAGGACGAGATCATCTTGGCGATCTGACCGGTCTCGAGCAGCAGGCCGAGGCCCTCGCCGTCGACGCCGGCATTGTTGGACACGCAGATGAGGTTCTCGGCACCGCTGTCGCGCAGCGCCGCGATGAGGCTCGACGGAATGCCGCAGAGGCCGAATCCCCCCGCCAGGATGGTCATCCCGTCCCTGACCTGGCCGGCCAGGGCCGCGCGAGCGTCCTCGTAGACTTTCTTCATGGTCCGCCCGAAGCTTGTTGCCGCCGTTGCCGCCACCATGCCCAGCGGGCGAGGATTTGGGAAGATGCCAGGTGGCGATTTTCCAATCCCGGTGCGTCGCTTCTTTGCGGCCGCCCAGCGGCCGTCTTCGGCGTAAGAGGCTTCCAACCCCTCGCGGCGGAACGCCTCGTTGAGCAGGGCATAGGAAAACAGAGACCCGCTCCGGCTGTCCTGTCAGCGCACTCGATACCCTCCAGAAAACACCAGGAGAGTGAGTCACCACACGGCCAAACCAAGTAGCCCTTTTTCAGCAGTCTGCGAGGAGGAACTAGGACCTGTTAGCGCCTGAGGTGCCGCCCCACCTTCGCCCGAGCGGCGGAGGGCTGGGCCGGTGGTGTTGACGGATGTGGAATGGGCGGAGTTGGAGCCTCTGGTTGAGGCCTGCCGTCCCCACGCCAAAGTGCCGCCCTCTGACCTGCGGCGGACGGTAGAGGCGATCCGCTGGCGGTGCACGAACGGGGCGCAGTGGCGGGCCATTCCCACCAAGCTTGGGCCGTGGTGGAAGGCGGCGCAGATTTTCATCCGCTGGGCCCGGCTCGGCGTGTGGAGCCGCCTGCTGACGATGGCGCAGGCGCGCAGAGTCGAACTCGGGATGGCGTTTCTCGACGGCACGAGCATCAGGGCGCACGCAAAAGCAGCGGGAGCGTCCAAAAGGGGGGAGTTTCCGCTGGCGGCGAAGAAGGTAAGGCGCTTGGGCGCTCTCGCGGCGGCTATGGCACGAAGGCCATAGTCTTCACAGACAGCGGCGGGCGCGCCGTGGCCTTCCGGGTCGCGTCGGGACAGGCCCACGAACTTCCACATGCCATTCCCCTGCTCGACCGCTTGCCCGGGGTGCCGCGCTGGGTCGTGGCGGATCGGGGCTACGCTTCTTACGATTTTCGCGCCCACGTCTGGAACCGCGGTGCGCGTCCCGCGATCCCACCTAAACGCAAGGAGGCCCCGGTGGCCTGCCCGGACTGGGCCTACGCGAACCGCAACAGGGTTGAGCGGCTCTGGGGCGGGCTCAAGGAGTGGCGGGCCGTAGCCACCCGCTAGGAGAAGACCGCTCGCTCCTTCGTGGGGGTGCTCTGCCTCGCCGCCGCCATGGATTGGCTCAAGTGGCGGCGCGATGTAACCTGAAGGGGAGCTTGGCGCACCACGCGTCCCCGTCAAAGAGAGTTGCATGAGTTCTGGACCAAACCGGCCCCTACGCCAGCGCACCATCGGCGTCCTCGGCGGCATGAGCAACCAGGCCACGGGCGAGTACTACCGCCTCATCAACGAGCGCTTGAACGCGCGCTTGGGCGGCTGGGATAACGGCGAGATCGTCGTGGTCTCGGTGAACTTCGGCAACATCGAGCACTTCGTGCGCCATGACCTTTGGGACGAGGCGATGACCTACCTCGCCGAGAAGGTGGACCGCCTGGAGCGGGCCGGGGCCGAGGTGGTCGTGTGCGTGTCGAACACGATGCACCGGGTTGTCGAGCCGATCATGGCCGGACGCGCGACGCCCTTCATCCACATCGCCGACCCGACGGGCGAGGCGATCCGCAAAGCAGGCCTCACCCGCGTTGCGCTGCTCGGCACCATGCCGGTGATGCGCTCGACCGACCTCGCGCGATGGTACGCCGAGCGGTTCGGGGTCGAGGTCACGGTTCCGAGCGACCCTGACAAGGCCGTGGTTGATCGGATCATCTTCGACGAACTCGTGCGCCGTGACCTCCGGTCGGGGTCAAAGGCGGAATACCTGCGGATCACCCACGCCCTGCGCGGTGCCGGGGCGCAAGGTCTCATCCTGGGCTGCACGGAGATCTTCCTGCTAGTCGGTCAGAACGATCTGCCAGGCTTCCCCGTGTTCGACACAACGGCCCTGCACGTCGACGCAGCGGTCGCCTTCGCACTCGCGCCGTAGACCCTCAACCGCTCAGGCGCTAACAGGGCCTAGTCAGCCTTAGGCCGGCATGGTTGATGGTTCCTAACGGTGCCGCTCGGGCTCGATGGCTTCGGATCCGTCCGATGCTTGTATGGTGGCCTTGGCGATCCAGTCCACCACGGCAGCAAGGGCCTCCTCCTTGGCGACTCCTCGCGACTGCACTTCAGCGAAAACTGCGAGTTGGCGATCGGCGCTCGTTCCCGCCGCGGCAATCCCACGCGCGCTGCCGACCTCAGCCTCGCAGCCGAGCGCTTCGGCGTCCTCCGACACTGTCGCGATCAAGCGGTCGAGGTACACGGCAAACGGGACGAGGCCATCGCCCTCATCGAGGAAGCTGCCGTGCACCCCCCAACGCTGTGCGCGCCACAGGTTCTCCGACGCGATGGCTCGCGAGGCGCCGGTCATGCCGCGATGCAGTTCCGGATTCCGGACGGCGAGCCGCACCAGGCAGCGGTACAGCGCCGCGATAGCGAGCGTGTCCTCGAGGCGGGTGCAGCTGTCGGCCACGCGCAGCTCCAGCGTCGGAAAGTGTATGGAGGGCCGCAACGTCCACCACAGGAAACTGGCGTCGGGGATCGCCTCCGCCCGAACCATGGCGGCGACGTAGCGGTCGTAATCCTCTCCATCCCGAAAGAGGTCGGGCAGCCCGGTCCGGGGCAACTCGCCCCATACGGACAGACGATAGGCCGCCAGCCCTGTCGGGCGCCCTTGCCAGAACGGTGAGGACGCCGACAAGGCGAGCAGCACGGGCATGTAGGGCAGCATGCGGTTCATGAGGTCCACCCGGTCCTCGGGCCTGGGCACCTCGACGTGGACGTGCATGCCGCACACCACGTTGCGCTGCTCGACCATTCGGGCTTCGCGCATGATCCTGTCGTATCGGTCCTTCTTCGTACGGGTTTGCCGCGCCCAACGCGCAAGGGGGTGGGTGCCGGCGGCCAGGAGCAGGATCCGGTGTGCCTGACCGATCTCGGCGAGGGTCGTCCGCAATCCGGCCAGGGTCGAACGCGCCTCGGCCAAGCTGTCGGTCGGCGGCGACGCGATCTCGACCTGGGACTCCATCAGCTCGCGCTCGGCGTCGGGAAGCCGGGCCTGTACGTCGCGGTGAAAGGCTTTCGCCGCTTTGCCTGGTGTGTCCCTCGTGGTCGCGTCAGCCAGGAAGAACTCTTCCTCGATTCCGAATTGATAGCTCGCGTCCATGGCCCCACACCTCAGCTCACCAGCACGGAAAAGAGCCACGGAACGATGATCTCGTCCACGATCTCAGGGCTGGGGGTGGCAGTAAGCTAGGCCGGCAGCGATGGACATGAAACCGGCAATGTCTCGGTCTCGAATCCGAGAGGCTCCGCTCCGCTCGCGGCCTTGCCCTTGCCGCGCACGGCTTCGCGCCAGGCCGTGTAGATGCCGCTTGCCGCGATGATGGCGGCCCCGCACAGCATGGCGGGCCCGGGAACCGTGCCGAAGACGATATATCCGAGGCCGGCGGCCCACAGCAGCTGCGTGTAGCTGAAGGGCGCCAGCAGCGACGCCGGGGCGTTGCGGTAGGCGTAGACCTGCATGAGGCTCGCCAGGGTGGCGAAAAAGCCCGTGATGCCGCCGACCGCGACCTGGTTCCAGGTCGGCGTCTGCCAGACGAAACCCGTCAGCACCGATACGAGCGCGAAGCCGATCAGGGCCGCATAGAGAAGCGTCGTTTCGGGGCGCTCGTCCTTGGCGAGCCGCGTGCCGATCACGGCCGTGGCCGAGGCCACGCTGCCGCAGAGCGGGATGAGGCTGGCGGCCTCGAACGTGCTGCCGCCGGGCTGCACGATCACGATGACGCCGGCGAGGCCGACGAGCGCGGCCGACCATCGCCTGATGCCGACCTTCTCGCGCAGGATCAGCGCCGCCATGGCCGTGACCACGACCGGCGCCATGAAGCCGATCGCCGTGGCATTGGCGACCGGCATCACCCCGAACGCCACGATGAACAGCGAGGTCGAAGCAGCGGCCGCAACGGCGCGGCCGATCTGGACGCCGGGCCGGGCCGTCCGCAGCACGCCGCGGCCGCGCAGCAGCAGCGGCGCCGTCATGACCACGAAGACCACGTAGCGCAGCCATGCGACCTCGATGCTCGGCAGCGAGGTCGTCAGCGTCTTGGACACGACGTCCGACACCGGGAATAGCGCCGCGCTGGCCAGCAGCGCCAGGATGCCGACGAACGGCCGCTCCGGCCGAAGGTTCGGCACCGACGCGGGTCTCGCGGTCGGAGCCGTGACGGTGCGCTTCGTGCCGACGGCCCGCCCCGCAGGACGCGGCAGAGCGCCGGTTTGGCGTCGGACATCGGCATCGTCGTGGCGCACGCGGTGCGGCGGCTTGTGCATGGCAAAGGCCAAGGCTCAACCCTTCAAGCAAGGAAACAGGATGGCTCGAGCTAAGCCGATGCCCTCAACAAGTCGTTAAGGAACCAGGCCCGCAACCCAGCCCTGACGGCGGTGCATGGCGGCCTCACGCTCGGCGGTCGTCGTGGCCAGGCCTCCCGGCGCGACGCGCGATGCTCGACAAGACAACGGTGTTCCGTCACCCTCGCGCGCCTTGACGGCCCGAGACGAGACGACGCCATGAGCACCGGCACCCAGGATTACGTGGGCGATCCCCGCAACGACGACGTGCTGGTGTCGGTCGACGGCGCGCTCGTTCACCGCGACCGCGCGATGGTGTCGGTTTTCGATTCCGGTTTCGTGCTCGGCGACGGCGTCTGGGAGGGGTTGCGGCTGATCGACGGCAGAATCGCCTTCCTGGACGCCCATCTCGACCGCCTCTACGATGGCGCCCGGATGCTGATGATTGAGGTCGGCCTCGACCGCGACGCACTGGTCGAGCAGCTGTTCGCGTGCCTCGACCGCAACGGCATGCGGGGCGGCGTCCATATCCGGCTCATGGTGACGCGGGGCAGGAAGCGCTCGCCCTACCAGGACCCGCGGCTCACGGTCGGCCCCGCCACCGTGGTGATCGTGCCCGAATGGAAGCAGCCGAAGCCCGACGTCTATCGGCGCGGCATCACGCTGTTCACCACCCACGTGCGCCGCACCGGCCCGGCCGACCAGGACCCGAAGCTCAACTCCCATTCCAAGATCAACGACATCCTGGCCTGCATGCAGGCCACGGCGGCGGGCGCCGACGAGGCCCTGATGCTCGACGACCGCGGCTTCGTGGCGACCTGCAACTCGACGCATTTCTTCATCGTGCGGCGCGGCGAGCTCTGGACCTCGGCCGGCGGCTTCTGCCTCCGCGGCATCACGCGTGACGCGGTGATCCGAGCGGCCCGGCGCGGCGGCATCCCGGTCCATGAGCGCGACTTCTCGCTCTTCGACGTCTACGCGGCCGACGAGGCCTTCGTGACCGGCACTTTCGCGGGGCTCACGCCGGTGTCGCGGGTCGACGGCCGGCCGCTGCCGTCGCTCGGCGATGCCGACGACTTGTCGGGGCCGGTGACGCGGCGGTTGCGTGAGCATTACTTCGCGTTGAGGGATGCGGAAGCGAGGGGAAGAGAACGGCCTGGGTGATGGGCGAAGCCGGGGCAAGCGATGTCGTCCCGACGCGTTGTGCTTGAATACGCGTTGTGCTTGAATAGTCTAAAGAGCGGAGCTTCGCGCCGATGAACCTAATCTTGGCGATCCCTGACGATCTCGCCCACCGGCTCAGCGCCGACGGGGCTGATGCTGCACGTCGTATCCTCGAGTCCTTCGCGGTCGAGGAATACCGGGCCGGCCGATTGAGTCAGCGCGAGCTGCGCCGACTTTTAGGATTTGCAACCCGAGCCGAGATGGACACGTTCTTGAAGCAGCGGGCTATTTATTCACCCTATGGCGTTGCCGATCTGGAGCAGGAGCGGCGAGATCTGGCTCGCATTGGCCTGTGATGTCGTGCGACGTGTTGTAGCCGATACAGGACCGATCAACTATCTCGTCATCATCGGACATATCCATGTGCTCTCGATGCTGTTCGGAATGGTGTCTATCCCGGAAGTAGTTCGTGCCGAACTGGGTCATCCTCGATCTCCTGACGTCGTGCGGCGCTGGATCGCGTCGCATCCGCCATGGCTGTGCGTTGAGCCGGACCCGCACGGTGCAATAGTCCAGCTTCCGTTTCTGGACGATGGTGAACGCGAGGCGATACTTCTGGCCCGGTCTCTGAATGCCGATTTGGTTTTGATGGACGACCGCGCCGGAGTCGCGACGGCGCTGTCGCTTGGCCTTGCAGCGATTGGCACAGTTGGGCTGCTCGATCTTGCGGCCCGTCGTGGATTGATTGATCTGGCGGACGCATTCGCGCGGCTTCGCGCCACCAGTTTCCGCTGTCGCGCGGCGTTCTACGACGAAATCTTGGTGCGCTTCCATCGAGACGGTGCTGGATGAATAGGACAAATCGGCCAGGGCATTCCGAATGAGCCCCCGCCGCATCGCCATGTGGTCCGGCCCCCGCAACATCTCGACCGCCATGATGCGGGCCTTCGAGAACCGGCCCGACGCGGCCGTGTCGGACGAGCCCTTCTACGCCGCCTATCTCGACGCGACGGGGCTCGACCACCCGCAGCGCGACGAAATCCTGGCGAGCCAACCGCGCGACTGGCGGGCCGTGGTGACGCATATCAGCGGGCCAGCGCCGGGGGGCCGTGCCGTCTGGTACCAGAAGCACATGAGCCACCACATGCTGCCGGGCTTCGGCCGCGACTGGATCGATTCCGTCGCCAATGCCTTCCTGATCCGGGCGCCCGAGCCGGTGCTCTGCTCCTACGTCGCGAAGCGCGGCGAGGTGACCCTGGACGAGATCGGCCTGCCCCAGCAGGCGGAACTCTTCGACCGGATGGCGGACCGCCTCGGCACGGCCCCGGCCGTGGTCGAGGCACGGGACGTGCTGGCGGACCCACGGAAACTCCTCTCGGCGCTCTGCGGCCGGCTCGGCCTCGCGTTCGATGAGGCCATGTTGCACTGGCCTGCGGGGCGCCGCGCCAGCGACGGCGTCTGGGCGCCCTCGTGGTACGACCGGGTCGAGCGCTCGACGGGCTTCGCACCGCCCGGTCCCGACAAGGGCTTCGACGACTTGCCCGACCGCCTGAAGCCCCTGGCCGAGGCCGCACGCCCCTTCTACGAGCGGCTGGCACGTCACAAGCTCTCTTGAGCGGCCGATGGAACCCGAGCAGGAACCTTCATGCTGACCCTGGACCCCAAAACCACGGCACTCGTCGTCATCGACCTGCAGCGGGGTATTCTGGCGCTCCCGATGACGCCCCACGACGGCGGTGACGTCGTTGCGCGCTCCGTCGCACTCGGTCGCGCGCTCGCCGCGGCCGGCGGCGTCGTCGTTCTGGTGAATGTCGATTATTCCGCCCGCTATGCCGATCGCCCGAACCAGCCTGCCGATGCGCCGTTGAATCTGCCCGCCGAAGGTCTCCCCGAGGGCTGGGCCACGCTCGCGCCCGACGTCGCGGCATTGCCCGCGCAAGTGCGCGTCACCAAGCGCCAGCACAGCGCCTTCTTCGGCACCGAACTCGACCTCCAGCTTCGACGGCGCGGCATCACCGCCGTGGTGATCTGCGGGCTCGCGACGAATTTCGGCGTCGAAGCGACCGCACGCGACGCCCACGCCCTCAACTACGCCGTGGTGATCGCGTCCGACGCCTGCAGCAGCACGGCGCCGGGCCTGCACGACTTCGCCGTGACCCACATCCTGCCGCGGATCGCCCGTGTCCGAACGTCGTCCGAGATCGTCGCGGCGTTGGCGGCCGGTTGATCGGATCGATGGCTGTGCCGTGAACCCGGCGCGGGCCGTGGAAACCGCGTAGAAGGCTCCCTCACGGGAGCCGCGCGGGACGCCATCATGGACGATATCGAGAGTTTTTCCGTCGCGGCCCTGGCGGCGCCGCACCCGCTTGCCGCCGCCGCCGGCCGCGACGTGCTGGTCGAGGGGGGCAGCGTGGTCGAGGCCGCCATCGCGGCCGCGGCCGTCAGCGCGGTCGTGGTGCCGCATGCGAACGGCCTCGGCGGCGATGCGTTGTGGCTGGTTCGCGAGGCGGGTCCGCGCGGCCGCGTCCGCGTGCTCGATGCCCGCGGCGTCGCCGGCGAGGCGGCCTCCCCGTCCCGCTACCGGCGCCACGATGCCGTGCCGCTGCACGGGTCCGATGCCGTCCTCACGGTGCCGGGTGCCGTCGCGGGTTGGGCGGCGGCCCATGATCTGTCGACGGCGCTCGGCGGCCGCCTGCCGCTGTCGCGCCTGCTGGCGCCGGCCGTGACGGCGGCAAGCGACGGAGTGGACCTGCCGGGCGAGGCAGTGAAGGCGTTGACGGCCGCGGCCCCAAGCCTGTCGCCCCTGCCGGGCTTCGCGCGGACGTTCCTGGCCGACGGAGTGGTGCCGGAGGCCGGTGCGCGGCGATGCTGGCCCGCGCTGGCCGAGACGCTGGCCTACCTGGTCCACGGCGGGCTCGACGACCTCTACCGGGGCGACGTCGGGCGGGAACTCGCCGCCGACCTCGAGGAAGTGGAGAGCCCGCTGACGCGGTCCGACCTCCGCCGCAGCGAAGCACGGTGGCGCCCGGCTGCCTCGCTCGACCTCAACCGGGCCAGCATCGACGTCGCGTCGATCCGGTCGGGCATCGAGGTCGCGGTCGCGCTGGGCCTGCTGGCCGGCCTTCGCCACCGTGGGCCGGAGAGCTTCGACCATTGGCACGGCCTCATCGAGAGTATGAAATATGCGAAATATATTGTGGACGATGCGATCGCGGCGGAACAGGAGATCCCCGAGGTGCTCGACGCCGATCGGCTGGCTCGGGAGTCCCAGCGCGTCGACCGCCGACGCGCCGGCGAGGGCCTGCCCTGGACGCCGCCCCTCCTCGTCGAGGAGGCGATCTGGGTCGGCGTCGTCGGCCGCGACGGCAGCGCGGTGTCGCTGGTCCAGTCGCTCGGGAGCGCTTTCGGTTCGGGCGTCGTTTCGGGGCGGACCGGCCTCCTGCTCGGCAATCGCGGCGCCGGCCTGGCGCTCGACCCGCGCCTCGGTTCGCCGCTCGCACCCGGCCGGCGGCCGCCCCTCGCCTCCGTTCCGGCCCTGCTGGCGTCGCGCGAGGGGCGGGTCACCAGCCTCGGCGCCACCGGGCGGAACGCCAACGTCGTGGTGGCGCAACTCGCGGCGCGACTGATGCTCGGGGCCTCCACGGCCGAAAGCGTCGCGGCGCCACGCTTCGGCTTCGGCGCAGTGCCGGACGGGCCGGCAACCGCCATACTGGTCGGGGAAGATTGCGACTCGGTGCTGGCGTCCCGGTTGCGGGTTGCGGGGCACCGCCTCGAACCGGGTCCGAACGGGATGCGAAACGCCGGGGCCGCGTCGCGGCTGCCGAATGCCCGCGTCGAGGCCGTGTCCGACACGGGTGAGCCCGCATGTTGCGCGGGGCTGTAGGGCACATCAGGACTCCGGGCCGGCTCGCCGGTGCCTTTCTGCCCCGGTCGTGTCCCGACTGGTGGTGTAGCTGGACGGTAGCGGGGACGCCCTGCCGCGCGCCCTCCACAGCGCTGTAGCGGCAGGGCGTCTTCGCGGGGGTGGCCACTGGCGGTTGCCGGCTAGGATAGGGTTGCGAACACCAACAGAACCGCGAGTTTTCGGCGGGAAAACGCGATAGCTGCCGTTCCCGAGGCACCGGTCGAACGGCAGTAGCCGCCCAAACTCTGCCGTTCATCCGAAGAAATGGCGTGTCCGTCAGCGGTCGTTGGGGATGCTCTTTGCCCGTGCCGAACCGCAAGATCGGTCGAGCGCGCCACGGTCGCGAGCGCCTAATTGGCGTCGCCACGGAGGAAGGGACCATGAAGGCGGCGCTTCAATACTACCATGCCCGGATGCAGAGGGTGCTGGATCACATCGACCAGCATTTGAACGGCAATCTGGACCTGGACGCGCTGAGCGGCGTCGCAGCATTTTCCAAATACCATTTCCATCGGCAGTTCACGGCGACCTTCGGCCTGACCGTGCATCGCTATGTCCAGCTTGCCCGCATGAAGCGTGCTTCGCACCGGCTGGCCTATAGGGGCGCGCAAAGCGTCACGGACGTAGCGATGGATGCCGGTTACGATGCACCGGATGCCTTCGCCCGCGCCTTTCGGCGACGGTTCGGGCAATCGCCTTCGTCGTTCCGGAAGTCTCCCGACTGGGAGCCGTGGCTTGCGGCCTTCGGGCCTCTCGACAACGCGAGGAGCAAGCTCATGCAGATTACCTTTGACCAAGACGACGTGACGATCCGCGATGTGCCCCCCACGCCGGTGGCGATCATGGAGCATCGGGGTGACCGGGCGACGCTCGGCGACACCTTCCAGCGGTTCAGGGCCTGGCGCAAGGCCGCCGGCCTGTCGCCCGAAACAAGCCCGACCTTCATGGTC
>JAABUU010004707.1_pt1 | contig 15847 bp, 19 predicted proteins | sample 5559301 | NCBI WGS metagenome assembly JAABUU01 (sample SAMN10711884, study PRJNA513360) | rock metagenome | isolation source: Antarctica rocks | place: Antarctica: Victoria Land, Richard Nunatak white | reverse complement strand
TGGTATAGTCTGGAACATTGGTTGTGTATTCAGCTTGATGTTTGTAATCCGAACCATGTTGCAAAATGTCACATGTGCCAGGAGCAGTGGCCTGTGTCACAAGCAAACATCATGAACAAGAGTTCTACTAGACAAACAGCTGACCTGTTGCTAACAAAGTATCTGTCTAGCAACACTTCCTTGACATGGTGTTTGACATCAGGCAAACAAGTGCTGTTTGTTTTTAATTCTAGTTGTTGGCAGGAGCAAAGATAAGGCACTCGGTATTTACACTGAGCTGACCACCACACTTATCAACTGCTCTTCTCCAAGCAGCTAGTGTATCTCACGTCAAGAGGCTACCTGATGGCATCAACACTGCAAGCTGGGCCTAGGACGCTGGCAAAACCCTTACTGAACCTAAACTGAACTTAACTCATCAATAGTAATCTGTTCGTGAATGGCTTGGACTGAATAATGCTCACAATTTTCAACAGTTTGCCACAGAGCCAAAAAATCACAGGTGAATGCTGCTACCCAGCATATCCTCTGATGCGCTTCCTGCTTCCAAGCACCTTGACCTGCAGCAGCATGTTCTCTGAGACAAATGTGCAGAACTTCACAAGCCCAACAAAAGCAAGCTTGACCTTCAAGCGATTAAGGTATTGGCACATTGACCAGCCTGAGGCATTACAAGTGGACACTGAACATTACTGACCTGATCAAAGCATCCAGAGACCTTCTTGATGGTGGACCCATTCCAGATCTGAAGAACCTGGACTGCAGGTGTGAAGGGCAGAGCTGGCAACAGCTTGGGTGTCAGCAGGAAGCACTGGGGTGTGCCAGGCCTACATGCACTCTCCACCAGTTGCATGAACACTTTGCGCTCATTGATGGGATCCATTCCTTGATTGATCTCATCTACCACCCGGAATGGACAGACTGTCACATCCTGCAATCAAGCACCTGCTTACCCACATGTCAATGCTGTCACCCCTGATTGTATGACGGCACACAGAGATGCTGGACCTGGAACGACAGGTCTCCAGAAGCCACTGTCGAGCTCACCTGGATGGAAATCAGGTACAGGATAGTCGAGACTGATCGCTCGCCACCAGATTGCCGGCTGGCTGTCAGCACCTGCAGGTCCTCCTCATCCCTAAACTTGACCCTATCATCAAGTCACACACACAGTGAGCATTCTGCTGAAGGTTTCTGTAGAAAGCAGGCCAAGGCAAATCAGCAAGCATTGTCAGACAGCGTGTCTGCACAGCTTGTGCAATGGACTTCAAACAGCTGTTGAGCTGAGGTGGCTCTTGCAGGATGTCACTGCGGCATGTGCATATTGCCCAGAACACACCACAGATATGCACATGTGCCTTGATCATAATTGTGGATTTGCTCACTTGATCTGAACAGCAAACTTGTCATAGTCTGCATGCTCTGCCAAGCTGACCTCCCCTGCACAGCCGATGTCTCTGAAATTGCGCTGAAAGGTCTGGTCAATCTTCTTGACTGTCCTCTTGAGGTCAGGGTACCATTGATCCTGCACACCATGGAGTAACAGTTCAAAACACACGCCAGACACAGTCACGAGTCTACTAGAGAGTACAGGACCTGTTCTAAAGATGTACAGTGTTCACATTTGTTGCACATGTCATGTAAAGCTCATCAGGGGTCAGAAATATCTAGTCTACCCTGTAGCTGGCATTATGCCACAATCACCATGCCAATTGATGGACAGATGTACAGGTTAAACTATGACACTATGCAGAGTCAGGCACAAGCTGCAAGCTTTTCTTGAAGTGGTTTGGCAAGGCTGGTCAGTGCTGAGGCCACATTGCTTACATGCAGCTCCTTGATCCTCTCTTGCCGTGTGGCCACCTCCTCGTCTTTGTCCTTCAGCTTTGCCTCCATGTCAGCAATCTTCTTCTGACGCTCTTGAAACTCTTGCAGCTGCAGCCATATTTGAGCGTCGCAGTCTGACGCAATGCATAGGTCCAAACACAGCAGATGCAGCATGACAATGGAGCTGCAGGTAGCGCATGACGTGATTAATACAGAATCATCTGACCAGCATCCCACGCGGCTTGATTGTCAGATCCAGACAAAAGAGGGGTATGTCATTGTGCATGCAACAGCTGTTTCTGGGATGTGAAATGCAAGCTTGACAGTACTGTGTTGCTGCTGGCAACAGCAGCCTTGCTAGCAGACCGGTAGGTTGAAAGAAACAGTCATGGCGTGCTTTGAAGTGCTTTGCAGACAGGAAAGGACACTGTTGAGCTGCAAGGCTGCCTACCACACGGGGATTGGCACATGCAATGCCCTCTGCTTCTGCGCGCAATCGAAATGCGTCTTGCTTCAGCTCATCCACGTCTTCCGTCAATGCCGTAAACTCCTCCTGCAGCCTGGTGTCTGGGTTGCCACCTGTTACTGCTTTGGCTGCAGCCAGCAGCTGCCTGCACAGCGTGGCGGTATAGGCATTTTGACACTAACAAGAAAGGGTGCTGCCTAAGCCTGCTTGCAGCACTTACTTGCACAGGGTCCTGCCAAAACATGATCATTGTGTGCACATCCATATATGTACAGCATGTGGAGCCTCCAGATGCTGATTGGGCCATGTGTAGGCTACACATAGTGGCCCATGTACTCAGCAACACGCAGTCTGCTTTTAATCATGGTGATCGGTGATACACTTTGTCTCAAATGTGGTCTCGGCCAATGCAAAGATTGCGCAGTCAGAAGTCCAGAATGCAGTGGCAAGCATGGCACCATTATTGTGACAGGCCCCATGCAGCAGACAGCTGAGGGGCAGAGGCCATTACTTGACTCTCTCTCGGTGTGATTCCACCAATGCATCCAGCCGCTTCACCGCTTCCTGGAAGCTGCCGTATGCAGTCTGTCTCTCAGCCAGGTTGCGCTTCATTGCATCATGCTGGAATAGCAGCACAGAGCAGTCAGCAAAGCGCACACACACAGCTCACACTGCCTTGATCTTGCAAGCTCACGGAGAGGCTTGCAGCAGTCTCCTCATTTGAAGCTGCGCAACAAGCAGCTAAGTGTGCCAGGACCATGGTCTGTCGCTCTCTTGTGCAAGACCCTGCTGAAGACCCCATACAAAGTGCCCGATGACTGAAGCGTGCATGTGCGCTGACAAATCTGGCGCTCACAGCTGCAGATCCGCCACAACTGCTGATGCCAACAAACTGGGCCTCTTCAGAAACAAACATGATCCTCCATAAGTTGGGAGGATTGGTTTGCATCTTGCGCAACACATGAGCACAGAAGTGAGTGTAACGACCAAGTACCTGCAGAGCCACCTCCCGGCTGTGAAGCTCAGCTACAGCGTGCACCTTCATGCCTGCAAGGCTCTGCTGCAGACTCTCCTTGCCATCTTGCATCTACACACAGGCATCAACAGTTGTGAGTTGCAAGGCAACATGTGTGCTTTGGCACCAGGCAGTCTGACTGTGGGGTTCTCAGGGTAAAAGACCGCTATAGTGCTCTTGAACATTGAGACATGCTGCTTTGTCCCAGTCATACCCTGGTGTGCAATGGGCAAAGGTTGACGCCGCTGAAGCTCGTCAGCTCTGGTGCATGCGAGGAACAGAGTTTGTGTAATGCCACAAACGTGTGTTATATACACAGGTAGTGACAGTCACAACAATGCACCCCTACAAGCTGTCATGCATGCTGACCAATCACGACTTCCGGTTATGCACCCAAGCAATCATTAGGAACTGGTAGCAGCTACTGGTAGCCTGGTAGCTGAAAACATCATAAGCACCGCAGCATCAGGGTTTTGCTCAAGCAATGAGCATGCCTGGAGACTGCACAGCAAGGGGTATGCAAGCTCCGCTTCAGAAGATGCACTGATTAGTAGTGTGCCCAGCATGATGGTGCAGGCATGGGCTCATACCAGTTTGGCGATGCTTTTACTTGCATCCTGTATCTTCTGATGCAACTCTGGGGCCTTAGCACGAGGATCTGGCGCATCCTTCAGTCTGTCCAGGGCCTTTCTCTTTCCAGTCAGCCGTGTGGTCAGACTTAACCGCCTGCATTGCACGCAAAACTCAATGCCTTTGTATGGGCCTGTAGCAGCAGAAACGCTGAAGCACCGGTGGCCAGCTGAATATGGCACACAGGCAATAGTGCATACATGCATTTGTGCCACTCTGTGACAGCATGGCAGCAATGGCTGAAGCACCGTGGTACAGTCAATCAACAGTTGTCATGAGCATAAATGCAGATCACCTCAGGGACTCGACCACAACAGCCACTCACTGCTGCACAGCATGTGCCACCAATCAAGATAACAGGAAACAGCCTGCCTACCTGCTGTTTAGAGACCTGACCTCCCGATCCATGGCTGACACCTCATTCCGCATGCCACTCATGCTTGCAGTGTTGCTGCGGATGGTCGCCCGCTGTTGTTCAATCTGCTGGTGTATGCCATTGAAAACCTGGACACGAAAACATTGACAAGATGTATTCGTGACAAGGCGTATTGCATGTGAAGCAGAAGCTTCTGTGGCCATCAGCCGTTGCACGACTGCCAACAACACACTATCATCTCATACGTCACTGTGGTCAACATACATGTGTGTGGGCAGTTCTGCCTACAAAAGCAGTCAAAATACATGCCAGGCAGGATACACCCAGCCAGGTGAATGCAGGCTGGGCGCTGACTTTCATTTTTGAGCCAAGCACATGTTCTTGTACACTGCAGTTTTGAAGATTTCTGTGTATTCACAATAATGTTGATGATTTTAAACAACATATAATGCTGTTACCCTTTTACCAGCCCATACATCGGTGCCACTGTCATGTATATGCGCTAAGTCATCCTGTTACTATGTATCTGTTGAGTGTTCAAGGAGTGTATCTGTTGTGTTTTGCAAATACCTGGAGAACCTCCTGATATTGTTGCTGCAGCGTGTCTCGCTCCTGAGAACTGGCACTGCCGCTGATCAGGTTCTTGTTGCCGTTGACTTGAGAGACGCTCTGGGACCGGGCGTCCTTGTTGTACATGGAAGTACGCACAGAATAGTGGGACTCTGGGGTCCAGAGGTTAGCCAGCTGGGGGTTGTCCCTCAAGCAATCCTCAGGATGGGTCTCGCTGCAAGGTGACCAATGCAAACCTTTACAGGCTGGCCCATACAAGTTGCGTCGTTTTCTGAAACTAGGCTCAGGCAAATGAAGGAGATGCGAGCAACACGCATGTGGTCTTTGCACGCCGTGCACAAAGAGCAGCAACACTCATCAGTGCAATGACAGTGGGTGACCTGAGTCCATGTTGTGACTCCATCAGCAGAGGAGTTGTTGCACCATTGCCTTGACCACTACATCATGCGTGCCCCTTCAAGTGTCAGCAACCACACGTCATTCTTTGCTGCACCTTACCGGGTGCCCACATAAGCTTCATTCAGGTTGGCCTCATCTGTCATGACGTGTTTGACCACAGGCGGAGCCTCAAAGACCTGGTCCAGAGTATGTGTGATGCCATACCTGCACCATGCATTGTCCTGTGTCAGGTGAACTGCAGAATAGAAGAGATGCAGTGCTGCGCAAGCACAACAGCCGAGATCTGTCTATGTGAAGGATATATGCGGGATAACAGCACAAATCAGAGCTACAGCAGGAAGATGTCTGACAGCACACAATGAAGGCATGAGTTGAGGTGACTTAGGTCACCTGGCATACTGTTGGGCTTCTCCCTTGGGGTGGGTGATGACTGCTTGGGGATTACCCTGGTAGTTTGACACAATGGGGCGGAAATTATACCCCTTGCTTCTGTCAGCAAACTCCTTTACCAGCAGGTCTTGGTCTTCCCTAAAAGTTGTGACAAAGCGCTGCCACAAGGTCACTGCATCAGCAAAGCTTTTATCAGCCAGATCTGTGACGCAAGCTACCATCAGCTAGAGCTGTGGTACACAGAAGAATGCTGCTCACAGTTGACATCAAATCCCTTTTCACGATGGGTGCACATGAAACATGTGGGCTCTGGCACACCCAGACATGCAGTTGTTGTCAAGAATTCACCTCTTAATGTCCATTGCATGCACTGATTTGTCACCATCATCTTTAAAACAGGTGGAACTGGTTATGACTAGCTATGCACACAGATTCCACAGCTTGGGCAGTCCTAGCCATTTCCCTGAGATGTCAAAGGTTTGCCTTACACGGGCAGTTCTCCTCCAAGTAGATACCATGCTGCTTGTTCTGGACTTGAACCTCCAGCAGGATGGGTCCATACACCAGGCCTCGAAAGAGTCCAGTGCGGTTGCCATTCACTACCCAGTCATAGGCCTTCTTAATGCCATCGCTCCTCAGAATTCTACATAGCGTCATGAGTCGCTGCCCTTTGATGTTGTCCATCTCGTTTAGCTGACCTGCAATTGATCAGAGACAAGGATGTGCTAGACATTCACCAATTGTTACAGTAAACCTGATCTCAACATGACATTTGGCTCAAACTCTGGCAAGTGCACATCAAGTTTTGCCATATGGTAGCTGTGTAGCACTGCAGTAATGTATGAAAGTACAGCCTATCTGTCTTGCAGTGAGCCACTCTATGTGAGATGAGTCTGCCAACAGTTGCTGCCGCTGAGGACCCAGATGCTGCTTTGTTCAGACCTTTGATTCTGTCAAGCTGGATCTTGTGCTGCTTCTGGTCATCCTCCAGCTCCTTGCTGCTGGTGTCAGCACTCCTTGTCTGCACAGAAACCAGCTTTAGCACACCACAGGTGTTTGCTGACTAATGCATGCAAATGAGTAAACAACACATAGCATTCAGCCAACCAGTATTTGGAAAACAGCAGGCATGTGTACGGACAGTGCTTCAAATTCACATTACTGCCTGATGGTATTGTACAAGTTAACACCCACGAGCAGTAAAGATAGCACCCACAAAGCTGCACCAGATGTGCGCAACAAATTACTAAATTTGCAAGATGATGTGCAAATGTTACCTGCATGTCAAGCTCTCGCAATTGCTTCTGCAGATCAGCCTTCTTCTCATTCACCCCTCGAGGTGGGGGTGGTAGGTTCTCCAAATCTGCTGTTGTTTTTGCAACCTCCTCTTCAGCTCTTTGCACCTTGGCTGCTTGCTCTTGAACCTTTCTGTCAAGGCCTGCCAAATCTCTCTGTGCTTCGTCCAGTCTGTCAGTCTGCAGCATCAGGTTAATTCACAATGAAAGCATACAAGGCTCCCAATAGGATTGCAAATTACTCATTTCACCAGACCCTTGTCATCAATTACCCAGTAGCGTTGCCAATTGGTAAGTAACAAAGTAATTTACCATTTAACTGTTACTGTCTAATTGCCATACATGGCTGTTCTCAATTTTAACAGTGGCAAAGCACTGCTCTTGCTCAGGGAGACGCATCTGCCAAGTTCAATAAACCTTTCGAGCAATATTCCTACCTCAAAACAGGGACTTACCAGTTTTGGCTCATTTGGGCATATTTTGCCCATTTCTGTGAGATGCAATGAAACAAAATTTGCTTAAATCATCTTATTCACGGCCCCAACATTAAATTAGCAGTGATTACAGTGACGTTTCTATTCAGTAGTGATTGATGAAAAGTTAATTGCACACCCCTAGCTCCCAATCTGATGTTATTTGCTCTGTAAATTCTAAATGCTGAAGTGCACATGCTCACCAGGTTGCAAGCATACCACGAGGAAGCAAAATTCACATTGATCAACGCGGGCATGCATGTTCAGAGCTGACAGCATCACTGTGAGTTGCATCTCCACTGACACATGATTTACACGCTGGGTATGCGGTTTGCACTGAGGGTGTAGAGACTGTGCAAAGCTTCAGACCCTCAGTGATCTACGACACTTCGTGCTCACAAGTGCAGCATTCGGCCATTGCGCAGACGACTTGATGACAAAAGACATTGGTTTGATTGCAGTGCACCAAATGTTCCCTATGTGGCATGGCTTGTCCAGGTTGCATACAGGCTCAGCATTCCAACCCCTGGCATGGTGTTTTGCACCCTTTTTTGCATATCAGCAAACCAGCTACAAGGACACGGTTCTAGTACTTCAACAGAGACATGCATGCATTTCTTGACTATGCATAGCTGTCATTGGTATCAGGAAAAACAGAAATGCACAGTATTAAGTCTGGGGACATACCAAGCCGTTTGCCGTCGGTATCAAATCGGCCTGCTGACCATCCAATCTTCTGAGCTTTTGTAGCAAAGCCTTGGTAGCATCCTTTGCAATTTCTAACTCCTCAGCTTTGGCCCTGTGCAAGCAGACTGCTGTTTACTGCCCAAAAATGCAATGGGTAGGCAACATTGCGCATGCCGGTGCCATCAGCACAACAGCACCGTCCACGCCCATTTCATTAGCTAACGCAGAATTGCTGAACAATGCATTGCATTTTAGCTTTCTGTGCTAAGTGCTGCAAACCATAAGGCAGGTGCTGCTTAAGCTCAGGAGACACATACTGTTGACCTTATTTGACAACCATTGCATCATGCAGCATCCTGCAAGCAGGGTCTGTCAGTGTGGAGATGCGTGAGAATTGTCTGAACTGGTCACGGAGCTGCAAAATGGCCTGTGCATACAGTATGATACTTGTGACTGGCGCACGGCCAGAGCATGCTGGTCAGTCAGCAGCTACAACCAGCACCAAGCTTGGGTGCGTTATGTGAAAATTGCCAAAGTGGTGTTACACCATGAAAGCCTGTTTTGCTCTGTCAGTCAAAGGGCCAGCAGGCCACAGCAGTAGCAATGCTGCTTGCACACAAAATCACAGCAGCTTGTAGATACAGGACTTGACACAACAGAGCCATGACCGGTCAGCAGGGATGGCATGTACCCCAAGGGTTGTCGAGACTCCTGAAACTCCTTTTTCCTGGCTTCAAGACAAGCGTCAGCTTGTCTTCGTCGCTCCTTGACCTCTGTAAACTCTTTCATTGCATCATTGTATTCAATCCAGGGCAGCTTGGACTCTATAAGCTTCACCTACAGTGAGTTGCATGGGATGTTCACAAGCTAGGAACCGACTGCTTTGGTCTCTGCATGGTTTGTATGGCATGGCACAACAGGGTCCCTTGCAAGCAGCAAAGACTACCGGCACAGCAAGGAAGCCAAGGCCGCTCTGCTGCCCTTCACTGCTCATGGCTGTATCAACACCAAGTCAAGTCAGCTGACGAGATGCTGTGCACGAAACCCACACAAATATAGTTTGTCAAGATCAATGGGTAGGGGAAACAGACAAGATGGATACCTTGGCAAGCAACTGCTCCCTGTTTTTGAAGCGCTCTACATCACGCTGCAGGCGGCCATTCAGGTCCTGCTGCTGATGCAGCTCAGTTGCCACTGAGTTGCGCTCCTGAGACAACAATGAAGCATCTTTGCCTGAACCAGAGATGTTACCAGGTGCTTCACAGAGCAGGTGCACCAAGTCAAAAGTCTATCAGAATCCTTCAAGCAAAGCTCCAAGCAGCTCACAAAGTGCCACCTTCCAACTCAGCCTGATTGGCTATATGATCACACCCTGCTGAACCAACTTGTCTGAGCAAGCAGAGTCACAATCACCATGCCTTGCATAGGCTGTGTACCTGACAATGCACCTGTAGCTCAGCATTGACAGATGTGTAGACAGAGGATTTCTACTACAGGCATGCAGGCACATGTTTAGACAAGCAAAGCTCACTCTGTTACTTGTGTTGGAGAGCTTGTTCTCTTCTATCAGCTCCTTATGTAGATCAGCCAGGCGAGAGTCTCCAATGGCCTTCTGAGTCTCACGCAACAACTCAACTGGACTGAGCTTTGCAAACTCCACCACCTTGTCCTGGGGAAGAAACTGCAGGTGGCAGACAACACGCTCAAACACATTGATATGCTTGTCTTATGGGTCTGCATCTGGCATAGCTGTAGGACGCAGGTGAATCGACATACTAGACTGCATGCTCTGTTGGCTCTCGGACTGAATTGCAGGCAGCATCTCTTGAGATCAAGAAGACTTGTACCTGGCACAGGTTGTCAAGCTGGACATTAAGATCCTTCATCTTCTGCTTGACATCTTTCATGGCACATGACGCCCCTGGATTGCAAAGCATAATGTACAAGTTATGCTATATAATTTACCATAGGGGAGGAAGCACTGGGGAGGACCTCACATCCGATGCAAGAGCATACCGTTCAGCTTCCAGTCAGATATCCCTCCAGACTGTGCATAAGTTCGAATGCGGCGGTAAACTACCAGGGGCCGAGGTTCGCCACTAGCAAGAGTGATGGTCACAGAACCTTCATCTTTACCTCTACGAATGAAGTCTTTGACATTGTCGGCTCTGGCTAGCAACTGCAGCAGCGATGTTCAATGGTGTGCTGTCAGATGAAGTTGTCCAACAAGCCAAGACCATTACTCACAGTTGTGCCTCCTGCTAAGCCAAGACACAGGGCACACACAAACGAGCTCTTCCCGGTACCTGCAGGAGGTGAAGTTGGCGTATCAGAAGCAAACACTGTGGCTTTTGTCAAATCTCGTTTGTCATGACATCGTGGGTGCAAGCGCATACATAAGGCGCAACAGCTCACCGTTGGGACCAAGCACAAGGTTCAGTCTCGGGCCAGGCTCCAGTATGGCATCTTTGTACGTCTGCGTGCCATAAAGTGCTTGCAACAGGTCTGTTCGACTTTTCGTTCACGCATGGGTGCAAGCATACCATAAAGTTGTGCAGCTCGACTCTGATCACCGATCCTTTGCCATAATCTCTGCATGCGATCCGCTTGTCTCAGCAAGTAAACATGGTAACTTGACAACAGCTGGAACGAAAATTAAAGCATACGAGTATTGATGCCGGCCTCCTCCACCAAACCGTAGGACATTGCTAGACATGTTTGCAGAATGTCGCGACCAAAACACGTTTGTACAGACGTCAGCCGCCTGCCAGGGAGTTCCACGACGCGCTCAAGGAGACACCATCGAGTTCCGTGGCTACGTGAGTGGCTTTGCGCTGCACAGCTGTTCGAAGGTCGAGTGCATGCTGCGCATGGCGCTTTGCTCCAGGGCATTGATAAAACATATCGAGGGAGGTCATGAGCAAGCCAACTACAAACTTGCAAATGAGTGTACATATGCGTGACGTTGCTGTGAATGCGACCACAGTGAATTCGGTCCTGGCATGTGCAATGGCAGGGTGTCATGCATATGCTGACAATGGTCAACACAGACGTGAACTTAAGCGTCAAGACTGACCTTGCCATGGACAGCAAGCCCTTTCTGGTTTTCGAATGTTCTTTGACATCAAAGATCCTCACTGTATCCTGTTCACGTGCAGTGCGTGTCATGGGCTGATGAGGCGCTGAGGACAGCTACTAGAATCTGAAAACATGACTCTGTTGATGTCCTTGAGGACCTGACTGCTTATGCGGACTATGGGCTGGTTAGGACAGATAGCTAACCAGGTATACCTAAATGTCATCTGGTTGGTCTGTCAGAAATGGGTCATGCAGGACTTCTGCTGCAGTGAGAGCAGACTCCCCAGGCCACTTCCACACCTTAAACCTGCATGGCATGAAGATGAGCTCAGATGGCGCTAATTACCAACACAGAAGCAAATGAAATGTAGCATGATATGCCCAGGTAGTCAATGCCGTTCAAGCTGTAAACGTTTGGCTGGGCTGTCCACCCAGGTTGTCAAGTCCTAGGGTACACATCTTTGGCTGTACAGTGTAATATCGGCATCAAGGCTGATGTAAGCAATGGCACAAGGGGATCACCTGATCCATACTCTCCTTATACCATGACAGCAGCCGCCTTGCCAAGCATAGCAGCCTGTGTGTGACTGGTCTGCATCTTCAGCCTTGACATTGATCTGCAGCCCTGCAGTGCAAGCATAGCCTCTTGACTACATGTGCCATGTGGGCACATCTCACACAGAGTTGCTTGATTCCGGTGAAGTTGTGTTTGTTTGATCAATGTCAACTCCCTTGCAGACGCAGGACAGGATAGTCAACAGTTGTGCCACGCACACACAGTTGAACACTTCCAGCAATTATGCAAGTCCCAAAAGAACATTTCAACATGCCAGGCACGAAGTGTACATGACATTTGCCAAGGACAGATCTATGGTGCCATATAGCAATGGCAGCGTGTGTCCATGCAAACTATCACCTGTGACGCGCTTGATGAGTCGGCCAAGCTGATGGACCTTGTCTACATCTGGCCGGGGCCAGGCCTTGCCATCAATGATGATGGCCATGGTGAACAGCAGGAAGAAGATGTCAGAACAGTTGTGCCACCACCGACGATACAGTCTGTCATACAGGGGAGCTGGCGGCATAGCTGATCCCGCTGAGGCTCTGTAGCCAAATCTGCAGCATCATATCCACTGCTTCGTCTAAATGCACTCCGCTGCCTGTGCTGTTGATGGACTGTGCCCAACCGGAACACATGAAGATCCACTGCACATGAACTCCGGTCTGTTCTGAGTCGAGCATGATAGGAACAGTGCAGTTTAATGTTGCCATGCATGTTGGATGCTGCTGAAGCAAGCTGTACAGTCCATCTGCCAAGGACACATACATAGGCAGCACAAGGATCAAGCACTGTGCTACACTGTCACTTGAGCCGCGTGCAAGGCATGTTGAGCATGCTCAAAGGGCTATGGTGTCTGTGAGTGCCTACTTGGTTTCTGTAAGGCCAGGTGAGCCCCCTTGTATAGGCTCCAGGTCAGCATGCCCAAAGTCAATGACCTTGAAGCGGCGGGGATGCTGCTGCTGCTCAATGATCTGATGCGGGCTGGTTGCAGCTCTACTGACTTGTTGTGTCGTGCCACTCCTTGCTCTGCTTCATGGACAAGCTCCTGTCCATTGCTGTGGCTGTCAGCAGGATTTTGCGCCTCGGCACCATGGTCCATCTTATGATGCTGAGCACAACCATTGGATTGGCTGTCAGCATGGTTCTGAAGCTCGACGCTCTGGCTTTGAGAGCCAGGGCTGTGCTCAGAACCATATCTTTGATCATGACCGCTGGGCTGTGCATGCCCATGTCTGTACAGCTGTCTGTGTGACGAGCGTGCAGCGCCTTGGACGGCTGCACGTGTCAGGTACTTGTAACCGGTGAAGGAGTATTTGGTCCTGGCCACTATTGGCTGTGTAGGGCTGTTAGCTTCAGGGCTGTTGGGATGTGCCTCTGATGGCTCCTCCCACTCCGTGTGCTCCATAATATTGGAGCACCTCAGGTCCCAATGACGCAGCCCTGAATGAGCAACAAATGGCGTACAACATTGCGTTTCCTGCGTTGTCCCTGAGAGCCAGAGACACGTTGTCGGCAGTATGTTGCAGAGCTCCTGCTTGCTTTTGCAGCATTGAATATGTAATCAATGCTTTTTACTAGGCTGGGCTGGATGTGGTGGCAATTGCTTTGCAACATGTTTCATCATACAGGTGAGCAGCAGCTGAATGGCATGAATGTGTTTGAGCAAGCAAGTGTCAGCAAACTTAGTACTGCCAACTTCATGAGGCAGAAGCGCATCGCACATCAGCTGATGCAGCCACGGAGTGTAACACCAAGCATGCATCACTTGTTCAGCAATGAGACATGCATGAGGACAGCTCAAGGTACAGCACATCAGCAATAAGCACACAACATGAGGTGATGAAAGCAATTGATAGGCAGTGAAGTGACAGTGTGTATTGCAATTAACTTCAGAGCCAAATTGTTTCAAGGTGAAAGAGCGTATGTGGCCATGCAGATGCACTGCACAAGCAAATGTGCCTGCAAGCTTACCTAACATCTGTTGAGCATCAGCCATGGCTGTGAGGCTTTCACGCAACATGTCTTGGATGTACCATATATCTGCAAACTCCTTCTGCTGCATCCGCTCACTAACCTTGATGCCATTCAGCTTCTCTATGACAATGCCTGCAGAGTGCACATACATAGGAAACACTTCGCGTTTATGGCGGCATCACTGCTTCAATTGATATGTTGTTTAGTGCATGAAGCACACCCTAGCCAAGAAGGGCATCTGGCTTCTGGGGCAATCCTTTGTGTGCATTTCAATGGATGACATTCAGAGAGCTACCTTTGAGAATCCCGTTGTGCTGGAAGACTACAGCAGCCTGTACCATCATGAAGCCTTCTGGAACTCCAGCTTGCAATGCTTCCGTGATGCATCTGCCAATCACATATTCCCGCTCCAGGCTTTCTCCTGTACCCAGTGCATGGCATTTTGCACAGTCCCCATTCTATGCAATGTATTCAGCCTCAAAGACACAGCTGTATGATGGCTATGAATTCTGAATGAATGCTTGTACTTTTGGCGACAGACAGTGACAGGCAAAATGGGCCTCCAGGGATGACAGATGTCAAAACGTAGGTGAGTTCCCGGGTCTGTACCTGCTCCCAAGCATGCTGCCAATAGCTTGAAGTGGATGACCTTCAACACCAAATTTGTAGGAGTGCCTGCCTGGTCCAGCAGGTCATACACAGCTCCCTGCCAAAACCAAAGGCAGTCTAGTGATGAACTGGCAACACTGTATCAATTCACAGCCAATGTGTCCAGCTGTGTAGCACTGGAGGTGTGCTGTCAGCATCAATCGCATACCTGAACTCCTTGCCCAAGTGCTTTTCCCACGTGAAGCTCAGAGTTGAGGGCAGCTCCACGTTTTGCTGACCAGTGTTTTGGGACCGTTATTACTCGCTGTGAGCTCGACCTGCCAGGCCTGAGTTCCTGCAAGCCACCATGCGCCAAGAATCCAGGCCGTAGCAAAGCTTCGTCAAGGACTTCGGGATCAGGTTGCATACGCTGAGAGCCTGCTGCGGCTGATGGTCAACAGCAGGTGATCCGCTTGCGCTGCGACTGAAGTATGCGGAGAAGTGTCGGTGCGATCCGAATCTCAAGTGCCAGCAATGCCCGTATGTCAAAGCTGAACAGGTGAGGTTGAGTAGCACACTGAGGGAGAGAGGCAGTGCTTTGACTGGCACAATTAAGAAAGCGCAGCCGTTACGGCTCAGTATATCAAGCGTTACGGCTCAGCTCTAAGGGCATGGGGGTATCTTAACCAAGGTAGGTAACTTCACCAAATGTGCATGTTTGGTGCTCGCATGGTATATATGTCAGGTGCTGCTTATACAGTACTGATACATCACTGACATACAGTCTTGTGACATACCATACACATCAGCCAGTTAAATAAAAGCCTTTTCATGATTACTGCTCCGGTACAACAATATCAGACTTGAGCTGATCCTTGTACAAGCCAGAAGCCAGATCTGAGAAAGCAGCAACCCATTCATCACGTGATCGCCCGTTACTTTTGGCCACCAAATGGATTGCACTGTTGCCAGTGAAAACAACTGTGAAAGCCTTGTCCTCATCTGCCTTCTGCTGGCTTCTTGGCAGCACCAAAAGGGATGATGCTCTTCAGCTGTTCCCACCCTGAGCATCAATATAGGCTTGATGATTCATAGCCTATGGACAGATCCAGAAGGACAAACAATTGATCCTGCTATTTGTTTCAACACACAGCAGCAGCATGTTACCAATTAAGCCTAAAAAAGACATGTGCTGCATTGCATAGCTGATCAAGCCAGAAACATTTGTCGCTTTGGCAGGCCATATGAGCATATTAGTCTCACGTACATGCTACAGTACTGCAGGCTGAAGCTGATGAGGGCATACTCCCTGCACAGATATGGCACCTCTTCCCATGTGTGCAATTGTCTTCAAGGACATGTGCTGCATCGACAAGCAAATTAATTTTGGCTGACAAGGAAGACAGCTGACCTTTAGTGCCATTGGATCCTGGGAACTGGCCAGTGCCTGTCTCCACTTTCAATATTTTCTTGATATCAATGCTGCGCTCCTTGTTCTTGGTCTCCCCATTGCGGTG
>JAABUU010004706.1_pt1 | contig 15852 bp, 15 predicted proteins | sample 5559301 | NCBI WGS metagenome assembly JAABUU01 (sample SAMN10711884, study PRJNA513360) | rock metagenome | isolation source: Antarctica rocks | place: Antarctica: Victoria Land, Richard Nunatak white | reverse complement strand
TCTCGCCCGTGCTGGCAAACATCTTCCTGCATTACGCGCTCGACATGTGGCTGGTCCGGGAGTTCCCGGGCATCCCGTTCGAGCGCTACGCGGATGATGAGATCCTGCACTGCAAGAGCAGGGCGCAAGCGCAGCAGGTGCGTGACGCGATCATCGGGCGGTTGGCGCAGGTCGGTCTGGAGCTCAATCTGGACAAGACGCGCATCGTGTACTGCAAGGACTCGAACCGCACCGGCTCTCATGAGCACGAGCAGTTCGCATTCCTCGGCTACACGTTTCGTCCGCGACTGGCGCGGAACAGGGCTGGCGTGAAGTTCGTCAGCTTCCTGCCGGCCGTCTCGGACGACAACGCGAAGAGGATCCGGAGCGTGATCAAGCGCTGGCGGCTGCATCTGCGGAGCGGCTCGACCCTCGCTGACCTCGCACAGGCGATCAATCCGACTGTGCGCGGATGGTGCAGCTACTACGGCGGCTTCTACCCGTCCGAGCTGCACCAGTCTCTCGGGCTGATCAACGAGTACCTCGTTCGATGGGCCACGCGGAAGTTCAAGCGATTACGCGGCCATCACCGACGAGCACGGCGCCTGCTGGCGAACGTCGCAAGACGCGAGCCCGGGCTCTTCGCTCACTGGCAGGATGGCCACGCGTTCGCAGGCTGGGTGATGGGAGCCCGGTGAGCTGAGAGGTTCACGCCGGGATCTGAGAGGGCCGGGGGGTGAGACTCCCCCCGGCTACTCGCCTGAGCCACGATGCGTGCGTCGGGGTGAACTAGAAGCTCCAGCGCGGGTGGGCGTTGGGCCAGTTCTGGACTTCCTCGATCCCCTGTCGCGCGAATCGGCCCCGCCACTTGACGACCGTCGGCAGCGAGCACCCCAACTCCCCGGAGATCTGCTCCGCCGTCTTGCCCTCCGCGGCGCACAGCACGATCCGCGCCCGTTCGACCATCCGTACCTCAGAGCTCATTGCCCGCACGATCCGCTCAAGCTCAGCCCCATCCTGATCGGCCACCTGAACGCGCTTGCCTGCTCCCTTCACAGCCAATAACCGACCTCCATCCTCGCCGAACTTGTCGGACGAGGACTTCGCCAACGGCGGCAGGACACCCCTACCCAACAGCGAACTTGCAGGAGGCACAACTAGATCACGCCCTCCTCCGACAGCCGCTGCAGTTCAGCGTTACAAAGTCCGAGGAGGCCACCGTAAACCTCTTGGTTGTGCGCCCCCATGCGGCCGCCATACCACCGGACTGTGCCGGGTGTCTTGGACAGTTTGGGGACAAGACCAGGCATCTTGACCACGCCGATCCCGTCGATCTGGCTCGGCAGGATCATCTCGCGGGCGCGGTACTGCTCGTCCTCGACGATGTCGGTCACAGAATAGATCGGCCCGGCGGGCACATCGGACTCCTCGAGTCGCCGCAGGATCTCCTCCAATGGACGCTGTTGAGTCCACTGCTCGATCATCGTGTCGAGTTCCTCGGCATGCTCAGTGCGTTCCGCGTTGGTGCGGTAACGCGGAGCGTCGGCCAGCTCCGAGCGGCCGATCACGACCATGAGACGCCGGAAGATGGCGTCGCTGTTTGCGCCGATCGCGACGTACGCGCCGTTCGCGCTGCGGTAGGAGTTGCTTGGCGTGATGCCGGGCAGCGAGGCGCCGCTGCGCTCACGCACGATGCCGGCGACGTCGTACTCGGGCAGCATCGACTCCATGAGACTGAACACGGCCTCGTACAGCGCCACGTCCACTACCTGCCCCTCGCCAAGACCGCGGACATCGCGGGCGTAGACGGCCACGAGCGCACCGATCACGCCATAGAGCGACGCCAGCGAGTCGCCGAGGCTAATGCCGGTGCGGACGGGCGGACGGTCAGGTTCACCGGTGACGTAGCGGATGCCGCCCATCGCCTCGCCGATATTCGCAAAGCCTGGCCTGCTCCTGGACGGACCGGTCTGGCCGTAACCCGAAACCCGAACGAGGATCAGTCGTGGATTAAGGCCGTGGAGCACTTCCCAACCGAGCCCCAACTTTTCGAGCGTACCGGGCTTGAAGTTCTCCACTAAGAGATCGGATTGGGAGGCAAGACGCTTCGCCAACTCTAGGCCCTCCGGCTTGGAAAGCTCCAACGTGATCAGCTTCTTGTTGCGCGACTGCACGGCCCACCAGAGTGACCCCCCGATCCGAGGGTCGACGTAGCGCCAGGTCCGAAGAGGATCGCCAGGCCCAGGCCGCTCGGCCTTTATGACCTCAGCTCCGAACTCAGCCATGACCCTGGTGGCGAACGGCCCGGCGATCAGCGAGCCCAGCTCTAGGACGCGCAAGCCGGCCAACGGGCCGGTGGGCGCAGAGTGCTCGAGGTTACGCGAGTCAGTCTTTGGGGATCGTGCCACGGGACTCAACGTGGATCGAGCGCAGATCAGCCTGCATATACGAATCCTATACGAGGGCGGCGGAGGCTGTCACCAATCAATGATCGACAAACCGATGATCGTTGAGCGACAGTTGACAATCACCGGGGGACGTGCCAACCTTCCGCCCGTGCAGATCGTGAAACATCGCGGGAGTCGTAGACGGTGAGCGGCTCTCGGAGGCTCGATGCGTCGATGCGGACCCTTGCTCAGCAGGTCGTGGGGCTGCTCAGAACAGACCTCATCAATGGTGTGTTCGCGCCAGGCCAGTATCTGAATGAGGGACAGCTTGCGGCCGACTATGGAATCAGCCGCGGTTCGCTTCGCGAAGCGCTGCGTCTTCTCGAGCATCAAGGTTTGCTGTCGAGAGTGACCCATCGGGGAGTGTTCGTCCGCGAGTTTTCTCCGGGTGACATCGAGAGCATATTCCGTGTGCGCTTCGCCCTTGAGACGGAAGCTGCGAGGCGCGCGGCCGGTCGGTTGACAGACCCCACTCGCGAGGCTCTCGAAAAGCGGCTTCTCGACATTGGCTCAGCAGAGGAGAGCTCGGCGCCGCCCGAGCGCGTCCGCGCCGACTTCGCGTTCCACGAGGCCATCTGCGATGCCTCCGGAAACCATATTCTGGCCGATGTGTGGGGGTCACTCACGGGCCCAATCATGGCGGCCATGATCACCGCAGGGCCCGAACTGCTGGGCCCGCTTCAGACCGTGGCCTTCCATCGTCCCCTCCTGGAAGCGATCTACAGCAAAGATGAGCGAGAAATTCGTGTAGCGTTCGAAAGCCACTTCGCGCAAAGCGCTGCAGCGATGACGCCTCCGGTCAGCCACGAGAGCAGGAGCAGCTAGGTATGGCAACGACCCTGCGCGTGCCAATGATCGTTGCCGGTCGGAATGTTGATAGCGAGAAAACTCTGCGGATTAGCTCGCCATGGGATGACACTCCCGTTGCCGTGGTTGCCGAGGCTTCACGTATCGACATCGATACGGCATTCAATGCGGCAGAGCATGGGCTGGAGTCCACGGCCTGTCTCTCGCGACACGCGCGTGCAGTCATCCTGCATCGCCTGGCGCAAGCGGTCGAGGCGCGCAGCGACGAGTTCGCGCAAACTCTGGTGCTCGAGGTCGGAAAGCCCGTCCGAGACGCGCGGGCCGAGGTGACACGCACAATATCCACGCTCGAGTTCGCTGCAGAGGCCAGCCGAGCCCACGTCGGCGACATGGTGCCCCTTGACGCGATGGCGGGGGCAGAAGATCGGCTTGGTTACACCATCCCAACACCGATCGGCACGGTCGCCGCGATACCAGCCGTTAACTTTCCGCTCCTCATCGCCGCGCACAAGCTGGCGCCCGCGCTGGGAGCCGGGTGCCCGGTCATCGTGAAGCCTCCTGACCGCGCACCTCTCGCGATCTTGGAGCTGTGCCGTCTGGCCATCGAGTCCGGATGGCCACGCTCCGCGATCAGCGTTCTGCCAGGCGGCTCGGAGGTGGGGCAAGCCCTAGTGCGAGACGAGCGAGTGCGTCTGGTGTCTTTCACAGGATCGACAGCGGTGGGTAAGGCAATCGCCGGAGTTGCCGGACTGAAACGGCTGATTATGGAATTGGGCTCAAACGCGGCAACCATCGTCGCTGAAGATGCCGATCTCGATCTTGTTACAGAACGATGCACTGCGGGCGGCTTCAACGTCGCCGGCCAGTCCTGTATTTCGGTCCAGCGGGTCTACGTCCACGAGAGCCGTTACCGGGAGTTGCTCGATCGGCTGGCTCTGGCGGTGTCGAGCCTTGTCGCTGGAGACCCAATGAACGAGGAGACCGATGTCGGCCCATTGATCGACGATCGCGCGGCCGATCGTGTCGAGACGGTTATCGAAGACGCCATCAACCTCGGGGGTGAGCTGCTGATCGGTGGCACTCGAAGCGGTCGTGTTGTGGACGCGACTGTGATCGCTGGTCTCGCCCCCATGATGCGGCTCCACCGCGAAGAAGTCTTCGGTCCAGTGGTGGGCGTCGCCCCTTACCGCGAATTGGATGAGGCAATTCGCCTCGCAAACGACACGCCATATGGATTACAGGCAGGTGTCTTTACAAACTCACTCGATAAAGCGGCCCTACTGGCTCGGCGACTTAACGTAGGCGGGGTAAACATCAACGACGTTTCCAACTGGCGCGCCGATCACATGCCATACGGTGGTATCAAAGACAGCGGCCTGGGCAAGGAGGGGCCTGTCTGGGCAATGCGAGAGATGACCGTTATGAAAATGGTCACGGTCAGAAGCACAAGCATCCCTGAGCGACAAACTACGCAAAGTTACGACAATCAAATGGAAGGGCAAATAGGTGAGTACCACGGCCGTGGTGACGTCTGAGCAGGTGTTGAGGAGCCTTAGGCTGCCCTCCCGCGGGCAGATCTACGATCTCGATCCGGGCCGCTTCACGGGTATGCCTATCTGGGCTGGCCACCCACCGTTCCAGATCGTCTCGTATCGCACACCTCGTGGGCTGCGAATCCAGCGCGATCAACAGTGGCTGGCACCAGAAGTCAACGAAGTCAACATCGGACTGCTCTCGGAACTCGTCATCGCGACATGCCACTCAGGCGCCCACATGGACGCGCTCGCGCACATCTCGTGCGGACCGGACAACCATTGGCACGGAGGCGTGACCGACGAGGAGGCGCTTGGAGATTTCGGTCCTACGCAGCATGATGCGTCGGCAATGCCGCCCATCATCGCCCGTGGGGTTCTGGTGGACCTACCTAGGCACCTCCATGTCCAGAGATTGCGCAGGTCATACCCGATTTCGCTTGCGGAGTTCCAAGCCACACTCGAGGCACAGGGCGTCGCTCTACGGGCGGGCGACGTCGCGGTGGTGCGAACCGGCCAGATGTCGGTTTGGCCCGATCGAGAAGAGATGGCAAAGACCCAAGGGGCCGGTATCACCCGGCCGATCGCAGACATGGCAGTAGATCTCGGTCTCGCCGCAGTCGGAACCGATACCGAGGCCTGTGAGGTGATGCCCTCCATCGACTCCACTAACCCGCATCCGGTGCATCAGCGACTGCTAATCGAAGCAGGTATACACATCGTCGAGAACCTCTTTCTCGAGCGACTTGCGGCAGATAGCGTCTATGAGTTTCTCTTTTTAGCTTTGCCACCAAAGATCACCGGTGCGACGGGCGCCATGATTCGTCCTATCGCCATAGCCTGAATCGTGAACAAACCCATGACTTCCCCGACAGCCGACATGGAGAGCGCAGATGCGTTGATCGTCGGCGCGGGACTTGTAGGGGCGGTCACTGCAAAAAGACTTGCAGAGGCAGGTTTCAGGGTCGTGTGCCTCGAGCAAGGAGAGTGGCCTGATTCCACCAAGATGCGGGCCGCTCACCTCGACTTTGAGGTGACTTCCGACCGCTATTGGGCACGAGATCCAAATGTTCGTCGAGACGGCGCTGATTACCCAATCGACGACGCCGACTCTGATATCACGGCACTTATGTATAACGGTGTTGGCGGTGGGACTGTCATCTATTCAGCGAAGTGGCACCGGCAGCTTCCATCGGACTTCCGCGTCCGGACGTTGGATGGCGTGGCGGACGATTGGCCCTTCTCCTATCAGGAGCTTGAGCCGTACTACGTTGCTGTCGAGCGCGACTTTGGCATCTCCGGCTTGGCGGGGGACCCCGGATACCCACCCGGCGACGGGCCGCCGCTGCCCCCTCTTCCTCTCCGCGAAGCGGGACGGCTGCTGGCTAAAACGCACAACCAACTCGGCTGGCACTGGTGGCCGGGGACCAACGCCATCGCGTCGCGTCCCTACCGGCGATTGAACGCGTGCACGCAGCGCGCCACATGCATGCAAGGCTGCATTGAGGGCGCGAAGGCATCGGTCGACATTACGCATTGGCCCGACGCCATCGAACATGGCGCACGCCTGATCACCGGCGCCCGCGTGCGTCGCATTGAGGTCGACGGTCGCGGCTTGGTGACGGGTGCGACGTACTTGGATGCCGACGGAGGGGAGCATTTCCAGCGGGCCGATGTCGTCATCCTGGCTGCTAACGGCATCGGAACCCCCCGACTCCTTCTGCTATCCGCGAATGCACAATACCCCGACGGTCTCGCAAATTCTTCCGGGCTGGTGGGCAGGCGCTTGATGATGCATCCCTTCGGCGCTGTGGCGGGGCTGTTTTATGAGGACCTCAAGACGTCGCACGGAGCCTGGGGGCAGCAAATCCAGTCGTTGCAGTTCTATGAGACAGACGAATCACGTGGTTTTGTCCGCGGGGCCAAGTGGGGCCTGCAACCCACGGGAGGACCGATGGCGATGACGAACTCCTACCCGTGGGCTCAAGCAAGCGAACCGATTTGGGGCGAGAACTTCCACCGAGGCATCCATAAGCGATTGGGGCACGCACCGATGTGGACCATCGTCGCCGAAGATCTGCCCGAAGAGGCGAACCGCGTTGAACTTCACCCGACGCTCACTGATCAACATGGAATTCCGGCGCCGAAAATCACCTATCGTGCCTCCGAGAACTCGCGCCGCATGCTGGAGTTCAATGTGGCGCGCGCCGTGGAATCGCTCACCGCGGCCGGCGCCTATGAGACTGTCGTCGGACCTCTCGTACGCGCAAGCGGCTGGCACCTGCTTGGCACCGCGAGGATGGGCGAAGATCCGTCCGGTTCGGTTGTAGACCAGTGGGGACGTTCCCATGACCTCCCCAACCTGTTCGTGTTCGACGGCAGCATCTGGCCAACTTCATCCGGCGTCAACCCAGCAGCGACCATGGCAGCGGTTGCCCTCCGCTGCACTGAGCACCTAACTACCGCCCGACACAACCAACGCGTTTCCTCATGACCCGTGCAGAGCCAGGTGGTGAGTGGTTGGACGAGGGCGCTCGCAGAACACTCGCCTCCCTCGCAGACGTCATTATTCCTTCGAGCGAGGAGTTCCCGTCCGCCAGTGAAGTCGGTGTTGCGGGTGCACTCCTCGATCAAGTGCTGCGCTCGCGCCCCGATCTAGAACCGAGCGTTTGCCAGCTGCTTGCAAATGCACGCGACGCCGATCCGACTGACTTCCTAGGCAGACTCGAAGGTGAGAACTCACCTGAAATGAATGCTTTGCGGGTCGTCGTCTCCGCGGCGTATTTCAGTCATCCGCGGGTTCGTGCGGGACTTTCATATCACGGATCTTTTTTCCCAGAGCCGATCGCCTTCGACGAGCCACCTGACTACGACCTGGATGGACTGCTCACGCCGGTCATTGACCGTGGACCGATCTATCGCTCGATTCCGTCCTCTGACCAATAAGGCACGCAGGATAAAGCGCCTCGGACACTCAACGAGCAAATCAGACACAGCACGCCTCATGACAGCGCGCTTAGCGCTCGATCTGCTCAAGTAGTAACTACGACGGAGGAGAGATATGCCCGACCTGACCAATGACAATGAACCTGCGACGCAAGACGTCGAACCTGGGAGCAAGCCGACGCGACGGGTGTTCCTAAAGGATGCTGCTGGAGTGGCCGGCGCGGTCGCGGGTACCGCGTCGGTGTCGGGCCTCGTGTCTGCCTGCGGAGGCTCAACCGGCGGACCTAGCTCCGGAAAGGGCGGCCGCATGATCGCCGCCCGAGGTAACACATTGGATTTCGCCTGCATCCTGCCTGTCGCCGGCGCATTCACGATCGTCACCAAACCCTGGTACGCTGCGATGCAGATCGCCGCGAGCGAACGTAACGCTGCCGGTGGCGTTCGAGTCGGTGGCCGCGCGCTAAAAGTAAACGTCCCCCTGCTCGACGAGGGATATGCCGCGGCTCCCTCGATCATAGCAGCGAGGCAGTTCTTTTCTAACAATGGCCACTACATGGGTGGCTTTGTGTCCGTTGAGGGCCCTCAAGCAGTGCTCGGGATCAACGACCGCGCGGACGCAATGCTCGTCAGCACGATCACCGGCGTGACCGCACTCAGTTACGACAAGCTGCGCATCTACAACAACGAGCTGGCACAGGCGACTGGGCCGTACAAAGCCGACTTCGCCTACAACGAGCTCGGTGCACGACGGGTCGCGACGATCGAGCTGAAAAACGCCTGGGGCAATGACTACCAGCAATCGTTTGCAACTGCATTCGAGCAGCTTGGCGGGAAGATCGTCGACCGCGCATACATGCTCGTTACCCAGACTGACTTCACGGCCACGATTTCCAGCTGGAAACCATTGGCGCCTGATCTCATCTACATCATTATTGGTGACGGCCCAGGTGTAACGATCGGAAACCAGCTCGGCCAGCTTGGCTTTAACTCTCAGCCCCTTCTGTTGGAGGGCGCATGGGACCCAAACTCGTTCGCGAAGGCAGGGGCAGGATTTATCCATCGCGGTCACTACTCCGGCATGGCTCCGTACGTCCTTCCATGGAACTCTGCAGTAACGAGAGTGGCGACAGAGATCCACAGCCGCAGCGGACTATATCCAACGAACTGGGTGTGGCAGGCATATGACTCGATGCGTATTGTGTTGGATGCGATCGAGCTAGCCAACTCCACTGATCCGCGCGCTGCGATCCAAGCCGTACCTGAGGCGGTGAAGAACGGGGTCGCGTCCGGTAAGTGGGTCACGCACGCAAGCTCGGCGTTTCTCTCCGCTCGAAAGGGATGCTACTTGAACATTCCCTTTACTTTCGGTCAGTTCAAGGCCCCTGGTAGCGTCAACTACGCTGCCGAGCCCCCGATGGCGCCAGTCAAGAACCCCAAGTACCACAACTTGCCTGGCGTGCTCGCCCCGTCATGGGCGGGCTACCAGCAGCCCTACGGCAGCACGCCGTTTCCCAGCCTGCAACAGGCGCAGCAGCTGCGCCCCGCATGACCAAGGTCAAGGAATGACAGAGTTCCTTCAGCAGGGGATCAACGGACTCCTGTTAGGTGGCATGTACGCTCTCATGGCGTTGGGCTTGACGCTCATGTTCGGGATCATGAGAATCGTCAACTTCGCCTACGGGACGCTCTACATGGCTGGCGGTTTCGTGACGTACTTCTTCACCAGCAGCGCGGGCATGTCCTTCTTTCCCGCGCTACTCTGCGCCATCGTCGCGATGGCGATTGTGGCCACAGTCCTCGAGCAAGCCATCTTCGCACCGTTGCGGCATAGCGAAGAGCGCACCATTCTCGCCGGCCTAGGTCTACTGCTACTTGGGCGTGGAGTTATCATCCAGCTGTTCGGGTCCGAGACGCGGGAGCTCCCGATTCCCCTCCAAGGGCGATTCAATTTCGGGCAAATCGTAGTGTCACAACAAAGGCTGCTCACGTTTGGCATTGCGCTAGCCGTGATCGCTGCGGTGTGGTGGGTGGTGTCCCGCACTCGGAGCGGGTCAATCGCCCGCGCAGTGAGCGACGACGAGATGCGGGCCGAACTCCTAGGCGTCGACGCTAAGTTGGTCTACACGTTTGTGTTCGCGCTCTCAACCGGTCTGGTGGTGATTGCCGCCGCCCTTCTCTCAACCTCGTTCGGCGTCGTTCCTACCGTGGACGATCTCGCCCTGGTCACCAGTTTCTCAATCGTAGTGCTCGGCGGGCTCGGCAGCATTCCTGGAGCTCTAGTCGGGGGACTCGCGATCGGGCTCGTCAATACGCTTGGCACGCAATACCTGTCACAGACCTACGCGCCGATGTACCCGTATGTGCTTTTGCTGCTGGTGCTGCTTGTCCGACCGCAGGGGCTGTTTGGCCACCGGGAGCGTGAGGTATGAGCACCCGCCCTGTCATGTCGGATTCGCCCATCGACAAAAAGATGCCGACCGGTCCTAGCGGGCAGCACAGCCGAGGGCGTTCGATCCTTCCTGCGTCGCTCTGGCAGGGTCTCGTCATAATCTGCTGCGCGGTCCTAGCCTACGAGCTATTCACTAGCGGATACGACCGTCTCATCGCGTGCACGACCCTAGTCAACATCGTGCTAGCGCTGAGCCTTGGTTTGGCAACACAGACCAATCGGATCTCGCTCGCACAGGCGGCACTGGCGGGGGTCGGAGCTTACACATCTGCCTACCTAGCGCTGCAACACGGCGTGAATCCGTGGCTTGCGATTGTGGCGGGCGCAATTGTGGCCGTTATCATCGGACTGGGCCTTGGTCTCCTTGCCCTCCGCCTGCGCGGTTTCTATTTCGCGATTGCCACGTTGGCTTTCTCGGAGATCTTCGCGGTAGTAGTAAGCGGTTGGACAAATGTCACCGGTGGTCTTGGAGGACTCACCGGCCTTCCGCCATTGACCACACTGCCTTTGGGCTTTACGACGTTGAACTACAGCTTCGATATTGAGCTCACGGCCTACTACTGGACGCTCCTCGCCCTTGTGGTCGTTGCCTTAATCATCGCATACCTCTTCACAGGCAGCAGCAGGATCGGGCGCCGAGTACGCGCCGTCGGCGACGATGAGGTTCTCGCCGCGAGTGTGGGCGTAGCCTCGACTTTGTGGCGGACGACCGCGTTTGCTACAGGCGCTCTACTGGCCGGACTGGCAGGAGGTTTCAACGCCAGTCTCCTAGGCGGCACGGCCCCTAGTAGTTATGACACGTTTACTTCAGTGAGCATCCTCGCCATGGTCTTCATAGGCGGTCGCCGCTCGGTCTCTGGTGCCGTGGTCGGGGCCGTCATCCTTACCGTAGTTCCGGAGGCACTCAAGTTCAGTGCGGATCTGCAGCTGCTTTTTTTCGGGGCGTTTTTTTTGATTTCTGCATTTGTGTTTCCAAACGGCATCGTTCCCACCCTGGGAGACCTGGTACGACGGGCGCAATACCGTCGGGACGTCACCCCTACGCCGGATGCTGCGGGAAAGACAATATGAGTCTTTCGCCGCGAGCCATCACAGCTAGCAGCGGACCGCTGCTTAGCGTTGAGGGACTCACGTGCATCTTCGGTGGTTTCAAGGCGCTCGACGAGGCTTCATTTAAGGTCCTAGCGGGCGAGTTCCACGGCCTTATCGGACCGAACGGAGCCGGAAAGTCGACGCTGTTCAACGCGCTTACGGGATTAGTGCCAGCGCGAGGAGGTCACGTCATATTCAATGACCATCCAATCACGGGCCTCGACCCGCATCGGATCGCCCGGATGGGTATCGCTCGCACCTTCCAGACGGTCCGGACATTCCCTCGGCGCACCGTCGCCGACCACGTGTGCTTAGGGGCCGAGATCTCACCCCGGGCTCGAGGTACTGATGCTGCTGCAGCGCTCCACGCCGTAGGACTCAGCCATAAAGCCAGTGCGATCCCAGAGGCACTCTCTAACTTGGAGCGCAAACTGCTGGCTCTCGCGATCTGCCTATCTATGAAGCCACGACTTCTGCTGCTCGACGAGCCGACCGCTGGTCTGGACGATGGCGAAACGCGCGCGTTCGACGCTCTTCTGCGAACAGTGCACCGCGAGTGGGAGCTTGCGTCAGTGCTGGTGGAGCACAAATTGTCTTTCGTGATGGGATTATGCGAGCGAATCACCGTGCTCGACCACGGGCGAGTGATTGCTCAAGGTACGCCCGGTGAAGTCGCTCACGATCCCATCGTCATCGATGCCTACCTTGGCACGTCTGATGCTTGAAGTCAGCGACCTGGAAGTCCATATCAACGGCGCGTCCAAGCTACGCCATGTGAGCTTTACTGTCCAGGAGGGGGAGGCTGTGGTGGTTCTCGGTCCCAATGGCGCAGGAAAGTCCACGCTGATGCGTGCTTTGGCGGGGCAGCTACCGATAGCTGGCGGGCAGGTGCTCTTCATGGGCCAGCCGCTAAAGGGACGCGCGTCACGGCGGCCCAAGCGCGGCGTGGTACTGGCCCCGCAGAATCACCCCGTCTTCCCGAGTCTGACTGTGGCAGAGCACCTAGCCCTCGTACGGTCCACCGAAGACCAGCGCGAACGAGTTCTCGGACTCTTCCCCGAGCTTAAAGACCATCTCAAACGCAGGGCGAGCAACCTCAGCGGCGGACAACGACAGATGCTATCCATGAGCCAGTCCCTGTTGCTACAACCACGGCTTCTGCTACTCGATGAACCGTCATCGGGCCTTGCTCCGAAGGTGGTCGCAGCGATGTTTGACGCGATCGCAACGGTCGTAGCATCTGGCACCTCTATTCTCTTGGTAGAGCAGAATGCTGCCCGAGCCCTTCGCGTGACGAACAGAGCCGTCCTCCTTGAGCATGGCTCGGTCGCGCTGGCCGGAGCATCGCAAGAGCTACTCACCAACCCTCATGTCAAGACCGTCTACCTCGGTTTATGAAAGCTCCTGTCGGTTTGGGGGTGAACGTCGTCGAGGCAGGGGGATGTGGATGCGAGTTCGCGTAGATCTGTTGCGGTGATGCGGAATCTGGCGCGGACGCCGGCCTTGCCGCGAAGAGTTCGGCGCGGCGTGAGCTGGTACGCGGAGGGGTTGGGGTGCGGTGGTGATCAGATGACAACATCGACTCGCTGTCGGTCACCTACACGGGCATTCGCCTGACCGGAACGATGAAGGATTCCACGGGGGCGGTCACACCGTCGAGGAGATGTTTGATGACCTGGCCAACTGGCGCCAGATTCTTGAAGAGGGCCACGTTCGCTGGACCGCCGGGGACGCCGAGCGGCGGCTTGCGGATGCGCTGGCATCGAAATTCGACTCAAAGCTCAGAGATCTCACGCGGGGCCTCGACCGCATCGCTTCAAGGCTGGAGAGCCTCGGAGCGTCGAGCGACGCTCCCCAAGTAGAGCCGACGACCAACACAGTCTCGTGGCTCCGGAGGCTTACTCCTCGACTTTCGGGGTTTTCGAGGGTCGTGTTGGCGGCGGGATGAGCGACGGCGCGTAGCCCGGCGTTGCTCGGGTTTGTGGGTGTGAGCAGGCGATAAGGGCGGCGACCCGAATCCGGTGGGCGACAAAGCCATCGGCCGCGGGGCGTTCGCAGCGCCTGGTCCGCGGCCTGCTCACCGGGGGTCGCCGCCGTGCTTCAGGTTCCCAGTTCGCTTCAAGGTCTGCTGTCCCTGTTCGATGGCTGCTTCACGCAGCCAACGTTGCAGACGTTCAGCCTGCTGATCGTTGGGATGATCGGCCGGGTACGGGACTGCACCGTGACCGGGATGCTGCAGGCCGCGGGGCTGGCTGGGGTGTGGCATCACAGCCGCGCGCACGACTTCTTCGCTGCCCGGAACTGGGAGCCGGATGAGCTGGGTGTTCGGCTGTTGGGCTTCTTGGTGACGGTGTTCGTGAAGGCGGGCGCGCCGGTCCGCTTGGCGGTCGATGACACGCTGTTCGGCCGCTCGGGCCGGAAGGTGTGGGGCGCGCACTACCTCCACGACGGCGCGCAACCGGAGGGGTCCGGTCAGCGCACCCGGTGGGGGAACTGCTGGGTCGTGATGGTGCTCGTCGTCGAGTTGCCGTGCCTCGGCGACCGGCCGGTCGGGCTGCCGGTCCTGTTTCGCCTGTTCCGTCCCAAGGACGATGAGCACCCCGACCGCCGGTCCCAGCCCGAGCTTGCCCGCGAGCTGGCGGACATCGTGATCGCCATGTTCCCCGGCCGGATCGTCGAGTTGGTGATGGACGGCGCGTACGCCAGCAAAGCCTGGCAGGGCCTCCCCGCGCGGGTGAGCGTCACGACCCGGATGCGCGCCAACGCCGCGGTCTACAAGCTGACGCCGGCGCGAACGGGCAAGCGCGGCCGGCCAGCGCTGAAGGGCAAGCGGCTCCCAAGGCTCGCCGAGATCGCCGAGGCCGCGGTGTTCGAGGCGGTCACGATCACTAGTCCCGACGGGCGGCAGCAGACAGCGCAGATCCATCAGTTCACTTGCCTGTGGTACACGCCGTTTCACACCCGGCCGATCACGGTGATCCTGATCCGCAACCCCGGTCGCACCGACGGGTTCGACGTCGCGCTCGCCTCCACCGACACCACCGCCGCCGAGCTGATCGCCCGCTACGACAGCCGCTGGACGATCGAGACCTGTCACCAAGAAGCCAAAGCACACGGCGTCGGCGACGCCCGCAACCGCGTCCAAAAGGCCGTCGAGCGGACCGTCCCGTTCGGGTTCTTGACCCAGACGCTCACGATCACCTGGTATCAGCTGCACGGCAACCCCGACAGCGACCTCACCGAACGCCGACGCACCGCCCCGTGGTAGGCTCCTCCACGTTGAGGGTGGGTAGCGTCCGGCCTGGCTGATTGCCTGACCGGCTTCTGATCCTCGATGATGGAGGCCGGTGATGCAGGCGCAAGATCTTCTTCTGTTCCAGGCCGCGCTTGGGTTGAGCGACCCGTGGGAGGTGGTCGGCGTGGAGTTCGACGCTGAGCGCAAGCGGTTGGATCTGCGGGTCGATTTCCCGCGTGGCGCGACGTTCTGCTGCCCGGAGTGCGATGTCGCCGGTCTGAAGGCGCGTGATACCGAGGAGAAGACTTGGCGGCATTTGGACTTCTTTCAGCACCAGGCGTACCTCACAGCGAGGGTGCCCAGGGTGTGCTGCCCGGAGCACAAGGTTCGTCAGGTGGCGTTGCCGTGGGCGCGGGAGCGCTCGGGGTTCACGCTGCTGTTCGAGGCGCTGATCATGGCGATGGTGCGCGAGATGCCGGTCGCGACGCTGGCCGCGCTGATCGGCGAGACCGACATGCGGGTCTGGCGGGTCGTGCATCACTACGTCGACGCCGCGGTCGAGGCGCAGAACCTTCAGGGGGTTGAGCGCGTCGGGATCGATGAGACGTCGAGCCGGCGTGGACACGAGTACGTGTCGGTGTTCGCCGATCTCGATGAGCGTCGGGGGGTGTTCGTGGTCGAGGGTCGCGATCACGAGACGGTGCAGGCGTTCTCGTGCTTCTTGGAGATGCATGGCGGCGATCCCGGGCGCGTCGAGGAGGTCTGCCAGGACATGTCCGAGGCGTTCTTGAAGGGGACGCTCGAGCACCTCCCGGCGGCGGAGATCACGTTCGACCGCTACCACATCCGCTCGCACCTGTCGAAGGCTGTTGACGAGGTCCGCCGCGAGGAGGCCAAGCACCATCGTGAGCTGCTGTCCAACACCCGGTACATGTGGCTCAAGCGCCCGGCGAACCTCACCGACCGCCAGCGTGACCTGCTCGACGAGCTGCTTGCCCAGCCACTGGACACCGTCCGCGCGTACACGCTCGCCCAGCAGTTCGACAGCTTCTACGAGCTCGACGACCCCGACACCGCCGAGGAGTATCTACGCCGCTGGATCACCGAGGTCGACGCCAGCGGCCTTCAGCCGCTTCAGAAGTTCGCCAGGATGCTCGAAGAGCACTGGCTCGGGGTGATCCGCTGGCATCACAGCCGCGTCTCAAACGGCCTGCTCGAAGGCCTCAACTCGCTGATCCAGGCCGCGAAACGACGCGCCCGCGGATACCGCACCAACCGCAACTTCATCACGATGATCTACCTCATCGTCGCCAAACTAAACGCTGGGCCAGTGATCGCTTGACCCACCCAAATCGTGGAGGAACC
>JAABUU010004705.1_pt1 | contig 15857 bp, 14 predicted proteins | sample 5559301 | NCBI WGS metagenome assembly JAABUU01 (sample SAMN10711884, study PRJNA513360) | rock metagenome | isolation source: Antarctica rocks | place: Antarctica: Victoria Land, Richard Nunatak white | reverse complement strand
GTCCGATAGTTCCGCATCCTGTACGGTTTAGCCCACCGTGCATAGCACAGATCCGAATTGAGGTGTTCTTCACAGCTTAGTAGGCGAAGAACGTTCGGCAGAGGCCGACTTTATGGGCAAAGCCAACCTAACTCCGCACTTTGATGAGGGTCAGCCAGCTTTGCCCATAAAGTCCGATAGTTCCGCATCCTGTACGGTTTAGCCCACCGTGCATAGCACAGATCCGAATTGAGGTGTTCTTCACAGCTTAGTAGGCGAAGAACGTTCGGCAGAGGCCGACTTTATGGGCAAAGCCAGGGTCAGCCCCTCAAAATCGACAACGGACCGGATTGTATCTCCATAATACCTTATAGCAAAGCCTTGCTCGTTGTCGGCACTGTGCATCAACATGGCGCCACTGCCACCCGCGCCCGCGTTGCTGGAGGCCGCACGACGCGCGCGCGGGGCTACCGCGTCTTCGCACACTTTATCCCACAGCTTGTCGCGCACCATGGCTGAGACGTGGCCGACGAAAACGCCTGGCCGCGCCTCAAGCAGCCAGCGCGTCAACTCGCCGCGCAGGCTCACCGGCACCCGTTCTAAGATTAAGACGATCAAAATGGCGCCTCCTCTCCGTCGCCGTCGCTCCCCCTTTGGAGGTCGCCGGCCTGTTGTAGCCTCCGGCGATCTCGCCTTGATCGTCGTCCCACAGACCACCGGGCGTGGCGTCGTCCGTGTCGTAGTCTTCGTCGGGATTCGGCAAGCTTCTGGTTCCTTCGTCGGGAGTCATGAGCCAGTGGATGTCCGGCACAATGCGCTGCAACAAGCGCTCGTCGCGGAACGCGTCGCGGCAGGCTTGGCGCACGCGCCGCTCCAGGTTGTCCGTCCCCGCCGCCACCGTCTTGAATGACACGGGGATGGTAATGTCCGCCTTGTAAAGGTCGGCGATGTCGTAGACGAACGATAGCATCTTGCCGGTGTGGATGAAGCCGAGCGCCGGCGAGTAGCCCGCCGAGACAATGGCCGCGTGGCAGATGCCGTAGAGGCAGCTGTTGGCGCACGAGAGAGCGCGGTTGATGGGGTCGGCTGCCCTCCAGTCTGATGACTTGTAGGTGCGGCCCTGCCACGCCACGCCCGTTTCCTTGGCGGCCTTGGCGTAGGCCTCGCGTACGCGCAAGCCCTCCCTACCGCGCATTTGCTGCAGCGTCGCGTCCTCGTGGACCGGGTCACCAAAGCGCAGTTCGTACATCTTGAAGACAACGCGCATGCGCTTCTCCTCGTCGGAGCATAGGAGCGCCTGGCGCAACAGGCCGCGGGCCGAGCGCGTCTCGCCCATGCCCTGCGCGTAGAGACGCACGCCTTCCTCTCCGCCCCACAACACGAGGCAACCGTTGTCGGCCAATGCGCGGATGGCCGCGTGAGTCACGGTCGTGCCGGGGCCCAGGATCAGCGTGGTGAGCCCAGCGCAGGGCACCGGCGTCTTGCCATCGAGGTCCTGGACGGCGATGGCCTTGCCCTCTTGGTCAACGCGGCAGTGCTCGACGTAGAGGTAGCTGATGGAGTCGCGCACTTTGGGCAGAATGTGTAGATCTTTCACCATGGCTATCCCTCCCGCTGCCGCGCTGGCGCCAGTGAGAGCAGGCCAAAGCCGTAGGCCTTGCCCGAACCGATGCCGTTGACGAGCGCGGCGCGTAATTTGTGCGCATCGTCTATGCGCAGCTTGCCCTCGAACGTGACGGCGCCGAAGGTGCGTTTGTCCGGGCTACCGCGCCCCTCCACCTTCTCGATGGGACTGACATGGGCGTCGAACACGTCCGGCTTGCCGCCGAGCGTCACGAGGCTAAAGCCTCCTTGCGCGCCCTTGCGACGCAGCCATACCCGTTGGTCTTCCTCCGCCGTCAGTGCGACGCGGCGCCCGTTACGCCGGTTGGGGTCGCTGTCTTGCCGCCGATCGACCTTCCTGGTAGGGTTGGCGCGCAACCGGAAGGCTAGTACCATGCCGTTTTGGAGGGCCGCGTATGATGCTGTGACATCTTTGTGATCCGGCGTGCCGGCTAGGTAGCGCGGGGATCGCTCGGACAGGCGCGACCAGTCAGGCTCCGACGATGATTGCACGAGCACGATGGGGGCGCCGCGGCGGTCTTGGTCGACGCGATAGAGGACATCGAACTGCCGCCGCGCCCCCCACGCGAAGGCCGGTTGGTCGTCAAACACGGCATTCTCGCTGTCGTCGGCCTCGGTTTCTATCTCCAGGTTCGCACGGGAGCCTATCCTCGGATCGCGGCCAAGCCCGAGGTCGGGGAAGGCGCGCAGGATGGTGCGATGAAGCGCTCGGCAGTCGGCAAGGTCGCGTTGCACGGCGTGCTCGCGCGGGTTGAGCGGCACGCACGAGAGATAGAGTGGGCTGGCCGCGTGGTCGGGGGCCGGGGCTGGCCTGTCGGTTATAGTCATGGCTCCTCCTGTGTCGTGCGCGGTATAGGCGCGTCCTTAATCAAGACGTAACGGACGTCGTACAGACGGTTGGCGGGGGCGAACGAGAGGGGTACGTCGCGCCGCATTTCGCGCGGCGCGGTGGTGTCGCCCGGCTTTCCGGGGTCGAAGCCGTCGTCGATGACGAGCATGACTCGCTCGGCCGGTCGTTGATACTCGTCGCGTACGGCGTGGTCAGGGCGGGGCGGCCAATAGGCGCGGAGTACGTCTTCGACCGTGCCCGGCCTGAGCCCTGGTCCCCACGGCGGTTCGTCGGGTAAGCGGATCGGCTCACCCGGCACGAAGGCCCGCCGGCCGAGCGACAGAGGCCACACGGGGCCGGCGAGCGCGGCGTCGAGTGTACGCAGCAGCGCCTCGTCGCCTTGCAGACCGACCAGGAAGCTGGCGTCGGCGAGGTAGTAGCGGTGCGTCACCGCGGTGCGCCTTTTGTCGCCGCCGACTTCGGCCACGCCGTAGGTGTCGCCCTTGCGGTTCGTGCCGCCGACGGTGTGATAGTCGACCTTGAGCAAGCCGGGCCGGTCGATGCGCACGCCCATGGTGAGCGCGGCAAGGTCGTCGACGGGCGCCTCGCGCGGCCGGCCCTGCGCGGCGGCGAGCAGGCCGATGACGCCGCTCTTGGAGGGTTCACGCTCTGTGTCGCGTTCATACGAGAAGCGGCTGTGCGTGCCCCACGACTGCATCGGCCCGGCTAGGCGTAGCAGCAGGGTGTAGGGCACGGCCGGCTGTTGGGTTGCGTCGCTCATCGCACGGGCGCCGCATCAGCGGGAGTACCTGCCAAGGTACCCATGGCGCGCTCCATGAGGTCGTCGATGCTGGGGACGGCCGCGTCGCGGAGGTGTGAGAGCGTACCCGCCGTCGGTGTGTCGCGCTCTCCCGTTTCGTCGTCGACCATGCACAGCCACTTGCCGGCGATTTGGCGCTCGCCATACATGCGGGCGATCTTGCCCCAGTGGTCGTCGAGACGCCCGATAGACTGCGCCACGAGGTCGCCGTTTAGGCCGGGGCGCACGGGCTTCACGAAGGCGTTAGCGAGCGACCAGAGGCCGCGTTCTCGCACGACAGCCAGCACGAGCGAAGGCGGGTTCTGCGCCGCCATAGAGTTCTGCTTGCCCGACGGCACGGCGGTCACGGCCGCGCGCACGAAGGCTTCGACCGCGCGGCGCGTCAAGTCGACATCGCCCCCCAGGTTGCCGGCAAGCTGGTCCACGTTGAGGTTGAGGTACCGGTAGTAGCAAGCGGAGTTGAACTCGATCGTGCCCAGCATGTCGGCGCCGGTGACGTCGTCGCTTTTGAGGTCGTCGATGGCCGTGTAGAAATCAAACTCGACGTTGACGGCGTTCGTGGACAGGGCGTGGGCTACCTGGCACGAGCCCTCCACGTTGCGGTCGGGCAGATCCGCGATCATGCGTCCGAACAGCGCGAGGTCGGCCGCCTTACCCCCGTTCAACAAGCCTTTGAACGCGTTGGACAGCGCCGTGTCGACGACCGGGGCGTCGGCCGCCGCCTTCTTGCGCCCACGGCCGGCCGGCGCTGCCGGCGTGCCGTCCACCGCTGGTTCTCCCCCAGGGGCGGGTTTCAAAGCGTTCCAGCGCTCCAGGCACAGGGCCTCGATGGCGTCGATCTCGCGGTTGCCTAGGAACAGCAAGTATTATGTTTTCGCGTTTGGCTCCAGTTTGAGCCCAGCTGCGGCCAGGGCCGCGCGCGCCACCCCCTCGGCTTCGGCGGCGTCTTTGCCGTGCTTCTTGATGAAGCGATCTGTCAGCGTCGCGACGAGCAGTTTGGTGCGCGCGGCCAAGTCGTCGGGCTGAAGCAGGCCGCCGTCTTTCATAGCCTGGCGCATGGCGCGCTTGAAGCACTGCGAGGAGATACGCGCGCGGCGATAGCCGCCGAACTCGCAGTCTTTGGGCGCGCCGGTGTCGTCGCGGTTGAGGTTGGAGGGCGCGAAGTTCTGGAGGATGTGCAGTTCGAGCAACATGGGATCGTACTCCTTCTATCTAACGGTTTGGTCTATTGTCAACGATTGGTTGTTGGGCAGCGAGATCGGGTCCTTTACCCGTCACTGTCGTCGTGGTCGCCAGCGCCGGCCGCTTCGTCCCCGTCGCCGTCGCCAGCCGGTTTGGCGTCATGCGCGCCGCTGGCCCAGAAGTCGCGGGCCCACGCGCGCTGCACGCGCCGGGCGGGGTACTGCCAGCCGCGCACGTCGCATAGCAGTCGCGCCCAGTCGATGCGTTGGTCGTGGCTCTTGAGCAAAGTGACGGCGTAGCGCAGATGCATGGCGAACCCATCGCCACTCGCGTTGAGCAGGGCCACGAAGCGACGCTCGACGGCCGCATCCAACTTGCCCCCCACGTTCTCGGACTCGTCGGGCACGTCGTCGCTGCCGCTCCGCTCGTCCGACTGTTTGCGGGCCATGAGCCGCATGGCCAGGCCGAGCGACTGGCGTCGCGCGCTAGTCCACGGCTCGGGGTAGAGCGCGAAGAGCGATGCGACGAGGTAGTGGCACTGTTCGTCCCACGGGCGCAATCCCTGGGGCAGCAGGGGTACGACGTAGGGGAAGGCGTCCAGCGTTTCGCCGATTGGTTTGCCGAGGGCGCGACGCAGCGCGGCCAGTGCGGCGCGGTTGCCGCGCCGGCCCGTTCCTTCTTCATCGGGAACGTAGCGGACAAGCCCGGCGACGAACTTTTCCGCCGCCGCCAACTGTTGTTCCCCGAACGTCTGTTGCTTGGCCACGCTTGCCTCCGTGTCTCCCGGTGGTTGCGTGGGTTGTATGGTCGAACTCATCGGTTTCTCCCGTTACTATGCCGGCATGGTCGCCGGAGCGTTGTTCGCGTCGCTCTCCTGGTCGCCGGTCTGGCGCTGTCCGTAGACATCTAGCGCCTTGGCAACGAACGCGCGTTGGGCGCGCCAGCCAAGGGCCGCGGCCTTGAGCGCGCGCGCGGAGGTGTCCATGCCTGCGGTGGCGCCGCCGAATGCGTCATCCGCCGCGCGACGCAGTTCGGTCGCCCACTGATTCAGCGCGGCGCGGGCATGGTCGTCGAACGGTGTGCCATTGGGCGCCCTGGGGAGGTCCATGAGGAAGCGTGCGAATGGCTTGTCGAGGGCCGCCCAGTAGACGCGTCCGACGCCGAGGCTATCAGCCAGTCCATTGACGTCGGCCGGAAGCGGTTGGCGGGCGCTTTTGTGGTCCGCTTCGCTGGAGATGAGCAATTTGGCCATCTCCCTCACGCTGTCGCTCAGGGCGTGTCCGACCTTGTTGGCGAGGCTCACGGCGATGCCGAGTTGCTCGAAAAGGTCGGCGTTACTTTTGTCAAGGTAGTCCAGGGGTACCGCTAGCCGCTCGTGGTGCCAGGCCAGCACCTTAGCCTGATCTGAGCGCATCCCAAGCACGTCGAGCGGGAGGGCAGTTCTCTTCAGCCGTCTTTTGAGACCCAGGTCGTCGAGCCAGCTCAGGGTGGCGGGGCGCCAGGCCTGGCCCGGCGTCGCCGCGAGCAGCGTGGCGCTGTCGCGCCAGAGGGCGTGCTCGTCGCGGAAGACGAGGGGCGGGTAGGGGTCTTGGCCCTCGGCTGCCTTCGCCTTCTTGTTGTAGGTGAACGGCACCATGGTCTCGCTGGTGTGGCGTTCGTAGCCCTGGGGGAATGGGTGTCCCTTCATGGCCGCGACGCGCTTGACGACGACGCGGCCGTGATCGTCGGTCTCGGGGAATAGGCGGACGCGCCGCGACTGCCAGGTGAGCAGGTCGAGGTACCCTGCCGGATAGCGCGGTAGAGCGGTGGGCTCGTCGTCGCGCTCCCACGCGGGAAGGTCTTGTTCGCCGTTTGCGTGGCCCCATTGCTCGCGTGGATACCGTACCATGTTGAGCAGCAGCGTCTCCCATAGGGTGTCGCCGCGTGCCAGCACGACCGCGCCTTTGACCAGCGGTCCCGCCGACGCGGACTTGTAGATCTTGGGATCCTGTCCTTTCTCGTAGGAGATGAGGCCGCCCACGGCGTAGGCCTGGAAGGCGACGAGATAGCGCGCCGCCTCGGCCGGCGTCAGTCCCGTCGTCGCCGCGCCCTGTCCGTGGTCGGACAGCAGCACGGCGTTGCCGCTGTTGGCCTGCTCATGCGTCAGCTTGGCTATCGACGCACCGTACTCGACGCCGAGCGAGGCCACCTGGTAGAACGGGCGCGCGGCGTCGAACAGATCGAAGCGCCCGCGTGCGGCGTCGGAGTCGAGATAAGCGGCGAGCCGTGCCGTGTCCGGCTGTCGTGCGTCCCACAACTCCCACCACGTCTCCGTATCCGCCGGACCGAAGACACGGTGCGCCAAGGCGATGAGCAGCCGGTAGACGGCGACGGTGATGAGCGGCGAGGGGTTGCTAAGTTCGGTGATCTCGTGCGCGCGCTCCAGCACGGCGCGCAGACCCAATTCTTCGCGGCGCACCGCTCCGTGTGGACCAGGCAGGAGGCACGGTAGCCATGGGTCGTCGAGCAGGTTGAAGGTGAAGCGGTGGTCGGTCGTCTCTGTCATGGTCATGGTCCCTTCAAGATGTTCGGGATGTTTGGCTTGGCGCTAAACCGGCGCCGGCTTCCCTGTCGATATACGTACATCCTATTCACTCTATTCACCGTCCTCCTTATCTACGGGCGCGTGGAGTTGTGTGTCAGGGCCAATTAGGAGGCCCAGCTTCTCATCCAGGCGCAGCGGTATGTCGCCAGCCATCCCGTCTCCTTTCGCGTCGAAGACGACCATGCGGTACGACCGCAACAGCGCGGATGTGCCCCAACCGACCGGCATGTATGCTTTCATACCCGGCGCGTCCGGGTCGCCGAGCGCCTTCACTAGACCGAAGTGCGTTACCTTGACCGACCGACGGAGCAAGCCCGCGATCATGTCGATGTTCGGTACGCGTCGCGTGTTGTAGGGCCGCGTGCCCGCGCGGTCGAGCGTCGGATGATCAGGCGCGCCGTACAGGCAGATCAGCCCGATTGATGGGAGCGCCAGGCGCGTGACCGCCTGCGCGGCGGGGTGTAACTCGGGCGCGTCTTCCTGGCGTAGGCGCCCGGCGAGTTTGTCGAGCGCCATTTTCTCGTGGGGATGTCCGATGACGCGGATGTCGCCTTGGTATGTATCGCCCTCCGTTTCTTTGTGTAGGGACTCGCGCGTCTTGTTCCAGGCGTCATGCCACTCCGGCGCCAAGCTTGTGGGGCACGGCGCGTCGCCGTAGACGGCCTCGATCAAGCCCTCGACGTCGCCCGGCACGTCGATCTCTGTACGGTCGCGGACCTGCAACCACGAGCGTAAGAGCACATGGTTGTCGTAGATGAGCGACTTCTTCCAGTGCGCGAAGCGGGGGATGTCGGCGCCGTCTAGTTCGGGGCTACACAGCCACAGCGTCGGCCGTTCCAGCCCGGCAGGGCGTGCGCGCTTGTGCCGGTGCAGGCGTCCGCTGCGCTGGAGTAGTAGGTCGATAGGCGCGAGGTCGCTGACCATGAGGTCGAAGTCGAGGTCGAGGCTTTGCTCGATAATCTGCGTCGAGACGAGCACCGCGCGACGCGGGCGTCGCACTGTCCGCGTCACGCCGTCGATCTCTACCTCCGAGCCCTGCTTGCCAAAGCGCAGCAGCGCCTCTTTCTCGCGCGCCTCGTGCATGTCGAACGGCATACGCGCGTGCAGTAGCGCCAGGTCGGGCGCGTCGTCGTGCCCGGCGAACGCCTGCTCCAATGCCCTATGCATCTCTTGCGCCCTGCGCACCGTGTTACAGATCACCGCGGCGCAGCCGCCGGCGGCGAGGGCCTTGCGCAGCCTCTCGCCCATCGCGAAGGGCACGCCGGGCGCGGGCGGCACGGCGCAGTCGTCCGTAGGCAGTTGTACGATGCGCAGTGACTTCTTGCCGCGCTCCGAGACCGGCGCGTGGTGTGACGCAACGTGCGCGACCGGCAGCGCGCCAGGCGCGTTGTCCTTTCCTGTCGTGACCCAGGTGACGCGGGGATAGGGCGCGTCGTCGGATGTGGGCCGCGCCTCGGGTGGCGTGCCCGTCGCACCGCCGATAAAGGCGCGCACTAAGTCGGCGCGCCGGCCGGCGGGCAGTGTGGCCGAGAGCAAGATGACGGAGCAGCCCAACGCGCCGAGCCAGGCCAGCAGGCGCTCCAGCAAGACGGACATGTAGGTATCGTAGGCGTGCACCTCGTCGATCACGACCGTCTTGCCGCCGAGGCCGAACAGGCGCACGAACACATGCTTGGACGACAGTACAGCCATCAGCGCCTGGTCGACCGTGCCGACGCCGTAGGGCGCCAGCAGGCCGCGCTTCTTGTGGGTAAACCACTCCGCGGCGACGACGGATGGCCGCTCCTTGTGTGTGGCGTCGTCTTTGTCGCCGTCGTCGTCGATATTGGTCGGCACAAAAGGCCGCGCGCTGTCGAGCAGCAGCGCGAACTCTGCGGAGAGGGCCGCGTGCCCGTGCAGCAGTTGCAGCGTCACGGCGTCGTCCGCGTCGCCGTAACGCCGCCGCAGGTAGTCGCGCACGCGGCCGAACATTTGGTTGGAGGTCGCCTGACTGGGTAGGCCTATGTATGCGCCAGCCTGTCCCCGTGTGGCGCTCCACCTGTCGGCCAGGAAGAGCGCCGCCTCGGTCTTGCCCTCGCCCATCGGCGCTTCGATCACGGCCAGCGTCGGCCCGTCGGCGGCTTTGTCCGCGTGATCAGCGTACTTCTCGACCTGTATTTGCACGGGAGCGGGCGGGCTGGCATCGGGGAATAGCGCGGCGAATGATAGAGGGGCCAGGCCGGCGGACGCGACCATGTTGCCGCGCCAACCAAGCGCGTCGAGGGCCGTAGCAGCGATCTCGCGCGCGCGCCTATGGTAGTCGTCGAGGTCGAGCGGGGGCAACGTCCCGCCGTGCGCGCGGAGGTCCGGCACTGCGAAGGTATAATAGTCGGTGTTCGAGCCGATCCAGTCTGCCGTGGAGACGAGGCCGGCCAGCCACATCGCCGCCGCGTTGTCGGCACGGCGCGGTACGGCGGCGTCGGGTATGTTGTAGCGCGTCGCTAGGTCGCGCAACAAGGTGTGTCGCGCCGCTGTCCACTCGCCCGCTCCAAGGGTGGATGGGCCGAAGTCGCTGACTACGCTCTGACCGTGAAAGCGTCCGTGATGGCCGCCGACGGACGTGGCGAGCTTTTCGGCGACGGCGTGGGGTAGGCAAAACAGGTCGTGCAGGTCGTCTTGCAGCGCGCGTTCCGAGACGGCCCCGTGCGAGACAGGGGCGCCGATTGGTGTCTTCGCATCCGTGAGTCGCGCCGCGTTTAGGAGTAGGCGTAACTCTTGTGGCGTTTCCTGGCGATGCTGAAACGGCGGGCACGCTTTCCCAATGTCGTGCGTCGCAGCGATGAAGGCGATCCACTTGCCGGCCGTGTCCTCGTCGGGTAGCCCGAGGGTAGCTGTGATGCGCCGCTTGGTCCACGGGGATACGGTGTCGCGCCACATGGCCTCCGCGACGGAGCCAACGTCGAGTAGGTGGCAGATGAGCGGGTGGTAACCCTGCGGCGGCGTGTTGCCCCTGGACAGCTTCGCCCACAAACAGGTGAGCGTGGAGATAGTCGGACTAGTTGTTGGGGCGGTCATAGGGTTTCCTCCGAAGGGATTCTCTGCTCGTCGTAAGGCACGAGAGTTTGCCGGAGCGCATCGCGCACCGCTGTGCGCAACACCTTGGGCGCTCTTACATAGCAGTGCGCGCCGTACCAGATAATCCAGCGCACGAACTCCGGCGTGATCGACGTGGTAAGCCGGACGAGGACATGCCCGTTCGGCTGGGGCTCGAAGGTCAGCGGTTCGGTCCGTCGCTCCTCTTGCACCCAGCGCCCGCCTTCCTCGTCGAATAGCAACTCTACGGGGAGGGGTGCTCCACCCACGCCACGCATGATCCCCCACGAGTGCTGTCGATACGCGGCGAGGTTGAAGTTCGTCGGGATAGCGTAGGTCGTGTCGAGCAGGTCGACCGATTGGACGCGGTCGATCTTGAAGTCCAGCACTTTTCCCCGATAATGATCGTAGGCCGTGACCATCCACGACCGTTCGTAGGGGTAAACGGCGTACGGCTCAATCACGCGCTCACCGATGGCTCCCCCACGCATGGCCGTAGCGTAGACGATGCGCGCCTGCCGTCGCTCCAGCCTCGCCCGCTGTACCAGTTCGAGCATGGCGCGCCGTGCGACGTTCGACCGCTCATCCTTCTCGCGCCGTTCCAGTTCGCGTTGGAGCAGCGGACGGCCTGCCTTGGGCAGCGCGTTCAACAAGTGCGCGAGCGCCGCGCCGAGGCTTGCCGTGTCGATGTCGCCGCTGTCGCGCGCCAACTCTGCTGCCAGGGTCAGGGCCAGCACGTCGGGCAGCGAGAACAGAACGGGCGGTAGAGCGGGGGTGCGGGCGAACGCGTAGCCATCGGTCTTCGAGTGGGTAATTTCGTAGCCTAGCCCGCGCAGTAGCTCCAGGTCGCGGTCGATCGACCGGTCTGAGACTCCGAACTCGGCGGCGAGTTGTGGACGCCTCCAGTAGTGCGGCTGGCTAGTTATCCTGCCTGCAATCCTGAGTACGCGCGCAAGGCGCTTGGTCTCTTCCGCTTTCCGCTCATCGCCGCGTGTATCTATGTCGTTGAACACTTCACCTCCTTGCCTATGCAACACGCCAATACTGGTGGTAACGATAGATAGCATACTGTAGTCGTGCGCCACCAGCGCGTCGCACAAAAAAGAACTTGTGGTGTTGTTGGGATATGCGAGTTTCTCGCGCGTGATGTTTACTGTTCTGCCATGCGGATGAAGTGTGACTACAGCAGGCCACAATACAGAAGGCTTTTCTTCCCCCTCCGCTCCCCTTGGGGGAACCTGGGGGCAATGCCTGACCCTAAATCTCCGCTAACTATGGCGCGTGAGGATAGACGGGCGCGCTATGAGCAGCCTTATTTCTGGACTAGGGGGTGGGATGGTGGAGATGTCCACTATTCGCCAGATAGGGGGGCGGGCAAGGTTTGAGGTTTGTGGTGGATTTAGCCAGAGATAGCAAAAGCCGGCCAAGGGCACAGCCCATACCCTTGGTCGGCTCAGGTGAAAGGTCAACGCCGGGGCACAGCCCAGAACCCCCGCGGCGATCTCCACTATTACTCTTATCGGCACATCCGCGCCGCTAGTTTAGACGTGCGATGTATGGAGGTAGCTCAGCGTGTTTTATACACATAAATATCCGATACACACACAGCCACAATACACAAACTCCCTAAAATCGCCGTGCCTGCTGAAGACACGACGCTACGCCGGCCGCGTCGCGGGAGAGGACAGCCCTCCTGCCGTCACCTCAGCCGGCCGCCCCAGCAGGCAGGGGCTCCGGTAGCGCGTCGAGGTCGTAGTCGAGGACGAGCAGGGCGGCCTGACACAGCGCGTCGGCCGCCGTGGCCGCCCATGCGCCCGCTGTCCAGGCCCGCTCACTGCCCATGGCCGCCTGGAAAGCGGCGTGCCACGCGCGCGCCGCCCGCGCATAGTCGACCGACGCGAGCGTCACGCGCGTCCCATCCGGCAGGACACGGTCGTTGAGCTGCTCCACGATCTGCCACGCGGCTCCCATCTGCCGTGAGTAGGGCGGTAGTTCCTCTTCCCAAAACGCGCTCAGTTCGCTCGCGTCGGCGGCCCCCGCCACGTCCGTCCCGTTCGCCTGTCCGGCTACGATCACGGCGATCAACATGTCGCGTTCGCGCGCGCTCATCGTGGACCACTTCATGCCGTCCACCTCCCCTTCCATATCGTGTGGCATCCACCGCCAATGGGGCGTTTGTTTCAAGGGTAGTCGATGGTCATTAAGGGGATGTTAACGGCGCGTTAAAGGACGGTTAAGGCTCTTTCTCACCCCCCCCGCCCCCAAGGGGGGAGCCTGGGGAGAGACCTCCCCCCAGACCCCCCGCCAAACACACAGCGCGGGGATGATCGGACCCGGCCACAGCAATTTGGGCGAGGGCAGAGCGAATTGGACGAAAGCAGGGCGGATCTGTCACCACTTTGTGGGTAGCCGGGCGAGGGCGTCGGTGAGGTCGGGGGGCAGGGCAGAGTGGAACGCGCGCTCGTGGCGCGTGGAGGGCAGGAGGATGTTGAGCGCGTGCGCGTGCAGGAATTGGCGGCTCAGGCCGGGCGGCGCGATCGCGGGTCCATACACGCTGTCGCCGGCGATCGGGTGGCCCACCGCGGCAAGGTGCGCACGGATCTGATGGGTACGTCCCGTTTCGAGCCGGATTCCAACAGGCTGAAAGGGCCGTGGCACGCGACGACCGTCACGGTTCGTGTAGACATAATTGCTAGGATGACGGTAGATAGGATGACGGTAGAGCAGAAAACAAAAAAGCCCGGCGCACGTTATCGTGCGCCGGGCCCTACGCGTTGTTAGCGGCTGGCGGCCGCGAACAGCGCGCTTTCGTCCGTGTGCTGCGCGCCCTGGCGCAGCACGACGACCTGGCGCTCTATCTCGCGCCAGGTGTTGACACTGGTGAGGCCGGTGAGAGACGGCTGTAGGTGGGTGTTGCGCAGGGCGGTGATGACGCCATGCACCTCGTCGAGCGCGTTATCTAGCGCGCGCATCTTGCTGTCCTGGTCTGGCGCGTGATCCATCGCGCGCCGGGTCACACCAACAATAGCGGCGACCATGTCATCGTTGACCATCATCCATGCTCCTTTGCAAAGAAAATAGAGGTCGTCGGCACGACATACGTACCATACTAAACGTACCACACCTGCCAACTCCATACCCATCGCGCGCCGCTCGATTTGGGCGCGCCCCACGATGGTGAGAGGGTTAGGTGCGGCCGCCGGCCCGCCCCGCCGGGCGCGGCCCGGTCAGGGGCGCCGCGCGGCCGCGGCGGGCGCGGACGCGCGTGTTCCTTGACACCCCCCCGCCCCGTGCTACACTGGCCTTGTTGTGAGGACACGCGTCCTAAGAGAGGGGCGGCCGGTGGGCGCGGCGCGGGAGCACGGCGGTGCACGGGCGCTGGACGGCGGGCTGAGCGCGGTGCACGGGCGGCCGGCCCGCGCGGGCGCCCGTGCACCGCGCGTCTGACGCCGCGCCTCACAATCGTAGGGCGCGCCCCTAACGCGCCGTATCCCTATAACATAACGCCCTCGTCTTGCGCCCGCGGACGCGCCGTGGTACGCTGTTTTTATACATCCGATAATGTGACGCTTCCGCTTGGAACCGACACCGGAACAAGCGCAACGGTTCTGGCAGTATGCGGGCGCGCGGAGATGGTCTTACAACTGGGCGTTCAAGCGAAGGCAAGAGCACTACCACTCTACCTGTAAGACACTCAGCTTCGCGGACCTGTGCGCCGAGCTAACGACCCTCAAGTCGCAGCCGGAGACCTGCTGGCTCAAGACCGTCAACGCTCAACTCCTCCAACAAGGGATGCGAGATCTGTGTCGTGCATTCACCAACTTCTTCGAGAAGCGAGCCCGGTATCCCAAGTTGCGCAAGAAGTTCAAGCACACGCCCACCTTCCGCTTTCCGCAGTCCATTGGATTGCCCGCGCACAACCAGATCATCCTTCCCGGTATCGGCGTCGTTGAGATGCGCCAATCACGGGAAATCATTGGTTTCGTGAAGAGCGCGACATGCAAGTGGGACTGCGGCCACTGGTTCGTAACCCTGGTCGCCCACCAGGAGATCGAAGACAAACCAAAGGCAATCCTAACGGAAGAAAACACTATCGGTCTCGACCTGGGCTTGAAGGACGCCTGCGTGACCAGCGAGGGCAAGATCATCCCGGCCCTGCGCTCCTACCGTAAGACGCAGGTGCGGCGCCGGAAAGCAGCCAGGGTCGTGTCGCGCCGTAAGGGCGCGAAGAAGAGAGAGAAGCCGAGCAATCGTTTCAAGAAGGCCAAGGCGAAGGCGGCCAGGATCGACCGGAAGGCCGCCAACCAACGAGCCGACTTCCTGCACAAACTCAGCACCCGGCTCGTGCAGGACCACGACGGTATCGTGATCGAGGACCTGTCGGTCAAAGGGCTAGGGAAAACCAACCTGGCAAAATCTGTCTTTGACGCCGGCATGGGCATGTTCCGGCGGATGCTGGAGTACAAGGCTGATCGAGGGAGCAGGACGATCATCGTCATTGACCGCTGGTTTCCCTCTAGCCAGTTATGCTCCGTCAACGGGTGCGACTATCGCACCCAGGTGTTGACGCTGGGCGACCGTGTGTGGACGTGCCCGCAGTGCGGTACCATCCACCATCGGGACGTCAATGCCGCTCGCAACATCGAAGCCGAGGGGTTGCGTATCTATCGCACCTGGGCACAGGATCAATCGCCCCTGCATAGGGGGTTCGTCGCTGCCGGACAGGTAGAGACGTTAAACGCTCGTGGATGCTGTGTCAGCCTCCCTAACGGGAGCAGTGGCAGTAATACCGACGTAGTCGGACAGAAGCGAGAATCCCACGAGCTTTAGCTGTGGGAGTTGTCAAAATCCCCCACACGGCCCGGTGGCAGCGCGGGCCGTGCGTGTCGCACCCTGTCGGCTGTGCAAGGCGCTGGTCCCCCTGATCGACCACCTCGTCCAGATCGGGCAGCAGGCTCGTCGCCGCAGCGATTGCCGCGCACGGGACGATGAGCATGTCGCCGCGCGCCGCCAGGGCCGGTACCATGCTGGCGACGGAACCGACGATCGCGTGCATCCCCCCACGCATCTCATGAACCTCCCCGGTGATCCATTAGCCTTGATCTCGATCCCTCACGAGACCCGCGCGCAGAGCGTCATCGCGATCGAAACGGCGCCGCCTCAAAGGCGATGACGTTCCTGCCCGGCCGCAGGCGGCTGCCGATCGGCCCGCGGAGGACGTTGTCGTCGTAGCGGGTGCCCACGTCCACACCGTTGAGATAGATTGGGATCGGCCTGGCGTCGGAGATAATCCCGAGGCTCAGCTTACTGCCGTCGTAGTTGGCGGCGCGTGGCAACGAGAAATCGCGCCGGACGATGTAGTCGTCGTCGCGATACGGGCCCCAGTAGGCGCGTGCGCCCATTCGGATAGCGCGACGGCTTCCGCCGTCGGCGTCCCAGCGGTCCTGCAGGATCGGCCGACGGGCGGCAGCCGGGTCGCGTCATCCCAGCGGGTGTCATCGAACGCCGGGCGCCCCCAATGGGGGGATGGGCGCGCTGGCGTCGGGCCCGAGGTCGAGGACGCGGAACTCCCCCCGAGGGGTGGTACGTGAGCGTCCGGCCGGCCGCACTCGTGGTCGCGGGGGCTACGGCGAGCCTGACAGCCGCGACGGCTGCCGCGATCGCGGCGGCGCGGGCCAGAGGGGACCCGGCGGGGACGCGCCCCTGCCGGTCGCGACGCAGCCGTAGACCCGTCATCGCGCGCCTCCCCGAGGGGCGCCGCCGAGCTG
>JAABUU010004701.1_pt1 | contig 15871 bp, 16 predicted proteins | sample 5559301 | NCBI WGS metagenome assembly JAABUU01 (sample SAMN10711884, study PRJNA513360) | rock metagenome | isolation source: Antarctica rocks | place: Antarctica: Victoria Land, Richard Nunatak white | reverse complement strand
TTGGATCCGTGCATGGGATGGGGATGAATGGGGATGGTAGCGGTAGAGAGAGGGGGGCGTGGAGGGTGTTTTTGGGAACGAGGGACGAGGAAGGGAAGGAGAGAGGAAGTGTGGTGGTGGGAGAGGAAAGGCCGATGGGCAGGAGGAGCGAAGAGCGAAGAAGACTCAGGGCGACTGGGCTGGACTGGACTGGACTGGACTGGACTCGATCTGCAGATTGGGTGGGATTCGACTGCACGCACGCATGCCAGCAGGAATTGACGAGAAGGCTGGTCGAAGAGGCAGAGACAGAGACAGAGACGCTTTCTATGGAGTACAGGTACAGCATATGGAAATAAGTTAGAAACGACATCGATCAGAAAAAGTGCCCCGTCCCCGTTCGCATCGCTATCAGTACAGTCAATCTCCGCCACAGGCCGACCATCAAACCAACTCAGACGTAACATTCGAGAACTCGCCCTTCTCCAGCTTCGTCTTCCAAAAGATCGGGTTCGTATCCTGCGCCAAACCATCAGCTGCCATTCCCCACTCCTCAACCCCCCAACCCACCCCCTCTACCCACCACACGACATGGACCAGAAAACTCACATTAAACCCATGCTTCACCCACCCCTCCTCCTTAACATGATACAAATTCACGCTCCCCCCCGAATACGCATCCCGATGCGTCGCCGCCAGGATACTCCTCCTGCCCAACTCCAACGCCTCCTCCTCGCCCAAATCATACCGATACTCAGCATCCAGCACGCCGTACGCGAACGTCTGGCCGGACCCGACGCAGAACAGATTCCCCGCCAGCCGCGTGCCGTCCGAGTCGATGTAGTACAGCGCCGGCCCCTCCTGCGGCGTGACGCCCGCGCACATAGTGCCCATCGACAGGCCCATGCCTTTGTACGAGTATACCAGGTTCGAGAGGATCTTCGACGCCGCGGCCACGGAGATGCGCTGCTTGTGGCGGAGCTCGTGGAGGCGGCATTGCATCCCGAGGTAGGCGAGCCAGTATTGGCAATCCTAGGGGCGGGCGGGTGTCTGTGGGGGCGTCGACGGGGCGAGTTGAGGTTGTTGCGCTGGGAGGCTGGGCTTGTGGGCTGGGACGGGGACGGGGAGAGGGACGGTGTGTGGAAGCAAGAAAGGGGAGGTAGATAAAAACGTACGGCAGCGCCCCCAGCCATAGTCCCCAACAAACAGGTATTAATCTCAATAACCTTCTTAACCGTCTGACTCGCGATCCAGTTCCCCGCCGTGGCGCGCGAGTCCGTCGCCACGATAATGCCGCCCTGGAACCGAAACGCCAACGTCGTGGTGCCGTGGGCGAGCTTGATGGGGCAGTTCGGGTTGGAGTAGTCGTCTGTCGTGGCGCGGAGGAACGCGGACGGCTACGTACGGAAGGTAAGCTCTCTACATATCCAAGATGCTGGTGGGGGTTGTGACGGAGGTAGGGCAGAACATACCTGTGCGATGGGGGGTAAGGCGAATTTCAGCGATAGTGATGGGGTGGGTGCGGAGAGGTCTTGGTAGTCTTGCTGGGTGTAGCCTTCGGTTTCGTAGGAGGGTCGGGTGTAGCGGGCTACTAATGTGTCCATGTTTGCTGGAGCCGGGAAATGATGGGAGGGGAGGGTGAGGATTGTGTTGAGAAGGAAGGGAAAAATAAGTGGTGGTATGAAAGTCGTTGGAGTTGAAAGAACCGGAGTGAACTGGCTATCTGTGAATGGTGACGGCTTGGGCTTCGCGTCAGAAAGCACTAAGCTCGGTGCCTGCAGAACGCTAGCACGTGACCTCCTTAGCTCTTCTACTATTGGAGAGAGCCTCAAAGCATGAGCATTACGTTGTTCCTCACCTTTGATGGACGTACAGGGATAGAATATATTGTTGACAAGCAGGATTATTTGCGTACAATGACAACTTAATCGGATGGCGCTACAACACTATAACCTGAAGAAGTGACATGACCATGACAACACCATGAAGCTGCAGAATTACTACCAACCGTTACAAAAAGGTGACTCCTTCGTACTGGGTACAACAAAAAGAACGTCAGAGATCTGAACTAAACCCATGCCAACACCTTACAAGCTCACGGATAGCTGACCGTCGACTGCCCGACCTCACTACCATACGGCGCATACTCGACGGCCGTACTGCCGCTGGCATCCCTTTTCTCGGCCAGTGCTTGTTCACGGTAGTGATCGTCACTACTGATCATCTGCTGCACGGGAATCTCATGCGGCACGCTCGCATGGACCGGCGGTTCCGGAGCTCCTCCTATCGAGCTGGCCGCACCCGCCACCGAGCTAGGCGCACCCGTCCCCGTAGAGCTCGGCATCAAGCCCGGTCCCAACTCCCCCGCCGCCGTCGAGATCGGCTCCAGGCTCGGCTGCCACCCCCGCAGATCCTCCTCGGCGTCGTTCAAGATCTGGCGCGCGTGCTCGGCGTGCTCGAACGCATGGCGCGCGTCGCCGGGAACGATGGGCGTGTCGTCGAGAAGGTCGAGCAGACGGCGACCGTGGCGGGCCAGGAGGGCCTGCTTCTCCGCCCGTTCGATAGTGGCGGCGAAGTGCATGTCGTAGGCCTCTTTGAGCTTTTGACGGGTCTAGTTTTTCACCACCACCACCATCAGTAGAAAACTCGTATATAGTACGGTCCCCCCACACCAATGAATGCCGCCTTACGATATTAGTCAACTGTGCCTCAGCCACCAGATTCTGCGCCTCCGCCCGGACCAGCTCCTGCTCGAGCTGCGCGATCTTCGCGCTCTGCGGCTCCTTGTACTTCAACTTCTGGATCTCATCCGCAATCTTGCCCTTGTGATCCCGGCTCGGCTGCACCGAGCTCTCCGTATTCCGGATCTGCTTCAGCACGCCCCGGTAGTCTTCCAGGTTCTGCGCGAACACGTCTTCCTGCTCGCCCAGCTCGGACAGCAGCACCCCAAGCTTGTCCGAGATGTCCGAGATGGAGTCGTCGCCCGTCGCCTCGCCCCAGTCGGAAAGCTGGGATGCGATGGAGATGCGTTCCCGGCCGGCGGTCTCGTAGGAGCCGATGCAGTGGTTCTCGCTCTTGATGATTTTGAACAGCTTCTTGCTGAGTTCTGGCTGTTGGATGCCGCGTAGCGAGGCCATGGTGAAGCGATGCTTCGGCGCGCTCTTTTCGGGCGCGCTGCTGGTTGTGGACCCATCGCCTCTCTTGGAGCGGACGGAATGAGATCGGTTCCTAGTAGTAAATAGTTATTCATCGGTTCGTATATACGGGAATCGACGAGTGTCCAGCTGCGTTGATTGGGAAACGACCGCGACAGGCTGGGCACCACAACAACACGTGTAGGCCGCCATTGTCCAGGCAGAGGGAGCCTTGAGCTTTCGCGATGACATCCAAAATGACAGCAGAATGGGACGATGCTTACATTCTGGCGACTGTGGTGTAGTGTGCAAAAGCTGTCAAGCTGTTAAGCTGTCAAGCTATCGAATCTCTTGAAGACTCCAGTCAGCAAGTCCATCTCTGACATTAAAATGTTGTGTGAGACGCACAAGATGGCAGACAAAGGATCCCAATACCTCACAACGTTTCGCACCAAGCTTGAACTATATTGCAATCGCCTTTGGTGCTGATTCGTGGTATCTGAGCGACGTATCTGGAAGGGTTCAAGAGGTATCTCGAGGTACCATATCGTACGAGTGGACCCTTGAAAGTTGCAGACGCCATATGATGTCATCGGCTGTTGCTACACCAAACATCCCCGGTAGTTTCTCCCACTCAGTCATAATTGATTGGCAATGTCATTTTGCGATTTGTGCCTGGAAATTCACATTATCATTACGAGTACGATGCTTAGTATGTCTTCCACATTGGATAGGTAGGATAGTTCCATCCCGCCCAGCTTCCATCTCTTTTGCAATACGGGCGCAAACAGTGCAAGATGAGCGAAGGCTGGCCAAGCCGCGCATAAGGCCGATATATTACCACGCCGCCATCCGGACTGATGCAAGAGTACTCCGAACGCTACGAGCGCCAATGCTATTCCTCGTGCATGTCGTCGAAAACAATCATACAGACTCCCCGGCGCACAGTCCGGCCGGCCGACTATCGGTTACAGTGTCGTGGACGGTAAAGTCCCCCCAGTGCGGGAAGGTGGTGTCACTGGTTGCCTTCTGCACAACAGAGCTGACGACGGCGACTTTCAGATCCGGGACCTGGTTGGTGGGGACGGCTGTGTCATCCATCTGATGAGGCTCCACGTTAGTATATAGAACTTCCACCATTTTCGGGGATGTGATAATGGGATTGGGGCCTTACCCTGGTCACTCTCCAGTGTAAGTTAGTCTTCAAATAAGGTTCCACATCAGCCGGTTCGAGGCTTGTCAAAGAGCCGGCATGAATGGCAGCAAGGAGCGCCGTAGTCAAGGGGATGGCTCCCGTAACTTGAAGGTCGTTTGCATGATCCTGTTTGCACTTTTTACAATGGGTGGTATGTGGGTCATTGACGAAGATGCAGTGGGTGCCGACCAAGTTGGGCTCGAAGGACCATTGAAAAGGATCTGGGTTGAAGTCGCCGAGGAAGACATGGATGAAGAATGAGCTGTTGAGAGCATATTTCTTGACGCGGAGATTGGCGATCCATTCACGATACTTGCCGTCCTTGGAGACGGGATGACCGGCAGCTTCTTGCTGAGTTGGATCCACTGCCTGTTCCCGGACCACGACTGAAGGCTTTTCGTCGCTGGAACCGTCGAATCCTCCCGCAGGAATCAAGCGTGACTTTAGAGCTTGGTGTACATTCGCGTTCTTCGAGATTCGTCGGGCGATTGCCGCGGGCGCGCTGCCTCCGTACAGGTTGTTCACTGCCGCGCGAACAGTGGCCTGATACTGACTTGTATTCGAAGTCTTCCAGTAAAGTAGCTCCGGGTAGGAGTACCCAAATGTACTCGTATTACGTGCAGTCCCTGAGTTCCAGAAATCCCCACCAGCGTCGGTGTGAAAAGGAGTCAAAGCTAGACCACGCCAGTAAGCAACAAATATGAGAATGCTCTTAAAGTATGAAGACATACCAGTGTTGACATCTTCAGTCGATCCGGGGGCGTTGGTGAAAGTGCCGAATTGGGTCGTCACTGGTTCCACGAAGCTATCTGGGTAAATTGCCTGCCAGATCGCAAAGGCTCGATCGACGTTGCTTCACCGTGTAAGCCAAGAGCCTTATCAGAGAACGATCAAGTACGTAACTCACCAGTGATGGAGGTAGAAAATGGGATCAAAGGCCGAGTAGTCAACGATGCCCATATGACCACCGCTACCCACCAACCCATGGATCTGGTCATGGACAGACTCGATGCTGTCGTAATTACCGCCGTCACCCGGAATCCAGGCTTTGTTGCTGAAATTGGTGTAGTTGGGGTACGCCGTGAAAAGATTGTACAGGCGATCGCGGAACGATAGTCTATTGTTGTCGAGCTGCCTTGCAACCAGGTCGTTCTGACTGGTGGCATTTGGATCATTCGACGAGGTCGGATACCGAAGTGTACTGGGCCATGTGTTGAACTAAACTTGATTCAGCTGACATCAGTCGGGGGGACGGACCTTCAACACTCACCGGACTATCGGGAATCTCGTTCGGGTCCAATGGATGAAATGTGTAGCTGAACAACGGATTCTTGATGGTGGTTGTCCCAGTAGGCGCGGTCACTTGCACCGTCGCGGAACCGCCTACGCTTGCCGGCAGCACACTCTTCCCAGACGGAGGAGCAGCGGCCCAATCCCAGTATGGGATGCGAAAGGTGGACGCAGCAGTCGAGTAACGGTCTCGGTCCGAGCCCGCCGGGAATTCTCCAACGATCTGTTGCATGAGACTGTAAAGCACTTGCTCGTAGAGGGCAAGGTATGGACGATGCCAGGTCGGGAAGAGGATGGACGAATGCGTGCAGTAGCCCTGCTGTTCGTCCCCCGGAGTAGCCTGAACGTTGTCCCACGCCACATAAGGACGGCCATGGATGCCCGAGATCTGATACCAACTCAGCAGCTCGGTTTGGTTGACATTTTGCAGACGATCCAGAGCCAAGAGGTACAGATTCCACTGGTCTGTATTCTGTTGTAGCTGGCGAAGCTCCAAGCGTAAAGGCACACTGCCATCGCTACCGCGGCCTGACTGAACACCGGTGATTCCGAAGGTAGCCATCTGTCGTTTGGTATTATGTTGTATTTGTTCTGCGGAAATGAAGATATCTTCAACAGTATGTGGTCGGCGAGAAGATCGAAGTTGTCCTTCGTGCGGCAGGTTGAGAGCGAGTAGGGAGTGAATGAACAGACAAAGGACAAGACTCATATATAAAAGAGACATCTTGACGGCGCGGCTTTGTTGACCCCAACAATGGAAGGTCAGGTAGGTCAGGCAAGGTAAGCCTGTCAGCCGAGTAGGGCTGAAAGGCTGGACGTCTAATTGGAAAAAGACAAGCGGTTCCACCAAAGAAGCCACATAACAATCCAAACTCGTACGATGCTCGAATGATGTGTCTCGATGCGTCGGATACGAGGCAATCACGAGATCTCTATCGGAAGGTCAGCGTCAGCTGAGTCTCACACCATAACGCCAAAGGCTCTTGCAGGGCGTCTCGACCAAACGACTGACTGACCGCCAGGATGGAAGATGGAGGATAGAGGGTGGAGGGAGTAAGAATAATGAGGGAGCTGAATGAGTAGTTGGGTAGGTCGGTGAGTAGGTAGGTAGGTAGGTAGGTAGATAGGTAAGGTAGGTAGGTCGGTCGGTCTGAGAGAGAGGAGTGGCGGTGTTCAGGAGATATATACTTTGCAAGGTAAGGTAAAGTAAGCAGGTCAAAGAGAGGAACATGTTGGTTGTGACTCTTTCTCTATACGAACAAACATCGAACATCATCGAGCATCGAACCCCGAGCATCGGGAGAGGAATCTGCGCGCCTCCAACGGCACGCACCTACCTTACCTTACCGTGAATAGGCATTCTAAGATTAGCCACCTCAGGTGTTTGTATCTCATAAGTTAGCCCGGAGAAACCGATGCCATAAGCGTGTATGGATACCTTAGCTCCTGTGTAAATAATAACGATAATATGTAGATTATCATTATTGGCTTCTGGAAAAGGGGGAGAAGTAAGGTAGGTAAAGGGCAGAAATACCGATCTCGAGGAGCAGCTCAGCACAGGCAGAAGCAGACGCGGTCGGGAGCATGGCTCGCTTCTCGCTCTTGGTCGCCACAAGGGAAAGGGAACTCGTTCGTTCGCACATGGTGGTGGTACCAAAGTTAGTAATATTAATGGTGATCGCCGGAAGACCAACACCAACACCAACTCCAACTCCAACTCCATATCAGGAGTCCCTTTGGTTCGTTAGAGAAGTACATAGGAGGAAATGAGACGAGAATATCCAGGACCACAACACATGCGAGTTACCTTATTGGCGCTTACACGCTCTGAAAGGTGTACTGAGGTACCAATCCTGAGAGGGATTGGACACGTAGGAGGAAAGGAACGGGATTCGTGGAGGATCTTTCGAACGAGGCGCGGATGTACCTTAAGGTATGTGTTGTGAAACAACGCTACGGCAATTATGGAACGCTAAGACTATCATGGAACGCTAAGACTTATATGATTAAGTGTGTTTTGGTAAGGTCAGCAACTCCTCCTCACCTCACCTCACCTCACGATTCTGACGCGATGACCTCTACAGTACTAACTTAAGTGCTTACAGTGCTGCGTGTACTTGCTGTACTTGCTCATACTTGCTTGCTTGCTTGGAACGTTGTCATACAATCAGTCGGTGGGGCCCCGGAAAGCCGCTTGCTACTGTACATAAGCTCCATAAGCTCCATAAGCTCCATAAGCACTATAAGGTAAGCTACTTCCTTGCCTCCACCATCCTTTGACGCAAGTAGAAAATACTGCGAGGAGAAAGTCCCATCTCGGAGACAAGTGTAAGCCAGAAGACGTAAGGTAATCACTGTATGGTGGGGGTACAGTGATCAAGAAGGTAGTCATTTCAGCTTCTGGATGCTCAACAAGAGCAGTTCACCTCCTTGGCCGGGTCGACCGGCACTAATTTAAAGACTGCCTTCAAAGATGCTGTGGGCTCCCAACAGCCCGAGTCCTTACGCCAACGGTGGTGCTTGCAGCTCAGGTTACATCCGAAGAGTTTTCGAGAGATCGATGCGGAAAGCTGATGCGATCCCGCATACTCGCACGAATCATATCCTCGCTGCAATACAACATTAATATTCCCGCTTTCGATCTGCAAACATCGACCGGGCCGGTGAGCACGACCCGCGGCATGTCAACAGATCACGATTCCCCGAACTTCCGACCGTCGCACACACACATCTGGAATATTGCTACAGCCTGTAGGACTGCGGGATGATGGCGCATAGTGCGCCTCGACGGGCGGTCAGACGATCCCCACAGTGCTTCTACTTCCGAGATACAGATGCTTTGACGCCCCCGTACTCCGTGGCATGCTTCCCAAAGCACTGACATCCTGGCGACGATCTAAAACGACGCATCGTCGGCGTGGTGCGTCGTCGCCGCTGGGAGATCGTCATTGCCCTCCGTGCCATGGAGAGCGTCCCCGAACGCTGAAGTGTCAATGCCCAGATCCCCATGTGCCTCCATTTCCCCTTCCCCACCCGGAACCTCATAAGCGGTGAGCGTCTCGCCCGCCGTGTCGAGCTCTCCAAAGTGGCGGAAGTCGTTGTTGTCGTTGTCAAGCTCCCCGTCCCCGTGACTGGATCCGCGCTCTTGCGGCGTCAAGCTCTGCAGCCCGCTGCCGGGTGTGCTGACAAAAGCCCCGGGAGTGTGGATGCTCTGGTGCGCGATGGTCTGTTCGTCAAATTCGGTGCTGTGGCCATAATCGTCTTGAAGGAGAGCCGTAGCCTCCCCGCTCTTGTCCACCAGGACCCAATCGCCACTTTCTCCATGCCCTGAGTCGGCTTCATGCTGCTGCGGTGCCTCGGGCATGCCGACGTCAACGTCCATGTCTGCAGCTCCCGTCATGTCATCGTCGTCTGTCGAGTCTGGTTCGTTTCCAGCACTCGAACCCGGCCTGGACGGTTCGTCCACTTGGAGCGTAGAAGCCTCAACGGACTGATTGTGATTGGTAGGGGGTAGCTCTTGTGCAACTCCCGGTTCCTGGATAGGCGTCGGAGTAGATTGATTTGGTTGATCGTAGACGTGGGCAGGAGAGTTTTCCATCTCCACATCCTCATCTGCAGCATGGCCATTCGACACGCGGTCTGCTGAGTTGTATTCATCTTGACCATTGTCGTCGCTCACGACCTTCTCTTCGAGACCCCCGATCTGCACGCATATCAGCTCCGTGGCTGTGCCGATACCCTTGCCCACAGCAGCTTCCACTTCTTTCGCGATATCAGCAACCTTCTCTACCTGCCGGATGGCAGTCGCTCCGGCCTCGCTGTTCGCCGTTTCGACAGGCGCTTCCGGGTGTCCTTCCAATCTCCAAATTTCTGTGCTTGTTACGGAAGGGTCGTTGACCGCAGTCCGAAGCCTCATCTCAGCCTCCTTCACTAGGGTTCCTGTGTGTAATTTTGCCATTCTTCTAGCGTGCTGTCGCCTCAGCTTCTCCAACTCCGCATTCATTTGCGCAATCTTGTCTGTTGCCCGCTTCGTAAACTCTTCTGCCTTGCCTGCCTCCATCCTGCCCACGCGCGATAGTCCGGTCTCGCCTCGAGCTTGAGGAGCTTTGACTGTCGGTGCGTCTTTCGGTGCGCCTTTCGGTGCGTCTTTCGGTACGTCTTTCGTCGGTGCCTCTATCGGTGCGTCAAAGAAGCCTCTCGTAAGCTGTTCCAATTCACCTTTACGACCAAGGCCCAGGTCGACTGGCACCAATTGACCAGTAGAGTATGGTGACGAGAACACTTCCTCCATCCATTCATGATGCTGAATGTACCTCGTCGTACTGATCTCTCTTGGCGTCAAGAAATCCATCGAATCGCCTCTTGAGGTGTCCTCCTCTTCTTCTACAGTCGCTTCCTGCGAAAGACTCGCTGCGGCAGCGGAACCGCTTGAGCCAGGTGGATGACTTGGCGGCGTCTGACGTACTCTTTTTGCGGGAGATGGACCCAGCCCACGCGTAGTGCTAGCCACGGACGGTTGCTGATAATAAGGCTGCTCCGGAGTTCGATTCATCTGCGCAAGTATGTTGTTCGGGTACACACCCGACGGTTGTGAGTATTGGGGGGTCTGACCACCGGGAAGATTGATTGTCGGCCAGTTGTTCCGGTCGTTGAACATGAACTCCTTGCGCACCAGCTGCCCGTACTGCTGCAGATACTGCCGCTGAGCAAGACTGACTTGGACTTGGGGCATCAGAGGTATTTTGTTGGCAGGGTAGTGGTTCTGCGGATCCGCTCGAGAGTAGTGAACGATCCAGAGCGCGGGGTCGCAGGGAGGAATGTTGGGATTAGGATTCTTGGGCGGCATCAAGCGATAGCGCCGTCTGCAATGAGTGGACATGATTTCGTTCGGTGGGTGATAGCCTGATCTGTGAATGTACATCTCGACGGTCTGTATGGTAGAAAGTCATTCGTCATGGCACCGAAAAGCAATCGAGAAAGGTCGCATACGTAGCCCTTGGCCTCTGAGCTAAATGCCTGCTCGACATCCGCCCAGACGTAACCGTCGCTCGCGAACTGTGTGCCGAGCTGATTCAACGGCTGCCAAACAAGCATGACCGACCCATCTGCCGGCGCATTGAGAAACATCCAGTTCATTGCGGCCAGTTCCCGGGTGATTTTCGGTGCCTGCAAGAGGTATTCGACTACGGTTTCGAGACTGACCTGGGTGAGGATAGGATATCGGTATGTCGAGACCAGATGGATATGTGGCAGCTAGGTACAATCAGCGCGATATTCGCATTGCCAAACCTGCGGATAAATCCCTACCAAAACTGGAGGCACGCCATTGCTGGGTTCATTCATCCTGAGAGCCAAAGCTGCAGGTATACCGCAGTATTCGATGTACGGCAGGAAAATGCCAGTGTTTGCGTGACTAGTTGGGGTTTGTCTTGAAAATTTCTCCTCGGATTGAAGGTCAGGTGAGAACCGCGTTATCACAGACCAGGCGAGCTTCGCGATCCAGTGCCGCTTGAAGATAGGTATGTAGCTTTATAGCAGCGATCAACAAGATTGAACGAAGTCTGAGGTAGTTATTTTTAGATCTCGTGAGCGAGGCAACCCCACCTTTTTGAATGTGCAGCATTGTTATTTGCAAGTGTCTTTAACAATAGTTTCGTACAAACTGAAAAGAGTCAATGAGAAATATAGGTACTAACCCCTATAGTAGGCGAGATGTTTTCTCCTCGCATAAGGATCCCCGACCTGGACAGCCGCTGCTTTGACCAGGGCAGAGGAGGCTGAGTTCTTCAAGAGGAGCCTGTTTTCAGCCCCTCGACCTCAGTTATGGTTGTAGTCAACAGTGGTGTCCGATATTCTCGGTATCCTTCTACTCTCGTGTTCTATATTTTGTCTGCCATAAACAGAATATGGACCAGAGTGAGCAGTTGGATCTACTTCAGTTGTTCAATTTAACTGACTTTGCAGAAGGGCTGCCATCGTAGGTTCGACCTCAACTATCCGCTATGTGGTTAATCAATGCACGTACTCTCAAACTGGAGGAAGTCTGGGGCGAAAGCGTGAAAGAATATGCTATCCTCTCACACAGATGGGAAGATGGCGAGGTCAGCTTTCAAGATATGCAAAACCCAGCAGTGGCATTTACCAAGAAGGGCTTTGCGAAAATTCGAAAGTCATGCGAGCACGCCGTGAATGATGGCTACAACAATGTGTGGGTGGATACTTGTTGCATCAATAAGGATAGCAGCGCCGAGCTTAGTGAAGCTATCAATTCAATGTATCGGTGGTATAAGGCTTCAGCCGTCTGTTACACCTATCTATCGGATGTCTCGGCCAACGCACCCGACGGTGATATAGTGGAGCAACAGATCGGGTCGAGCGTCTGGTTTACTCGTGGTTGGACTTTACAAGAGCTTCTCGCTCCTCAACACGTCGTCTTCTACGATCAACAGTGGGAATTTTTGGGCACAAAGCAAACTTTGAGCAAACTCCTGACTCTGCAGACTGGCATAGATGAGGCCATCCTCGACGGAGAGTCCCTAGCTAGGTGTTCAATCGCTCAACGGATGTCCTGGGCATCTCAAAGAGTCACAACACGCATCGAAGACACTGCCTATTGCCTGCTGGGAATCTTCGACGTCAATATGCCGATGCTCTATGGTGAGGGAGAACAAGCCTTCCTTCGTCTCCAAGAAGAGATCATTAAACGATCGGATGATCACACCATCTTCGCCTGGCCCATACATCGCCATGGCCAACCCGGTCTGCTTGCTGACAGTCCGGCAGCCTTCGTAAATTGTCATCATATCAGGACCATGACCTCACGCCAAGGCCGTTCACCATACTCCTTGACAAACCGCGGGCTTTCAATCAAACTTCTCGCAACTCAGTTCACAACAGACACTTATATCGTGCGTCTGGACTGTGTTGATGGACTTTTGTCGGCGGGTTTTGGTCTTGCTGACTTCCGCCTTGGAATGTTCCTCAGGAGACTGAACGAAGACGACCAATACGCCCGAGTCGAACACGAAGGAAGAACGTTTATGCAATTGAAAGCCTCTACCTGGAACTACGGAGCCTTGAATCCTCTCCGATCCGCGCGACCAGTGGAACAAATCGAAATCAACGTACGACAACAGTTCACTGAATCCAACACGAATAACTACAAAGACCGCGTCAACGGCTTCCGCATTGCCATACCTGGAATCCTCGATTGGTCAAGCTCGAGCTACAAGGTCTCTGCATCCAGCTGGAATCCGCAGGAACGCATCATGTCCTTGAAGCCAGGAGACTTCGGCACAGTGGGCTTCCTCGACATCAGCAAGCAAAACCGCAAAATCAAAGTCATCAAACTTGGTTTCGATTTTGAGTACAACCCTGTCTGCTTCATCGCCACGGCAAGCGGGCTATGGGTGAAATATCGTGCGACCGACAGAAATGGCAAGTACAATACCGCGTGGACGAAAGAGGAGGAAGCGCAATTTCCGGGGATTCATCTCCGAAGTCCTCTTGACACGACGGCGTGGAGTCAATTGTTCAATGGAGCTGCGTTCCAGCTGGAACACCACCCAGGTCTTTGGGCTATGAAGGGAGATCGCATAAATGGGCTTGATGTCCGTCTCGCAGATGTGGCTATTTTGAAAATTATACGGGGAGAGTTCCAAGACCGCTTGGTGTGGGACGTGTATCTCGATAATGTCAAGGATAATACTTTCCGCAAAATCTTTGGATGAAGGTAATTCGAGCGAGGGCTTATATCACCTTCTTTTGTTTTCTCTATTTCCCACTTCTTCCTACAAGACGGTGTGGAATCGTCACTCAGTACTTTTGATCGCAGAATGCTCGTTAAGTTTCAGAACACTCAAGCTCAACTTTCAGCTTGACTTGCTCTCCCCGTTCTCAACGGATTTCTCTCTGGACTGCACTCAATCGAAATAGAATTGACACGATGTCTCATCGGTATGTGTAGGGTATCCCTCTCCATTGAACACATAACCCAGATGTCGTCCACAGTCACTATACACGATCTCGGTTCGTCCCATACCAGACAAGCGGTCAACATGTCGAGTGACTGCATTCGGAATGGCGTCAAAACATGCCGGCCATCCGCAACCTGACTTGGACTTATGCTCGACCTGTACAGCGGAGCCTTGCAGCCAGCGCATTCACATACACTTGAAGTAGGCTGATGCTCATACTCGCCGGTGAATAGTGACTTGGTGTCATGTTTCTCGGAGGACTCTCAATTGCTCTGCTGGCTATTATGTGCTGCCGCCATCGCGAGCTCGCACTGCGCTCGAACAGTGATTCTGTTATGAAATTGGTTTCTCCTGGCTGAGATTGGTCTTTAAAACGCCGTTGCTGCTCTTTGATAGGGTTACCAATCTGCACCATACGCTACAGACATCGTGGGTGTTCTAGATCGTAGCACATACATTATTCACTGCTTACGACTGTGTTCATATCTCATGTGTCTCTGCCCATCAGGATTCAGCATTCGTGTATCTGACAGGCCGAACTTAGACACAACATACACGGCCCGGAAACCGTTGAGGCCGAATAGTAGTAGCTTGTTACAGGGGGCCGCCAGCGAAACAGCCTCCTTAGCAAGTTTCATTGTGCAGTGTCTGGTTCTGGCCTTCCAGGTGCGAACGAATTGTCTGAATGATCTCCCTGACAAGCGGGTGGATCAGTGTAAAGTTAGACCTGGTCGTATAATCATCACTCAGCGGAAACTATTTCGACGACTACTAGGCTGTAGCCGCATTTCTGGGTGTATAAGAAGTCTTTGGCGAAAAAACCATGGAGCGTGCTTTGATCAAACGTAGGAGAAAACGCGAGCTCAGAATGATACCCTGGTAAATTGGTAACGTTTCTGCAACGGAGGTATCCCAATGCACCCCTCACGGATCGGTGGCTAGGACAATGTCACTCGGATCCGACGGGCCCCATTTGACGGGATACGCGTTTCCTTTGACGTTGTTGATCTCCCATTCAAATTCATTCAGCGCTCTCAGCTCTGACCCGACGAACAGACCCCCGATCAACCCATCTATAATGCCCGTACCAAATCCCAGAGTACTGATCAGCATTAGGATAAAGGAAACATAATTGTGTGGCGACCACCACACAGCGAGGAGACACCCAAACGAAGTCGCAAGAGATAAGAGGAAGTGTGACAAACGAAGCCGACGTTGTCGATATTCGCGGGTCTTGTACGTGGAAATCATGAGCAGAATCTCATCATAAGTTGAGACTGGAAGAGGATCGACAAATGCCGGAGGAGATGGTAAGTTTCCACTATTAGCATCCTCAGGGTCAACCTCAAAGGCAGGGTTCAAGTTTCCCTTAGCATCTAGACCGTTTGGGATTGACTGCAGTGATTTCTTCTCCTCCGTAGCTTCGCCAAAGCATTTCTGGAGACTTGCTTCAACGGAGAAATGATCACTTAGAGAGCACTTCAGCGAGGGATACCTTTCGACCATACCCACTTTGACATCATGTACCAGCCAACGGGAGGTGCTTGTGTAGTAGGTGTCCCGAGCACCTGACCTCATACCATCTCCGACGAAGATATAATCGAGTCGCTTTCCACGTTGATCTTCTGTCTTGACATCTACTATGATATCGTCACCTTGACGAAGCCGTTTCTGCTGTTCTTTGTTCCATCGCCAAGTATTTAGAATGCTGTCGCAAGTGGTTCCATTCTCTATAATGTTGAACTCGGCACTCGGAATTGGACGGCCTCGGCTCTGTTCTTGCAAGTCCTCTGCAGCACCAATGGACGAGTCCGGGTGTTGCACGCGCCAGACGTCTATGACTGGCGCATGTGCGGTAATCAGACGATGAGCAAGAGAGAGTGGGACCATATTGAAGTCTCCAAGTGCAATAACGAGATGACCCCGTTCCGAAGCTCCACGCAAAAGCTTAGCAATCTCCCACGCTTGAGCCGTACGATGACAGATGTAAGAGTCGTTAGGTTCTCGTTCGTACGGGGCGTGTAGATGAGTACAGAACACTTCCGCGACATTCTCTGGCCCGGGCCCCATATTGATACGGGCACATGCAACCCCTTTACCAACGAACCAATCACCCCGGAAGAAAGCAGTAGGTCGACCGTTCAGTGGGTATCGTACCATACTACTTTCCTCGATCGGCCATTTTGACAGTATTGCGAGCCCGCCACCAAAAATCCCACTGTAATAATACTTGCCATGTGGCAGGATATGGCGGGTTTCATGACGAATGCTTAGATAGTCCTCCTGCGTCCAGCATT
>JAABUU010004698.1_pt1 | contig 15873 bp, 13 predicted proteins | sample 5559301 | NCBI WGS metagenome assembly JAABUU01 (sample SAMN10711884, study PRJNA513360) | rock metagenome | isolation source: Antarctica rocks | place: Antarctica: Victoria Land, Richard Nunatak white | reverse complement strand
GCAGGGCAGCAAATGGCACAGGGCGACCTCACGAAGCGGGAAAGTCGCCTCCATACAGCCGCTACGTCACCCCGCCACCGCTCACGCACAGGCCGATATGCCAGAACTGAATGGCCCTGCACGCCGCCGTGACGCTCTCCCCAAACGTCACCTGAGCAACACAGGCGATGAAGCAAATACTCCGCCAGTAAGACCAGAGAAACACAGGCAGATTATGAAGCACTGCCGCGATAGCGGCTTAGTTCAAAACCGCTTGCATTCCATGATTGCACGCAATAAACCGCCTGTCCGTACCGATATCAGAATGGAATCGGCTCTTTTGGGTCGAAACCACAGGAATTTTGTCCGTGTTCTCCTTTCTTACCGTACGTTTTCGCAGGCTTGGGCCTTCCACCCCTCAAAGCGCCTCGCCCACCCGCATATCGAAGAGCCTGGCCAGGTCCTGCGGCGCCGACGGCTCTGCGAGCAAGTAGCCCTGCACGTCGTCGCAGCCCGCGTTGCGCAGCCACTGCACCTGCTCCACCGTCTCGACCCCCTCGGCGACGACCCGGAGCGACAGGCTGTCCGCCAGGCCGATGATCGCCCGCACGATGACGGCGTTACCGGCCTTTCCCAGGTTGCGGATGAAGCTCTGGTCTATCTTGATCTGGTCAATCGGGAAAGTGGCCAGGTAGCTCAGCGACGAGTAGCCCGTGCCGAAATCATCCAGGCTGGTCCGCACGCCTATCGCGCGCAACTCCTCGATCACAGCAAGGTTTGCCCTGCTCTTCGAGAATAACACCGTTTCGGTGACTTCGAGGCTCAGCTGCGGCCCTGGAAGCTGCGCCGACCGCAGGGCGTCGGCGACGGTTTGCACGAGCTGGCCTGACCCGAACTGCGCTGGCGACACGTTCACGGAGACCGAGATGTGCGCGGGCCACCGCGTCGCCTCCGCGCAGGCCTGGTGCAGCACCCAGCGTCCAAGCGGCACCATAATGCCCAGTTCCTCTGCGATGGGGATGAACTCGGACGGCTGCACGTGTCCGAACTCCGGGTGGCGCCAGCGCAGCAGTGCCTCGAACGCGCGCACGCGGTCGTAGTCCAGATCGTAGATCGGCTGGTAGCGCAGCTCGAACTCGCCGTTTGCCAGGGCGTCGCGCAGGGCGGCGCCCATCGCGCGCCGTGCGCGGATGCTGGCGTCCATCTCCGGCTCGAAGAACCGCCAAGTGCCGCGGCCCTCCGACTTGGCCTGGTAGAGCGCCATGTCGGCGTTGCGCAGCAGGGGGTCGGGCGACACGCCGTCCCTGGGCGCGATTGCGATGCCGACGCTGACGCCCACTGTCGCGCGCTGGCCGTCGAGGTCAAAGGGTTCATTCGTCGCAGCTATGATCCGCTCGGCGAGCGCGATGGCGCCCTCGCGTGTGTAGGGGCCGGCCTGGATGACTGTGAACTCGTCCCCGCCCACCCGGGACACGGTGTCCCCGTCCCGGAGGCAGTTCCGCAAGCGCCCCGCCACCGCCTGCAGGAGCAGGTCCCCTGCGGCGTGGCCCAGGGTGTCGTTGATCACCTTAAAGCGGTCGAGGTCCAGGCAGAGCACCGCCAGCCCCCGCGTCCGGCCCATGTTCCCGATCGCCTTCAGCAGGCATTCGGAGAACAGAGTTCGGTTGGGCAGCCGGGTCAGCGCGTCGTGGCGCGCCATGAACACAACCTTCTCCTCGGCTTGGCGCCGCTCGGTCACGTCCTCGTAAGTGATGGCCCAGCCGGCGTTCGGCGCGGGGCGGAGTAGGACGGACAGCACGCGGCCGTCCGACAGCGGCATAGTCAAAGCGCCCGGCGTGCGCCGCTCGACCACGGCCATCTTCTCCATGACTAGCCTCTCAACGGTGGCGCCGGCATGGTTGCCGTGCTCGACGCGCAACGCAATCAGCTCCAGCAACGTGAGGCCGAGCTGGACCCGTCCCGGCGGCAGGTGGAACAGCTCGGAGTAGCGCCCATTGACCACCGCGAGCTTGCCCTCGGCATCGAACAGGCACAGCCCTTGGGACATGTTGGCCAGCGCGGTGTCGAGGCGGAGGTTAATAGCCTCCAGCCGGGTCCCCTGGTCCTTGAGGCGGGTGATGTCGGCGATCACAGCGACGAAGCCGCCCTCGCGCGTAGCACCCCGGCTGATGTTCAGCCAACGGCCGCCGGGCATCGCGGTCTCGCCCCGGGGATTGGCCCCCGGCAACCGCGCTGCCAGCTTTGCCCAGGTGGTGCCGACGACGGATTTGGAGGCCGCTTGGCCCTCCCATCCCAGCGCCGCGACGGCCTGGTCGTTGGCCAACACGACACAACCGTCCCGGTCCACGACCACGATTCCCTCGTGCGAGCTTTCGACCGCGTCGAGCAGGCGGCCCTGGGCAGACTGGCGCAGGGCCACCTCCCGCTGCATCATCGAGCGCAGGTTGTCGCGCATCGCGGCAAGCGACAGCAAAAGAGCGCCAAGCTCGTCCTGGCCACCCCGGGGCATCGGGCCATCGAGTTGGCCCGACGCAATCCGGCCCGCCACGTCGGAGGCCGCGGCGACCTGCCGCAGGATATGCCGCGCCAGCAGCCACACCACCAGGGTCGAGAACACGAGGGCCGCGGCGAGCGCGGCAAGGTTCAGCCACCAGTCTTCCAGAACCGCGGCGCGGGCGCGCTGGCGGTAGATGAACCCGTCGCCGGCGGTATAGTTGACCAGCAGCTCGATCTCCCGGTCTGCCACCTGAACCTGGCCTGCCAGTGGGTCGGTCGGGGACGCCTGGGCCTTGGGGCTAGTGTCCTTCCTGGCCTGGTCCCAAGCTTCGACGGCAACTTGCGCCCGAAGGGCGGCCTGGCTGGCACGGGACGACCGGGACCGGTCCTTGGCAATTTCTAGGTCCTCGGTAAGGGACTGCTTGAGTTCGGCGATCTGTCCTTCTACCCGGGAATGGGACGCCTGATCTAGGGCTTGGGCCAGGCGCGTGGCCGCGACCTGCATCAGCGCGAAGTCCGCTGCCGCTGCCCGTGCGTAATTGATCGCCATCAGCGGGCCGTCATATGTGTCGGTGACGAGGGAGCCGCCGTGCTCGATGCGGTAGGAGGCATGAAGGCCAATGGCGCCTGCAATGCAGGTCATGACTAGGAAGGCCAGCAGGATCTGGCCACGGATCGTCCGGCCCAGTGCAAGCAGGCGCGGCATGGTGGCCGGCACGGCGTCTTTGTTTCCTGCTGGCATGAGCAGCTGGTCCAGGATGTTGTCCACTCCGGATTCTGCCCTCGTAACATCAGTTTATGATTTAATATGAGACGCTCGCTATAGGATAAATTACTATAACCTGGGTACCGTTCATAGGGCAACGATGATGCATCCTCCAAAACCTAACAGGATGAAACAGACCTGGGTGGGCTGGGGCCTGTTGGCGCTGCCGTGCCTGGGCCTTGTCCTGCTTGCCGGCTGGCTCGCGCAGCCGCCGAGGGAGGCTTCTGCCAGCCGGACCCAGTATGCCGTTTCGCAGCGCGGGCGGGAGTTCATGCCGGGGCGCCTTGACGTAAGGCAGGGGGATATTGTCCACATCGTCAATGATGACGGGGACCTGTCCCATCATGCGTACGTCGCTTCCGACCGTTTCAAGTTCGACTCTGGGGATCAGGAGCCGGGCCACGATGTTGACATACCGTTCACCGTGGCCGGCACCTTCAAAGTCCTGTGCGGCATCCACCCGAAGATGCGCCTGACAGTCAACGTCCGGTGACGCTTAGCCCACCGACATGCCGAACAGCGCCGAGTGCAGGCCGTAGTAAGCTAGGAGGAACCCGCCCAATGCTGCCGAGTAGCTGATGGGCAGCACCAGCACCGTCCGCCGGCGGACTGGGGCGCGGGCGTCGTCGGACAGGATTGCCAGCATGACGGCGATGATGCAGGAATGGCCGATAGCGTCTATGGGGCCGAACTCGCCGATCGCCGCGATGAACACCCCTGCAAGGATTGCCGCCGAGATGCGGCGCACGAGCGGCGTGCACACCAGGGCGAAGGCCAGCGCGAACTCCACAACCCCGGCCGCCCGCATATAGAAAGCGATGTCGAAGCCGAAGCTCATGTTCGGGTGGCTGACGAACACAGGGAAGGTCCACTGCGGGTAGGCCCACTTCTCGACCGAGGCCCACATAAGGGTCACCGCCGCCGTCCAGCGCAGGATGTCGAGCGGGCGCACGCCGAAAGGGGAGCGGTTCAGGCCGACGCAGGCCAGGTAAGCTGCCAATCCGAGGAACACCGGGTAATCCATCAGGTGAAAGATGCCGAACTTCGCCGTGGCCATCCCGAACAGCGCGACGATGCCGAGCGACGCCAGCGGCAGGGTCCGGCGCGACAGCATGGCGGCGGCCATCGCGAGCTGCATCCAGGACACGAAGGGGAGATCGGTGGCCAGCTCCGGCGTAAGGAACACGTGCATCCCGAGGCCGAGCGACAGGAAGAACCCGCCAGCGACGACGCGCACCATTAATTCAGTGCGTTTTCGCAATATTACTGTTACGCTGTCGAGCGAGCGGAGCAGCGCCCCGCCGAATGGTGTGCCCTCAATGACGCAGCCAATCAACAGCAAGGCAATAGAGAGTGCGAACAGGGTCTCGAAGTCCTGGCAGAGGACATTTTCGAGTCCGACCGGAGAACCCGCCACATCAAAGGCGCAGAACCACTTCACATGTGCATGTGCCGGGATGGGCGCGAACGCTGTAAGGGCTGGAAGAACTGCAAAGAGGAGCGTAGATTTGATCGAGCGAAACCGCATAGTTGCACGTCCTATCAAGAAATTAGGAAAGTCGAGGTGTGCAAGCCGACGGTCGGCGCGGCGTCCGCTCGCTGATCGTTAACTCACGAAAGGCATTGTTATGTATCTTGTTCTAATTGTCACGTTGCTTTGTTGTGGCGCAAGCGCGTCATGGGCGGCTACGACTCACCCGGCAAACGCGGTAAAGTTTGAGCGCACCGGGGGCGCGCTATTGATCGCAGGTTTTATTTTGCTCGGAATCGCCCTGCCCGCCGCGCACCACCTATTGCACGACTGACAACGGTTAATGCGGCGGCAGCGGGCGGGCGACCTGCTGCGGGTCCTCGGTCAGCGTTTGCAGGAAGCTGATCAGGTCAGCCTTTTCAGCGGCGGTCAGGCCGAGCGGGCGTATCTTCGGTGACCGGCTGGGGCGCACGATGCCGCCCCGGTCGTAAAGATCAATCACTGCCTCAAGCGTCGGCACCGAGCCGTCGTGCATGTAAGGGGCACGCAGCGCAACGTCGCGCAGCGTTGGAACTTTGAAAGCGTAGTGCAGCATGACGGAGGTGGGAAACAGTTCGCCGCGGCCGATGTCCGTCCCCGACGCGGAGCCGATGTCCTGGAACGAGCCGTCCGTGAATGCCCAGCCCTGGTGACAGCCGGAGCAGCCGGCCTTGCCCTCAAACAGCGCGAAGCCGCGCTTTGCGGCGTTGCTGACCGCGGTCTCGTCGCCGTCCACCCAGTAGTCGAACGGGGCCGGGGCGGACACGATGCCGCGCTGGTAGGTTGCGAGCGCCTGCTCTACCCGCTGTTGAGTGATGCTGCCCGGCCCGAAAACGGCCTGGAACCGGCGGACATAGGCCGGGTTGGCCTGTAAGCGGTCGAGCGCTTCCTGCACGGGTAGGTCCATGTTGGCCATGCCGGAAATGGCGCGGAACGAGACGGACTCTACGTCGGGGAACTTGCCATCCCAGCCGAGGCGCTGCAACCATGCTATGTTGAGCAGCGTTGGGGAGCGGAGGTTCATCGTTTGGCTGTGGTCCCCGACGGACTTGGCCAGGCCGTCTCCCCATGCCAAGCTGGGCTGATGGCAGTTTACGCAAGCGGTCGTGTGGCTGCCTGACAACACAGGATCGAAAAACAGAGTTGCGCCGAGTTGCGCCTTTGCGGAGGTCCACGGATTGTTGTCGGGATAGGGAATCGTTTCCGGCCGGCGGTAATCTTTCCGCCAGCCCGGCCTGAGCTGGGCCATGCCATCTCCATAAGCCTCGCCGGTCATGGCGGCTGCCATCACGACGATGGCGCCTATCGAAACTTTTAGGCGCAAATCTCAACCTTCCCTGTACGATGCGTTGCATACGATGATACCATCCGCTCACGAGTAAGCAAAGTGGCTGCGATGCCGTCTCACATGGAATTTTACGCAAATCTGTTAGGATTGGGTTAACAGAACACAGTCGTCTGGGCTATCGGCAGGGCACTGTTAATCAGCGCAGATACCGGGCCCAGTGGAAATATGAATATCCAGTGTATTGCGGCGCTGCTCAGCATCGAGACCCACCGCTGATTTACAAACAAGCAAGAAACGCTGACAATTCCTAACGCCTTGTTCCTGGGTATGACGCTTCACGCCCGTGCGGGCGAAACTATATGGCAGCCTATGCCGTCCCGTCATGCGCTCACCGTTTCCTTGACACCTGAGCTGGCCCGCCTTGTGGCGGCGAACGTCACCTCGGGAGGGTATGGAAGCGCCAGCGAGGTCGTGCGGGCGGGACTGCGCTTGCTGTTCGCTGCAGCCCTGAACGCGCAAGGCTCTGAGACGCAGGAGGTGCCCCGGCGCATCGGCCTGAGGGCAACCAGGGCGGCGCAGGCGGAGCTGGGACATGGGTGATCTGCCTGTTGGTGCGCCGACATCGGGCAGCAGCAACTTGCCGCCGCGCGCACCAGAAGCCACAGCAGCCGGCGGCCGCTCAAAATGATCACGGCTAAGCTCCGCCCGATACAGGCCGCCTTGGGGCAGCAGGAGACCAAGGGCCAACTCCGGCCCGACGCAGTGAAGCTGCCCCTCGGGCGCAAGGGGTATACCCTAGCGCCGACTGCCTCGCCGTCCCAAGCGCACACGTAACCTTCCAAAGTCCTCCGATGACCGCCAGAACGCAGCCAGGGCATGGAATGGACCGACCTTGCCTGGACTATACCGGGCTGTTCGACGCCTCGCCGAACCCCTACCTCGTGCTCGATCGCGCCCTCACCATCGTGGGAGCGAACCAGTCCTATCTCGTGGCCACGAAGCGGAAGCTGGAAGACATCCTCGGGCGCTGGGCCTGGGATGCCTTCCCCACCGATCCCAAAACCTTGCGCCAATCCATCGCCTCCTTCGAGCGCGTGCTGCGAACCGGCCAGCCCGACACCGTGGCCGTGCTGCGCTTCGACATCCTCAGGCCTGAGGCCGAGGGCGGCGGCTTCGAGGAGCGCTACTGGAGCATCACGCACACGCCGGTGCTGGACGGGAACGGGGAGGTGTCGCTGGTGCTGCAGCACCCGATCGACGTCACCGAGCTGCAACGCCTGCGCGACGCGGCCCGGTATGCCGGCGAGGAGCGCCGCGTTCAGTTGGCGCCCACGCAGAGCAGCATCCTCGACCGCGCCCGGGCCGTGCAGGAGGTCAACCTTTCGCTCCGGGCCGAGGGCGAGCGGCTGCGCGCCCTTTTCCAGCAAGCGCCGGGCTTCATGTGCATGCTGCGCGGGCCGGAGCACCGCATCGAGTTGGCCAACGCGGCCTGCTTGCGGCTCGTCGGCCACCGCGACATCGTGGGCAAATCGGTGCGGGACGCCCTGCCAGAAGCCGAGGGCCAGGGCTTCATCGCGCTGCTGGATCGCGTTTACGCCATCGGTGAGCCGTTCGTCGGCTACGGCGCGGAGTTCATCGTGCAGGCGGGTCCTGACAGTGCGCCCGAGCAGCACTTTTTGGACTTCGTATACCAGCCCATCACCGACGACGAGGCCGGGTGCGTGTCCGGCATCTTCGTCGCCGGCAGCGACGTGACCGAGCGCACGCGGGCCGAGGCGGCGCTGCGCCATGCGAACGAAACATTGGAAGCCCGCGTCGCCGAGCGCACGGCGGAGTTGATCCAGGTCGCGGACGCGCTGCACGCGGCGGCAGAGGAGCGCGCGAAGGTCGAAGAGGCGCTGCGCCAGTCGCAGAAGATGGAAACGGTGGGCCAGCTCACCGGTGGCATCGCACACGACTTCAACAATATGCTGCAAGCCGTCGGCGGCAGCCTCGACATGCTGCAGCGCCGGGTGGCGCAGGGTCGCACGGCGGACGCGGACCGCTACGCCGAAGGCGCACGCAAAACGTTGGACCGTGCGGCGGCGCTCACCCACCGGCTGCTGGCCTTTGCGCGGCGGCAAACTTTGCAGCCCAAGCTGGTCGAACCAGACGAGCTGATCGGGGGCATGGCGGAGCTGGTCCGGCGCACGGTGGGGCCGGCCATTGTGGTTGAGCTGCACCTGAACGACGGCATCTGGAACGTGCTGTGCGACCCGAGCCAGTTGGAGAACGCGCTTCTGAATGTCGTCATCAACGCGCGCGATGCGATGCCGGAAGGCGGGCGGCTCACGATCCGCACCGCGGACCTGCGCCTGACGGCTGCGGACGTGGTGGGGCAGGACGAAGCCGGGCCAGGGGACTACGTCGAGGTCAGCGTGGCCGACACCGGCACGGGAATGGACGAGGCGACGCGGGCGCGCGCCTTCGAGCCATTTTTCACCACCAAGCCGATTGGGCAGGGGACAGGGCTAGGCTTGTCGCAGCTGTACGGCTTCGTTCGGCAGTCGGGCGGGATCGTGCGCCTGCACAGCGCGCCTGGACGGGGCACGGCCGTGCGCTTGTATCTGCCCCGGCATGGGGCTGCAAACGGAACGGGGCCGGATGGCCCAGGAGCTGCCACGGACGTGCCGCAAGCCGCCACGGGCGAGGTGCTGCTGTTGGTCGAGGACGAGGTGGACGTGCGGACCGCAGTCGCGGAACACTTGCGCGACTTGGGCTACCGGGTGCTGGAAGCAGGGGACGGCCGCGCGGCGCTGCGTCTGTTGCGCGAGGTCCCGCGCGTGGACCTGCTCGTGTCCGACGTGGGCCTGCCGGGCGGGTTGAACGGGCGGCAGGTCGCCGATGCCGCACGCGAACGACAGCCGGGCCTGCCCGTGCTGTTCATCACCGGATATGCTGGCACCCTCCTCGACGGCCAGCTCGCCCCGGACATGGCGGTGATCGGCAAGCCGTTTGCGCTGGACGCCCTTGCGGCCAAGGCGCGAGCCATGCTGGAAGCGGTCCCGGTCAACTGAGGCTTGCAACTACGGTCGATCAGGCCGGCAACAGGCTGTGCACGACGCTCGCAAGCGTCTCGCCCTCGAATGGCTTGGGAAGGTAGGCTTCCCGTTCCCGGCGGGCTCGCCCTTGCAACGTCGTCACCCTGCCCGTGACGAATACCACGGGAAGCCTGGGCCGCAACACCCGCACTTGGTCCGCAAGCTGCAACCCGCTGATCCCCGGGCCAAGGTCGATGTCCGTGACCAGTATGTCCGTGTCCAGGCCGGTCTGGAGCTGCTGCAATGCCGCTTCGCCCGTCGTTGCCTTAAACACCGTGAACCCGAGGTCTTCCAGCGTCATGGCCACGGTCAGGCGCACAAGCTCGTCGTCCTCAACCAGCAGCAGCGTGACGTGGCAACGGTCAGACATGGTGCAGGCGCGTGCCCTCGAACCTAAATATAACTAAAACGCGAACGCAGCCTCCCCGGCGTGAGTTGCCCCTTGCGGCGCTTACACAGGCGTTCAAGTCTGGGGGACGGTGACGACCACGCGGCCGTGCGGCACGGAGCGGTCCACCCGCACTGGGTCTGCCCCTTTCGCCAGCGCCGCGACCAGGCGCATGCCCAATCCGCGGCTCCGGCGCGGGTCGAACGCTTCCGGGAAGCCCGGCCCGTCGTCCTCGCACGCGATCTCGATGCCCGCCTCAGTTGGACGCACGACGAGCCTAACCCGGCCCCCGCCATACTTCAGGGCGTTGGTCACCAGCTCCGTCGCGATCAGGCCAAGCGGCGTGAGCTGGTCGGCCGGCAGCCGCAGCGGAGGCGCGTCCAGCGCCACCGTGCGACCAGCGGCGGCGTCCGACATGGACCGGCGCAGGTCCTCGACGAGGCCAGCCAGGTAGGCTACCGCGTCCGCCTCATCGCCGGAGCCGTCCCGGTACAGACGCTCATGCACGGCGCCGATGGTCGCAACCCGGCCCGCCGCTCCCAGCAACTGTTCGCGCACGGCGGGCACGTCTGACCCCCGGGCCTGGGTGGACAGCAGCGAGGTCACCAGCTGCAGGCTATTCTTCACGCGGTGATGCACTTCCTACACCAGCAGGTCGCGCTCGGCGTCGCGCCTCTGGGTCAAGCGGCGCAGCTCGGCCCGGCGCGCGTCGCGCTCGACGCAGGCGCCCAGCGTGGCCACGAGCAGGAGCAGGAACGCGCTGTCTGGTTGACTGAACTGGCTGCGCCCCGTGCCGTCCGCTTCCAGCACACCCCAGAAGCGGTGAGGTTCGCCGACCGGGGCGGGGACGGGCACGTTGATCGCGCTGTGGATACCGTGCCTGCCCAATACGAGCGGCACCGCGAACTGACGTTCTTCCTCCAGGTGGTTGGACACCACTGCCTCGCCCACTTTGACGCAGAACCCGGCCGGGCTTTCACGCCCCGGGCCGAGCCGGCACACGCCGACCACCCCCGGTTGCCAGCCCACGCCCGTCACGACCAGGAAGTCGCCCCGCTCGGCATCGTACCGCATCAGCTTGGCGTGACGCACCCGCAACCCCTCGGCCGCGACCCGGCAGGCTTCGTCTAGCACCGGCTGCAGCTTGTCCTGACCCAGCGCGAACAGCCCGAAGCGCCCCGCCAACTCCTGCTGGCGCAGGCGCAGCTCGACGTGGTCCGGGGCGGGAGCGGCGTCGTTATACGGCATCATCTGTCCAGAGCACACGTATGCGCGAGCGGGGTCACGTTGCGCTTGTCCCCAGTGAGTGTAGAATTCTTTCCTAATATCGGCCGATTACAAGACCTGTCGGGAAACACTTGACGCGCTGGATGAACGCCGTGTCGAGCAGGGTGTCCACAGCCAGGAGCGGGTGGTCAGCCGGCACATGGTCCTCAAGCCGGAACGTGTGTCGGGCGACACCGGGGAACGGTCCTTCCGCATTCTCGGTGCAGGCAGCAGGTCTGCGAGCACCGTAAGCCGCTGAGCAAGCGGCCGCTTTCTGGTCCGAGTGCTCCCGCCGCCGAGGTGCACGCGTGGGGAGAACGAAGTCTCGGCAATTCTCAACCCTGTCAGCTTCTTGCAGGCAGGTTGCGGGCGAGGCCTGCACCGAGAATGCGGAAGGACCCGGGGAACCAGCCGCAGGCGACATCTGGCACCCATCCACTTGGGGTCGCGTTTCACCCAGATTGGGTAAACACCACAAAGGTTTAAAGAAAAAAGGGGGCGGCCGGGTGGATGGGTTCTCGTGTCGTTACTGCCGTGCTCCCCGGATGTCGCCTGACAACGTGTAGAATGGCAGCTCCGCCATCACTCGCTTGCCCATCATCGCTGCCTCCATTGCGCTACGGAAGCCAGCGAGTTATGCCCGCCCGCACCGCTGCAACTGCAATCGCAGCACCTTCTTCAACAGCATCATTTGCTCGCCGAAACCCCAAGCCGCTGTCCTGCTCAGCCCTTCAAAGCTCGCCAAAGCAGTGTGATGAACCCTGTGGGAATGCCCTGCTGTGCGGCAACCCCGGATTGAGGGTTTTCTGCACATGCTCGTCGGCTACATTCGCGTGTCTTCCGCCGGCGGTCCGCAGTCAGTGGACCTGCGACGTGATGCCCTGCTTCTTGCCGGGGTGGACGCGCGTCGCATGCAAGCAGGCGCCTTCCGGAGCGCCAGCCTATACCGGTTATGAGCTGCCCCGCCCTGGCAGAGGGCTTCTGTTGACCAAACCAGAAGCTTTCTGACCCCACCCCTCTTCAAGCCTCTGGCACTCTGCTGACGAAGCTCCGGTGATGGTCCGGCGCTCACCAGCTCCGGAGCCTTGACGTGCATTCTCCCTTTCTGCCCGCCGTCTTGACCGAGTTGCATTGCCGAGACTTAGGCCGGGACCTGGAGACAGCGTCGCATTTGCGCGCGCTTCTCGACGGCATGCCATTTGGCCTGCTGACATTCAGCAGGAAGCTCGATGTACTGTTTACCAACGCCAAGCTTGCGGCCACGCTGGAAATCCAGCCGCTGGTCGTCGAGCGCGCGACGTCGCTCCTGAGCATGCTCGAAGGAAGCGCAGTGCTCAGCAGCGCTGTGGTGCAGTCAGTCCACGAGGCTTGCCTCAATGCCATCAACAAATCTGGCGAGCACAGGAGTACCTTGGCCGTTTCAGCAGGAAAGGTCCCCCGGTTCTTCGCTCTGCAGGTCAGCCCTCTGGACGATGGCCAATGGATGGCGTCGTTCGAGGAGATCACTGAACGCCGTGCGGCCGAGGCGAGCGCCATTGAACTCGCGATGCGCGATCCGTTGACCGGCTTGCCCAATCGGGAGCTGTTCAACAGGCGAGCCGCTGCGGCACTGGCCGACGTTGCGCAAGCCCCTGGGGAACAAAGCAAGGGGGGACACGACAGGATCGACCATGCCGTCCTGCTGGTCGACCTCGACCGGTTCAAGGCAGTGAACGACACCCTGGGTCACCCCATCGGTGATGGACTTCTGCGCCTGGTGTCCAAGCGGCTGCGCTCGGTGCTGCGCCAGCAGGATACGGTCGCCCGTCTCGGCGGCGATGAGTTCGCCCTGTTGGTCTCACCGGCACCAAACAGGATGAGCCTGACCCAGCTGGCAACTCGGATCGTCGATGTGCTTGGCCGTCCCTACTTGATTGACGGGCATCTGGTGAACATCGGTGCAAGTGTGGGTGTAGCCGTTTCGCCGGCCAACGGGCGCGAGCACGACCAGCTTCTTCGGAGTGCTGACTTGGCTCTTTACGCAGCCAAGCAAGCGGGGCGGAGCACGCACAGGTTCTTCGAACCGGCGATGGATGCTCGCGCCCTCGCGCGCCGAACGCTTGAGATCGACCTCCGCAAGGCACTTGCGTTGCGCGAGTTCGAGCTGCACTACCAGCCGCAGATCGACCTCGACCTGAATGCGGTCGTCGGCTTCGAGGCGCTTCTGCGCTGGCGGCATCCCGAGCGGGGCTTGGTCTCGCCGGCCGACTTCATCCCACTCGCGGAAGAGATCGGCCTGATCGTCCCGCTCGGCGAATGGGTGCTGCGCGAGGCCTGTCACGAGGCAGCACGGTGGCCAAGCAACGTTTCTGTCGCGGTCAACGTCTCACCGCACCAGTTTGGGGACACGACCAGGCTGGTCGCGGTCGTCGCCCAGTCACTTGCGGCCGCTGGTCTGCCGGGATGCCGGCTAGAGATCGAGATCACCGAGAGCGTGCTGCTGCGGAACGAGCAGGCGGTGCTCACAGCATTGCATGATCTGCGCGCCATGGAGGTGCGGGTGGCGATGGACGATTTCGGCACCGGCTACTCCTCGCTGAGCCAACTGCACAGCTTTCCATTCGACAAGATCAAGATCGACCGGTCCTTCGTGAGGGATCACGGCGACATCGCCGGCCAGAACGCGATCATTCGCGCCATCACCGCGCTGGGCGTCAGCCTGGGCATGTCCACGATTGCGGAGGGGGTCGAGACCGCCGACCAGCTCGCCCGCATCCGCACCGAAGGCTGCACGTCGGTGCAGGGCTACCTGTTCAGCCAACCAGTCCCGGTTGGGGAAGTCGCCAGGCTGATCGCCGACTTCGCCGCCCGCCATCCAATTTCCAATAGCGCAGTTACCTGAAAGGACCTTGCCGATCATGACCCAACTCCACCGCGTACTCTACTGCAGTCGGAACATCATCCCAGGTGCCATTGAAGCTGTCGCCGCCGATGTCCGCGAGATCCTGGCCGTGTCGCGCGTGAACAACGCCCGCGACGGGGTGACGGGCGGGCTGCTGTTTAGCGAGGGCTGCTTCGCCCAGGTGCTCGAAGGGCCCCAGGACGCGGTTGAGGCTGCGTTCGAGCGCACCCAGTGTGACGCGCGCCACAGCGAGGTCGTCGTGCTGCAGAACGGGCCGATACCCAAGCGCGACTTCCCGGATTGGTTGATGGCGTTCGCCGGCGCCGACGCGGTAAGTAGCCCGCTCGCCAAGGTCACATTTGCAGGCGCCTTCTCCGGCCAGTCCAGCGTCGGCGATGACGTGCTCGACATGCTCAAAGGCCTGGTCGTGCACGAGGCAGACTGGCTGGCACCTTCGGCCGTATCGGCACCGTTCTCGCGGAACGACGCTTCCTTGGCGGCATGAACTGGAGCCGCAACATGCACTCTGCCAGGCTGCTACCCGGAAACCTCATAATTAGTTCCACCGCGCGCGACAATGGCCATCCGGCGCTGCCGGAGTAGGTTCAGGATCTGTGTTTATGCCGAGCTCAGCATAAGCACGGATCCCGAACCTATCCCTGGATCAGATAACTTAACAAGTTCTGGCTTTCTACGCTCGGAGGTATGGCTAAGATGGCTGGTCCGAGGAATGGAAGAGCCAACATGATAGAGGATTTGAGCGAGCTACAAAGAAGAATGCTGTCCAGACAGCAACAGTATTACACTCAATGTGCAATTTCTAACAGCATCGCTCTGGTTGCAGCTATCTTCATTTTAGGCTTTGTTTTCGTCCTCGCCCGGGAGCAAAAAGGCCCTCGAGAACTTGGGGTAAATGCAGACTATGCCGCTTCCTACATCGGATCAGATCGAGAAAGCCCGGCTCAAGGCGAGCCAAGCCAAGACACGCCTGTAAGCCCTTGATCCCGGCTGACCCTCAGCAGCCGCGGGCTACATTAGGAGGAGCTGGGCAAGACATTTCCATTGCCGGCCTCTTGGCCGGGCGGGGCGACCAGACCCGCTCTCACTCGGCAGTCAAGACTGCCTGATAAGCTGCTGGCCAAATTTGGTCCGCCGCCAACCGTAACAATCCTAGCAAGTCCTCGCGCCCGCCTGGATAACTCCGAGCGGGGTTGAATATTGACCCCGGTCAAGTCCATGGTGACTGCTTGTGGGTCAGCGGCGGGTTTCGGCGCTGATCAGCGCAACAAGATATTGAATGACGACAATTTTCCTGGGTCCCGCGTCCGCGCTGATCTACAAGTGCTGACTTGAACTTCGAATCAGTCACTTGGCAACCCACGCTGGAGGAACGGCTCCACGCAAAGTTATGTGGACGGCCCTGGAGAGGCAACGCCCTTTTGCATCAGCTCAAACCATTTTCGCGCCCCTTCGCATTTGCGCTGCGCCCGTCGGGAAGCTCTGGTCGGCGTTGGGGAGGGTCCGGTCAGTTGCGCCCTTATGTCCGGCCTGTTGCGCGGCGTATGCCGCTGGCCATCATGGGTGTGCGCTTGCGTGTCAGGCACCAATCTGCGGGGCGTGCTCAAGGCACAACTTTGCGTTCGGTATGGCCTGAGCTGCCTCGACTACAGCCTCTCCCATCACGCTGATCAGCGCCTCCTGCCGGTTCAGTCGGGCTTGCGCCCGTCGCCTACCAGGTGCGCCAGACCGTCAAGCTGCTGCCGGCGCTGGCGCCGCAGCGGCAGGACGTCCTTTCGCATGGTAGACCTCTTTGCGCGTCATCAAAGCCCATGCGATGCGCGCCATCTTGTTCGCCAGCGCCACGGTCACCAGCCGAACCGGACGGCGTTGCAAGACCCCTCTGGTCCAGGCTCCGGCGGCGCTGTTCCACCCCGCAGCTCGATGCACCATCGACGTGGCCCCCAGCACCAGCAGCCTGCGTATCTCCCGGTTGCCCGCCTTGGTGATCCGGCCAAGCCGGGTCTTCCCGCCCGTGGAATGCTGCCGCGGCACCAGGCCGAGCCAGGCGGCAAAGTGCCGGGCGCTTTGGAACACGCCGATGTCGGCGACCGTGGCCGCGATCAGGGACGAGGTGATCGGGCCGATGCCGGGGACCGTCGCCAATCGGCGTGCGGCGTCATCGCGTCGGGCGTGGGCCACGATCTTCGCTTCCAGCGCGC
>JAABUU010004696.1_pt1 | contig 15877 bp, 14 predicted proteins | sample 5559301 | NCBI WGS metagenome assembly JAABUU01 (sample SAMN10711884, study PRJNA513360) | rock metagenome | isolation source: Antarctica rocks | place: Antarctica: Victoria Land, Richard Nunatak white | reverse complement strand
GGCCCCGCTCGTCCAGCGCCCCCGCCACCTGCCCATAGCGTGCCGCGATGCGCCCCCGCTCATCCATGCCACCCAGGGTACATCAAGCGCGCGCACTCCGCAAGCTTGTTTCTTGACGAACCCTAAGCCTGTCGAGCGCGATCGCACACGAGCTGGAGTGTGGAGGATCGTGATGCAGCTGCGGCAGTACGCCCCCGAACGGATTCGCAATGTCGGCCTCTTCGCGCACGGCGGCGCGGGCAAGACCTCCCTGGCCGAGGCGCTGCTCTTCGATAGCGGCGCGCTCGATCGCCTGGGGCGCGTGGAAGAGGGCACCACCGCCTCCGATCACGACCCCGACGAGATCCGGCGGCACACCTCCATCAGCGCCGCCGTCCTGCCGCTCGCCTGGCGCGACCACAAGATCAACCTGATCGATGCCCCCGGCGTGGCCGACTTCGCGGGCGACATGCGCGCCGCCCTGCGCGTGGTCGATGCCGCCATCATCCTGATCGATGCGGCGGCGGGCGTGGAGGTCGGGACGGAGCAGGCGTGGCGACTCGCCAAGGAGCATGGGGTGTCGCGCCTCCTCTACGTCAACAAGATGGACCGCGAGAACGCCGACTTCGCCGCCGCCATCGCCAGCGCCCAGGCGCGGCTCGGGGCCAGTGTCGTCCCGCTGGAGATGCCGATCGGGGCGGCGGGCTCGTTCCGAGGGATCGTGGAGATCCTGCACCGCCGCGCCTATCTCTACGCCGGGCGCGACGGTCAGGCGAGCGAGGTGCCGATCCCCGCCGAGCTGGTGGACGAGGTGGAGGCGTACCGCGCGCAGCTGATCGAGCGGATCGCCGAGTGCGACGACGCGCTGATCGAGAAGTTCCTGAGCGACGAGCCGATCGAGGAGGACGAGCTGGCGCGCGCGTTGAAAGCGGCGGTCTGCTGCGGCACCCTCGTCCCGGCCCTCTGCGGCGCGGCGACCGGCAACACCGGCATCCAGGTGGTCCTCGACGCGATCGTGGACTATCTCCCCGCGCCGACCGAGAAGGACGCCGCGCGCGGCAACGCTCCGGGGGGCGGGGGCGCGCTGACGCTCCCCTGCGACCCGGACGGGCCGACCGCCGCGCTCGTCTTCAAGACGGTCGCCGATCGCTTCGGCACCCTCAGTATCTTCCGCGTCTACTCCGGCACCGTCCACGCCGACTCGCACTTACTGAACGCCAATCGTGGGCAGGACGAGCGCCTCGGCCAGCTCCAGCAGCTGCGCGGCAAGGAGCAGTCGCCGACCGCCGCCGTCATCGCCGGGGACATCGGCGCGGTGGTGAAGCTGACCGCCACGCGGACCGGCGACACCCTCTGCGACGCGGCGCGTCCGGTCGTCCTGCCCGGCATCGACTTCCCGCGCCTGCTCTTCGCGGCGGCGCTGGTGCCGCACGCGAAGGGGGACGTGGATAAGCTGGGTGTCGGGCTGACGCAACTGGCGCAGGAAGACCCGACGCTGCTGCTCAGCCGCGATCCGGCCAGCGGCGAACTCCTCCTCTCCGGCCTCGGGGAGTCGCACATCCAGGTCGCGACCGAGCGGCTGGCGCGCAAGTCGGGGGTCCATGTCGATGTGCGTCTGCCGCGTATCCCCTATCGGGAGACGATCGCGACGGCGGCGCATGGCGTGAAGTATCGCCACAAGAAGCAGACCGGCGGTTCCGGACAGTTCGGCGAGGTGGTGATCGACATGGACCCGCTGCCGGATCAGGACTTCCTCTTCGCCGAGGCGATCGTCGGCGGCACGGTGCCGCGCCAGTACATCCCCGGTGTGGAGAAGGGGGTACGCGAAGCGCTCGATCACGGGCCGGTGGCCGGCTTCCCGGTCGTCAACGTCAAGGTGACGCTGATCGACGGGTCGTATCACACGGTGGACTCGAACGAGATGGCCTTCAAGATCGCGTCGTCGCAGGCGTTCAAGGAGGCGATGCAGCGGGCGCACCCGACCCTGCTGGAGCCGCTGATGGCGTTGCGGATCACCGTGCCGACCGCGTATACCGGCGACATCATCGGCGACCTGAACGCCAAGCGCGCCCACGTCACCGCCGCGAATCCCGGCGAGGGTGGCGACACGACGATCGAAGCCTGTGTCCCGCTGGCGGAGATCCAGCGCTACGCCACCGATCTGCGCCAGCTGACGCAGGGGCAGGGGACGTTCGAGATGGCCTTCGATCACTACCAGAAGGTGCCGCCGCAACTGATGGAGCAGATCGTCGCCACCGCGCGGGCGGCGGGGTAGAGGAGCGTCGGCAAGGGGCGAGGGAACCTCGCCCTCGCCCCTTAATTGTTGAGTTGACCGAGTTCGCCTTGTCAGCGCGCATCTTGCCGCCACCAATCGGCGGCGTTCCAGGTCGGCGGGATGCCGTGCGTGGGACTGAGTCCTCGGATCGCCGTGGGACGGTCCGGTGGGGCGAAGAACGTCTGCGTGTCGGGGGTGAGGAGGAGGTCGATCCGGCCCTCGCGGAGCGCGGTTTCCGCCGTGGCCTGATCGGGGAAGGCCAGGAAGAGGAGCGCATCGAGATAGGGGCGATCGGTGCGGCGATAGCTGGCGCTGCGCTTCAGCAATAGTGACTCGCCCGGCGTCCATTCTGCCAGGCGGAAGGGGCCGGTGCCGAACGGCGCGCGCGCGTAAGGGCTGCTCGCGAGATCGGTGCGCCCGTTGAAGAGGTGGGCCGGGAAGACCGGCGAGAAGGCGCGGAGGTAGTCGTCGCTCGCGCCGGCGAGGCCGAGGCGTACGGTGTAGGGGTCGAGCGCGTCGGCGGTGCGGATCGTCGCGTAGGCGGCGGTGATCTCTGGCGCGAAGGCGTTGGTGGGGTCGCGCGCCGCCGCCAGGGTGAAGAGCACATCGGCGGCGGTGAAGGCGTGCCCATCCTCCCAGGCGACCCCCTGGCGCAGGCGGACGATCACCACCGTGCCGTCGTTCGACGTGCCCTGGCCGCGCGTGGGTATCGCCTCGGCCAGCCAGGGGCGTGGCTGCCCGGCTGCGTCGAAGTCGAACAGCCCTTCGACGACCGGGCGGAGGAGGGTCGCGGCGAGGCCGGTCGTGGCGAAGGCCGGATCGATCGCGCGGAGGTCGCCGACGATCCCGATCGTCGCCCGGCCCCCGTATCGCGGGGTGACGGTGGGCGTCGCGGCGGGCGCACTCGGTCGCGGCGGTGTGGGCCGCGGGGCGAGCGCCGTCGGGGACGCGCCGACGCAGGCGCTGAGGGCCAGGAGCGCCAGCAGCAGCACGCCGATTCCGCCCCGCATCGCGCCGCCGCTCACCGTGTTCGTCGCTCCCGCCGTGTCGCCTCGCGTGGCAGTCGCGCGCCCGCTGGGGGTATGGTAGCAGACCGGCTGGCGCTGCCCCTCGCGCGACCATGCGCTGTCGCGCACGTTCTGTAGCGGGGCTACGCTGTGGGGAGTCCGCGCGCGGGGTGGTATCATCGTCCGCGTCAGAAAAGCCGAAGGCACGGGCGGTCGCCGGAACGCTGCGGACGCGGTGCCGACCGGGCGGGGCGAATGGTTGTAAGGAAGGATAGGCGTGTGGCTGGCGAGTTGACCTTTTCGCGCGTGATGGTGACCGGGGGCGCGGGCTTCATCGGTTCCAATTACGTGCATCTCCTGCTGGAGCGGCACCCGAGCTACGAAGTCGTCGTCGTCGATAAGCTGACTTATGCGGGAAACCTCGCCAATCTCGCCGATCTCGCGGACGATCCGCGCCACTCGTTCGTGGAGGCGGACATCGCCGACCCGGACGCGATGGAGCGGGCGATGGGGGGCTGCGACGCGGTCGTCAACTTCGCCGCCGATAGCCATGTGGACCGCTCGTTGCACGATCCGGCGGGCTTCATCCGCACCGATGTCCACGGCGTCTTCGTGCTGCTGGAAGCGGCGCGCAAGCACGGCGTCAAGCGCTTCCTCCAGATCAGCACCGATGAGGTCTACGGCCACTTCCCGGAGGGGGGCGAGTCGCGCGAGGGGGATCGCCTCCGCCCGCGCAACCCGTACTCGGCGGCGAAGGCGGGCGGCGAGATGATGGTTAACGCCTACGTCGAGACCTACGGCCTCGACTGCGTGATCACGCGCGGTTCCAACACCTTCGGCCAGTTCCAGTACCCGGAGAAGTTCATCCCGCTGATGATCACCAATGCGATCGAGGGGCAGCCACTGCCGATCTACGGCGACGGTCAGCAGCGCCGCGACTGGCTCTACGTCCGCGACCACTGCACCGGCGTCGATCTCGTGCTGCACAAGGGGCGCACCGGCGAGGCGTACAACATCGGCGGCGGCAACGAGCAGGTCAACCTCGATGTGGCGACGCTCATCCTCGACCGCCTCGGCAAGTCGCACGATCTCATGCAGCACGTCGGGGATCGCCCCGGCCACGACCGCCGCTACGCGCTCGATACGAGCAAGGCGGAGGCGCTCGGCTGGGAGCCGCGCCACGACTTCAGCATCATGCTCGCGGAGACGATCGACTGGTACGCCGCCAACGAGGGATGGTGGCGGGCGATCAAGTCCGGCGACTTCCAGGAGTGGTATCAGCGCAACTACGGCGCACGCGGCCTGCACGTCGGGTAGACGCCGCTCGCCCGATCCGAACGATCCCCTGCCCGCCCCGACAAGTCTGAGTAGCTTGTGATGCACGAGTCCGAGTGAGCGAGGATCGGTCATAGCGGCATGGAGCATGCTCGGCGCTGGAGGGCGGCTTGTCGCTCCTGCGCCGTCTTGCCATCCTGATCTTGTCGTATGCTACCGCCCCCTTTGGCCCGTGAGCCCGGTGGCGATCATCAGGCGAGCGCGGACTCCCAGAGGTCATGGACCGGGAAGCTGAAACCGGGAAGCAGCGGCGAGGTGGGCAGATCGGCGTCGTTGAGGATCAGCGCCGGTTCGAGGGTGCCGCCATCGCGGCGGTAGATCGCGATCTGCTTCGTGCGCCAGTCGACGATCCAGTACTCCTCGACCCCTTCGCGTGCGTAGAGCTTGCGCTTGAGGTCGCGATCCCGGCGCTCGTTGACGCTGCCGGGGGAGAGGATTTCGACAGCGATCTCCGGGGCGAGGTAGAGCTTCCCGTCGGGATGTACCCCCTGCGCTCGTCGCTCGCGGCTGATCCAGATGAGATCCGGTGCAACGCCATCTTCCGGCGAGAAGATCACACCGGGCGCGAGATTCGCCACACCAAGGCGTGTTTTGCGACCCCACTCGTGTAATGCCGCCCCGAGGGTGAGGTTGACGAATTGATGCTCCCAGTGCGGCTGATGCGCCACCTGTAACTCGCCTGCGATCACTTCATAGCGCGTGTCATCGAGTGCATCGGGGAAGGACTCGAGATCGGCGTTGGTGAAGCGACGTGTGCTTGCCATCGGGCGTTGCTCCTGTCTCGCGGGTGAGGACTGCGATAAGTATGGCGCGGAGATGGGACACCGCCTCATCGATGTGGCGAGGCGGTGCCTCACGTCGAAATATTCCCCACCATTTCCTTACGAATTCGTGACTGCTTGTTCACACTTCCCCGTTATAGTTGAAAACAGCAGCGATGGCGGCGGCGAACACGGCAGGGTTCGCGGGTCGGCGTCGTCGGATCGAACAATCAGCCTCCGTACCCCCATACGGAGTCCCTATTCCTCCTCTTCCCGCCCCACCCTGCCTCCCTCCCAATACGGCACCCCCGGCATCGATGCCGGGGGTGTTTTCTTTTTGCGCCGAGGAGTGCTGGCGGTGTGGCGTGTCAGTGTCCACCGCCGATCAGCGTCGGGCCGGGGCTGAGGAGCATCAGCGCGATGCCGAGCAGCACGCACGAGCCGAGGAGGAGGCAGAGCAGGAGTAAGGGGCTGAGGGTGAACCTGAAGCGCGCGCGGCGAGCGCCAACGAGTAGTTGCCTGGCGATCTGGAGCGCTGGCTCCGTCGCGATGTCATCGACCGGCTGCCGAGAGCGTCGCTGCATCTATCGCCCACCTCCCGGTCCTTCTTTTCGCCGTCTCGGGTAGCGTTTACGGATGAGTGGCGCGGGGCGTCCCTCGTGTGGGACGCCCCGCACGCCGTTGCGTTGTGATGTGACAGTGGCTATCGGGAGACCGAGGCGTTGTAGAGGTCGAGCGCCTGATTGATCTCGCCGGTGCTCTTGTCGAGCGCGGCCTTGCTGGACGACTTGCCGAGGATCGTCTCCTCGATCGCCGTCTCGGTCGAGGCGCGCGCCTGCGGGAATACGCCGAGGACCGCGCCGCTGGTGGCCGGGGTCAGCCTGGTGTCGTGGAGCTGGTTGATGGCGGTGGCGAACTGCGGATACTTCTTCGCGTTGTCGATCTCGCTCTGTAAGTTGTAGGCGTCCTTCCGCATCGGGAAGTAGCCGGTGCTGATGTGCCAGAACGCCTGCTGCTCCGGCAGGGCGAGCCACTGCACGAATTTCCAGGATGCCTGCTTCTCCTTGTCCGACTTGTCCTTGAGGATGTAGTTCGAGCCGCCGCCCATGATGATGCCACCCTGGTCGATGGTGGCGGCGGGGCGGGGCAGGTAGCCGGTGCCGACCTCGAACTTGTCGCCCGCGCTCGCCACGAAGCTGCGAAGAACGGCGGTCGACTCGAAGGTCATCGCCAGCTGCCCGGCATTGAACGCCTTCTGCGCGTCGCTGGTATTGCGCCCGAGGTTCGTCGCGATGCCCTGATCGATCAGGCTCTTCCACCAATCGAGGAACTTCACGCCCGCGTCGCTGTTGTAGACTACCTTGCTGGAACGGGTCGCGCCGCGCCCGTTGTCGTTGTCGGCGTAGGTGACGTTCTGCGCGGCCAGCATCTGCTCGAAGAACCAGCCGTAGATCGCGAACGAGATGCCCCACTGGGTCACCTTGCCGGAGCCGTCCTTCTTGACCAGCTTCGCGCCGGTCGTCAGCACCTCTTCCCAGGTCTTCGGCGGCGCGTTCGGGTCGAGCCCGGCGTCGGAGAAGGCTTTCTTGTTGTAGTAGAGGATCGGGTTGGAGGTGTTGAACGGCATCGCGGAGAGCTTCTTGTCGTTGGTGTAGTAGTTGAGGATCGCCGCCTCGAACTGCGTGGTGTCGAACGTATCGGCGTCGATGAAGGTCTGGATCGGCTCGATCGCCTGGGAATCGATCATGAAGCGCTGGCCGATGTCGTACACCTGCATGACGTGCGGCACCTGCTTGGCGGGCAGCCCGGCCTTGAACTTGTTGAGCGTATCGTCGTAGCTGCCCTGGTAGATGGCATCGACGTAGATGTCGCCCTGGCTGTCGTTGAACTGATCGGTCAGCGTGGCGACCGCCGTGCCGTTCGTGCCGCCCATCGCGTGCCACCATTGCAGCTTCGTGGCGTTCGGGTTCTTCGGTCCCTTGCTGGAGGTGACGCCGACCGGCGTCCCCTGGGCCGCCACGGTGCCGCCCGCCGCCGCGCCGCTCGCCGAGGGGGCCGGGCTGGTGGAGGCCGCACCGCCGCCGGTGCCGCCGCTGGCGGTCGTCGCGGTGCTGGTGCCGCCGCAGGCGCTGAGGAAGGCGACGGCACCTACACCGAGCGCGCCCAATCCGGCGCGCAGGATCGTACGGCGCGAGAGGTGTTTACTGGTCAGATCGGTCATGGCAGTCTCTCCTTGTTCCCTGATGGCTCGCTCAATCTATCGAACGCGACGTGGCTGGGCTCCCACACGCCCGGAACACCCCCGCCGCGAGGAACCCTTAGCCCTTGACCGCCCCGGCGGTCAGGCCGCGCACGAGTTGGCGCTGCCCGAGTACGAGCATCACGACCGTCGGGATGACCGCCAGGATCACCCCCGCCATGATCAGCGTCGGTGCCTGAGCCTCCTCGTTGGAGAGGAAACGCAGGCCGATCTGGATCGTCCGCATCTGCGGCTGGTTGGTGACGAGTAACGGCCAGAGGTATTGGTTCCACGTTTGCAGGAACCCGTACACCGCCACTGTGCCGAGCGCCGGGCGCGACAGGGGGATGACGATCTGCCAGAGGAAGCGGAAGCTGCTGCACCCGTCCACGACCGCCGCGTCGTGCAACTCCTTGGGGATGGTCAGGAAGAATTGGCGCAGCAGGAAGGTGCCGAACGCGCTGGCGATGTAGGGCGCGGCGAGGCCCATGAACGTGTCGGTCCAGCCCCACGCCTGCACCGTCTGGAAGTTCGGGATGATCGTCACCTCGAACGGGATCATCAGCGTCGCCAGGAAGAGGAGGAAGAGGGCGTTACGCCCCCGGAACTCGCGCAGGGCGAACGCATAGGCGGCGAGGCTGGCGGTGATGAGCTGCCCGACCACGACGATCACCGCGACGATCAGGCTGTTGAGCAGGAAGCGCGGGATCGGCAGCCGCCGCAGCACCGTATCGTAGTTCGTGAAGTTGAAGGTGGCGGGCCAGAAGTGCGGCGGGTAGGCCGAGACTTCGTCCGCCGTCATGAAGCTGACGACGAAAGCGTAGAAGAGCGGGAAGAGGATGAGTGCCGCCGCCACGATCAGCAGCACGTAGACGGCGATCGTGCCGGGTTGCACGCGCCGTCGCTCGCGGCGTTGCCGGGTCACGGCGGTGGTCGCTGGTATCGCTGTCATGAGTAATACACCCTACGCTCGATGAAGAGAAATTGGATCAACGTCAGGACGAGGATGATGACGAAGAGGATCACTGCCTGCACCGAGGCGTAGCCGCTGTTGAAGTTCACGAACGCATCGCGGTAGATGGAGTAGACCACCACGTTCGTCGAGTTCGCCGGGCCGCCTTTCGTGAGCAGGTCGATCTGGGTGAACGACTGGAACGCCCCGATGATCGAGACGACCAGCACGAAGAAGAGGGTGGGCGACAGGAGCGGGAGGGTGATGGCAGAGAAAATACGGAAGCTGCTCGCGCCGTCGATCTTCGCGCTCTCGTAGAGATCCTCGGGGATGCTCTGGAGGCCGCTGAGGATGACGATGAAGTTGAAGCCGAGTCCGACCCAGATCGAGAGGATCGCGATCGCCCAGAGCGCCGAACTCGGCTGTGTCAGCCAGGAAACCGGCGGCAACCCCACCGAGCGGAGGAGGTAGTTCAACACGCCGGAACTCGGGTTGAAAAAGAGGGCGAAGGTGAGCGCCGAGGCCGCCACCGAGACGCCGATCGGGACGGCGAAGGCGGTGCGGAAGAACGCGATGCCTCGCACGCGCGCGTTCGCCAGCACCGCCAGCCCGAGCGCCACGAGGATGCCGAGCGGGACCGTGTAGAGCGTGTAGAGGACGGTGACCTTCAAGCCCTCGCGGTAGGTCGGCGAGTGCAGCGCGATCCCGTACTGCTTCAAGCCGACGTAGATGCCGTTGCCGCGCCCGAACGGGTCGCTGGCGAACAGGCTGAGATAGATCGACTTGAAGAGCGGATAGAAGATGAACGCCCCGAAGACGATCAGCGAAGGGATCAGGTAGAGGAGCGAGATCAGCGTCGCCTGCGTCGCGCGGATCCGCGAGGCGCGCGCGCGCTGACGCAGCGTCTCGGTCGCGCCACTCTCACCCGTCAGTTGCCCACTGTCGGCCAGTCGCATCGTTCGATCCCTCGTTTCGCGGCAAAGGTGCCGCGCCTTTTGACAATGTTGGACAGTATGGCATAGCCGTGCATATCCGACAAACGCGAGGCGGATTCTTGGCGATCCCGCACAACGCCGTGGCACGATCGACGCTAGGTGCCGGGATAGCCCCGACGCCCAGTGATACGGAAGTGCGTCGGGGCAACCGTCCGGGCGCATCGTACCTGGGCGGAACCCGCTGGGTTTCGCCCGCGCCGACCGGCGGGTTGTGCGTCGCGAGTACTGTAACGGTGGCAGATTAACGCGACGTTAAAGAGCGGTTAGGCGGGGGTAAAATCCTCACAGGCACCGTACCGGGGCTCGCGCCATGTGGCCCTGCGGTGCGATCCCCGGACAATGCGAGGGGCGGCGCGGAGCCTTCCCCGCGTCGCCGCGCGTGGGCGTCAGTGGATCAGCGCATCGCGCTTGAGTTGCGCCGCGAGATCGCCGGGGAGGGCATAATCGTTGCCGAGGATCGGGTCGTGCTCCGCGAAGCGCGCGAGGCGGCAGGGCGCGAGCGGGGCGGTGGTGGCCGCGCCCACGGTGATCAGTTCGGCCACGCAGGCTCCGATCGTCGGCGCCTTCTTGAAGCCGCTGCCGCTCATCCCCACCGTCAGATAGAGGCCGCCGCTGCCGGGGGCGCGGTCGATGATCGCCTTGCCATCGGCGGTAACATCGAGCGGCCCGGCGTGGCCCCGCACCGTCCGCACGCCGGTCAGCGCGGGAATGCGGTGCCCGATCTGCCACGCGGCCAGCGCCGGGAAGGCGGGATCGAGCGTGCGGTCGTAGCCGTCGAGCATGGCGGCGGGATCCTCGCCCGGTGCCGCGAGGGCGTCGTGGGAGCCGCTGAGGCCGATCAGCGTCTCCCTCTCCCCTTGCGGGCGGGCATGAAGCCGTTGGCGCGGTCGATGATCGCGGGGGCCACCGGCGCGACCGCGCGGGAAGTTCCCGGCGCGCTCCAAAAAGGCGATCCGCACGCGCAGCGGGCGGATCGGCAGAGCGATGCCGAGCGGGCGCGCGAGGCCGACCGACCAGCCGCCATTCGCCAGGACGACGATCGGCGTGGCGACCGACATCGGGCCGCTCGACGCGCCGATCACGCGCCCCCCCCAGGACGCGGAGGGCGGTCACGGTCGCTCTCTCGCGGAGGGTCGCGCCGCCGCGACCAGACCCGCGACCGTCGCCGCCGGGTCGGTGTAGCCGCTGTTGGGCTCGTAGGCGGCGAACTCCGCCGCGCCGACCCAGAGCTGCGGCGCGAGCGACTCGATCTCGTCCGCCCCGACGAGGCGCGTGTTCACCCCCAGCCCCGCCAACATCGTCACGTTCTCGCGCAGCTTGCCGGTGTCGTGCGGGCCGACGAACTGGAAGAAGCCGGTCCTGGTGAAGGGACTATGACCGCCGATCAGGTCTTTCCGGTTGTGGAACCAGTGCTGCGCGGCGAGCGCGAGGGCCGCCTCCGGGGCGTTGCTGTAGTGCGCGCACACCAAGCGCCCCGGAGCGCCCGGACGCCGCGCCCCCTGCGGTTCCCTTGTCGAGGAGGAGGACATCGCGCAGGCCGCGCCGCGTCAGCACCCCCACCACGATCGCCTCGGCTGTGCGCTGCCCGGTCATCCGTCTCGCTCCCTCGGCGCCCCTACCGCATCCGGCTCGATCGCTGCGCCACGCAATGGCTCCTGTGCTCGCGTGGCGCAACGCCTGCGCGGGCGCGATCGGCACGGTTCCGTATCAGAGCCGCCTGGTCAATTTCAGCGTTTCTTCCTCGTAGCCGCCGCGCGTAGAAGTCGCGCGCGTGGCGGTTGCCGCCGAACGTTTCGAGCGCCAGCATCCGAAAACCGCGTCGCCGCGCCCAACCCTCGCCCGCCGCCAGCAAGGCCCGTCCGATCCCCTGCCCCTCGGCCTCGGCGGTCGTCGCCAGGGCGTTGATGTAGCCCTGCGGTTCGAGGGTCAGGCCGCTCGTCTCGGGACGGAGATGGATGAAACCGACCGGCCGCCCCGCCACGCTGGCGATCAGGATCGTCTCGGCGGGGGGGAGCCGGTCCTCGGCGACCGCCTCGGCGATCTCGCCGATCCCGCGCTCGAAGAAGATCGCCAGGCGTGCGGGGTCGTGCCAGGCGGGCGCATCCGCGCCCGCGAAGCGCGCGGTGAGGCTGACGATGAACGCCGCATCCCCCGGCTGGGCGAGGCGGATCTCCGGGGTGGGGGGCGATCCTGGCGCAGCCATGCACGCTCCTCCTACTGTTCGGTCAGCGACCCGCTACCGTTTGACTGTACCGGATCGGCGTGCGGTTGTCATGCGATGCGGGCGAACGCGCGGCGCGGGGTGGCAATCGCCGCCCCGCGCCGTGTCCTATGCTGTGTGGTGCCGCCCTTTAGCTGGCGCGATCCGCCGCCGTGGGGATGTCCAGGCTGGCGATGATCGCCCGGAGATCGGCGCGATCCTGGTCGGTGAGGTGGCCGAGCGGCGGGCGCACCGGTCCCGCCGGGTGCCCGAGGATCGCCATCGTTTCTTTCATCACCGTGACCTCGAAGCCCTTGCCGCGCTCGCGCATGGCATAGAAGGGGCGCACGACGCGCGTGTGCAGTTCGGCCAGCGCCTGCATATCCCCCGCCGCCGCGACTTTGTACAGCTCCACCGACGCCTCGGGCCAGAAACAGGCGAGCGACGAGGTGAAGCCGACCGCGCCGGACGCGAAGTAGGGGGCGATCAGGTCGTCGCCGACCCCCGCCAACCAGGCGATCCGCTCCTCGCCGAAGATGGCGATGCAGTGCTCGCGGATCGAGCGGAAGAGGCGCACATCGCCGCGCCCGTCCTTGAAGGCGACGAGGTTCGGCACGGTGCGGATCAGGTTCTCGGTGATCGTCGGGGTGAAGTACGCCGAATCGCGCGCGTAGGGCATCACGCCGAGCGAGGTCGCCGCCGCGATCGTCGCGTAATACTCGACCAACCCCTTCGGGTCGGGGTTGGCGTAGTAGGGCGGGAGGATCAGGATCCCGTCCGCCCCCGCCACCTCGGCCCGCCGCGCGAGGTCGCTGGCGATGGCGACGCCATGTCCGACCGCCGCGATCACCGGCGCGCGCCCGCCGACCGCCTCGATGGTGGCGCGGGTGACGTCGGCGCACTCGTCGGGCGTCAGGGCGAAGAGTTCGCCGGTGCCGCTGGGGGCGACGATCGCGCAGATCCCCGCTCCCGGGAGCCAGCGCGCATTGGCGCGCACCCCCGCCAGATCGACCGAACCATCCGCCGCGTAGGGGGTGATCGGGAAGGCGAGCGCCCCCCGCATGTGCCCCTTCAATTCCTCCGGGCTCATCAGCGCCCGCTTCGCCTCGACCACCATGTCGTATGCTCCTCTCGCTGTCGCCCTCGCGCCCCCCCGTTTCTTGACATCCTGCTGGCTAGGATACACCGCACTTGCAACCAGGGCAAGAGCCTGCAATAGTGCTTGCACTATCGCACCGAAGGCCGTAAAATGAGTACCATCGTTGGACAAAAGGTCGGATATCCTGTCGGGCTGGTGCGTCGCTTATCCCTGTCGCGCCCACGATAGCGGTGTGTCGTGGCGCGGGCGACTGCGACGACGCAGTTTGCGAGAATAGCATCCCCGCACCGGTGCCGCTGCGGGGGCGTGAGAAGGAGGCGAGGGTGCAAGCGATGGCGACGAAGCGCGAGTTGACGATCACCGAGATGATCGTCACCCCGGTGGCGTGCCCGGATCCGCCGCTGCTGAACCATCATGGTATCCACGAGCCGCAATTCCTGCGCGCGGTCGTTCGCCTGCGGACCGCCGCTGGCCTCGAAGGGCTCGGCGAGGGGCCGGGCGGCGGCCTCTTCGTACAGGAGTTGCGCGCCGCCGCCAAGCACATCGTCGGCACGGACGCCTATCAGATCGAGCGGTTGCGCGTGCTGCTGACGCGCAACCCGCGCGCGCTGGCCGCGATCGAGGTCGCCTGCCTGGACCTGATCGGCAAGGCGACGGGTCGCTCGGTCGCCGATCTCCTCGGCGGCGCGGTGCGGCGACGGGTGCCATTCGCGGCCTACCTCTTCTTCAAGGAGGAGGGGGACGACGAGTGGGGGGCGGCGCTGACCCCTGAGGCGATGGTGCGGCAGGCGGAACGCTTCCACGAGCGCTTCGGGATGACCGTCTTCAAGCTGAAGGCCGGGGTGCTCGATCCGTGGGAGGAGGTCCGCGCGATCAAGCTGATGCGCGAGCGTTTCGGCCCGAAGGCGGGGCTGCGGATCGACCCGAACGCCGCCTGGTCGGTGGAGACCTCGATCCGGGTCGCGGAGTTGCTGCGCGACACCCACATCGAATACCTGGAAGACCCGACCGCCGGGATCGAGGGGATGGCCCAGGTCGCCTTACACACGCCGATCCCGCTCAGCACCAATATGTGCGTCACCGCCTTCCCGCACATCCCGGTCGCGTTCCGGCAGCGCGCCGTGCAGGTCGTCCTCGGCGACCACCACGCCTGGGGCGGGCTGACCGCCTTCCGCGAGCTGGGCGCGGTCTGCCGCACCCTCGGCTGGGGGCTGTCGCAGCACTCGAATAGCCACCTGGGGATCAGCTTCGCCGCGATGATCCACGCGGGCGCGGCGATCCCGAACCTGACCTACGCCAGCGACACCCACTATCCCTGGAACCTCGCCGACATCATCAACGAGACCGAGCGCTTCCGCTTCCGCGATGGGATGATCGACCTCTGGGATGCGCCGGGCCTCGGGGTCAGCATCGACGAGGACAAGCTCGCCGCCGCCGCCGAAGCCTACAACCAGCGCGGCAGCCTCGCGCGCGACGATGTCGCCGCGATGCGCGAGCGCAACCCGGATTGGCTGCCGCTGATGCCGAAGTGGTGAACGAGTGGGCGGAGTGGTGCGGAGTGGGCCAGTGGGCCAGTAGTGAGAAACGGGGTCAACCGACCGTATCGGTGAATCGCGTCCTCGTTACTGGCCCACTGGCCCACTCCGCCCACTCGCCCACTACCCCGAGGGGGCTATGGGGATCCTGAACGGCTCATCCGGTGGGGGCCTGCGCGAGGTCACGGCGGCGGTCGCCGAGAGCTACGATCACCTGAGCGCGGGGCAGCGCCGCGTGATCGACCGCCTGCTCGATGATCCGCGCCTGGGCGCGGTGATCTCGGCGGCGGAGTTGGCCCGCGAGGCGGGGGTCAGCGAATCGACCGTGACGCGCGCCGCCCAGGCGCTCGGCTTCGCGGGATATCCCGATCTTCAAGCGCGCCTGCGCGGACCGTTCCTCGAATCGTCGGGGGTGCCGGAACGGGTGGAACAGGGGTTGGCCGATCTGGGCGACACGCCGGAGGCGGTCGCCCTGCGGGTGATGCTCGAAGACGCCGAGAATATTCGCGCCACCGCCGCCGACCTGCAACCGGAGACGTTGCGCGCCGCCGTCGATTGCCTGATCGGGGCGCGGCGGGTCTACGTCTTCGGCTCGCGCGGCTCTTACGGCCTCGCCACGATCCTCTCGCTCGGCTTCCGGCTGATCCTGCCCGATATCCGGCTCCTCCAGCAGACGGTCGGCGACCTCGCCGATCAGCTGGTCCCTCTCACGGCGGAGGATGCGGTGGTGGTGGTCAGCTTTCGCCGCGTCGATCGGGTCACGCTGGCGGTCCTGCGGCACGCCGCGCGCGTCCGGGCAGGGCGGATCGCCCTGACCGATGGCCTCTCGAACCCGATCGCGCGCCTCGCGCAGATCGTCCTGGTGGCGCGCGTCGGGCCGCTACGCCTCCAGCCGCCGTATGCGCCCGGCGCGAGTTTGGCGAACGCCTTGCTGACCGCCGTCTCGCTTCGCACCCATGTCGTGGCGCAGCCGCACCTCCAAACCGCCGAGCGTCTCTGGCAGGACTTCGAGTTGCACGCCGAGCACTGATCCGCCACCGCGTCTTGCCCGCTCCCCGGCCGCTTTCGCCGGCGCACAGCATCTGCGAAGGCGTTGTCTGGCACGATCGATGCGTACTGGTACTTGTGGCGGGGCCAGCGTAACGGCGCGCGGCCCGCGCTGAAATCGATCACGATGCTGTCGATCGCGGGATAGAGGCATGGGAGATACGCATGGCGACAGGGAGTGGCGGGCGCGGGCTCGCGGTGATACGGATCGGCTTCGGGCTCTACTTTCTCCAATCGGCGATCGAGAAGATCGGGGCGGGCTGGCTCGGCTCCGGTGACGCACTCACGGCAGCGGTCAGCAAGCAGATCGGGCAGTCGGCAGGGTTCTACCGCCCCTTCCTCGAAGGAATAGATAACATTCGCAATAGATGCGGGGCGTGCGGGCCCCCTACCCCCGCAGGATGGGGATCAGGCGGCGAGCCGTTCGCGGTAGGCAATGACCCGCCGGAGGCG
>JAABUU010004694.1_pt1 | contig 15886 bp, 25 predicted proteins | sample 5559301 | NCBI WGS metagenome assembly JAABUU01 (sample SAMN10711884, study PRJNA513360) | rock metagenome | isolation source: Antarctica rocks | place: Antarctica: Victoria Land, Richard Nunatak white | reverse complement strand
TGTAACCTGTGCCCTGCTGTGTGTGCGCCTGCATTGATGCATCTGGCAAGGTGATGTTGACCTGATCAACACGTCGCCACTGGATGTTTCCACCAACAGTGTGAACAGCCTGCAAGGTTGAGTCCATTACTCTGATTGCCGTGACAGGTACGCTGAAGCAGTACAGGATCTGACGAAGGCCTTGGACATGTCACCTGCAAACGAGAAAGAAGTGGTAGCAGCTAAGCTCAAAGAAGCTCAACAAGGCGCAGCTAATCAGGCCTCTGCATCTCAGAACCCCCCTGCTGTCAAGCCCCAACCCCAGCCAGATTCTACCACCCCTGGGGCACCAGCAGAACGGCCCTCTAACCGCAGCAACGATGCTGCAAGTAGCAGCAGCCAAGCAGAAAGAGCCACAGTTGAGGATGGACACGTGTCAGATGCTGATTCAGACACAGTTGAGGAGATACCTGCAGCCCAGCCACAGGTTGTAAGACAACAGGCAATGGGTGGGGCACCCATGGGTATGCCCCCTGGGGCGGGTGGGGCGCCCATAGGTATGCCGCCTGGGATGGACCCTGAGCAGTTGCGCCGCATGATGCAGGAGCCCTCAATGATGCGGCAGGCGGCAAATATGATGGGCAGCATGAACCCTGCGCAGCTGGAGAGTATGTCTAGAATGGCTGGCGCTCCAGGTCAGCTTTTGCGCTATTGAAGAGTCTGATGGCTCACTGAAGTATGCTAGGGATTGATGAGTTCACACTGAGGACATGCTTGATGTTTACGTGCTCTGACTGATACATACTCAGGCAAACTGTGTCCACGTCCATGTTGCTCATATCATTTGTACTTTGCGCTAGCATTCTTCTAAGCTGCATGTGCTGTGTCTGGTTAATCCAGCTGATATCATACTTTGTTTCCATCAGCTCATGTTGGGCTTGCTTGCGTGACAACCGTCTGATGCATCATACTGTGCCTGCAGCGGGCATGCAGATTTCGCCAGAGATGCTGAAGAGCATCAGCTCCATGATGTCCAGCATGTCCCCAGAAATGATGCAAAGCATGATGTCGGTGGCCTCCAGCTCTGGCGCTGCCACTGGTGCTGCATCGGCTTCTGGAGCTCCTGGTGTCTCTGGTCAGCAAACTGCACCTGGTAAGTTGTTTATCATCACATCTCCTGGGGCATGCCGTCTTTGACTGTGCTGTGCATCATTTGCAAACAGATGAACATTTGGCATTCAGCACATCATCAATCTTGCACCTGTGTAGTCAGGCTTGATCTGCATCCCCTAGCCATCTCACGTGTTTCCAACAAGCATACTTGTATACAGCGTGTCAGGCAATGCAGTCGCTGTCTGCCATTCTGCAAGGCTTATGTGAGTGTGACGCCTGCATTCTGTGTGTCATGATGCATCTAAACAGTGCCTGTGTGCATGCAGGCCAGCAGATGCCAGCAGGTGGGCCACAGACGGGACCAGAGGTCATGGACCAGATCCAGCAGCGTCTGAGTGATCCAGCCACGGCAGACTTGCTCAGCGCCTTCACTCAGACCATGAAGCCAGAAGACCTGGCAGGCTTGCTCAAGTCAGGCGGGATGGATGTCACGCCAAAACAGGTAAGGGCGCTCTGCTTGCCTGCTGAGGCCTGTGGCTTGTCATGTGCTGGAGCATCTCCTGCAAACCATGCTATGTATGATTTGCTGAGCTTGGTAGTGGCCACAAGTCTTATGTTGTCCTTGCTGCTTCAAACAATGTTGCTGTTGCATGGAAAGGGGTTCCGCAAGCTTTGTATACAGGTTTGAGATTGATCATTTGGGTATTGCGAATTAGCGTTTTGGTGTGTGGATGAGCTGTGAAGCAACCAGTTACATCCTGTCATTGCAATTGACAGGCAATAGTTGACTGTGTTCATTCTGTTATTCTGCAGGCTGCTCAGTATCTGACTTATGCCAAGAGAATCAGCCCCGCAAACATGCGCAGGCTGCTCAGGGTCTCAGCATATGGAATACCTGTATACACCTTGGCAACACAGTCAAGGCAATTCTTTAAGCAGCATCCCCTTGTGTTCTGGGCAATAGTTGTTTTACTGTTGGCATTTTTCTTAAGGTTCTTGGGTTGGGTATAGGATTGTTCACTGGTGCAAAGTAAGTGAGCCAAGATGCACATCTGTTTGCTTGCCAGACATGCATCGTATGCGAAAAGCTGTTTATGTGAGAAATAGTTGTGTAGAAGTACTATTGTATAGACAATGGTAGGCTGTATCAATGTGTTGAGGAGCTGTGTGACCCATAAGTCATGCATATGGGCCGATATGCAGATTAAGTTGCGTTTGCCAACAGTGGTCCTGTTACTGGATCGAGCAGAGTTTTCTAGAGGCGCATGTCATCCTGCAGCAGCGTGTGTTCCAGGTCTTATGACCTTATGTCATGCAAGCAGATGTAGTACAGTATTACAGACACAAGTAAAGAGCAGTCCAAGATGTTGTTGCTAGCTCAACCATGCAACACTTGTAGCGCAGCTTATCAAAAGTGCACCAGCTCCTTTCAGCCCCTAATCCAATCTAATGCCGCTAAATTGTATACATCGTTCCGGCACAGCTGGCTGCATCTAAAGTCACTTGCCCTGGCTGAGATGACAAACATCTTTCATCTCTACAAAGTGCCAGTGGCCAAACATGTGAAAGGGCATCAGTCACTTTCCATACTATGTGTGCCAGAGCCACACTCCCAGAAACAGTTGCAGCTTGCAAGTAACTCACACGTTCATACCTTTAATTAACACAAAGTTTACAATCTGGCAGTCAATACGGGGCAACAACACAAAAGGCGTACAAGCAAGAGGTGCCTGATATGTTCAACAGACCGCGCTGGCACAGAGAACAAGGGCAGAATGCTGCCGCAATTCAAGCAAGTAGGCTTTCATTCAACTAACTTAACAAAAAATGTGCAACACAGCATGCAGCCAATGGCAGCAGAAAGGGCCATCTTCAGGAACAAAACCTGCCATTAATCTCGCGACTTGCATCATTTTTAACTGCCAAACCCTCTTGCCCTGTGACCCACCACTGCTTAGATCTAGTCCAGTGTTCCCAAGACTTTGCAGAGCTTGCAATGTGCCCAAGCCCTGTATACAACTATACTGACTGTATTTACTGCATCCACAGATCTACATCTTTTGGAAATCCCCCCTGATACGTTTTGCCAGCTGCATGTCTCTAGGCCTGCAGAGAGCAAGAGCACAGAGTGAATTCGATTTGTGAGACAGACTTGCAACATTAAGGATGATGGATGATAATGGCTTCTTACATGATGGTCACCCTCTTAGCATGAATGGCGCAAAGGTTGCTGTCCTCAAGCATCCCAACCTGCGTCACACCAAAAAATAAATGCACATGTTGAACCCACAACAAGATAGGTGCCCACTCAAAGATCAAATTGAACTCACTAGGTAAGCTTCAGCAGCTTCCTGCAGGGCTTCAACTGCCCGCACTTGCCACCGAAAGTCCGCCTGAAAGTCTCGAGTGATCTCACGCACTAGTCGTTGAAAAGGTGCCCGTCGTATCAGGAGTTCAGTGCTCTTCTGGTATTTTCGAATCTCCCTGCGGCAACAAGAGGCATCGAAACAGTGATATTACTACTCCACAAGCAACCGCTACAAAGGCTGGAGCTTACTTCAAGGCGTTCGCACCGGGTCTCGTCCTTGTGCGCTTGATTCCCAGCGTACTAGGTGCTGTCTTGCGCACAATCTTGGTGTCCTTGGCCAGAGGTCTGCCTGATGCGAAATGGTTTGAGCTTTTCCTGGCTGTTTGTTTCGTACGAGCCATGCTACGCAGAGATCTACAAGTCAACCAAGGCGGTAGCCGTCGCTACGGGCGACTCAACGAGTACGGGTGATGCACTCACAAAGCAGACAACCTTCAGCGGTCGGCAAGCACGAACAGAGTCTCCTGTATGCTGTGCTGCACTGCGCTTGTGCTGGGTTGACCTAATTTCTTGGGCCCTACCCTGGTAATGCTTTGCATGCGGTGCCCGTCTTCACACAAATTTTCGGATACGTTCTGGCTGCAAAAAGATCAGCAGTGATGTGCAAATATCGGGTCACGAAGTGGGTTGCTATTAAGTGACGCATGGTCAGGTCCTCGCTGGCCTCCTGCTCTCGGCTGCTAGCGTGTTGGGGCAACGGTGATTTCGGCCGCTTGGGCCACGGAGTAGGATGCTTTGGAGAAACCGTACCAATGATCTGTGGCCTGCTCTCTGACTTATTTATAGCCCAAGCGTCATGCGGAGGTGCACACACAGTCGTTGTAACAGGTATAACGCCAGCCACTCGTTTCATACCTGGAGCCGTGGCCCAAAGCTGTTTCGTTGCAGACTCAGGAGTTGCGTTCAGCATGGGACTGAACGAGGATGGTCAGCTAGGACATTCCTCTGAAGCTCAATTTGTTCCAGTAGGTACTCATCGGCACCCTGTCAGGACTGTGGCTGCTGGTGCTGGGCTACTTGCTTGCTAGTGACCAATTGGCCAAGCAAATGGACATGCCATGATCATTCAGCATCACCTGTGATCAATTGCTTGCCCAGGTCCCCCAAGAAATAGTGCTACCTGAGCCTGTCACCAAAGTTGCTGCTGGTCACCACCACACTCTCTTTTTGACTGAGTCAGGCAATGTGTGGGCATGTGGACGAAACAGCCGTGGTCAGCTAGGCCTTGGCAGTAAAGCTGGGGCTTCTGCCACCATCCCTCAACGCTTAGAAGCTTTGACAGGTTTGTGTGCATGCATGCACAAATGCGTGTGCAATTTGCGTGCATGCACAAGAGTTTTGCACATCAGCAGATCCAGCTGTACTTGGTGCAGAGCTTTAACATACCATGCTTATATTGGTGCCTCGTATCAATGTACCAACATCTTATTGTATCAGGCTGCCCTGCTTGCAGCATCATGCCTTCATGTCGAATTTGCTGGCAACAGCTTGCATGGTCTTGCGGTCTTGCATTGCACACACCAGCAAGCTGCTGCTTCACAACAAACAGAGCTTAACACACTACCCAAACTTGTGGGCTGATAAGTTGCTCCTCACTGAGGCATTCCAACAGCAGATGAAGTTACTTATCGAGTTAGACAACGCATGTGTCCTCCTGTTTCTGAATATCCACACACTGTTGACACAGGTGTCAACATTGTAAGCATAGCTGCTGGAGCAGAGCATTGTCTGGCTACAAACGCTGCTGGACAGCTTTTCAGCTGGGGCTGTGGCAGCAATGGCAGGTTGGGGCATGCACAGAGCAGCAGCCGCCTCTGGTTCTGGAACAAGGATGAGAGCTACCCAAGATTGGTGCAAAGCATGACAGAGAAGGTTGCTGGCATATCTTGCGGCCACATGCATTCTGGTGCGCTGCATGGCTCATGGTGTAGGGTTTTGTGTAAAGAGCAGATTGCTTGTCGACCATACTAGGCCTTATTGAAACAGTTCAACTTCAGGTTCAATCACCCTTGTCTGCCAAAGGCCTGCTAAGCATGGCTCCTATAACGCAAAACTGTAACAAGCTGTTTTTATGTTGGGATGTCTGTGTCAAACATATTGACGTCAACCATTATTGCATTTTGACATCAGTCACTGGGCGTTCATGTCCAAATGCTTGTTTCCTGAAGGTTCATTATTGAGAATATAAGTTACATCTGATGATATCACCATGCACAGGAATGTGGAATATGGCTGTAGGCTGCGTTGATGCAAATGGGATGGTGTATACCTGGGGTTATGGCTCATATTGGCAGCTGGGGACAGGCCAGACACTGGATGCTGGACTGCCTAAAAAGGTACCACCTAAACCGACAATGACTACGCTGTGTGCTGAGGCACTGCCTTGTTTAGGCAACTGTTTTGTATGCATTGCCGCAAGAAGAACCCATCAATGACACTGAAGGGTCTCAAAATTTCCAAGACATCCGATTCCCAGCATAAAAGCAGATACCTTGTTGCACATTGCTCCGCAAATGGATATGCACAGCTTGCTACAATTGTCAGGTATGTGAGCCAAAGTAGAGAAAAGGAGAGAGGGAGAGAGGGAAAAGGAGGGAGAGAAATTGAGAAAATTGCTTAGACACAATAGCAGACGCGCTGTTGCAGGTTGATGGGCTGCATGGAGCGACAGAGCTTGCCATGGGAGGTGCGCACACCTTGGCACTGCGTCAGACTGATGATGTAGTGGCTTGGGGCGCCAACCAGAACGGAGTGCTTGGTATGGGTATCAGAGTTAGTCAGGATGCGCAAGTTCCAACAAGGGTGCCTAAGCTAAGCTGCAGTCAGGTGAGGTGTTACTTGTGGTGAATGTTGGCAGTGACTTATACACACTTGGTTTCTTCATAAACGATCCAGGTGTCAAGCTGTGCATGAAGCATTGTGCCAAGCAAGCATTCATAGTGTTGCATATGTGAGAGGTAACCATTGTCCAAACACAGAAACTTCTGCCTCAAGTTGCCTCTCAACCTATTTTGTCGAGCTTGTCTTGGTGGCAAAAGGCCTCATGCTTCCAGTCTGTGTAGGCATTCTGTGCCTGGCAGATCTTGCATACCTGTCATGTTTTCTTTTTGTAATCCAGAGGGACTGTTTAACATGATGAAAGAGGAGCGGCTTTTCAGCTTCAAGACAGGGCCTATTTGCGTTTAGGCTAGTTTTCACAATGGCTGAATTGAAAGCTGCACAACCTTGATGGCAAATGACACAGTTGGAGGACTGTGCGTCTCTGCCATGTAGGTGTCTACTGGCTGGAAGCACAGCGCAGCAGTGGGTCATGCTGGTGAGCTATATTCATGGGGTTGGGGTGGGTCAGTGGGGACAGCAACCAGCTTTGAAACAGGACAATCTAGTGGCGGGCAGCTTGGCCTGGGCAACGAGTTTGACTACTGGACGCCAACACAAGTAACAGATTTGCTGATGTCTGGAAATGGCATTCCTGAGTCTGAACCTACAACGCCTATATTGGCATCAAGCTGGAAGGCGATGCATGTGTCTTGTGGGTTCACCACACAGCAGCTATCATTGAGGTCAAAGAGTCGTGACCATACATGACTGTCATCCTGTCGTCCTGGCATGACGTGTGTATGACGTCTTCTGTGCTATACTAAATTTAGCACTGTTCAAGATTGTACTTGCTTGTGAGCTGCAGAATGTAGACCGTCAGTCAGACTAGCTGGCTCGAGTGTATTTTTTGGGGTTCTGTCAATACTTCAGTAGGCTTCAATACAGCATTCTCCCTTGGGCTGCTTGCAGTTGAAGCTTGCTGAGTCAGGCTGGCAACGACCGTACGGTAGGTCCCTTGAGGTGACTGCCCGCGTGCCACACGGAGCATCTGTACGCCAGCCGAAGAAATCCGACCTGGGTGAGCGTCGCGTTGTGAGCGTTTCGGACTTTTTCGGCAGACACAAGGAGGCTACCGTCCAAGTCTCTTCGTGAGAACCAAGTCGGTTCTTCTTCCCTCTGAATTGTATCGTGTGCATATCATCAAACCGTACCGAAGTTTCCGGGAACCAAAAGATCGTATGATCGTAGGCTTCGTTCTCGTGCTCCTGGCGATTACCGGAGGCGTTGCCATGTTTGCATATATTTGCAGGTAACGCAGAGGTGTTGCTCGCGTATTTGCTGCCGCATGCGACAGCCTTCGAAACTTGCGAACGCTTTTCTGCTTGCAGAGTGAGACAGTTTGCCTTGAGAAGCCAATATTTGCAACGGACCGCAGCAGCAAGGCAAACAGGTGCGATGAGCTGTATAAATAGTTGCTCACAACGCACACCTCTCACCCTAGACGGCATTAGCTTGCTAAACTGGTTTAGTCACGGCCAGCACGGTTTGCAAGCCCTCCAAGTCGACGCTAAGGTTGAACCCAACGCAGTGTCACCACCACCCATAGATTGTAACAGCCCATGCTCGACATTCTGCGCGACATTCTGCGCGACATTCTGCGCGATCAAGAAACCGTTGTCTTAGTTTGCCATGTGCAGCTCATAACTTGGTTGGCTGCAGGTAGTGTGGATATGCCCAGCTACCCGGCGCCTCTGGTCCAGCTCAGACCAGTTGCCACACACACCCCTGCAGCGGAAGATGAAGGCACTGTACGCGAGTGTCCTATATGTTTTGAAGAGATCACTCAAAATCAAGAGTGGCTGCTGCTCCCATGCAAGCACGGTGTCTGCGCAGCTTGCTACCAGAAGCTAATACAAGACCAGCATCAGGTCACTACTTGTCCGCTTTGTCGGATGCCTCTCTGTGCCAAAGCAGACCAATGCTTCGAGCCTCGTGCCAAGCCCTGGGACATCACTCATGTCGTGTCCAAGGAGCAGTCAGCATATGCCCGTCATCACACAAGCACCAGCAAACTGGTTCCAGCTCCACATGTCGCTGCCAATGGTTCGACCGTCAGCTCCACAGTCAAGTCAGCATAACTTACAACCAGCTGGTTGTCCACTGAGCAGTATAGTGTAAAAAGCGCCTGCTATGCTTGCAGACTTCGGAAGTGTTCAGAGTTTAGTAGCTTGTCTGTTCTGGCAGTTGCTTGGTGCAGAGCATATACCTTGTTCTGCGTGTGCAGCCCTTGTATTTGTACAACAAATGTGGCCATCTGATATGGTGTGGCTCTATTTGGGCAGCCTGCACCCCTTCACTGAACACTGACATTTTGAGTTAGCTTAAAGAGCTTGCTGGCAGCAGATGTGTAGAGTATGATCAGTAATGTAGGATGTGTGAGGGATGTCTAACGTGACAGCGTTTGAACTTGTGCTGTTGCCTTGCCGTAAGTACTGCAAACTTCACTTTTGCCTGATGAAGCATGTGTTTGGACTGTATTAGCCTCTTGATCCAACAGCATCTGGGTATTGCATCTAGCTGCTGAAGCTTCTGGTATGCTGGCCTTCTGGCCTGCATGCAGTTGCAAATTGCGATCGTACAAGTGAGCCTTGCCATAATGCTTATGAGTTCATGCACACAGTCTGCATGCACAAAGTGGTGTAGTCAGTTAGCTGCAGCGGATTGATGGATGAATTGAGTTGAGTGAGTAGCTACACACATTCGTAGAATGAGTCATTATTAGCTGTGTCATGTAAGCTTACTCTAGCCTCGATGCAACCCACAGGTGCATGACGTGCCTGCATGGCCCTTCTTGGGACAGCAGCGTTTGCTGAAGGCCAACATAGCTGAGCTGCATGGGCTTGTTGGGCAAACCCCCTGATCACTCGTGAGACGCGGCGAGTCGCATGGTACCCTGACAGCAGAGCAATCGACAGAAGCGTGGACGCTGATTGGCTTTGCTGCAGTAGTCTCTAGCTGCAAGCCTAGCTGCAGAAAGTCCCGCTGGCACCAACTGGATAATGACAGGACCATGAGCCAATCTATCGAAAATCCATTTATCCATCCTGGCAAAAATGCTTGGCCGGGATCCCCGCTATGCTAAGGGCCCACGAGGGGCCCATATGACATGACAAATCATGCATAGTACTTACTGCAGTACTGTACATTGAGCCTCAAGCAAAAGGTCACAAATTATGTTCCTTGCGCCTTGGTAGTAACGGTTGCACCGTGTACCGTCTACCGCTTGCTCTAGCAGGCAACAAGTAGCTTGTCCAAGTCTGCGGCGGCTCAAATTTAGGCAGTGGCAGTTGGGCTTTGTAGCCAGTGTACTGCCCGTTAGGCAGCTGATACTCTTAAGTGGCACTGTCTGCCCCGAGATCGTAAGTTGCACCTGAACTACCTATTTCGGTGAGTGCAACTGAACAAACAGCATAGTAGTAGACTGCTGAGTTATGCTTGATGCGTCATAGTGATGTTGTTTCTGTAGCAGGCGCTGAGTCCGACGGGCACTGCAAGCCTTTTACTTGTTTTGTGATCTTTTGCGGCGGCCCAGCTGGTCTCGCCGCAACCATAAGTTATAACTCATGTTACAGCTATGTTTATCTGGCTGACAGTGCATAGGCTTGCTTGCAGGTTGACGTTTTCTGAACCGTCAAGATGTCGACGGGCACACCGTACTCGACGCCAGAGGAGCTGCTCGGTGCACTGTACAGTACCTCTTCCACTTTGCCAGGCCCATTTCAGGAGCTCAATGAGAGTTTCTTGCTCAGCAGTGCCTACCTAGTGTTCTTCATGCACTGCGGTTTCGCTATGGTGAGTCACAGCGATATGCTGACACGCAGCGCTGCTTCTCGTTTCATTCTGGAACCCAAATTCTGCAGCTCATATTCCCTTCTTCCTGCAGCTTTCCATTGGGTGTGTTAGAGCCAAGTTTGCAAAGCATATTGCTATTCTAATTCTGGTGGACGCAACAGCCAGTGCCCTTGGGTTCTACCTGTTTGGTTTTGCCTTTGCATACGGTGATGACGCCAGTGCAGATGGTTTGAACCCAGCTGGAAATGCCTTTATTGGCAAGAACTTTTTTGCTATGGACAACATGGCACCCACTGCTTACTACAACTGGGTCTTTCAGTGGACGGTAAGCCATGTCCAGCTACTGTGCATGCAGTATATGAGTTGAGCATCTTTCTACAAGAGTTTCTTTTCTGCATAATTAGTATAAAATCTGCTCAGAAGCGCACAAGTCTTGTCTTGGTCTCACGTAAGAACCGGAAGCAAGCAATATGCATGCTGCTGATAAGACCTGGCATTCTGAAATGATGCAAAGTCTTGATGCAGATTGCTTCGTTTCCTTTCCTGCACTCTGTTATGCATGTATCATGTGTGATCCAGCCCCTGACACCAACTCTGCATGCCCTGCAGTTTGCTGCTACTGCCTGCACCATTGTCTCTGGAGCCATCGCAGAGCGTACTCGGTTTGAGGCGTACATTTTGTACTCATTGTTCATGAGCTCCTGGGTGTACCCCGTCCTCATCCACTCCATCTGGTCCTCCTCAGGATGGGCTTCAGCCTTCAGGTGACTCATCTCATACTGCGCAAAGCACCTTGCACTCAGCACTGAAGAAATTTTTGGGAACAATGGGCTGCTGCTGCTGCAAACAAATGCCTCTGCTGTGACAATAACTGCCCCATTTTCAATTGTATGCTTATACTGCAAAGCAAGAGACTGCTTGCAAGGCCAACAGTGTCTGGTGGCAGCACCTTGTGATGCTGTGCTTATTGTTGCTGATGAAAGACTTACTCATTGCAGGAAGGGCACCGACATCAATGAGCTAGTCGGGGGCGGTTACCTGCTGTTTGGCTCCGGTGCTATTGACTTTGCTGGCTCGGGTGCTGTGCATATGGTTGGAGGCTATGCAGCTTTTGCTGGTGCCTGGGTCTTGGGTCCTCGTATTGGACGTTTCCTCCCTGATGGCACGGTAGGCACCTGCTACTGTACCAGGCCCAGGCCTACTTACCATGTCATGTCATCCACTTTGCCACCTGTACCTGTGTTTGCTGCTATGATGTCACCAGTCAGCTCTGTCCATGCCCTTCACTCACTCCAAGGTTGTAACAGTCATTGTGTAGACGCAGTGTTTGTCCGCCTGGCCATTACACCACACCTACCTTGTTGTCATGCGCATCCTCTAGACAATGTGTTTGGTGGTGCTGCAGTCCGTGGACATGGCGGGCCACAACACCTCCCTGTTTGTGCTTGGTGTCATGATTCTGTGGTTCGGCTGGTACGGATTCAACCCCGGTAGTCAGCTCGCCATTGTCACCCCAACTGGCAGCACCTACTCAATTGCTTCAGCCGTGTCAAACGCAGCCGTCACTACTTCCCTGGCCCCAGCAGCTGCTGGCTTGACTGGCCTGTTCGTCACAGCAATACTTCTGAAGTTGAAGACCGGGAAGCACCACTGGGATATCATGGCTATGGGTAACTCTACCCTGGCTGGGCTGGTGGCTATCACTGCTGGATGCTCCACAGTGTACCCCTGGGCTGCTATCACCATTGGCATTGTGGCAGGATTCATCTACCCTTTGGCCTCACGCTTGATGGTGCTCATCAGGGTGTGTTCGCGTACCCTTCTGGAAACTCCTTTTTCTCTGACATGCAGTGTGACCAATAATTTCATGTGGTTGCTTGGTGGGCACTGGTCTGTCGATGCCATATTCTGGATGTGTTGGCTGAAAAAGCTGGAAGTGCATTATGCTGAGCCCCTCAATGTGTACTACAAGAAACATCTTCATGTGCATGCCTGTGTGGCACAAGGCTACTGCGCATGCATGTTACTTTCGTCTATTGTGCATGCGATTGTGACAAGCCGGATTCATCTGAAACTGCGGCGTCCCAAGTCTGCTGTGCTGACTGTGTTGTGCCACATTGCAGATTGACGACCCCTTGGACGCCATTGCGGTGCACGCCTTCAATGGAACATGGGGTGTGTGGGCTGTTGGATTGTTTGGAGCCAAGAACCTGATCAACACCTCATACGGCTACAACCCTTACACCACGGGTGACCGTCATTACGGTTGCTTCATGGGTGGAGGAGGGAACCTGCTGGCTGCTCAAGTTGTTTACTCCATCTGGCTTGGAGGTGAGCTGCATGTTTTGACTTTGCCATGCTGTGCATTGCTGCTTGGCATTGATGCTCGGCACGACTGGTTGCCTTGTCATTGCTGTTGACTGATTGTTTATTGATTTGTCAGATTGTGTTTTGCTTGTCCTGCTTCAGCTCATACGCAGTCCATGGCTGCCCTTTGGCAGTGCTCAAATGCTATATGATGCTTGCCAAGGTACTGTGTGCAGCTGTTAAAGTGTCAGCAGCTCCTGTACAGAGGCCATCTGTTGTAGTTGATTCATTCTGCAATGCCCTGCATTCACAAGTGCATGAACACAGTGTCTGACCGTAACATGCTGCCTTGTGCCTGGCTGCAATGCCGAGGTTTGCTAGCTTGTTTCTGCAGCTTGGGTGTTGGCAAACATGTTTACCTTCTTCTACGTTCTGAAGCTGTTGGGCTACTTCCGTGTGAATGCTGCTGACGAAGCTGCTGGTCTTGATGCCAGCCACCACGGTGGCAGTGCCTACCCTCTGGACCTGGATGACGATGCATCTCACAAGGGCAGCAGCTACAACGGCAACCAGAGTGGTTACAACAAGGTGTGCGACTGCTCTGCATTTGCAGTGTCAGCTGTGTGTGTCAGTTTGTTTTGAAAGCACCTCGGGTTGCTTTGTTTTGAAGCACCTTGTTTTGCAAGCACCTTGTGTAGACAAGGCATCAGTTAGATGCATGTTGTGGGGCAGATGCATGTTGTGGGGCACAGTGAAAAGTCTGTATGCTGCCCACCTATGGGTCAAGCATGGACAGGCATTGTACGTGTGGACAGGCATCTTACGCATGGATGGACACCAGTTCTGGGGCTGTCGTGGCTGCAGCTGCTTTAGTAGTGTTGACCATGAGCTGCGTATTCTGCAGCGGTTGGCTGACTCTGCAGTTGGTACGTGTGTGCAGAACGAGTTGGACAGCATCAGAAGCGAGCTTGCATCTCTGCGACAGTCCATTGGTAAGAACAACGGCATGTCAGACAATGTCAGAAATGGTGCACGCGCTGAGGCAATGCCTGGCGGCAACATGGTCTAGAAGTATTTTCCAAGCAAGTCCTGGGGTCTGTCCCCTGCACATCTCTGTTGTATGTCTACCCTCAGATTATTACTACCGTCAGTATCCTGAAGAGGGCTCTACCTAAGTCTGTGGATTACAATGCTCTATGCAGCAGTGGCTGTAGATTATACCATCTGTTGTTGAGTGGTGCCTGTCGCCTTCAGACATCCTGCCCATCCAGATAATGCATGAACTAATCAGTCATCGAAGTGTGCTGCCACACCCCTGAATGCAATGCAGCTCCCTTTGCATCAAGGCAAATTGTGGCCTTAATCTGGTGTGGTTTGTGTTTGCCAAAAGAACCTACCAGCAGTACATTGTGTGTTTTGTTCTGCTGTTGATGCTGCCTGGTTGGCTGCATTTCGACATTTTTTGCTCTGTAGTCTTGAGTGTTCCCTTGCTGGAGTACATTTGGTGTACAGCACTTACTATGACATTGTTTACTGACCTGATGCAGCATTAGTACTAGTGCTGTTCCTTGGTCTATTTGTCAGAAATTATGGATGACAGACCTGTGGTGTCAGCTTGCAGCCTTTTATTATGAGGTCGGTGTGAGGGGCAGTCACATGATGCAGTAGTCATGTAGCCTTACTTGCGCCACCTATGCGTTGGCAGGCAGGCTATGCTGTAATTATTGTTGACTGGTACTATCGTTGTGTCACTCTGTATAGTTTTCAGAAACATGCTCACTGGTGGACATACAGCAGCAGGCCTTGGTTATGTCAGCTGGCAGGCAACCTTCTAAATGTGGCATGCCGATAAATTCTAAACAAGTCTCTGCCTCATCTTATGGTACTAGCACAGTTGTTCTCAATCTTAGATTAAAGTTCCAGGCACAAGCCACACTCAGCCTAGTAAATGCAACTGTGTGCAGCTAGGGGATCCCGTGCACAAGGCTTATGGTGTTGACATTTTTCTGGTCATGCATTGATTGTATATATTTTGATAGATTAGATTGGCCTGCAGAGATTAACAACATGACTGGGTCATGGAGATATTGTGGCACAGTATGCAGTCATGCAGGGTTGTGTTAGCCTGCGCGATATATTGAAATGCATTGTAATGCAGCTTAGAGGCTATATTTACAGTTATGGTAAGTAGAGTCGCTGACTTGAAAGCCGCTGAGCAATATTCGTGGCGTCTGTTGCTGACTGTTGAGTCAAGGCTGACAGTTGTGGCCGGCCACGAGTGCAAGCACAACGCATGTACAGCTGAGGTTGGAGGTTGTGTCAACTATAGCAGCAGGGTGAAAAGCCCTCACAATGTGTATCGAGGCTGTTTTGAAGAGTGCAATCAGGCATGCGCACAGGCAGATGCTCGTCCAAAGATTCAGGCACAGGGCAGACAGGCTCGTGACTGGTGCGCTGAAACTTCTTTTGCTGGCTGTTTGTAGATGCTTGAGGCCTTAGTTGATTGTTTATTTGTTGGTAAGACATAAGCTGATGTGCAATTCAGGATTGCAAAGAAAGTGGCCATCATCTGGTGATGATATCTCAAGAATAACCTTATATGCCTATCAACACACACACAAACAGTCTCACAACCTTGTACCTTTCGAATTAATTGAGGGATTACCAAATTCAAACATTGGCTTGCAAAGCTTGTTTCTTTTTGTTGGTACTTTTGCCGCTCATTTAGTTTAGTCGTGATTGGCCTAGTGTACAAGGCATACCCCGGTGGTTGCCGGCATACGTGTACACTCCTGCCACTACCCCGTGAGGGGGCATCGGCATTTGAGAATTTGCCTCTCATTTCTTATTGTCTGGCTGCTCTGATGAAGACTTTTCTGGGTAGTGTTCAGCAGGCTTCGGAAGTTCTCCTCGTGACTAAACACCTCTCGCTGAAGAGAGACCAAGTTCACTTTTATGTCCGTCAATATTTGTGACGCAAGCCAAGCTCCACTGGACACGATCACCACACATGTACCGCCAACTGTCAACAGATTTGCGGTTTCCCGACTGACTCCAAATTACCCCAGCCCTCTTTTTTTGAGCAAGTTCAAGCTCCTTCTGATCAAGCTCTAGTCGCTTCATCGTCAGCTCGTGCTGTAACTGCATCTGCAGTTTCCTTTCTTCCCACTTCGAAGCCTCGGAAGTGTCGGAGCTCATGCGCCGACTGACAATTTCACGCGGTGTTTTCCTGAAAAGCGTACTGAAGACACGAGACATTGTTGTCTGGAGCTTGCTTGACAAAGCTTTGATGCCTTATCGATGTTGCGTTTCGGCAAACCAAAAAAGGTTTTCTGATAATTAGGAGACCCACCATGCAGCAAGCATCTGCCCAGACATGCGTCACGAGCACATGCCTGGGTCCTCACACAGTATTACAGTGTGTCACGTACACGCGCCTATGTCCAG
>JAABUU010004688.1_pt1 | contig 15895 bp, 11 predicted proteins | sample 5559301 | NCBI WGS metagenome assembly JAABUU01 (sample SAMN10711884, study PRJNA513360) | rock metagenome | isolation source: Antarctica rocks | place: Antarctica: Victoria Land, Richard Nunatak white | reverse complement strand
TTTCTAAATTAGTTTCTAAATTAGTTTCTAAATTAGTTTCTAAATTAGTTTCTAAATTAGTTTCTAAATTAGTTTCTAAATTAGTTTCTAAATTAGTTTCTAAATTAGTTTCTAAATTAGTTTCTAAGTCGGCTCCCGCACTCGCCGATCAAGGGGACGCAGCAAAACGCCATCCAGGCAGTCACAGTTCACGCCGGGGGCAGCGCCTCAGTTTTGAGCAAGCCCCCATGACCAACGCACAGCGCGCCCTGCCGGTGCTCCGTGCATTCCCGCAGAAAGGACAGTTTCGAAATGCCGAATTTGACGATCCAAGGAACCAAGATCAACCGTGTTTTCGATGCCAGGGTCGAAATTCTCCACGACCTGGACGAAGACAAGAAGGTCCGCGAGGCCGTCCAGGTCCCGGTGATGCAGTTCACCGTGACCCTTCCGCTGGACCACGATGTTATGATCGCACACTGGGCGCTGGCCCCGCAGGGGCCGAAGCGCTTCAAGACGGTCGAGCTCCAAACGCTGGACCGTTCGCACACGGTCAAGAAGAGCTGGACCCTGCCCAAGTGCTACGTCCACTCCTACATCGAGAAGGAGTACCCGGAAGGCTCCACGAACGGCACCGACCAGGGAAACTTCGTCGAAGTGGTCATGCGCGGCGTGATGATCCAGAACAACGTGGACTACACCGGCGACAACATCCTCGCCGTCCAGCCCGGAGAGCCGGAGGCGCCCGCCGCGTAACGAGCACTTTACCGCAAGCAGGACAGGAGGGGCGCCACGGGCCGGCCCCTCCTGTTCCATGTCTGTCCCCTGTTGCTGAATCCTTCTGTCCCCTGTTGCTGAATCCTGTTGCTGAGAATCCTGCTGAGAAAAGCCCTATGGCTGACGACGAGACCGAGCTCCCCCCAGGCGTCCGTGACATCCTCGCCCGTATGCCGCGCGAGATGCGCCACCGCGTAGCGGCGGATTATGAGACGCACTACGCGCCCTTCCTTGCCATGCTGGCCGGGTGGAAAGGCGCCGTCCAGGAACATTACCTCCAGGCGGAAAAGTCATCCGTCGCGCACCTGGAGGAACAGTTCTTCCCGCTCGGCGACTGGAAGTTCCCCGCCCAGATGCTGGCAGTCCCGCAGCGCCCGCCGGCGCGGACGACCGAGATCGCCGAAGGAACGCCGTTCACTGACCCCGCCGGCTCCCCCTGGCTGTCCTGCGGCGAGGGCTGGGTCCAGCCGACAGCCCTGCGGGATGCCTCCGTGCAGTGGCCGGAGGGAGACTGCCTGGTCGTCATTGATGCGGACTATCTTTCGACGGAGCCGCTCCAGGGCATCCTGGAACGCGGCCAGCTCGCGTTCCTCGCCGTGCCCGAGGAAGCCGTGGAGGCGCTGGCCCGCGCGACGTGGTGGGTCTTGACCCCCGGCGAGGCTCTCCGTCCGGCCCGCTTCACGCGCTTTGACGGCTACATGGCCTTCGAGCGCGAGATGCAGACCGCGCGCATGAACCAGCGCCACCTCGACTTGTGGCTGCCGCCTTTCCACCCTTATGGGCGGAAGATGGTCAGCCTGAGCTTGGCCGGCGACGATACCGCTCCGCCCCCCCCGCTTTTGGAACGGCGTCTGCTCGACCGAGGCCTGGATTCCGGCTTCCGATTCGTGGGGATCGTTCCCGCGCCGGAAGGCCGCGCTGCCTCCGCCCTGCGCGGGATGAGCGCGGGGCGGGCGGGCGTCCCGTGGGTCAGCCTGAACGCGGTTCCCGTCCTCCAGGCGGGCCTGTCGGACAACATCTTTTACCCCCCCTTCCCGCGCGTCGGCCAGGAACACGCGCTGCGCATGAGCGGCGTACCGGGCCTCTTCGCCGCCGTTGTCCGGCATGACGGGCTGGACGTTCCCTCGTCGCTGGTCCGCCTGCCGAGCCAGGACCCGCTGGCGACCGAGCCGGACGTGCAGGTGCAGTTCCCACAGGTGCAAGCAGGCGTCACGCAGGTCAAGATCTACTACGGCTCCTGGGGCCTGGGCCGGATGGGGGCGCTGGACACGCCGACGTCGCTGGAAAAAGCGCCCTTGCGGTTCAGCATCCCCTATCGCGCTCTGGGCGGAGCCACCGTCGGCGGGCCGGCGGATCGGGCGGAATGGGTGCGGACGGCCTGGTATCACAGCGTCCTGCGCCCACCCCTGCTGACGGAGGGAGACCTGTGGGAAATCATCCGGCAGCGGCAGGGTGAGCTGGGCAAGATGCTGCGTTTTCGCTCCGCCGCGCGGGAGATCATCCATGATCCCAACTTGGGCGCGGCCCACTGGCGCTCCTACCTGTGGCCTTCCGTGCTGGCGCGCGAATCCGCCTTTGGGGCGGGTGACGGCGTCCCCTCCCCCGTCTCCGTGCCTCTCATCCAAAACCTGCGGATCACGTTCGAGCGGGCCGTCGGCGCCGATGTCCCTGACTTCCTGCTGACGGACATGGCGAACTACCTGGCTTCCGTCCTGTCGCAGTATTTCGTGCTGTCCACCTTCCACGTCGAGGGGCAGGTGGCGACATGAGCGACACCGTCGTTTTCCCGCAACTCAGTGGGCTGAACTGGCCGAGCTACCTGCTGCAAGCCTGGCGCACCCTGCACGCGCTGGGCGTTCCCGAAGAAAACCTGCGGCTGGTGCCCGAACTCGGCCACTTTGCCGTGCCGGAGATCAGCGCGCAGGAGCCGCCCGGCCCGGTCTATGACCCGCTGAGTGAGCGCCTGACGGTGAATCGCGTCCACCCCGCCGAGGTGCGCCCACGCCTCACCGTCAGCGTGCGGGCGGACGCCGTCGAGTACTTTCCGCCCGCAGAGGAAGGGGAACAGGCGCAGCGCGAAAGCCGCCTGGTGGGCCGCCTGGCACATTTCGTGCCGCCCCTGATGGCGGGCCTGCCGGGTGCGCCGCCCCCCGCCCTTCCGCACTCGCCCCTAGAGGACCTGACGCAGCAGGTCTGTGCGCGGTATCCCGAACTGATGCGGACGCTGACGCCCGGAGAGCGCACCACCCTGGAAGCTGGAGCCGACGACATCCTGGCGATCCTCGCCGAGAGGGACCCGCCGCGCCTCGCGCCCTTGATCATGCAGGCGACGCGGCGAGCGGGCGAGCCGGAGATGCGCGCCGCCTGCCGCGAGGCGTGGCCGCGCATGGCCGACAAGCTGCCCCCGCGCGGCATTGATGGGCTGGACGATCGGGCGCGGCCCGCAGCGATGGAGACGCTGAAGCGGTGGGCGCTCCTGCTGTACGGCGCCGCGCCGGACATCGCTGCGGAGGATTCGCTATGGACGGAATTGACGCCGGCGGAGCAGGACGGGCAGCGCGCCCTCCTGCGGGCGCTGCTGACGGCGCTTTCTTATGAGACGGCGCGGGAGCGGGAACGGATCGTCCGCGAGATGATGGAGATCGTCTCGACCGAAGCGTTCCTCGCGACGGCCATCATCGACTCCCTCAGCGGGATCGGCTGGATACACGGGCGCATCGCTGACCAAAGGGCGGCGGGCAGCGGGCGCCTGGACGGCTGGTTCCTATCGGTCACCGGGGGCCGGAACAGCCGCTCCCTGCTGCAATCGCGGCTGGAGGAATGGGCCGAAGACGGCGGCGTTGTTGGCGTGGGCAGCGGCGCCTGGGACGCTTTCGACCGGGACGCCCTGGACCTGAGCGGGCTGACCGAGACCGAGCGGATGCAGCTCTGGTCGCTGGTCGCCTGGCGGCGCGACGCCTCCGACCCCTTTGTCCTGTTCGAAACGGCGGTCCGGCGGCTGATTCACCCCGACGTCGTCGTCCGCCTCGAGCGCTATGTCCCCGCGATCAGCCGGCCCGGCGGCCTGCTGGCCCAGCTCGGCAGCACGGCGGTGCTGGGCGGGGCCGCCCTGCTCCAGTACCCCGGCGTGACGCTGAACATCCCGCTGTCGGACGAGGACGACGACGCGGCCAAAGCGCGGACGACGCTGGCCGTGCTGCTCCGCCTGTTCCTGCCGGTCTGCTGCCGCGTCGAAGTCATCTGGCGCGAGTCGGTGATGCGCCTCGACCGGCCCAGCTACCTGCGGCACGACTTCCAGACCGGCGCGCGGCTCTCGAACATGGACATGGACGTTTCCGACGATGAAGCGGCGGGCGATCCGATCACGCTTTGAGTCGGGCTTCAATCTGAGTCGGGCTTCAATCTGAGTCGGGCTTCAATCTGAGTCGGGCTTCAAATCGGGTATATTTCTTCCGGGATATTTCCCGAGGGGTTTTCCAATGCGTAAGTTCGATCTCGTCTCCGTGGACTGGGGAAGCGTCCGTGTGATGCAGGCCGGCCAGCTCAAACAGGAGACGTTTTATCTGGAAGAACTGGTGCGGTGGACGCTCCAGCGCGGGCGGGTCGCGGGATTGCTGCATTTGGCCGACGACGCCGTCAGCCGCCCCAGCCCCGAAGGCGACCGGCTGTACTCCGTCATCGTGCGCGGCTGCCTGGCCGTGGGTCGCCAGGGGCAAATCATCGAGATTGCGGACGACCCCGCCCTGGCGCTTCGCGGCACCCTGGATGCGCGGGCCACGCTGGTGCCCCTTTATGTCGGCGCCTCCCTGGTCGAGCGTGACCCGGAGCCGTATCTGTATTCCTCTGTGGACACGGGCCTGCTGGGATGCAGCGGGCTTCGCCCCAGCTATCAGTTGTCGTCGGACAACAGCGACGAGACCGTGGACTGGGTCCAGATCGCCCAGTTCGAGAAGACGGCGACCGGCCTCAGCCCGGATCGGTCCTACATCCCCGAAACCATGTTCCTGTCCAGCCATGCGGGCCAGTGGCGTGCCCAGCAGGAGCTGCGGACGCTGGCGCGGCAGGCGCTGGATCTGCTCGTCAAGCACTCCTCGGCGGCCGTGCAGCGCTATGCCGCCGCGACCGCGCTGGCCGGCTCGCTCGGCCCCCTGGCGGGCATCGTGGACGGCAACCTGTCCCCGCGCGCCTATATGAGCGGGATCGGGGGCATCCTGACGGCCCAGCGCATCCAGCTGCTGGCCCTGCCCTCGCCCGGCCTGAAGATCTACCAGGACACCATAGATCAACTGGAAGACACCCTGGACTATCTGGAAACGGCCGAGTGGAGCATGGGGCAGGCGTTCCTGATGGCCCGCGAGTGCCTGGAGCGTCTGGTGCAGCTTTATCCCCCTCTGCTGGCGGCCCTGGAAGCCGCCACCCCCGCCCCGGAGCGTCGCCTGCTGGACCATGAGACCGTGGTGGCGGCCCGAGACCCGCGCGGCGCCTCGAGTGTGGGTCGAGACCCTGGGGGACGAGAGGAGGAACCCGCACCCGCCGAAGCTCCTCGGCGCACCGGCGGCTTCATGTGGCGGAAGTAAGTTTGCTTTCTGGTGACAACTCCACGTCCATGAATGGACGGGCTTCTACGCTATCTAGGTAGCGAGGCTGTATTGTCCTATAGCCAAAATGTTGATGGCGGCATTGGTATCGCGGTCTACGGACAAGCCGCACATCGGACACAAGTGCCATCTATCGGAGAGTTTCTTTTTGGTGCGGCCCTCCAGCCCGTCAGGGCGGTAGCCGCACCCAAAACAATCCTGCGACGTGTACGCAGGATTGACGGCAATTATCTCACGCCCGGCACTTTCAGCCTTCGACGTGAGGATGGAGCGGAACTGCGACCAGGAAGCATCAGCAATAGACTTGGCGAGGCAGTGATTGCCGAGCATATTCTTGACGCTCAGTTTTTCGACAGCAATCACTCCAAAACGGTTGACGATGCGCCGAGCGTTTTGGTGGCAGAAATCATGGCGGCGGTTACGGATGCGCTCATGGATGCGGGAAACGACCTTGCGGGCCTTGCGCCGTTCTGCATTGCAGAACTTTAGTTCACGGCTCCCGCGCTTTTGCTTGGACAACTTACGCTGTGCTTTCGCCAGTGCCTTCTCATCACGGCGGAAGAAGTGTGGGTTTTCGATAAACTCACCATTCGAGAGAGCCGCGAATGACTTTAGACCAACGTCAATGCCAACGGCTTCTTCGGACGGCGGCAAAAGTTCAGGTTCAATCGCCTGGCACAAGGAAGCGAACCACTTGCCGTTCTTGTGATTTCCGATTCGGCGGAGGGTACAGTTCTTGACTTCGCCCCACGGCTTGCGGTGCATCCTGGCTTTCACCTGACCGATTTTGGCAATGTGGATGGATGATGCACCGACCTTGAAACTGGCCTTCTGCGTGTAGGTGATGCTGTCGTATTGGCCCGCACCTTTGACACGCGGGAAGCCTGGAGTCTCACCTTTCTTGACTCTATCGAAGAAGGCTTGAAACGCCAAATCTACGCGGTGAACCACGTCTTGCAGGACTTGGCTGTAAACATTGCCGAGTTCCGCATGACTTTTCTTCCACACAGGAAGATAGGCTTGCTGGTCGTATCGGCCTACAGAAACCTGGGCGGTTTCATGTTGGAACTTCCTGTCGTTGACGAGGCTGTTGTAGACGAGGCGGCAGGTTTCCAGAGTTTCTTCCAACTCGCGGGACTGCGTCCTCGTGGGATAGAGCCTTATTTTTAGACAGTTGCGGTTCACGGGTTTATTGTACCCGAAATTGTTCAGTTTTCATGTATTTTCGCGATACCACTCTGTAGAAAGTAATTTATCGTCCTCAGAAGGACGATGCGCTATCCTAAAGTCTTTCATCCTAAAGTCTTTCATCCTAAAGTCTTTCATCCTAAAGTCTTTCATCCTAAAGTCTTTCATCCTAAAGTCTTTCATCCATCTCCCCCATAAATGGGCAAGACTTCTGCGCTTTTCGTTAAAATTATCGGCGCAAGCTGCCTTCGCTATCGGGTAAAATAAGCGTAATGGCTTCTATTCTCGCCTCCACATGCTGGCCCACGCGCTTTTTCGCCAAGTGGCTGGCCGTTCTCTTCGGGGCCGCCATCTTGGGAATGGTGCTGGGTGCGCTGGCGCATAAGCGGCTCCCGCCAAAGCCGCTTCCTCCCCCGGCGCGCGTGCAGGTCAAGTGGGAAGCCGTCGAGGTCTATGCGGACGGCGCGAAAGCGCTCGTCCCCGCCCATGTGACCACGGGCGGCATCGGCGACAGGCCGATCCCGGAAAGCGACCAGGGGAGGACCTCCACCGATCCCAAAAAACCGCTGCTCATTTCGCGCGTGTCGGGGTCGAAACTCTGGCTGATCTTCCAGTGGCAGGGCCACGTCATCAATCGCCTGACAAACCCGTGGCCGCAGTCCACGATCACTTACACTGTTGAGTTCGACCTGAAGCGCCCGAACCCGCACACGAAAAGCCGTAGGGCCGCGCATTGAAGCGCGGGAAGCCGAGACGTCTCTATCTCTACGGGGAGCAGAACGAAATCCTATCATGTTTGGAAGATTCTTAAGTTTTCTCGGCTTCATTCCTGGCTTGTCGGGTTTGTCGGGCCTCGCGGGCGGCTATGGCTCCGGGTACGGCTCAGGCGCCGAAGAGGGACTGGACGCCGACGGGGAAGCGGCCGTCTCTTTCACGCCGGGGCGGCAGCTCGCTTCGGCGGACGCCGAGGAGACGCCGGACTCGCGACGGGCGCGCATCACGGATCGCGACCTCGTCTGGCCGGGCAAGATCGAGACCATCCAGATCAGCAACCCAGAGCCGATCGCGTACCGCTTCGACCTAACCGTGACCGACCTGAACCCGGCTTTCTATATCCGACGGCCGCCGATGGGCGGCGTCCCGCAGCGCGAAGGCGGCATCCTGCTCCAGCCGGGCGAGGACGCCTCATTCGAGGTCGTCTTCGTGCCGCCCCCGGCCGGGGAAAAGCAGAAAACGCAGACCTTTGGCTTCGTACTGACCTATTTCGACCCGCGCCGCAGCGGCGACCCCGGCCAGATCGTCCAGGAACTGCCCCTGCGCTGGGTCGCGCTGCCGACCGAGAAGGACCTTCAGATCACCGCCGCTCCCCCCGTCGTCGTCACCCGCCCCTGGCGGCGCGAGGCGCGGTTCGCGGTCCAGTTCGCAAACAAGAGCTTTCTGCCGCCCACCGTTGGGATGACGATCCTGCGCGCGCCCACCAAGGACGCGCTGGAACGGGAAGCCGAGACCGTGGGCGCCGTCCAGCAATCGCTGGCGGCGCGGACGCCGGGCGTCTGGCAGTGCTTGCTGCCGCCCTCGTCCAAGCGCGGCTCTTATTTCGCCACCGTGCGCGGCGCGGCCCAGGCCGCCGAGAGCGTCAGCACTCCGCTCGCCCTGCCGCGTCCCGTCCTGATCCGCTATGTTCCCTGGCTGCGCATGGGGCGCGACTGGGCCTTTCTGCTGGGCCTGCTGCTGTTCCTGGCCTGGGCGTTATGGGGCATCCCCGTGCGCAAGACGCCGACCGTGCGCGTCCAGATGGTGTTCAATGGTCTGGAGCAGGGGCAGGTCCCGGCCGACGGCAAGCTGCAAGACCTCACCGCGCAGATGATCCTGCTGGATGAGCGCGGCCACGACATGGAAGGACAGCAGCCCATCCCCGGCGTCGTGATTGACAATGCCTTTGAATTCAACGGGCCGGCGCACTGGTACGGCTTCCGGTGGCTCTTCGGCAGGAACGTCGGCTGGAACGGCTGGAGCCGCGAGTCGCAGCGGTTCCGGGTGACAGTCGCCGCCGCCGAGGCGGAAAAGAGCGCCTTTCGGCGGTACGACCTGAGCGCGTTGCAGCCCGACGGCAAGCAAGCTTACAACATCGAGAGCGCCTCCTCGCCTTTCGGCCCCTGGACGGCGCCCGGCAAGTTCTCGGTCCCCGCCGCCAGGGGGGTTCTCGTCAGCATGCGGCTGGGCCGCCTGGGGGCGCTGACCGGCAAGACCATCCGCAAAGTCAGCGTCACCTACACGCTGAACGGGCAGCAGCAGCCGCCGAGGACGTTCGAGCTTATGCACGAGCCGGACGGCAGCCTGCGCCCGATCGTACTGGACCTCACGGATGCGATTCAGCCTGGGACTTCGGTGCCGTTCACCGTCAATGTGACCGCCAACAACCTCACCTCCTATGACATCAGCGAGATGACTGTGAAGCGGCAGGATAAGCCGTTCCCGGTCTCTCTCGTATTCCCGGACACTTATCCAAAAACGGTGTCGAGAACACCTGTGGGGCCGGCGACGGGCAGCCAGAACACGGGCGGCGCGGGCACAGGCGGCAAGGGCATAGGCGGCAAGGGCACAGGCGGCGCGGGCATAGGCGGCGCGGGCACAGGCGGCAAGGGCACAGGGGGCAAGCCTTCCGTCAAATCGGTCACTCCGGTCCAACGCGGTAAGCTTCCCATCGGGGGGAATAACCTTCTGAAGTCCAACCACCATATACAAGCGATCACATACCCTCCGCCGCCGTTGCCGCCGCCGCCGGTCACCGAACCGCCGATCAACGTCGTCAGTCCCCCTGCCGGGCCGCCCTCCGTGCCGACTGGATTGACCGCGCAGCCCATCGGCCCGTCGCAGATCAACGTCCACTGGCGGCCGGTGCCGGACGCCACGAGATACGTCCTGTACCGCAGCGGCGGGCCGGGGCGCGGCGGCGGGGAAGAACATCTTGAGGCGAGCCAGACCTCGTTCTCCGACACCGGGCTGACCCCTGGAGTCGTCTACCACTACCGGATACAAAGCAAGCGGGGCGCTGTCAGCAGCGCGCAGAGCGAAGCGACCTCAACGCTGACCCCGCCTCTGATGACGGTCCCGGCGACGGTCTCGCTCGCGCTCACCCCCGAACGCAAGGATGTCCGCGCCACCCTGAGCTTTACCAACGTATCTTCGCACGATGTTTATCTGGACAAGGTGAGCGCCTGCGCGGACGGGAAGATCGGCGACGACCTGTTCCACATCCTGGCGGACGGTCAGCCCGTGCCCTTTTCGGGAAAAAAAACCAAACGCCGTTCCGACCCCGGCCCGCGTCAGTTCATCAAGCTCGTTCCTGGGGAGAATGTGATCGAGAGGGCGACGCTCAACCGCTCGTACCGTTTCCCGTCCGGCACTCACACCTACAGTGTGACCTACATGGGATCACACCTTTATCCTGCGCGGCTTCAAAGTCTGACGCTTTCGTCTAATGAGGAGAGCCTTACGACGGCACGGTAGGCGTTGACGGCACGAGGCGCCGCGCGGCCTTGACGTTTCAGCGAGGCAGTTTCGGTTGCATGGGAGTGACCGGCGCACCGCTGGCATCTTTCCTGTCTGAAGGGAATCCAAATCGTGACATTTCAGCTCGAGATCGCCGACGCCGACGAACTATCGGGGCAGCAATATGTCACCGACGTCGTCATCGAGCGGACGCTGTTCTCCCATACCGAAGCGCACGTCACCATTCGCTGGCACGACATGGACCGCTATGATTCGCGCTCCGCCGCCTTCCTTGCCGCCAAGGTTCTGAACCATCCCATCAGCGTTTACTGGAAGGACAACGACCTTGCCGAGCATGTGCCGTGCTTCCGGGGGTATGTCGAGCAGGCCACGGCCCACCGCGAATCCGCGTTCTCGCTCCTGCGGCTGACCTGCGCCTCCTACAGCCGCCGCGCGGATCTTGTCCCCCGCTACCGCGCCTTTCAGGCCACCACCCTGCTCGACATCGTCCAACACATCGCCCGGGTCGAGCCGCTGATCAAGATCGCGCAGGCCGCCGACCTCAACCTCCCGGTGGGACTTTCTCTTCAGCACGGCGAGACCGATTTCGCCTACCTGCGGCGCATGTGCCTCGCCTGGGGCATCCCGCTGGCGACCCAGGACCAGACGGGGCGCGTGTTCCTGGGCGCGCGCGGCGTCGAAACCGCCGCGCCGTTCCCGGACAGCGACTGGGGCTGGACCCACATTGCCTTTCACGGCATCGCCCCCGCCCTGGCGCATCTCACGGGAAGCAGCACGGGCGGCGGGGGCAGCGGGACGAGCAATGGGAGCGGCGGCACGGCGGGCGGGGGCGGCCCGACGGCGGCGGCACACACCCAGATCGCCGAGTTGAACGGCCAGTTGTCCACGACGGCGGCCCTCTACCACACGACCGAAGATAGACCCGCTATCCACAAGCATGTCGGCGGCGCGGCGGCCCTGGCGGGCGCCAGCGGCTACCACCTGCGTCTGGAAGGCGCTGTGCTGCCCTTCTCGCCCGGTGAGGTCGTCCCCTTCGAGAACCAGCCGCACCTGATCCGCCATGTCAGGATCACCGGATACCCGCAGCAGACGACCGCCACCCAGGAGTTCTGGCTCCAGCCCCTGACCCTCCCCTTGGAGCCGCAGCGCATCCCCCCGCGCTGGCACTCGCGGGCCGTGTGGGCGCATGTGACCGCCAACGAGCACGACCCGCAGCAGCAGGGGCGCATCCAGGTCGAGTTCGAGTGGGAGCGCCTGCACCCCCAGCCTTCGGGCGAGCGGGCGTGGCTGCACACCCTGACCCCCTACGGCGGCGGCGCGAAGCGGGACGCCCAAGGGAGGGCTTTGGAATACAACGGCTTTTACAGCCTCCCCGAGATCGGCGAGCGCGTCCTGGTCGAGTTCCTCGGCGAGTGGGACTCGGAAGCCGTCATCACCGGCGCGGTCCGCGCGCACCCGGTCGCCGTCCACCACAACCCCAGCCATGCCAAGCGCTGGCGCACGCCCGCCGGCAACGAGATCAGCCTGGTCAGCCGGGGCGGGGTCGAGGTCGTCCAGATGCACACCCAGGACAAGCTGGTCTTCGAGAGCCGGGTCGGCGCGGGCGGCCAGAGCGTCATGCTGGTCTGCGGCGAGGGCGGGGCAAACGTCGTCCACCTCCAGACGGGCGGCGGGGGAACGCGGCTGGACGTGCGCACGGCGGGCGATCTGCTCTTGAACGCCCAGGGCCACATCCAGATCGAGGGCAAGAGCGTCCAGGTCAAGGCGACCGGCGGCGACGTCCGGCTGGACGGGGCGCCGGACATCTTCTTCGACAGCGGCGCGCGCTCCCTGCCGCCCGCGCCGTTCGCGCCATTCGCCGAGGAGTTGCTGCCGGTCATCAAGCCCAAGCCCAAGACATGGATCGAGATCGTCCTTAAAGACAGCCTCGGCAAGCCGAAAGCGGGCGAGCGCTACCTCCTGCACCTGCCCGACGGCATGACCCAGCACGGCCTGCTGGACGAGCACGGCAAGGCGCGCGTCGAGGGCATTGATCCGGGCACGGCCCACGTCTCGTTCCCCGACAGGGACGACGACGACTGGCACTCCACATGATAAACGGTGGAACGTGGGCGTTCAGGCAGACACCCGGAGGGATATATGGCACAGACGCAGAATACGCGCCCGCGTAATAACAGCAGACTGGCAAGCGGGCCGACAGCAAGTGTGATCAAAGGGGTAACCGTTCCCTGCGATCTGACTGACATCAAGGCTTTCTGCGAACACGACGAGGCGGCGCCCAAGCCGCCAGGCGGTGAGGCCACGCGCCCACCCGCTGCCGCCGCGCGCCCACCTGCGACAAAGCCCGGCGGGCCTCGCTATGCAAAAGAAGAGGGGGCTGGAAAGGCTGAAGGGGCGCCGCCGGAGCCACGCCAAGCGCCACAGCCGCCGCGCCCTCCGGCGGCCCCTCCGACAGCCGTTAGACCTTCAGCACAGCACCCCACTCCTGCCCAGGCCGCCGTAAAGCCGCTGGTGCTAGAGGTCGTGCCGCACGCCGCCGGGGCGGAGTCTCCGCCCGCCGGTGTGAGCAGCAGTTTCCTGGGGATGGGCGAACTCTCGTTCAATCAAGGCGCGGCCGGAACAGGGGACAAGGTCACGCTGAAGGCCGTCATGTCCAGCCATTGCAGCCAGCACCCCAAGTGGAAGATCAAAGAGACCGGCCCCCAGGCCGCCAGCCAACCCGTCATGCTGCAAGGGGTACAGGTGACGCACGCATTCCTGCCACCCCGGATCGGGAAGCAGTTCTGGCTGGAAAAGGTCCAGCCACGGTGCTACCATGTGGAATGCGAAGTCCATCACAGTGCTGCGGGCGCACACCGGGTTTTGGAGGTGCGCGTCTACCCGTTCGTTGAAGCCAAGCTGAAACTCACGTCTGGGAGTACGAAGACCCCAAAGAACGGCTGGGAAAAGAAGCTCGCCGAGGTCCGTGAGGTTGTCGAGGGGGCCTTCAAAGAGATGGCAGAGGTGGTCCCGAACATCGCCAAGGCCGAGGCGAAAATCCTAGAAGGCGAACTTACCCTCAGTAACACTTGGAAAGAGAATGAAGAGGAGGGCACCAATCTGGCTCACTGGCAAGCTGACATCGAAGCGAAATTGACAATCCTGTCGCTTGAGGTCAAGATTGACCTGACCGAATTCTCTTTTCTGCGTAAACTGAAGAATGCAGCGGAGAAGTTCGAGCACTATTTCACCTCGGCGACCGGTGCAGACGTTGAAGCTGGGATGTTTCTGACCGTGGGCGGCGAAACCACCCTCACGGGCAAAGGGAAATGGGAAGGCGGCAAGCCACCCCACACTGAAAGCTTAGATATTTCGGGTGAGCTCAAGCTGGGGTTAAAAGCTGAACTGAAAGCCGGTTATAAGGGGGACGGCGACTTGGTCAACATTAATGGCGGGGGTGATACTGAACTGAAGATCACGGGAACGCCCCATTTGGAGAGCGGCCCAAAACTATGGATCGACACTGAACTTGAGTGGAAACCGCTCCACGTTCACCTGGAAGCGAAACTTCAGAAGCCACACCTCGGCAAAAAGAAAACAACCCCTGGTGGCAAGTTGACGCCTGAACAAGTAGCCGGGGACGATAAAGAAGGTGATAAGGTGGGCCCTAGTTATGACAGAGACATCTTCGCTTCCGTGAAGCGACCACTGGGGAAAATCACGTTGTTGGCGGAGGAGACCGGCGCGGCCCGGCCCGCCCAGCCGCCGGCAGGACACTAACGAAAGAGCAGCTATGTCCAAAAACAACGCCCGCTGTCGCCTTCTTTTTGAGGCCACAACACTCGCCTCCCTGCTGGCCTTCCTCCCGCTGCACGTGAAGGGGCAAGCGGCAACCCAGAAAGCAGCCGTTGCTCCCAAAAAATCCGCCGCCGTGTCGCACACGGGAAAACATATGATCAACCCCACCTACGACTACATCCTGGACGTCGACTCCAACCCCTACGCCTACACCGTCCGCCTCAACGGCTGGATACTCTCCAGCAGCCCCGGCGATGCCAACAACCACTTCAGCTCCACACGCCTCGGCGAGTACCTCGTGGAAGGGCGCAACACCGTCTCCGTCCACATCGGCCCGCCCCCAAAGGGCGTGCCGCCGCAGGACAAGTTCGACGTGCAGGTGCGTACCGCGCAGGGGACTGTCCTCTCCTACCTGTGGAACCCGGCTAAGGCTCATGCGCCCCTCCCGGTCCAGGCCGAGGCCCGCTTCGATGTGCCGCGCCTGCCGCTGGGGCCGTGGGCCTGGCAGACGGCCCCCAAGATCACGCTGGACGCGGCCACGAAGACGGCAATCAACGCCCACGTCAAGCGCCTGTTCGACGCCCTGAACACCAAGAACGCCGATGAGGCTATGGCTCTGTTCGCACTCAGCAACCGGGAAGGCGCGGCCATCTCGGGCATATCCGCCGCCAAAGCGGATGCGGTGTCACATGCGGACTGGGCGGGAGAGTTTTCGGACCCGCACTGGCGGATGGACCCAATAGACTATGCCCACCTGCGCTACATCCTGGAGGCCGACGGGCGGGCCGTGCTGGTACAGCGGGCGGATGGCAGCGACGTGCTGCGGACTTCTTCCGTGGACAAGGATGGACTTTTGACGAGCTACGACATCAACCTCAGTCTCATCCACGGCCAGTGGACGCTCATCCGCTAGAGTAGATAGAGCAGAAACAACCATGCCCGGAATGAACGCGAGGAGTAAGCGGTGCACCGAAACCATGGAACGCGCTGGCGGGGAGCCGCAGGCGCCCTCGCGGTCTTCATTGCTTCCGCCGCCTCTGTCGGCCCGGACGCCCTTGCCGGGATCACCCTCAAGGTCGGACCCGCCGACAAGCATAGTCAGACCAAGCAGCCGAGATCGGCTCGGGACAGGAGAACTCAGACGACGAACGTCGCCTACACGCAGGATGTCCAGTCCGATGGGGAGGTCGTGACCGTCACGCTCAACGGCTGGCCGGTCGCTGACCTGAAGGGTGGGCAGGACACCGGCCTGATTAGCTATGCTGTCGTGGACGGTGCCAACCACCTCTCCGTCACTATCGCCCCCCCCGCTGGCGGCAAGAAGCCCGGCCCGGCGGACGCCGCCACCGTCCTGATCCAGAGGGACGATGCCCCCCCCTTCTCCCTCAAGTGGAGGGCGGACGCACAGCCCCCGCAGCCGCTGCCGCTCCACAGGGAGATCACCTTCCAGTCCGGCCAGTCCGGCAGCCACTTCGGCCCACGCGCCTGGCAGAACGCACCGCCCGTCACGCTCGACGCCGCCGAGCAGGCCATCCGCGCCCAGGTCCACCGCTTCCGCGACACCCTGAACGCCAAGGACTTGGAAGCGATGGTGCGGACGTTCGCCGCGCGCGACCGCGAGGACGCGCGGGCCCACGGCGAGACGCCGCAGCAGAACGAGGCGGCGGCGCGCGCGGACTACCAGGAGATGCTGGCCGAGCCGCACTGGCGCATGGAGCCGATCCACGACGAGCGTTTGCAATACCACCTGGTCGCCGGCGGGCGCGTCGTCCTGGTGGATTACGGGGACGGCCGCCACGTCCTGACGACCGTGCCGGCCCCGAACGGGGACGTGAGCGCCTTCGACCTGTACCTGTCCCTCATCAACGGCCAATGGACGATCGTGCGATGACGGACACAACCCATGTGGGTGGAACGGGCAGCCCGCCGGACCGGGCCGCGCCCCCACCGCGCGACGTGCCGGTACGCCTGCGCTTGTACATCCTCCTGCTTTATAGCCAGCCAGCCGCGTTCGTCTTGGGCCTCGGCTTGTCCGCCTTCTGCGCCTTCGGCCTGCACAGCGA
>JAABUU010004685.1_pt1 | contig 15901 bp, 9 predicted proteins | sample 5559301 | NCBI WGS metagenome assembly JAABUU01 (sample SAMN10711884, study PRJNA513360) | rock metagenome | isolation source: Antarctica rocks | place: Antarctica: Victoria Land, Richard Nunatak white | reverse complement strand
GGCTCAGCACGCGGCACGCGGCACGCGGCACTGGATCACCAATATGAGTTTGCCATTCGACTGGTTCATCCTCCTCTTGCGCATCCTCTTCGTCTTCCTGCTCTACTTCTTCCTCTTCCAGATCGTGCGGACGATCGCGCGCGAGTTGCGCGCGGTGTCGATCGCCACGGCGGGGGGGCAGACGAGCGCCGCCGTGGCGGAGCCGCAGCAGCAGGCGCGCTTGGTGCTCGAAGAAAACACCGAGGCGGGTCTGCACGCCGGAACCATCTTCACCCTTCGCCCCGGGGCGGTGGTCGGTCGGCGCACCGGCAGCGACATCTTCCTGAACGACACCTACATGTCCGGCGAACACGCCCGACTGACGCTGCACGAGGGGCAGTGGTGGATCGCCGACCTCGGCAGCACCAACGGCACCTATGTCAATGGCACCAGGATCGAGCGCCCGACACCCCTGCCCGAGGGGGCCGAGGTGCGGTTCGGGCGCATCCGCACCCGGTTCGCCGTATGAATCGGACCACGACTCCGGGCGCGGTGCCGCGCGACGGGCCGCGGTGCCGGTAGGGGGGAGGGGGAAGGGGGAAGGGCAGGGTGTCACCCGCCGTAGCGGAGCGGCGTGCCAACGGCGCAACCGCCCCGAGCGAGCGGCGTTCTACAGGGCGGAGGCGCGCGACCACCTGCTCCGGTGCTGTTCATCGTCGGTACATGTACATGGCAGGTGAGGAGGGGAGAAGGGACGAAGAGATACCAACAGCATCGACAGTGATCTGTGCGCGAGTAGCGAGAAGGCAAGGAAAAGGATCGATGAGGAAGCCCTGGAAGATCACGAAGCTCATCATGGCGGTCCTGATGATCGCCGCGATGTTGTTGCCGGTCGCACCGACCAGCGCGGCCCCGCAAGTGACGGCGGACCAGCAGGCGGTAGCAGCTACCGGTTCGACCGACCCCTTCTGGTTCCCCCAGACGGGGCACTATGTCAGCGGACGCTTTCGGCAGTACTGGGAAGCGAACGGTGGTCTCTTCGTCTTCGGCTTCCCGCTGACGAAGGCGTACAATGAAGTCTCTACCGACGGGAATACCTATCTTACACAGTACTTCGAGCGCGCGCGCTTCGAGTACCACCCGGAGAAGAGCCAGCCATACGACGTGCTGCTGACCCTCGTCGGCAACGAGGTGACGGCGAATCGCAAGGCGGAAGGACCGTTCCAGCCGATCGCCAACCCGAACAATGGCAACGCCTACTTCGCCGATACGGGGCACACCCTCAGCGGGGCGTTCCTCGACTTCTGGACGCAGTATGGCGGCTTGCAGAACTTCGGCTTCCCCCTCTCCGAGCCCTTCACCGAGACCAACTCAGTCGATGGCAAGCAGTACACCGTGCAATACTTCGAGCGCGGACGCTGGGAACTCCACCCGGAGATCGCCGATCCGAAGTACGCGGTGCTGCTCGGCCTGATGGGGCTTGAGCGGGCCAATCGTCTCAACATCGGTGCCGATGTTCGCGGTGCCGAGACGAATCCGCCGCGCGGCGACTTCATCCCTGGTAATGCTGGTGGACTCGTACCGGTGAACCACATCGAGTACGGGTTCAACACCTTCATGGTCGGCGGCAACAATGACGGCAGTTTCAACAATGGCACGATTAGCAAGGTACAGGAAGCTGGCTTCGGTTGGGTGCGCCTCCAGTTGATCTGGAAGGATTTCGAGCGCGAACCCGGCAACTACGACTTCAGCATCCTCGATCCGCAGATCAATGCGGCGCACTACGGCAATCGACGCATCATGCTGAGCGTCCTTAAGTCCCCGGAGTGGGCTCAGCCGGGCGGCGGTCTCCCCGAGAATCAGGCGGGCCTCGATGCCTTCTACAACCTGATGCGGACCGTTGCTGGGCGCTACGCCGGCAAGATTCAGGCGTACGAGATCTGGAATGAGCAGAACCTGGCCGGTGAGGTCGGTGGCAACGTCCGCGTGGCTCCCTACATCAACGTCCTGAAGAATGGCTACCTGGGTGTCAAGAAGAACGACCCGACCGCGTGGGTGCTCTTCGGTGGCCTGACCCCGACCGGCGTCAACAAGCCGAACGTGGCAATCGACGACGTATCGTACCTCCAGCAGTTCTATGCCTACAATAACGGCGAGGGCAAGCAGTATTACGACGCCCTCGGCGCGCACCCCGGTAGCGCCTCGAACGCGCCGGATGTCCGCTTCCCGAACGGCACCGGGCAATGCCCGCCCGCCGCGACGGAGCGCTACGGCTCGGCGAACGGCACCTGCTGGAACTCCTCGCCGGACTTCTACTTCCGCCGCATCGAAGAGCAGCGCGCGGTGATGGAGCAGAACGGCGAGTCCGCAAAGCAGATCTGGCTGACCGAATTCGGCTGGGACTCCTGCGTCGGTGGCGCGCCCGCGCCGGCGGGCTACGAGTACTGCCAGCTGATCAGCCGCGAGCAGCAGGCCGCGAATATCGTTCGCGCCTTCCAGATCGGGAAGAACGAATGGCCTTGGATGGGCGTGATGTTCCTCTGGAACCTCAACTATGGTGCCGCCCCGGATATCCCGGCCAACGATGAGAAGTACGGCTGGTCGGTCCTCGGCCCCGGCTTCACCAACCTGCCCGCGTTCGACGCGATCAAGAACATGCCGAAGTAAGGCACTCCGCCGCTACGACGGTACGCGAGGCGGGCCACTCACCGACGGGAATGCTGCCTTATATAGCAGACTGTGCCTTACCACGAGCCTCAACGATCAGTTCACGCCTGTTGCTCAGTGACAGCTAGGCTACGATCAGCCAGGCACTCCTGTCAGAGGTCGCGGCAAACAGACCAATCGGCCCTACCAACCCAGGAGGTGCGGCTGGGGAAGTCTATCAACTCGACCACGGCAGCAACTCCCAGGCTATCGATATCGGTGAGCATGGCGAGCAATCTCGGGCGAAGCTGTTGCTCAACCGCGCCAGGTGTCCCTTGTTGCCCGAGGAGTACCAAATGCTCAACGAGCATCGCGTTCGAGTTGAAGTCAACAACGGATTGTACTTCCCTATCCTACTCCTACCCCTGGGGATATGTCGTGGCACGGTCAGACGAGCGCCGCCACCTGCTGCTGGTAGAGATCGCGGTACAGCCCCCCCTGCACTAGCAACTCGTCGTGTGTGCCGCGCGCCACGATCCGCCCGCCGTCGAGGACGAGGATCAGGCCGAAGCCCTCCATCTGCACCAGCCGATGCGTGATCATCAGGGTCGAGCGCCCCGCCGCCTCGGCGTGCAGCGTCGCGAGCAGCGCCGCCTCCGTGACCGGATCGAGGTTCGCGGTCGGCTCATCCAGGATCAGCACCGTGGCGTCGCGCAGCAGGGCGCGCGCCAGGATCACCCGTTGCCGCTCCCCGCCCGAGAGACGGAGCCCATGCTCGCCGAGCCACGTATCGAGGCCGTGGGGCAACTGTTGCAGCAGTTCGGTCAGCCCGGCCCGCCCCAGCGCGGCGACGAGCGCGGCGTCTGCGGCGTCGGGGCGGGCGAGCAGCAGATTGTTCCGCAGCGTGTCGCCGAAGAGATAGCCATCCTGCGCCACCGTCGCGAGCGCGCGGCGCAGATCCTCCTGCGCGTACTCGCCGAGATCGTGGCCCGCCAGGCGGATCGCCCCCGCCGTCGGCTCCCAGAAGCGCAGCAGCAACCCCACAAGGGTGCTCTTCCCCGCGCCGCTCGGCCCGACGAGCGCCACCCGCGCCCCCGGTGCCACCGTGAAGTCGATGTCGCGAAGAACGGGCGGCCCCTCGGGCGCGTAGCCGAAGGTGACGCCGGAGAACGTGAGTGCTGGCGGCGCGGTCAGGATCAGCGGGCGCGGCTGCGGGGGATCGGTGACAGTCGGCACCGCGTCGATCACCGCGAAGATCCGCCCGCTCGCCGTCAGCGAACGACCGAGCGCGGCGAACGCGCGACCGAGCGGCGTGATCGCCTCGAACGCGCCGAGGACGATCATCGCGATCGCGGCGAGGTAGACCGCGCCGAAGCGCCCGCCCGCTGCGGTCGGGATCGCCAGCGCCAGGATCAGCGCGAGCGAGCCGAAGGTCAGCGCCTCGCCGAGCGCCCCTTGCAGCCCCTCCACGATGGCCGCGCGCCGATTGGCCGCGCCGAGTTGCCGGTCGAGCCGCGCGACCCGCGCCGCCTGATCGGCACCACACCCGTAGGCGAGCAGATCGGCCAACCCCTGCACGCCGTCGATCAGCGCCGTCTGTCGCTCGGCGCGGGTCGCGATCTGCCGCCGCCCGGTCGCGCGACCGAGGACCAGTGCCAGCGCGGGCACCCCGACCCCCACGACGAGCAGCACGCCGACCGCCACGAGCGCCAGCGTCGGATCGAACGAGCGAAGCGCCACCCCGACCAGCGCGATCGTCAGCGCCGCCACCGCCAGCGGGGTGAAGACGCGCCCGTAGACGTTCTCCAACTCCTCCACATCCTCCACCATCCGGGAGAGGAGATCGCCGCTGCGGAACTGGAGGAGCCGCGCGGGGAGCAGCGGCGCGAGGCGCGCGTAGAAGCGCCCGCGCAACCGCGCCAGCAGCCGAAACGTGACATCGTGCGAGACGATCCGCTCGCCGTAACGGGCGAACGCCCGCCCCACCCCGGCGATCCGCACCAGCGCCAGGGGGATCGAGAGGGCGATCAGCGACGGATGCAGCGCGGCGGCGGCGATCACGTAGGAGGCGAGCGCCAGCAGCCCCGTATTCGTCACCACCGTCAGCAGGCCGAGGAGGAGGGCGAGGGCGATCAGCGGCGCGAGGCCACCCGCCATGCCGAGCAACGAGCGCAGCGATGAACGCAGCGGGCGGGCGGCGTTATCATGCACGCTCATGCCGTCACCGCCTTCCCCGCGAGGGTCGCGCCGTCCGTAGCGGCGGCATGGACCAGTCGCGCGTACATGCCCCCGGCCAGGGAGAGCGACTCGTGCGTCCCCGTCTCCACGACGCGCCCGTGGTCGAGGACGACGATCCGGTCCGCGCCGCGCACCGTGCCGAAACGGTGCGCCACGATCAGGGTCGTCCGCCCCGCCGCGAGGCGTTCGAGGGCATCGCGCACAAGGGCCTCGCTGGCCGGATCGAGATGGGCGGTCGGCTCATCGAGGATCAGGACCGGCGCATCCTTCAGGAACGCGCGCGTGATCGCGATCCGCTGCGCCTGCCCCTTGCTCAGGCGCGCGCCCCCCTCGCCGAGCGGCGTATCGTACCCCTGCGGCAGTGCCGCGATGAACTCGTCGGCCCCGGCGAGCGTGGCGGCGGCCTGCGCCGCCTCCAGGGTGGCATCCGATCGCGCAATACGCAGATTGTCGAGGACGCTCCCGGCGAAGAGGTAGGGGCGTTGCGGCACCAATGCCACGCGCTCGCGCCACGCCTCGGCGGAGAAGTCAGACAGCGGATGCCCGTCGGCGGCGATCACGCCACGCTCGGGGGCGAGGAAGCCGAGCAGCAGATTGACGATCGTGCTCTTCCCCGCGCCGCTCGGCCCGACGAGCGCCACCCGTTCGCCGGGGGTGAGGCGGAGCGTCACGCCAGCGAGGGCGGGATGCTCCGCGCCCGGATAGGTGTAGCGCACGTCGTGGAGGGTCACGAGGGGGGCGGACACGCCGCCCGGCGCGTTAGTCCCGGCGGCGCACTCATCCGGCACCGCTCGATCGAGCAGGGCGAAGATCTGCTCCGCCGCCGCCTGCCCCTCCATCCCGGCGTGGTGCTGGGTGCCGAGCTCGCGTAGCGGGCGGTAGAACTCCGGGGCGAGCAGCAGGACCAGGAAGGCGGGCTCGAAGGCCAGCCCCCCCGCGAGCAGGCGGAGCCCCAGGGTCACGGCGACCAGCGCGATCGCCACGCTGGTGATGAATTCGAGGACGAAGCTGGAGAGGAAGGCGTAGCGCAGGGCGCGCATCGTCCGCTCGCGGAAGGTTTCGCTCTGCCGCGCGACTCGCTCCTGTCCCAGGGTCGTCTGTCCGAGCGTGCGGATCGTCGGCAGACCCTGGATCGCGTCGAGGAACGCCGCCTTCAGGCGTGTCAGCGCGAGCCATTGCTGATTGATCCGCTCCTCGGTGTACGTGCCGACGAGGATCATCAGGATCGGCAGGACCGGCGCGGTCGCCAGCAGCAGGATCGCGCTCGCCCAGTCGCGCGGCCAGACCGCCGCCGCGATCAGCAGCGGCACGAGCTGACTCAGCGCCGATTGCGGCAGGAACCGGGCGAAGTACGGCTCCAACCGATCGATCCCACCGGTCGCCGAGGCGACGATCGCGCCGGTACGCTCCTGGCGCAGGCGTGCGGGGCCGAGGCGCTGCATCTGCGCGACGAACTGCGCGCGTAGGGCATCGGTCGCGCGCGTCGCCCCGATCTGCGCCAACACTTCGCGCGCCCAGGCGAGCAAAGCGCGCAGCCCGATCGCCCCGAGGAAGAGGAGGAAAGGCGCTCGTAAGGCAGACAACCCCTCGCCGCCCAGGAACGCGCGCGCGACGATCGCGGCGAAGGCCGACCACTGCACGATCGTCGCGAGCCCACCGATCAGTCCGCAACCGACGGCGAGGGCGAGGAAGAGCAGGCCAGGACGGGCGACACGCAGGAGACGACGGCCCATGACAGTACCCTCTGGGATAGCGCCCGTCTCCATGCGCGGGCATGGCGACGGGCGCTATCAGTAACTCGGCTCGTCGAGACGAATCTTCCCACGGAAGAGGCGGTAGATCATGATGAAGTAGACGGCGGCGAGCACCATGCCGATACTCCACCAGACCAGCCCCACGACCAGCCCGTAATGCGGCGACGCGGCGTTATAGATCGTCAGGCTGTGGGCCGGATCGACCGCGGGCAGGATCGTGGGGAAGAGGGCGAACGCGGTGCTGGTCATCATCCCGACGATATAGGCTCCCGAAGCGAGGAGCGCGCGACCATCCCGCCCCTGCCGCTGACTATAACCCGCGACCGCGAGGCCACCCAGCGCGACCACCGGGAAGACCAGGCCGAGCGGCTGTGCACCGAAGCGCGCCAACATGCCGGGGCGGAGCCAGAAGGTGAAGATCGTGGCCCCGGCGGTGAGGACAAGCGTCGCCAGCCAGGCGAACTGTCCCGCCCGACGCGAGCGCAATTGCAACGCGCCCTCGGTCTTGTGGGCGAGATAGTTGGCCCCGTGGAGCGCGAGGGTCGCGAGCGCCAGCAGGCCGATCAGGATGGTGTAGGGATCGAGGATACCGGGCTGCGCGCCGCGCGGATTGAAATCGGTCCAGAGGGGCGCGAAGAAATGGCCGGTCTCATTGAGCGCCACCCCGCGCACCACATTGCCGACCGCCGCGCCGAGGAAGATCGCCAGCAACGAGCTGCCGAGGAAGAAAAAGGCGTCCCAAAACTGGCCCCACAGCGGCTGATCGATGTGGCCGCGCAGTTCGATCGCCAACCCCCGCACCATCAGCAGCCACAACACCACCATCAGCGGCAGGTAGAAGCCGCTGAAACTCGAGGCGTAGAGGAGCGGGAAGGTAAAGAAGAGCGTGCCCCCGGCGGCGATCAGCCAGACCTCGTTCCCATCCCATACCGGGCCGATCGCCCGCAGGATCATCCGGCGTTCGCGCTCGTCCTTCGCCACGAACGGCGCGAGGAAACCGGCCCCGAGATCGAAGCCATCGAGGATGACGTACATCGTCAGCATGAACCCGACCAGGATGAACCAGAGTGTTTCCATCGGCGTGCCTCCTTTCCCCGCGCCTACTCCGCGCTCGCCGCTGGCGCACCACCCAGCCGCAAGCCCGCGACATCGAGCGGATCCCCCCCGGAGGTCTGCCCATGCGTGCCGAAATCATCGGCTTCGCCCGGGCCATGTGCCACCTCGCGGAGCAGGAGCATCATGTACAGGAGCCACATGATCGCGTACATCCCCATGAAGCCGAGCAGCGTGAAGAGGACATTCCCCGATGAGACGACCGTCGAGGCGCCCTGCGAGGTGCGAAGCAACCCATAGACGACCCAGGGCTGCCGACCCAACTCGGCGGTGAACCAGCCGGCGGTGTTGGCGATGAACGGGAAGGGGACCGCCAGCACCAGCAGCCAGAGCATCGGGCGGAAGGTGAAGAGCCGTCGCCGCCAGAGGAGGAAGGCCGCCAGCGCCATGATCGCCGCGAAGAAGGTGCCGAGTCCGACCATGATGTGATAGGCAAAGTAGAGCAGCGGGATGTTGTCCGGTTGCTGATCCGCCGGGATCTGATCGAGACCGACCACCTCCGCATCCCAGCGCCGGAAGGTGAGGAAGCTGAGGACGTAGGGCACGGTGATCTCGTTATCAAGCTTCCGATTCTCCACATCGGGCTGACCGATCAGCGTGATCCCCGCCCCTTGCGCGGTCGTGAACAAGCCTTCCATCCCCGCGAGCTTCGCCGGTTGGTTGCGCGCGACCTGCGAGCCGGCGAGGTCGCCGCTGATGAAAAGGGCGAAACAACTGGCGAGCAGGCCGACGATCACGCCGAGCCGCAGGAACATCCGCCCGTACTCCTGATGCTTGTTCAGCAGCAGGTAAAAGGCTCCCAGCCCGGCCATCGTGAAGGCTCCGGTGATCGTCGCGCCGGTCATCGTGTGGAGATAGGCCGGGCCGGTCCAGCTATTGAAGAGAATGGCCCAGTAATTATTGATCTCGACCCCGCCTCCCTCGCGCGGCTGATAGCCGACCGGGTGCTGCAACCAGGCATTGGCCGCGATGATGAAGAAGCCGGAGGCCCAGGTGCCGAGGAGGACCATCAGCGCGGCGAGCCAGTGGAGGCGCTGCCCGAAACGCCGCTCCCCGAAGAGGAGCAACCCCAAGAACGCCGACTCCAGGAAGAAGGCGAACGCCCCTTCCATCGCCAACAACTGCGCGATCACATTCCCGGCGTAGGTGGAGAATTCGGCCCAGTTAGTGCCAAACTGGAACTCCATCGGGATACCGGTGACCACGCCCATGATGAAGCTGACCGCGAAGATCTTGGTCCCGAAGCGCGTCGCATTGTTGTAGCGCTCATCCTTGGTCACCATATAGATCGTCTTCAGGATGAAGAGGAGGAGCGCCAGCCCCATCGTGAACTGCGGGAAAAGGTAGTGATAGCCTATCGTAAAGGCGAATTGCAAGCGCGACATCGTCGTCCCGTCAGCCATACAACCTCCTTCGACTCTGCAGCACTCAGTGCGCCGTGGCGATAACCGCCCCATCCTCGTACCAACCCCGGCGAACATCGCGTATCGTCGTATCGCCAGAGTCTAAGGATAGTGTAACGCCAGTCGGCCAATCATGTTAGACAGGGACATGCTGGTTGTGCTGTCAGGAAGAAAAGCACGCCGCTGTCGGGAAAATCCCGACAACGGCGCGAGATGCTCGTAAAGCCCCGGTACACCGTCGCGGGGCTGAATGGTGTCGCCGCACGCAACGAAGATACCGACGCCGGAAGCGCGCGATGCGGAGCCGGTTGTATCAGTTGTTGGCCGTCACCGTCCGCTTCCGACGAAAGCGCAACTCGGCCACACCAAACGGCGTGACGATCCGCTCGACAAACTGCCAGCCCTCAGCCTGTAGCTGCGTCACATGCGTGGCGACGATCCGCCGATCTGGCCGACGCTCACCATCCAGGATGACCTCGAAGCGTCCTAAGAGGGGCCGATAACGTTGCCATCTCGGAGCATAGCGACCCGGATAGCCCGCATGGACTGATGCCATGCCCGGCTCATTCGTGATCAGCACGCGGCCATACTCCCAGGTGAAGCCGTCGGCGGCGAGATCGGCCGCCTGCCGCCCGCAAGCGTAATGCTCGTTCAGCGGCAACTCGGGGCGTGCCCAGATGTCGTGCGCGATGGCGACGAAACGCCCCTCGCGCTCGTCGAACCAGGCGGCCAATTCCTCGTGCGTCGGCATGGTGTCCTCCTCATCGCGGGCGGCGTTCAACGCCCGCCCTCCTGACCGCAATGCGGGCGTCGGCAAGCTGCTGAAGGCGATCCGCACGCCAGAGCGCCATCGGGCTATTATCCACGACCGGGCCATCCGCGCCAGACAGGGGAGAATCGGGGCGATTCGCGCGCCCACACAGCGAAAAACGCTTGCCACCGGGTGTCCGTTCAGGTACAATCGAGCCATCCGTTGGGCAGTGAGGGGGACAAACGCGGCGACGCGAAGGGGGGCGAGACGTGCGAGGACGCGGGCCAACGCGCGTGCTGATGGTCGCTCCCACCTCGTTCTTCTCCGATTATGGCTGCCACGTCCGCATCCTCGAAGAGGTGCGCGGCCTCCAGGCGCGCGGCTACCGCGTCGCCATCTGCACCTACCACAATGGCGGCGATGTCCCCGACCTCACGATCCGCCGCAGCTTCGGCCCGCCCGGCCCGCGCCGCGCGGTCGTCGGCTCCTCGCGCCACAAGCTCTACCTCGATGTGGCGCTCTCGCTCCGCACGATGGCGACCGGGCTCGCCTTCCGCCCCGACATCATCCACGCGCACTTGCACGAAGGGGCGATCATCGGCGGGGTGCTGGCGCGCTTGCTGCGTCGTCCGCTCCTCTTCGACTATCAGGGGAGCCTGACAGCGGAGATGATCGATCACGGTTTCCTGCGCCGTGGCAGCCTCATCCACGGCCCTACCCGGACCCTGGAAAGGCTCGCCAATCACGCCGCCGACGCGATCGTGACCAGTACCAGCAACGCCGCCAAACTGTTGACGCGCGAGTTCCACATCGCCGACACGCGGGTCAACACCGTGGCCGATGGGGTCGACACCGAGCGCTTCCGACCGGGTCTGCTCAACACGACCGAGCGCAATGCGGGGCGCGCGATCTACGGGATCGGCCCCGAGCGCAAGGTGATCGTCTACCTGGGCTTGCTCGCACCCCATCAAGGCACCGGGCTGTTGCTGGAAGCGGCGCGGCGCGTCGTCGCGCGCGAGCCACGCGCCTTCTTCCTGATCGGCGGCTTCCCCGGTAACGAGGCGTACCGGCAGCAAGCGGAGCGAATGGGCCTCGGCGCGCACACCAGCTTTCCCGGTCGTGTCCCCTACGAGGACGCCGAACGCTTCCTGGCGCTCGGCGATATCGCCATCAGCCCCAAACTCTCGGAGACTGAGGGGAACGGCAAGCTGTATAACTATGCCGCGATGGGCCTGCCGACCGTCGCGTTCGATACCCCGGCCAACCGAGAGATTTTGGGCGATCTGGGAGTGTATCCGCGCGAGCAGAGCGCGGACGCCCTGGCCGACGAACTCCTCACGTTGATCGCGCACCCGAGCCGGGCGCGACGCACGGGGCAAGCACTCCGCGAACGGGCGATCCGGCACCTCTCCTGGTCGGCGCGGCTCGATGAATTGCTCGGTGTCTACGAGCGCCTGCGCTGCCTGCCGACCGCCACGCCGCACACCGGGCAACCGGCGTATCTTCCCGCCCAACGGGCGTCCTCGATCGCGGGAGACGGACACGATTGACGCGCACGGTCCCGTTACCGGTGCCAGATGAGGGCGCGCGCGACGATCCGCAGGGCGGCGCGGGCTTGCGCCTCGGCCCCTGGCTGATCATCGCCCTGGCGGCGGCGCTGCGTATCCCCCTCCTCCTCGTCACCACCGGCGTCGATTACCCCTTCTACCTCGAACTCGGGCGGCTCAGCAGCCTTGGCTTCCTCCCCTACCGCGATTTCTGGCTCGAATACCCGCCGGTCTTCCCCTGGATCACCGTCGCCGCCTACCGACTCACGCTGCTGATGCCCGCGCCCGCCTTCTACCCGCTCCTCGCGGACGCGCTGGCGGGGATCTTCCACTTCAACCTCGGACTGGTGTTGATCGCGGCGGATCTCGTCGGGATCGGCCTGGTCTGGAAGATCTGTCGGCAGCTCTGGTCGCGCGCCGAGGCGGAGCGGCGCACGCTCGTCTACGCCACCCTCTTCTGGCCGATTATCGTCGCGCTCGGCTGGTACGACACCCTCCCCTGCACGATGCTGCTGCTCGGCCTCTGGCTGATCCTGCGCGGGCAGGCAGGGCGGGCGGGCGCGCTGGCGGGGCTTGGCTTCATGACCAAGATCTTCCCCGCGATCCTCGTGCCGATCGCCTGGAAATTCCTCCCCGGTCGCCGCGAGCGCATCGCCACGCTGCTCGGGGCGGGGGTCGTCACCGCCCTGATCGCCATCCCCCAGCTGCTCCTCAACGCAACGTACTTCATCGCCTCGTATCGCGTCATCTTCGAGCGCTCCGCCTGGGAGACGATCTGGGCGATGCTCGATGGCTATTACAGCTTCGGCAAGGTCGCGCCGCTCGGCACGCGCTTCGACCCGACGACCGCAGATTATGTCGCCTACCCGTCGCGCGTGCCGACCCTGCCGCTGACGATCCTCGCCGCAGTCCTTTTCGTGATCCTCTGGCTCCACCCGGTGCCGCGCACCGCCCGCAACGCAGTCCTCTTCACCGGGATCGCGATGCTCGGTTTCCTCGTCTATTCGAAGGGATATAGCCCGCAGTTCATCGCCTACGCCCTCCCCTTCACGATGATCCTCCTCCCCTGGCGGCGCGCGCTCGGCTACACCGCCGCGCTCAGCTTCTTCAATCTGCTCGAATGGCCGCTCTTCTTCGAGTGGTTCGGCTCGGTCGCCTGGGTGCTCGGCATCGCGATCGTCGGGCGCACGCTCCTCTTCCTGGCGCTGATGTGGGAGTGGTTGGCGGAGCTGTGGGGCTGGCCGAATCCGCTGCTGGCCTTCCGCCCGAGTCGGCGGCTCGTCCTGGTCGGCAGCACGGTGGTGCTCGTGGCGGCGCTCGCCTTCGGCGTCGTCACCTGGCAGGTCTGGACCGCGCGGATGTACGAGGGGAGCCCGCTGCGCCCGGCGTTCGACTTCGCCACGCGCCACGATCCGGCACCGGGCGGGCGGGCCGCCTACATCTTCGCCGATCGCCAGCTCTACGAGGCGTTCTACCCCTATTTCGCCTCGCGCGGCGATTTCTACCTGCTGCGCCCGGAGGGCATGGGGGACGATGCGCTCAAGCAGCCGAGCCTGACGCCGGAGGGGCGACAGGCGCAGATGAGCGCGATCGCGCGCGACCACCCGCAAATCTTCCTGATTCGCAATGCGGACGACTGGACCAGCCGCGATCTCAACACCTGGCTCGACGATCACGCGCGACTCGTCGCTGCCAGCCGCACCGACAACGTCGATCTGACCTATTGGGACGCCAAACCCTGAACCCGCGCCTACATAGCGCTCAGGCAAGCGCCTCGATCGCGACGGGCTCCGCCACGCGCTCGCGCTCCAGCACGGCGTGCGCGGCGGCGATGGCCGCGCTGGCGTCCCAGTAGAACGATTCCTCGCCGTAGAGGGCCACCCGGCCGAAGCGTTCGAGCATCCGCCGTACCTGTGGCTGTGCGCCGCAGATGAACACGGCCCCACCCAACCGTGCCTGCGCGTGCCAGAGGTGTTCGAGCGCGTGGATGCTCGATGCGTCGATCATCGGCACCCCGCGCATCGAGAGGATTAATACCCGCGCGAGCGGGAGCCGTTCGAGTTCCTCGGTTAGCTGCCCGGTCGCGCCGAAGTAGAGCGCCCCGGTGATGTAGACGATCTGCACCCCATCGAGCCCCGCCGCGCGCACCGGATGCCCCGCGCGCAGGCGCGTGCGATCGACCGGCATGGCGACGATCTCCACGCGCGAGACCTGGGCCAGGAAGAAGACGAGGCTGAGGATGACGCCGACCACGATCGCCTGCGTCAGGTCGAGGGCGACGGTGGCGACCATCGTCGCGATCATCGTCAGGATCGGCCCTTTGAGCCGCCGCGCGACGTAGAGGCGGAGCGCGTGCCACTCGTTCATTCGGTACGCCGTCACCAGCAGCACCCCGGCGAGGCCGGCCAACGGGATCCGCCCGATCAGCGGCCCGAAGGCGAGCGCGCCGACGAGAAGGGTGATGGCGTGGATGAAGCCGGTCAGGCGCGTGACGCCACCGGCCTTGACGCCGACGCTCATCCGCGCGATCGCGGCGGTCGCCGGGACCCCGCCGAAGAAGGGGATGATCAGATTCCCCAGCCCCTGCGCGACCAGCTCCTGATTGACCGACAGCTTCTTGCCGACCATCCTCCCGGCGACGACCCCGGCGAGCAGGCTCTCGATCGCGCCGAGGGCGGCGATCGCGACCGCCGGTCCGAGGAGATCGGGCAGGATGGCGAGATCGCCGCGCGCCGGGATGTAGCGATCGGGCAGCACCAGGGTCGCGGGGATCGTGCCGATCGGCGCGACCGGCCAACGGAAGAGCCCAGCCAGGACCGTGACCAGCGCGACACCGAGCAGGGCGGCGGGCAACCGCCCGCCGAAGCGCAGGCGCGGCAGGAGAAGCATCGTCGCCATCACGCCGAGGGTGCAGGCGACCGCGTAGCCGTTGAGCGTGGGGGGCGGCGCGGTGACATAGCCGAGAAGTTTCAGGGCGGACGAGTGCGCGCCAGCGGTGGTGATCCCGAGCGCGTTATCGAGCTGTCCGATCGCGATCACCAGCGCGATCCCGCTGGTGAAGCCGGTGATGACCGGGGCGGGGATGAAATTGATGATCCGCCCGAGCCGGAAGACCCCGAGCGCCAGCACGATCAGCCCGGCCATCAGCGCGGCGAGCCAGAGGCCGCGCAGGCCGTGCTGCTGCACCACCAGGATCAGCACCGCCGACATCGCCCCGGTGGGGCCGCTGATCTGATACGGCGCACCGCTGAGCGCGCCGATGATCAACCCGGCGAGGATCGCGGTCACCAGCCCGGCGGCGGCGGTCGAGCCGCTGGCGACGCCGAAGGCCAGCGCCAGCGGCAACGCCACGGCGGCGACTGTCAGCCCGGCGATGAGATCGCGATTGAAGAGGGCGCGCGAGTAGCCACCGAACTCGCGCCGCCAGAGGTCGATCAGCAGAGGTGTGCGGAAGCGCATCGCAAGGCTCTCGGCTGCCCCCTGGCGGCGACAACCATTAGCAAGAGGTGCCCTCGACAACAACCGAGGGGCGGGCGGTAAGAAACTGTCGAAGCGTCGCTGTGGTGCACACCTTATCCCCGCCCGACACGGAAGTCAAACGAGAACCGGAGGCAGACCATGATAGATGCTAACTTACTACAGTGGTAGTTATACGTCCGTACTAACCTCTTGAGCCGTGGTGGTTCGTGACGAGGCAGCGTTCGTACTGGTCTTACCCTCACGCCGTTCATTAACTACCACTGTAGTAAACTGGTGCATCCGGGAAGTTCCCGGTACTTTTCGGAGGTGATTTTTGGCGTTGTAGCTCAAGAATAACCCCCAAGAAAGTGTGGCGGACTTCCCGGATGCGTCACTAAAGCGACCACGACCAAATCTGTGGACTACCGGATTATAGACACCTCGCTAGACTCTAGTTTTCGCTACCTGTGGGCGGTGGGTGCGGGGAAAGGCGTCGGGCGCGACGCGCCGGTAGGGTCCGGGTGCCGCGACCGTGACGTGCCGGAGGTACGCCCGCTGCCGGAAGCGGTGTAGCGCACGATGCCCCCCTGTGCGCCCTGGTGGCAGGCGGGCCCATCGGCACGAACCAGGGGGGTGTGGCTGCCGGTGCGCGGGCGGCGGCTGGACGCTCGGGCCAGTGCGCGCACCTCCCGCCGGCTCGCCCTCTATTGCGGTGCGCACGGTGACGAAGCGCCTTCCGTACTGGGAACAATCGTCCTATCACACCTGACCCCACTGGACAATTGGTACTACAAGCCGCCAAAAGCACGGGAGCGTGGCGTATAGTGGGGTGGCCGGAGGAACGGCACATCATGAGAACACTCCGCGTAGGGTTGCGGGTAGGCCTGTTATACCCAAATGCAAGCGGGGAATGGCATCGATATGGTCCGGCACATGTGCCGAGTCGAAGGAAAAGCAGGATGATGGTGCTTTCGCGCTTTTTCGTGGCGGTCGCGGTGCTCGCCATGCTCT
>JAABUU010004684.1_pt1 | contig 15907 bp, 14 predicted proteins | sample 5559301 | NCBI WGS metagenome assembly JAABUU01 (sample SAMN10711884, study PRJNA513360) | rock metagenome | isolation source: Antarctica rocks | place: Antarctica: Victoria Land, Richard Nunatak white | reverse complement strand
ACGACGCTTGTCCAAGGACTATGAGCAGACCACCAGTAGCAGCGAGGCCTGGCTTGATGTCAGTGCGATCCGCTGTGCCCTCCGAAAGATGCAGACGTAGCCCAGGTTTTTACACAGGTTCTTAGCGTCTATGTCAAGAGTACAATTTGGGGTAGTGGTTTATTGCGTGTTGTTAGGTAGACTCTGTTCATGGTTATCGAACTCCTTCTGTGCCGCCACTGCCACAGCCAGAACGTCATCAAGCACGGGCGCGACAAGCGCGGCATCCAACGCTTCCGTTGCCATGACTGCCGGCGTACCTTCCACAAGGCCGAAGACGACCGCAGCTACACCGCCGACTTCCGCGCCCAAGTGCTGGCGGCCTACCAGGAGCGCGCCTCCATGCGCGGGATCGCCCGCGTCTTCGGCATCAGCCGCCTGACACTGGCCGAGTGGCTAAAAAAAAGCCAAGTCCCTGCCGCCTCTGGCGCAGACGCTGATGCCCGCCCATGACGATGCCCGCCCATGACGAGGACGTGCTGGAACTCGATGAACTCTGGTCCTTCGTGTTCCGCCGCAAGGACAAGCGGTGGGTCTGGCTGGCCTTGTGTCGGCGCACACGCCAGATCGTCGCCTTTGCGGTGGGCGACCGCAGCCAGAAGACCTGCCAGCGGCTGTGGCAGCGCGTGCCACCTGCCTACCGGCGCCTGTTGTGCTACACGGACTTCTGGGACGCCTACGGCAAGGTGATCCCGGACGATCAGCACCAGGCCACGGACAAGGGCGAGGGGCAGACGTGCCACATCGAGCGGTGGAACAACACCCTGCGCCAGCGATTGGCGCGGTTCGTGCGGCAGACGCTCTCGTTCAGCAAGAGCGACCGGATGCACAAGATCTGCCTGGCCCTGTTCATCCACGACTACAACCGAGCACACAAGACCAACAATACTTAATGAACCACTACCCAATTTGGGCAGAAATTGCTTCTCGCAACTCAGGCCAAAAGTGAGTTTTGAAATACGTTCTTGCTGTTGTTTTGACAAAGCGGCCCTAGATGTGTCACACTTCTTGCAAAAGGCAGCAGGTTTATTATGGGCATTAACACAACTTCAGCCGAGTTTTTACTCCAAGCGCATGCCGCAGGCGTTTCGTTCGGCAATACGCTTACATTGGGGCGGCAAAACCTATCGGTCAACGACGGTGTTCTGAAAAGACTCTTGAAGCGCTATGGTGTTTCCGGTTTTGAGAAGGCATCGGCCGGCAACGATCCTTCTGAGAACCTCAAACATGGCCTTCCTCCCTATGCAGATTTATTTTTTCAGGCACTCGGCGCCACAAAGATTGACAGCATTGATGCGGATGCTTATCAGGGTTCCTCTATCGTCCATGATATGAATCTGCCGATCCTGCCGGACTTGCACCAGCAATACGATTGCGTTGTTGACGGCGGCACTCTCGAGCATATTTTTGCGTTTCCGACGGCCATCCGCAACTGCATGGAGATGGTCAAGCCGGGGGGCCACCTCATCCTGCTGACGCCCGCGAACAATTTCTTTGGACATGGATTCTACCAGTTCAGCCCGGAACTGTTTTTTCGCGTCCTGTCGCCTGAAAATGGTTTCTGCGTGGAGCGCATGATTGTGATTGAAACAGAGAATCTGGCCTATCGGACTCAGGGGAGGATATGTTCCTATGAAGAACACGGTCGCCCCTACGAAGTTTTGGACCCTGCGGTAACAAGAAAACGTGGAACACTGCGAAACAGTAAAAGCGTTCTGCTGTATGTCCAGGCCAAGCGCCAGGCAGACGTTCCTATCTTCACCAAAGCACCTCAACAGAGTGATTATGTGACTCTCTGGCACGAAAGCGAACAAGGCCGAAGCCCTCAGCCGTCAGTGAGGTTCTTTAAGACCTTGCGCGCTCGCCTGAAGGAATTCGTTCCGCCATATTTCATGGTACGCTATTACCAGCGGTTGGCCTCGCTTCGAAATCGCGATTTTTTTCGGTGAGAAGTCGCCAATCGTAACTAGATTAAACGATTCGCGTCGTTAAAATGAAGCGGAGTGAGAGTGAAGCTACTCAAACCGCCCCGCGCGACAGATTAACTTAATTCAGAACAATCACTGATCTGCTTCCTCCTGACACTTAATTGGGCTTTTCAACTTCGGCCTGCTTCTCAAGGTTTTCTTTTAACGGCATGAACATTTTTGAGCGAATTCGGGCGTCCGAGAAAATCCGGATGACGCTCCTCGGTGACAGCCAAGCCAGTGCCCTTCAAACTTTTAGCACACTTCAATCCCACGCAAAGCGATGGCGCTCCTTACAGGCCCGCGTGACTGGGGGAGGTCTTTTGGCGACGATGATCACTGTTGGCAGCCTGACACTACTGGTGAAGGTCGTGGCTGCCGGCAAGGAAACTTTCGTCGCGCGACAACTGGGCGTTGGAGATGCTCTCGATGCATTTCTCATCGCTTACTCGTTACCAACTTTGGCCAACAGCATCATCGCGGTATCTTTTAATTGCGCGTTAATTCCAACCTATATCGAGGTCCGAGAGCGTGAGGGGAGGCCGGCGGCTCAGCGGCTTTTCTCGGGTGTGATGTTTTGGGTCCTCGGCTTGTTGTTGTTCGTTTCCGCTTTGATTGCCCTGCTGTTTCCGATTGTCCTTCCCATGCTGGCTTCCAGTTTCAATCCGGAGAAGCTTGCCTTCACACGCCAACTTTTCTGGGCGCTTCTTCCCATCATCACAATCACAGGGCTGGCAACCACCTGGGCGGCGGTCCTTAATGCCGAAGGGGAGTTTGCACTGCCGGCCGCGACACCCATCATCACCTCTCTTATGGTCGCTTTCATCCTCTTCCTGCGGATTCAAACCGGGGGCGCGTGGGGGCTGGCGCTCGGCACTGTGATTGGCGCGTGCCTGGAAGCAGGGCTGCTCGGCGGCCGTCTTCAGCGGCACGGGCTTTCTTTGCTGCCACGCTGGCTAGGGATGGATGCCGATTTGCGGCAGGTGATGCGCCAGTACGCGCCGCAGGCAGCAGCGATGCTGGTCTTCAGCGGCACCACACTGGCCGATCAGGCGGTCGCTGCCCGGCTAGGACCCGGCAGCGTCGCCGCGCTCAACTACGGCAGCAAGATCATTTCCCTGTTCATCGGGGTGACGGCGACGGCGGTGAGCACGTCTGTTTTGCCCCATTTTTCACGCCTGGTCGCGCTTGATGATTGGAGAAGTCTGCGCCGGGATATGAAACGCTTTTCTGTGCTGATTCTCGCGGCATTGATACCCCTGGCTCTGCTTCTGGCTTTCTTTTCAGTTCCCCTCGTGCGTCTTGTGTTCGAGCGAGGCGCATTCACATCCCATGATACGCGCCTCGTTGGACAGGTGCAAGCTTGCTTTGCGCTGCAGATCCCTTTCTTTACTGTAGGCATGCTTTGTATCCGGATCATCTGCGCGCTGAAGATCATCAGCCGCAATTTCTTGATAGCCTCTTTTAGCGTCGTTCTCAATCTCGTTCTGGATGTCGTTCTCGCGCGGGACTTCGGCGTCGCGGGGATCGCTCTTTCCACCACAGCCGTGTCCGCGGTCTCCGCCGGCATCTATTATCTGGTCGTGCTTCGCGCAATACCCACGCTGGCAGGAACGGCGGGTCCCGCAAGCGCGGAGGGAGCGCAATCATGCGGCTGACTTTGGTGATCTCATCCCTCGGCATGGGCGGCGCCGAGCGTGTGCTGTCGCTCATGACCAATTACTGGGCGACGAAGGGCTGGCATATCACACTGATTACCCTCGATGCTGCCGAAAACGACTTTTTCCAGCTTCCGCCCACCGTCACGCGGGTTGCCCTAGACATCATGGGGGCTTCCTCTAACCCATTCTCGGCCATGCGAAGCAATATCGGGAGAATCCGGCGCTTGCGCCAAGCGATCCTCGGCTCACGCCCTCAGGCGGTCATTAGTTTCCTGGACACAGTGAATGTCCTGACGCTGCTCGCCTGCATGAAGTCGCCGTTCCCGGTCATCGTCTCAGAACGGGTGGACCCGAGACAGCATCCGATTGGCCGCGCCTGGTCAATTCTGCGGCGGCGGCTTTATCCGCACGCCGCCGCCGTGGTGGTCCAATCGGAGGCCGTGCGTGGCTGGGCGGAACGCTTCGTTCAAAGTCGGGCGGTTTGTACGATCCCAAACCCAGTTTTGCCGCCAACGTCCGCGCCCCTTCCCGCCTCTCAGACGCCGGCGGCTCCGCCTTCCAAGCCGGTCATTGCGGCGCTGGGGCGGTTGGTTCCCCAAAAAGGCTTTGATCTTTTGATCCAGGCGACAGCCCAGGTTCTGGAAAAACACCCCGCTTGGACTTTGATGATCCTGGGCAAAGGTCCGGAGTTGAAGAATTTGGAACGGCTGGCAGGCGATCTGGGCTTCTCTCATCGCATCCAGTTTCCGGGCCATGTTCAAGACCCGACTCGCCTGCTGCGCCACGCCGATCTATTTGTCCTGTCGTCACGGTTTGAAGGGTTTCCCAATGCGCTGCTGGAGGCGATGTCCTGCGGGCTGCCGGTCATCAGCGTGGATTGTCCTTCCGGCCCGCGCGAGATCGTTCGCGCGGGCGTGGACGGCCTTCTCGTTCCAACGGAAGACGTGGGCGCGCTGGCAGCAGCCATGGACAGGCTGATGTCAGACGCGGCGGAGCGCGCGTGCCTGGCGGCGCGTGCCTCCGAGGTGCTCGACCGATTCGGCATGGAACGCATCATGGGGTTGTGGGGGGACTTGCTGGATCGTCTCCTGAAGCCTGATCTTTCGGCAGTGCAGGGAACATTGCCGGCCCATCCGTCGAAGGTGCAGAAGCCAGGTTCACCTTCAGGGGACTCACATAACGTAACGGAGTAGAACAGATGAAACACTCAGCCGAGGAAACTCGACTTACCGACGAGGGGTTTTGGGAGGATTTCTGGGACTACTTGAAGGTTCCAGATCGTGTCAGCCCCAGATCTTCCATGGATCGAAGCATGAGCCGCGCCTTTCTCAATCTGGTGCCGTCGGGCCAGGGAAAAAAACTTATTGAGGTCGGGACTGCGCCTGGACGCTGGCTGGTGTTCTTCCATGAAAAACTTGGCTACGCTGTTGACGGAATCGAGTATGTCCCGTCCGCCTGCCGGAAGACGGAGGAAAATCTGGCGGCGTGCGGGACGGAGGGGAACGTCTTCCAGCAGGATTTTTTCCACAACGATCTGCCCAAGCACTCCTACGATGTGGTCCTATCGCTCGGATTTATCGAGCACTTTACCGATCTTGCTCCCGTCGTGACAGGCCACACCGCCCTGCTTAAACCTGGCGGCCTGCTGCTTCTCGGCGTCCCAAATCTTCGCGGGATAAACTATCTCATGGGACGCCTCATAAATCCAGACAACCTGGCGGCGCACAATCTGGAGACGATGAGTGTATCCTTTATGCAGAAGTTATCTCAGGATTATGATCTGGCGCCTCTCTGGATCGGATACGTCGGAGGCCCTCATCCCGGCCTTTTCGCGGGAGCCGATGACGCAGCCGGAAAAAGGGGGGGATTTGCCACAAAGCTGCGCCGCCGCGTTTTTAGGTTTGTCGTTCTGCGCCTGTTGAGCGGCATTCGCAACCGCATCCCCTTCCTGGACCGCTTGAATGGTCCGCTCATCAGCGGCTACTTGTTGGCCGTCTACCGGTATGCTCCCCAGGAAAATGGCGGGCCGGCTGCCGACCGTAAGTAACCGGACAGTCGGAGATCAGGCGGCCTCGAGCTATCGAGCGGCATGAGATTGGTTCCTTCCAAGATCGATTCTGTGACACAATAGCGCCTGTAGGTCTCTCATCGGGTAGGTCTCTCATCGGGCTGCCGGCTGTGGCAGAAATGAGAGTGCCGTAATTGACAGCCTGAAATACAGCCTCAAGACACTTCAAATCTTAAGACAGCAACATGCCAACAAACACCTTGTCATACGACGCAGACGTTTCTTCCCTGCTGCCGAGTTTGATCTGCCCGATCTGCCACAGTGAGCTAACCCGCAGCGGGGACGGCAGCAGCGGGGACGGCAGCAGCGGGGGCACGCTGACCTGCCGCAACCCCGCCTGCCGCACGCGATTCCCCATTGTGGACGGCATCCCCGTCCTCATCAACGAGGACAACAGCCTCTTCTCCATCGCGGACTTCGTCAAACACGATGACACGTTTTATAAGTCGCCGGACAGCAAGCTAGCCGCTCTTGGGCAGAAGATGCTGGGCCTCCTGCCCGGCATTAGCCGCAACCTCGGTACGCATGAGCGATATGCTCGGATGGCAGAACTGCTCTTGAAAGAGACGCCAAGGCCCGTGGTCTTGGTCGTCGGCGGCAGCATCATCGGGCAAGATATGGGAGAATTCCTGTCGAACCCGGCGATCCTTTTTGTCGAGACGGACATCACGTTCGGGCCACGGACCCAGATGATCTGCGACAGCCACGACCTCCCCTTCCGCGACGGCACGTTTGACGGCGTGGTTGCACAGGCCGTCCTAGAGCATGTGGTGGACCCGCATCGCTGCGTGGACGAATTTCATCGGGTCTTGAAGACGACAGGGATTGTGTACGCCGAGACGCCCTTCATGCAGCAGGTACACAGCGCCCCTTATGACTTTACGCGCTTCACTTTCCTCGGCCACCGGCGTTTGTTCCGGCATTTCACCGAGATTGACAGCGGCGTCTCATGCGGCCCGGGCATGGCTTTGGCATGGTCGTGGACATACTTTGCACTCAGCGGAGCCAAGTCACGCCTGGGACGCGCCGCCGCATATGTGGTGACTCGGTTGACTTCGTTCTGGCTGAAATATCTAGACGACTACCTCGTCAAGAGGCCGGCGGCCCTTGATGCGGCCTCCGGCTATTATCTCATGGCGCGTCGCAGCGACCAAATCTTGTCCGACCGAGAGTTGATCACTCTTTACAAGGGCGGACACCGCTGAACAATGGTACAACAAAAAACAGGAACAACACTGAATATCATCCCCACACAGGTGGGAAAGCGAGTCGCTTTTCTGCTCCCCTCCCTTGTGGGGGGGGGGGCAGAACGGACTGTCGTGAAGATGCTGAGGGAGATGAGCGCTGCCGGGATCGAGTTGGACCTGGTGGTGGCATCGGCGCACGGCCTGTATCTCGATCAGATTCCAAAGACCGTGCGCCTCATTGATCTCCACGCCCGGCGCGTTTCGGAAGCCGTCATCCCGCTCAGTCGCTACCTGCGCCGAGAACGTCCGTCCGTCATCATCTCTAACATGGCCCATCTCAACACCATCGTTTGTTTGGCGAAAGTTTTGACGCGCGGCAGAACGGCGGTGATCTGTGTGGAGCACAATCACGTTGGCGCCGAGCAGAACGGTCGCGAGAACTGGGTCCAGCGCCTTGCCTGGTGGCTCTATCCCAGTGCGGACGCCGTCGTTGCCGTCTCGCAGGGGGTGAAGGAGAGCGTAGAAGCCTCTCTGAAGCCCATGCGGGGGAAGGTAAAGGTGATCTTCCCGCCGGTTGTAGACGAAGAGCTGCTGGCCGAGGCGGAGGCTCCAGTGGAGCACCCTTGGCTTCGCCAGGAGATCCCTGTCTTCGTGGCAGCCGGTCGCCTTTCGCCTCAAAAGGATTTCGCAACATTGCTGGATGCTTTTCATCAAATGCGCCGGCACCGGCAGGCACACCTCCTCATCCTAGGGGAAGGGCCATGTCGAGGGGCGCTGGAGGCGCAGGTGTCGGCCTTGAAGTTATCGGAAGACGTGGCGATGCCGGGGTTTGCCGCTAACCCCTACGCTTTCATGCGCCACGCTAGCGCCTTCGTGCTTTCCTCGCGCCATGAAGGCATGCCGGCGGTGCTGATCGAGGCCATGGCCTGCGGCTGCCCCGTGATCTCGACGGACTGCCCGAGCGGTCCCAGCGAAATCCTGGAAGGAGGCCGCTATGGCGCCCTCGTCCCTGTAGGCGACGCGGCATCTCTGGCCTCCGCTATGATTCAAACGCTCGATGCGCCGATCCCGGCGGAGCGGCTGCGCCGCAAAGCGATGGAGTTCACCACGGCGCGGGCAACAAATGCATTCCTGGATCTGGCTGAACATTTAACAAACGCCATCCTCACTGTTCCAGCCCGTTAAGATGATGGGATTCCGCTGTATTGTTGACAGCAAGGCGCGAACGCCAATAGCATTGTTGGGTAATAGGCAGTCCCCATCATCCACTTTAGGCGCCATTGTTCTCATGCATATGAACGAAACACAAAAGACTACCGGCGACCGGCACTCGTTTCGGCACACGAGATATCTTTTATACACCGACCAATTTCGTCGCTGTGGGAAGACGGGATTATTTGTCACGCTATCGCTCATGTGGAATAATCCAGAGTATACGTTCAGTGCGTGGCTGCGCTTGAAGGCCTATGCTGTTTCCGCCCGGCCTCGATGGCTGATGAAGCCTGTTTCAATCCTGACCGGTCTGATGCATCGCCATTACATGGTTAAATTCGGCATCCAGATTCCGCCGAACACTCAGATCGGCCCCGGCTTTTACATCAGCCATTTTGGGGGAATCGTGGTTAATGCAAACTGCATCATCGGCGCAAATTGTAACATCAGTCACAACGTAACACTCGGCCAAGCCAACCGTGGGGTCCGAAAAGGTTATCCCGTCATTGGCAACAACGTCTACATCGGCCCTGGAGTTCATGTAGTCGGAGCGGTTCATATTGGCGACAATGTTGCAATCGGGGCAGGATGTGTCGTAACCCGCGATGTCCCGGACAATGCAGTTGTCGTCGGCGTACCAGGAAAGGTGATCTCTTACGAAGGCGTGGAAGGATACATTTGCCACACGGATTATGCCTCGGAAGAGAATTGGAGTAGGCAATCCAAGGGCAACGACTGTCTACCGAGACTTCTATGAAAATTCTTCACATAATCACTGGGCTGGGGGTCGGCGGGGCAGAGATGATGCTGTACCAGTTGCTGGCGCACATGGACCGCGACGATTTTCCCTCGGAAGTGATCTCCCTGACCGACATCGGGCCGGTGGGCGAGAAGATTCAGGCACTGGGCGTGCCGGTGCGGGCGCTGGGAATGGGGCGGAGTGGCCTGCCGAATCCTCGGTTGGTGCTGCGCCTGACCCGCTGGCTGCGCGAAGCGCGCCCCGACATCGTTCAGACGTGGATGTACCACGCGGACCTGGTCGGGACGCTGGCGGCGCGGATGGCGGGCGGTCCGCCAGTCGTCTGGAACATCCAGTACGGCGGGTTCCATCCCAGGCGCGACAAGCGGAGCACTGTGCTGGTCGCTCAGGCATGTGCGCGCCTGTCGCACCGGCAGCCTGCTCGCATCGTTTCCTGCTCGGTTGCAGCCCAAGAGGCACATGGGAAACTGGGCTACAATACCGATAAGATCACGGTCATCCCCAATGCCGCGGACACGACTGCCTTCCGACCGAACCGCGAAGTGCGTTCCGTTGTCCGCAAAGAACTGGGCATCGGCGGCGAGGCTCCTTTGATCGGCGTGGTCGGCCGATTCGACCCGCAGAAGGACCACCACAACTTCGTACAGGCGGCGATCCGGCTGCACCAAGACTGGCCCGATGCTTACTTTCTGATGTGCGGGCTGGATGTCACCTGGCAAAACCCAGCCTTTGCCGAGTGGATCCCCGCGGCAATGCACGACCGCTTTCACCTGCTGGGGCGGCGGCAGGACGTCGCGCGCCTGGCCGCCGCCCTGGACGTCGGCTGCCTTTCCTCCGCCTACGGCGAGGGCTTTCCCATGGCGCTGAACGAGTTGATGGCCTGCGGCATTCCCTGCGTAGCCACTGATGTCGGTGACTGCGCCCTCCTGATCGGCGACACGGGCCTCGTCGTGCCGCCGCGAGACCCGCAGGCCCTGGCGGACGCCTGGCGGGAGATGATTGAGAAAGGCCCCGAACAGCGCGCCCGGCTGGGATGGGCCGCACGGGAGCGCGTCGAGCAGCACTTCTCCATCACGGAGATCGCGCGCTGTTACGAACGGCTCTATGAGGAGGTAGCAGGGACATGTGCGGATTGACCGGGTTCTGGGAGACCGCCGCCCGGCGGGACGAGGCCGCGCTGTGCCGGACCGTCCAGGGGATGGCACAGACGCTTTATCATCGCGGCCCTGACGATGGCGGGGAGTGGGCGGAGGCGCGCACCGGAGTCGCGCTCGGGTTCCGGCGGCTGGCGATTGTTGATCTTTCTCCGGCGGGACATCAGCCGATGGCGTCCGCCTCGGAGCGCTACGTCATCGCCTTCAACGGCGAAGTCTACAACTTCGAGGCGCTGCGTCGGGAGTTGACGGGTCAAAGTGCCGCGCCCGCGTTTCGCGGGCACTCCGATACGGAGGTCATGCTGGCCGCCATCGAGGCCTGGGGGCTGGAAGCCGCCGTCAAGCGCTTCGTGGGAATGTTCGCCCTTGCCCTCTGGGACCGGCAGGAGCGCGTCCTGCACCTGGTCCGCGACCGGCTCGGCATCAAGCCCCTTTACTACGGCTGGGCCGGGGATACCCTGCTGTTCGGATCGGAACTCAAGGCGCTGCGGACGCACTCTGAGTTCCGTCCGGAGATTGATCGCGACGTCCTGACGCTGCTGCTGCGCCACAACTACATCCCCGCCCCGTACTCCATCTACAAAGGCATTCGAAAGCTGCCGCCCGGCACGATCCTGACTCTGCGCGGGCCGGGGGAGGCGGAGCCGGTTCCTTACTGGTCCGTGCGGGACGCGGCGGCTGCGGGCCTGGCCGATCCGTTTTCCGGCTCGGAGGCGGAGGCGGCGGATGGGCTGGACGCGCTGCTGCGCGAGGCCGTCGGGATGCGCATGGTGGCCGACGTCCCGCTGGGGGCCTTCCTGTCCGGCGGCGTGGACTCCAGCGCGGTCGTGGCATTGATGCAGGCGCAGAGCAGCCGCCCCGTCCAGACCTTCTCGATCGGGTTCCGCGAGTCCGGCTATGACGAGGCCCCGTTCGCACGGGAGGTCGCGCGCCATCTGGGGACGGACCATACCGAGCTTTACGTCTCGCCCGAAGACGCGCAGGCCGTCATCCCCACCCTCCCGGCCTTGTACGACGAGCCGTTCGCGGATTCTTCGCAGATCCCGACATTCCTGGTCTCGCAACTGGCACGCCGCCGCGTCACGGTCAGCTTGTCCGGCGATGGCGGCGATGAACTGTTTGCTGGATACAACCGCTATTTCTTCGCGCAAAACATTTGGGATCGGATCGGCTGGATGCCGACAGGCGTCCGGCAAGCGGCGGCCGGCACATTGACAGCCGTGCCGCCCCGGACAATGGATGCCCTGGCCCAGAGGCTGGGGTCCGTTCTGCCGAAACATCTAAGGCACGGCGGCGTCAGCATCAAGCTTGCCAAGATCGCGGACATCATGCGGGCGGACTGCCCCGACACGATCTACAAGACGCTGGTCTCGCACTGGGAACAGCCCGCGTCGCTGGTGCTTGGGATGGATGGCGGCGAGCCGCCTACCGCCCTGACGGGGAAAGATCGGTGGCGGGGCCTGCCGGACTTCACGCAGCGGATGATGTACATGGACCTGATGAGCTACCTGCCGGATGACATCCTCGCCAAAGTGGACCGGGCCAGCATGGCGGTCAGCTTGGAGGCCCGCGTCCCCCTCCTCGACCACCGGGTCGTGGAGTTCGCGTGGCGCCTCCCGCTGTCCCTCAAGATACGCGAAGGGCAGGGCAAGTGGCTGCTGCGGCAGGTGCTGTACCGCTACGTCCCGCGCGAGATGATCGAGCGGCCCAAGATGGGCTTCGGGGTGCCGATTGACGCCTGGCTGCGCGGTCCCCTGCGCGACTGGGCGGAGGCGCTGCTGGATGAGCGGCGGCTGCGGGAGGAAGGCTTCTTTGAGCCGGCCCCGATCCGCGCCAAGTGGGACGAGCACCTGTCGGGTCGGCGCAACTGGCAGTATCACCTCTGGGACGTCTTGATGTTCCAGGCATGGCACGAGAAAAACGGCGGGGCGGCCTGAGCCGCCGCCCTGGATTCAAGGAGAAACACGTCCCATGAGCGAACGAATTGCGGTCGTCGGATTGGGCTACGTCGGGCTGCCGGTGGCGCTGGCGCTGGCCCGGAAGTTCCCCGGAACGATCGGCTTCGACATTGACCGGCGAAAGGTGGAGGCGCTGCGTCGGGGCGACGACGCCACGGGCGGGTTCTCGGAGGAGGAATTGCGGGCCAGCAGCCTGACGATCGCTGCGGACCCGGCCTGCCTGGCGGAAGCGACGTTTTTCGTCGTCAGCGTGCCCACGCCCGTGGACGCCGCCCATCGCCCCGACCTGAAGCCCCTGCTCGCGGCCTCGGCAACGGTCGGCGCGGCCTTGCGGCCCGGCGCGGTCGTCGTGTATGAGTCCACCGTGTACCCCGGCGTGACCGAGGAGATCTGCGGCCCGGCCCTGGCGCGCGCCTCGGGGCTGCGCCAGGGCGTGGACTTCAAGCTCGGCTACTCGCCGGAGCGCATCAATCCAGGCGACAAGGAGCATACGCTGGAAAAGATCGTCAAGATCGTTTCCGGCGAGGACGAAGAGACGCTGGACCAGGTCGCCCGCGTCTACGGCGCGATCATCGGCGCGGGCATCCACCGCGCGCCCTCGATCAAAGTCGCCGAGGCCGCCAAAGTCATCGAGAACACGCAGCGGGACATCAACATCGCGCTGATGAACGAGCTGGCGTTGATCTTCGACCGCCTGGGCATCTCGACACAGGCCGTCCTGGAGGCGGCGGGAACGAAGTGGAATTTCCTGCGCTTCTCGCCCGGACTGGTCGGCGGGCACTGCGTCGGCGTGGACCCGTACTACCTAACCGCTAAAGCCGAGGAAGTCGGGTATCACCCGCAGATGATCCTCGCGGGGCGGCGGATTAACGACGGCATGGGCGCTTTCTTGGCACAGCGCCTGGTCAAGCTGCTGATCCATGCCGACATCCCCGTGAAAACGGCCCGCGTGGCACTTTTGGGCCTCACGTTCAAAGAAGACGTGCCGGACCTGCGCAACAGCCGGGGGCCGGACATCGCCGCCGAACTGCGCTTGTTTGGAATCGAGCCGCTGGTTCATGATCCCGTCGCCGAGGCCGACGAGGCGCGGCAGGAGTACGGCCTGCGGCTGTCTGCCTGGGAAGAGATCCGGGACCTGGACGCCGTCATCGTCGCCGTCGGCCACCGGCCCTACCGAGAACTATCATGTCCACAGCTTGGGCAGTGCGTGCGACCGGGGGGCGTGGTGATGGACGTGAAATCCATCTTCGACCGCGCCTGCCTGCCGCACGTTCATTACTGGTCACTGTGATCTAAGGAGAAACCATTGGCGACTATCCTCGTGACCGGCGCCGCCGGCTTTATCGGCTTCCACCTGAGCCGCCGCCTGCTGGCCGACGGCCATGCCGTCATCGGGTTGGATAACCTGAATGACTACTATGACGTGACGCTGAAGCAGGCGCGTTTGGACCACCTCCAGGCCGAGGCCGGGTTCCGCTTTTACCGGCACGACCTCGCGGACCGCGCCGGCCTGGAACAGACCTTTGTCGAGGGAAAGCCGGAAACAGTCGTGAACTTGGCGGCCCAGGCCGGCGTGCGCTACTCGCTGGAGAACCCGCACGCCTATGTGGAAAGCAATCTGGTCGGCTTCGTCAACATTCTGGAGGCGTGCCGTCATCACGGCGTGGGGCATCTGGTCTATGCGTCTTCCAGTTCCGTCTACGGCGCCAACACGAAGATGCCGTTCTCCACCCAAGACCGCACGGATCACCCAATCAGTCTGTACGCCGCGACGAAGAGGGCCAATGAACTGATGGCGCACACCTACAGCCACCTGTTCCGGCTGCCGACGACCGGGCTGCGCTTTTTCACCGTCTACGGCCCCTGGGGCCGCCCGGACATGGCGCTGTTCGTGTTCACCAAGTCCATTCTAGAAGGCAAGCCGATTGACCTGTTCAATCATGGCCGGATGCGGCGCAACTTCACCTATGTAGACGATGTCGTCGAGGGAATCGTCCGCGTGATCCCGCGCCCCCCCGCGCCCGACCCGGAGTGGGACTCGGTTTCGGGCGACCCCAGCCGCAGCCGCGCGCCGTACAAGATCTACAACATCGGCAACGACGAGCCGATCGAGCTGACGGACTTCGTCGCCCTGATCGAAGAGCATCTCGGCAGGAAGGCCCTCATTAACCCGCTGCCGATCCAGCCCGGCGATGTCCCGGTGACGTTCGCCGATGTGGAGGATATGATGCGCGACACGGGCTATCGTCCCAGCACACCCATCGAGACCGGCATCGCGCGCTTCATCGAGTGGTATCGGTCCTACTACGGCCGGTGACCGTCCGCAGGAACAAGGGGGCCGCGCTCGCGCGGCCCCCTTGTTTCTTGATTGATCGTGTTAGGCCGAGTGAGCCTGGTGTTCTTGCTCCCAGGCGGGCATCGCACCGAGTTTCACATACACCTGGCCGGTCCGCCGCGCCACGTCCTCGCAGTCGAATTCCTGGATCATCTTCCGGCGCCCGTTTTCGCCCATTTTGGCCCGCAGCGCGGGGTCTCGGAGCAGAAACTCGATCGCCTCCGCGAGTGCGGACGCATTCCGCGCGGGCACCAGCAGGCCGTTTTCGCCGTGGACGACGGCCTCGCGGCAGCCGGGTACGTCCGTGGCGACGATGGGCTTGCCCATGGCGGCCGCTTCCAGCAGGATGCGGGGCGTGCCCTCGCGGTAGCTGGGCAGCACCACCAAAGAGGCATGGGCGATGAGGTCATCCACCTCATCCACATGGCCCAGCAAGTCCACGAGTCCCTCCTCCTGCCAAGACTTCAAGTTCCCCAGGGAGACCGAAGAATGGTTGCCGGGATCGGGAGAGCCGGCCACCTGGAAAACTGCTTTGACCTGCCGGCGCTTCAGCAAGCGGGCCGCCTCGACGAACTCTTCGATCCCTTTCTCGCGAATCAGGCGCGAGGCAAACAGCACGATCGGGGTCGGCGGTTCGTCGGGGTGGCTCGGACGGGGGGAAAATCGCTGAAGATCAACCCCCGATCCACGGATCAGGATCGTCCGATCAGGCATGACAAGATGAAGATGGGTGAATGTTTGCAGATCGTCCTGGTTCTGAAAGACGACGCGCACGCGCCGCGCCGTCAGGACATTGCGATAAAACCACTTCAACGGGGGGCGCAGCACGCGGGCCTTCCAGTCCGTGCCGAGGAACACAGGACCCAACCCCGTCACCGCGTTGACGACGGCGCGTATGCCGCTGAGTTTCGCCGCGATGGTCCCATAGAGCACGCACTTGATGGTGAAGTGATGCACCGCGTCCGGGCGCTCCGCTCGGTAGATGCGGACGAGATTGGCAACGACCAGCAGCTCACGCAACGGGTTGCGGCTGCGCCGGTTCAGCGCGAACTCGACGCACCGGAAGCCCTCGGCCTCCATCCGCTCGACGTAGGCATCGCGCGGGGATACCAGGACCGGCTCGACCCCCTGGGACCGCAGCAGGCGAACCAGCGGCAGGCGGAAGTTGTAAAGATACCACCCCGTGTTGGCGACCAGCAAAATCTTTTTCAAAGGTTCCCCCAGGGCAGCCGAGGCTGCGGTCATCGTTGACAAAGGACCGGCGCTCCTCTGGGCGCGCCCATCGTCCCGCTTTGGCGTGACAACATAAGTAACTAATACTATCTAAACTACTATACTTTTCGTCGGCATCGGCGGAGTTTCCTTCTTTTGCGCCCTAAGAAATATGTCCGTTGTCGCGGTAGAGTATTCAGTTCCGTGATGCCCAAGACTTTCTACCATGTTTTTGAAGGCGCTTCCTATCTTTTCTGGGACGTTTGCTGTTCTTTTCCCAGGGCTGAACCCCTGGGCTAGAGGGTGCCCAACCCCCGCCTGCGCGGGCGCAAGAACGAGCCTTCTTGCGCCCTT
>JAABUU010004682.1_pt1 | contig 15910 bp, 4 predicted proteins | sample 5559301 | NCBI WGS metagenome assembly JAABUU01 (sample SAMN10711884, study PRJNA513360) | rock metagenome | isolation source: Antarctica rocks | place: Antarctica: Victoria Land, Richard Nunatak white | reverse complement strand
TATTATATATAATGAAAGCATTAAGAAAGATTTATTACTATTAGAAAAGTACTGATCTCTTTATCTTTAAGATGATCTTTCAGAGAATTATTTACTTTTTTATTGTTAAAGAGTTTAACAAAACAGATTTTTATATTTAATTAAGTGCTTTAAAGTGTCTACAGAAAGCTCTTAAGATATATTTTGTTGTTTATTTTAAAAGTAAGCTTAATCATTTCAGCATGTTATTGATTAGAATTTAACAATTTTTAAATATAAATTTAATGATTATTTACACAAAATGTATTACAATTCAAGCAAAGAACATAACACTTGTTGCTCATTACATAAGAATCTTTAAAGTTTATGTAAATATGCTAAAGAAGAGAATTCTGTATATGTAGAGAGAAGAATATCAGTATATTATATAAATAAATTTTATAAAATTTTATAAATAATTTTACTGTTGCTTTTATGATTTTATCACTTCATTATATCACTCTTGCAACTCTTTAACTTTAAGACTTACAGTAAGCTTACTAAGAACTTATGTGTAGGGTGATTAAAAATTTATATATAAACTAATTAAAATTAGCTTAGCATAAGCTTTTTTCTTAACTTAACTCAATCTTAGCTTAATCTCAACTCTAGTGTGAGTCAAACTAGAATTAGAAATTTTGACTTATAAGTTAAGTTAAATTAGAAATTTCAGCTTTAACTTAACTTAATGATTACTCTAGCTGTATTCATTAACTTAAATGCATACACATCTTTATGTATCTTGTTCAGTATATACTCATTGAACTTAATAACTGTATTATTTTGTAAGATAAAAATAATGTGACTATTAAAAAATGTAATGTATGCATAGCACAATGTAGATCTACAGATGAATATATATAATTATAAAAGCTTAATAAAGATTAAAATTAATGAATGATTTGTGTAAGCAAAGCAATAACTTTATAATAATGAATTTAATAAGATATGACTGCAATTCAGTTCATAAAAACTTAATTATCAGCATTTAAATAAATATATATATTTTTATACAATCTCAATACACACAGCTGAGATCACAGATCAATTCATTAAATATAAATATTAATTTATAAGATTTTATTTTTTCTTTACACAATGAATAAAGTCTGTGCAAAGTCTTCATTTAAAATTGTCAATATATTTTTAAACAAAATATTGAATTGTCTAATGTTCTGTAGAATAAAATTCATTACATAAAAGTTATATTTATATTATATAAAAATCTTATTTTATATGATCAAAGCTGTGCAGCATAATAGATCAGTAAATATAAATTTACAGTTAATAAAATATGTACTTAACTCTGTACAGATCAGTAGAATCTTAAACAGTAAATATAAAATTTAAATTATTTAATTATTAAAAAGTAACAGTGCTACAATGTTTAAAGATACTACACATAGAATTACTTTCTTATCTATATAAAAATAATAATAAAGTAATTAATAAAAAAAGATCTTTTCTGTATTTGTTAAACTCTGAACAAAGAAATGAGCAGTGCTTAAACTTTACTCAATAACTGTAAGAACTGTGTTAAAGCAGTAATATTAATTATTATTTATTTATTGTAGATTTTAATCTCTTAACTGAATCTACTCAGTCAGATTATACTTTAACTTTATTTATATTAAGTTATTTTGATGTACACATTGTCAATTTAGAACTAAAAAAGATATATTAAAGTTTAAAAGAACTTAATTACATTTTGTAAGTTCTTAATTAATAAGAAAAAGATCATAGTTAAGATAAGTATCAATAAAATTTAATAAAATATGTATAAAAAGATTTATCTATCTGTTCAGATCATCACAAATATTGTATTAAAACTGTTCTTATAAGATTTAAAATTCTGTAACATCATTATGCATAAATGCAATGATCAACAAAATTCATAATATAAACTTAAAAAAGAACTGAACAGTCTCTATAAAGTAAATAATTCATTTTTTATTATCTTTAAGCAATTTATGAGCAACATATATCTGTTAAAAAATTACATAAACATATTTATTCACTGTATGAAGCTCTTCAAAGCTCTGTAAACTTCAAATAACTGTTAAAAGTAATATAAATAGAATCTTTTACTTGTTATAGAGCTGCAATGATACATATAATTAATAATTATATTATATTAATAAGATATTCAGTGCTGTTTATTCTTCTTATAATGATAAACATAGTGTGCAGAGAACTTTTAATACAGATATGTACATTTATTTGTATGCTGTCAATTATATTTAAAGAAGACTGTAAAAATTAATTTAAAGCTGTTTATAATTTTATAAAGCTTTTATAAAATTGCATTCTTCTTAAAAGACACTGTCTGCTCATTAAGAAGATATATAATGAGTTTAATTATTAATGAATTTTTATAATAATTATTAAACTTAAATAGATATACAACAGTCTGTATAGAATCAATATATTAATTTTGTAAATATTATGCAATCTTATCTAAATTGAACTGTAAATGCACAGTGATTCAATCTTTACTTTTATAAATATATTTATAAATGTATTTAACAGTCTGTACAGAAGTGCATATCTTTACATTGATATGTATATTATATTATTAAATCAGATAAAGATTGTATAAAACAATTTAAACATTATTTATAATTATTTTTTAATTATATACTGTCTTAATTCACATACATTAATCATTACAACATCAATACAAAGAATATTCATTCTCTTAAATTACAGTCTCTGTCTGATACTGCTTTAAAAAACATTTTAAATATCATTATATAAAATTATTTATTACTTTCATTATGCAAGAAGCTGTTAAATTGTGTTCATCATAAAAATTATATATTAACTAAATCTTAACAATCTCTATTAATGATTCATCTCAATTCAGATTAGAACTGAGCAGCTTTGTATAGATAATCTTATTTATATAATTTTAATTTAAAAAGTTATTTTCTCATTGTAAAAAAAGAAAACAGTACAGATGTAACAGATTTCTTTTCTGATACTTTACAGTTTATATTATGCTTAAATATTATTTAAATACAGTTCATAAGTTCTTAAGCAGAGTCTTCTTTTTAAGTTTAAAAATCTATACAATGATGTTAAATCAATCTTATATTGTCTATACAGAATACAGTGCAGACTGTACTTCAGATTAGTTTGAATTTGCAGTAAAGATAATAAATAATGTAAATTTATTAAAGTATTATACAATAATCATTGAATTCTAAAAGAGCTACTGCATATATCTGTCATTATTTAAATAGATTAATAACAAAATAATATAATATTTAATAGTTTCTTCATTTAAATCATTACAAATCAACATATCTACAATGTCATTGTATAGATCTGAACAGATTATATTTTAATATATATAAAGATAATTTAGTCTGTTCTAATCAATAATAACATAAACATTACAGATATACTGCTGTAAAAATCTGTTTATATAGAGTATAGCTGTGAATTAATCTGTACAGAAGTATAGCTGATACTGAAAGTATGTATAATAGTTATATTGTTTTTATATATAAATCTTATTGACATTTTAAAGTCATAAGCTTCATATTCAGTCTGATTGATCAGTAGAAAAGATCAAAATATAATAAAATAATATATATGCAGCATTGCTATGCTCAATACAATGAAAGCACAGCTTTACATTAGATAATTAATGCTTTGTAATAGTAATGTTTTAAAAGCAAGTCTTATTATACTTATTTAAAAGAAACATAATAATCTTATTACTGATCAGCAAATTATATCAACATTAATTAGATTCAAACTTTATTATTAGTTATATTTATAAATTTATTATAATTTTTATAAGATCATTTTCAGCATTCAGACACTTCTGTACAATCTTGTAATATATAATGAAAGAATTTTAACAGATTTACAGCATTTCTTTTAGACATTAAAGTAGTTTTTAATGAAGAGTTGAGTTTTAACTTAGATGTTGTGCAGAAGCATAGACAGAATTATAAAAGTATAGTTATATAAAGAAGAATTACTTTTCATTTAGAACATGCAAAGAACTTTGTAAATAATAAAGTTTATTTTAAATTTAAAAAAATAGAATTTTATCTCACTCTGTAATTCATTGATTAGGTGTGTACATGCAGAACATAAATGTAAATATATTGTTATAATTTTATATATTTTTTTAAAAGTATTATATCTCAACATTATTGTTTTGATAAAGTGTACAAAGAAATATTAAAAATTCATTTAAATTTAAAAGAAATTTATCATCTCTACTGCAGCAATCTGTGAAGATATTTCTTGTTAGATTTTTGCAAATCATATTTATACACTCATTATGTCAATACAGAGTCTTACATTATCTGTATTTAATATTAATAAATTTAAGATTATGAAGCTCAATAATTATATAATTTACACAAAGATCTTACAAGTCTGATTGCTGATCTGAACAATATAAAATTCATTAAAAGAAAGATATTTTAAATTTATAAGAAAAATGTAAAATTAATTGCACATAATGTTTTTTCAGTACACTTTCTTTCACAGAAGACACAGATAGTTGTAATTTTTGTAAGAATGATTTTGTTTATGATGATAAAGATGTAAATGATGTATATAAAGAATATAAAATTAATTATAAATTATATTCTTTCAATATGATGTCTTTCAATGCAGAAACAGAGTTTTGCAATCTCTGTAAAAATCATTTTAATTGTTAAAAGGTGGCACCACACTAATAGCATAGCTATCGTGAGTTATATATCTAACACTTTCCCTAACCCGCGATCGGCCGGCACACTCATACATTGCTTACCCAGCTTCTCATAGGCAGAAAGAATGTGCATGCAACATAGTTTGAACTCATAACCTTGGGCTTATGTGAGTAAGGCAGCCAACACATGTTCAACACCATTACACCAACCTGAGCTCATAACCTGTTAAAAGGTGGCACCACACTAATAGCATAGCTATTGTGGGTTATATATCTAACATTAATTGTAATGATAAAAATATAGAAGATATAAAAAATCTATATAAAAAATGTAAAATTAATTTTAATTTATGTTCTGCTTATATGTTCTCATTCAACACTGAGACAGAAATGTATAATTTAAATAAGAATAATGTAAAATTTATAACATTATTATTATTAAAGATTCTGCAAATCTTTATCAGTTTAAATTAAAGCTGTGAAGTCAAATTCAACAATAATTAAAAGAAAAGAAAATCTATAGAGAAAGAATAGAATGTTACGACCATACTCTGGAAGGTATGAGACCTACGCGCAGGGCGCGTAGCCCCAAGCATAAGACGACGAGGCAGATGTCGAGTCGACACTCTGGTCGTCGAGTCGACACTAGAGGTGTCGAGTCGACCCTTTGAGGGTCGACCCCCTTCCTATATAGTAGGATCGTTTCCCCTATGGGAACGATCGTGTTCAATGCAATCGTTACTTAGCATACTACTAGCTACCGGTTAAACCAACGTGTCTGGAACCCTCTTATATCACAAGCTCTAACCCCTAGCCCCTATACCAGAGGAATCTCCGGTCGGGACGTAACATAAAAGTAGTTGCAATAATATTTAATATAGAACTTAATTCAATATATTATTCAGTTTTAATGTCTTATTGTTTAATGCTCACATTATAATCTCTGTTAGTTCAGTCTCTGTGATTAAAGACATAAATATTAATTCAGAATACTTATATTCTGCAATATTGTTGAGATTTATCTCTGAAGAAGTTAAAAAAAAGATTATTCAAAGTAGCTCTGTCTTGTTCTGCAGTTCTGTAAGTTTCAGCTTTTTTGTCTGTTTCAGAACAGAAGTGAAAGTTTGATTTGCAGCTTTATAATTTTTAATTTATTTCATTAATTTTTATAGTCTTTAAGAATTCTTTAAGATCATCTCTATTCATTCTTTATGACTCATTCTCATTAATTTTGTCAGCTTCTTCTCTTTTTCATTGTAAACTCAACAATACATCTCTTAAATGTATATGCTCTGCTTTCTTTATCAACAACAATGAGCTCTATTTACTTCTCTCATTATCTCTTTTGTTTTCAGGCCAAATCCTGATTTAATCATTTACTAAGAGTTAACATTGATATTATTGTCTTCACTGCAGCCTGAATTGTCTCTGTAATGACAGTTATGTATTGCTTTATGTTGAGTTCATTGTAGTTATAAAATGATGTTGACAGCTATTTTATCAGAATTTATTATAAAAGCTTTATGTCTACTTTATCTCACTGTCAATAAGATTATGATGTAGTCTCTGCTGCAGACAGCAGAAGATGAGTAACAATAAAGTAATAATTAAAGTTATGATGTCATTGTTGTATTTTGCAGTTAATAAATTATTAAGTAATGTCTAAGCTGTCTAACATCAAATCTATGATGCTGCATACTTACTGAGATCTTTATGTAACTAAGTTCTACAATAAGAACAGAGAAAGCTGTTATTCATTCATTATTTGTATTAATTGCTTTATCTGTAAATTCTTCTTCATTTTTAGATCTCTTCATGTTGAATAATGCAGATTAAAGTCTCTCACTATAATGTATTGTCAATAATTATTTTTCAATAAATTATTCAGTTACTTCAAAATTACTGTGATGTTCTCTCTGACTGCTTCTCTGTACACATTGTAAATGTATAGACATTTAGACTGACTATATTCAGTGTATTGAATCTTTAAAATTATAAGATCTCTACTGTATGTCTAAACTGTTCAGTCTGCACAGTTCAGTCATAAATTAATGTAGAAACAGACTTGAGTTAATTCTTCTTCTGTGAGTTCTAAATAGATCAGATGAAATCAGTTCTTGCAGAGATGATAAATATTGTTGTTATGTTTATTGTGTTATGATTTCTAAATGATCAGCACATCATAATTTTATATGATGAGATTCTGAAGCAGAGATGTCATGATCTTATTTCTTGACTTCATTGTGTTGTACTGTAAGATGACAAAATTTAAGTGTATTAACATTACTCTGTCATCATTGTAATCTTCAAAATTAATGTTGTCTCTATATTCATAATGTCTATTGTGAAATCATCTTAACTGATGAACAGCAAGCTCACTAAGTTCTACTTAAAGACATTTTCAATTTCTGTTGTCTAACTATTCTTTAAATTTATTTAACACTTAAAGAATTTAATGCTTCAGTGATTTGCTGCTATCTTTATTGCTGCATTTATCTTCTACATTTTTAAAGATCTGATTATAATTCTTTTAGATCTATTTTCATTCACTGATCTCAAAGAGATTCAATTTGCATCTGTAATCACTGTTTTTATAGATGATATTGATTACTTTTCATTTCTATTGATGAATGTCTTCAGAGCTGATGTCAGAATTGATGAAATTCTTGTAAGAATCTTAAATATTGTTAAGCAGAGTTCACTGATGATTTTATGATTATTACTCATTGTTGTATGTAATGTAAGTGTTGCATCTTCACTAATATTGCTGCTGCTGCCACTATTGTTTCTGTTATTGCTGTTAATGCTTTTGCTATAACTATTAATGTCAATCTTGCTGACTCTGTCATTGACTGTCTTTGAGAATGTAACTTCTTTAAGTTTAATAATTAATGTCTAAATTAATATTTATTACTGAATCTACTTAATGTTGTGTGTCATCTACATGCACACTATCTCTTTCTAAAACTCAGAACATTTGTTGTCTAATATCTTGTGTGAGTCTTTACAGCTCACATACTTTCTAATGTTGAATTCTAGATTCTTAAAGAAGCAATTCTTGAATCTATGACTCTCTGCACATATGCTGCATTTCTGAGTATTTTCACATTGAGCACTTATATAATCATATTTATGATACTTAAAGCACTTCTAAATGCAGCAAACTCAATCATATAACTCTGTCTTCTTGTACTCAGAGTCTCAAATCAACTCAGTTTGAAGTGTTAAATTGATATGTTCTGCATTTATAAATTTCATTATTACAGAGTCTGTCACTCATTTTGAGCTGCACAGTCATCTTACATAATTAATTAAGATGTTCTCTCTGACTTCAATTGTGAACTCATGAGTCTCTTATCTATAAGAGACTGATGAGTAAGGTATGCAGCAATGTGAGACACTACATTATGACAGCTATTTGATGAAGTTTCAATGTTAAGGTCTTGTATTGATAAAGACTAACAACTAAGAAACTTAAAAGATTTGTATGTGAAAACTGTCTATATAGTACTTTGCTTATCAATCATTGCATAAGAAGTTCAGCTATGATTTAGTATGAGCATATAATGATATCATAACAATTGTCTTCTCTTCTATGCACTGATTCTTCAGTGCATTGATGTATCACTGATGTTATAGATATGTTGTGATTGCATGAAATCAGATCAGCAAGATGTAAGTAATGATTTGCTTAACTTCTTATGTATTTTGCTTATTGTCTATCTTAGCTAGACTGATGATCTTGTGCAATACTTCAAGTTTGCTGCATTTGAATAGATAATGATTCAGCTTTGTTTGACAGTGAATAACACACAAAATATAAGCAAAATCAACTTTTCTTTGTTTTCAAATCAGTTAGATTGATGATCTCTTTGTTTAATTGCAACATATAAGAAACTCTTTCTCACACACAACTTGCACTTGTTTCTTCTTCAACATCTTAATATATTGAAATTATAGCAACTCTATATCTCTGATCAGTGCTTTTCTCTTGTAACATCTTGTAAACAGCACAATAGCAACAGCACAACAACAGCAACATCATAATCATTAAGAAGAATAAGAGAGATGTTTTTTCTGTTATGTCTTTCATTAAGAATTCAGCAGAATTATCAGCAATTTCTGTATGTATAGCATTTAAGACATCAACACATTCTAACAATGTTGCAGTCTAAGAAACACATCTGTACAAGTATGAAGAAATGCAACAATAAATCTTTAAATTTTCATCACTCTCATCATTAAACATCATTCATCAACACAGTCTTAAACACTGATGAGTTAACAAACTCATCAGAGTCAGTTCTGAAGACTAAATCTGTAAGAGCTAAGTCAGTGAAGAATGTAATGAACACTGTAAGTAACATTGTTGACATACTTGCTTTGCTGAAATGAAACTCAGAAATGAGACAAGACAAAGATGAATATTGTGTACAAAAAACATGAGTATCTCAAAATAAACTCATTAATAAAATGTCTGCACAACAATGATGAGATGCACACTCTAAATAGCATTGTTGCACAGAAAAGACAGCAACAGAGATTCTGTCACTGCATATAGATGCAGTTATATTTACTCAATCTTTCTAACAATGAAATACTGTCTTTTCACACCTTATCTTCACTTTCTCAAGCTACAGATGAGCCATTGTTGACAGATCTAATTGAAAATGCTTATTCAGTAATCATTGCTGCATCATTAATATCACAGAACACTGCTTCTGCAGTGTAATTGACTTATTAGAAATTCATCATTTAGAAGAGTGCTAAATTTAAGATCACAATTAATGAATATCTCTCTGCTCTGCATTACATGTTACATTCTTCTTCTGCAGTAACATCATCACACATATTGTGCCTCAATTCTGTTTTTGCCTCAGCTCTCAGAGATGTCATCACTTCATAACATCATACTCTTAGCAATTTCTCTATTCTCTTGTTTGCTCACACTGACATCATCTTGATGTCACATCATAATTGTTACATCAACAACAAGTTGAATTCTCTCTGTTGTCTTTACTGTTCAAAACATATCAGCAACAACATCAGTTAATGCAACATTGTTAAAAATCAGAATTATAACTATTGCAAGACACTCTGAAAGCTGTGCAACTCAGTTTGACAGAAAGTCTCTTGTTATCTTGTAATGCATTAACAGTAACAGGTCTCTGCATTCTTTAACTGCTGAGTTAACAACTTGTATATGCTTATTAACTATGTCATTATTATGACAGCTAATAATGTTTATCAATCTCAGCTTCAGTGTCATCTCAATTATATATAGACATCATTCATCAAGCATGTCATCATCTACATTATTTGTGTTGCTGAGCACCACAGCAATCATCACAAGTCTGTAAAGATCTGCAATCTGTTGCTGTTCATGATCTAAGAGCAGTGAATGATCACTGTAGTGTAGACATTTATATTGAATATCTTTCACTTTATAATTTATTTTCTTAGTTTTCTTATGCTTTACTGTTGTTATCATGTTGCTTACTCTGCTTCAAGTGCAAGCTTCTCTTTCTTCAGTTAAGTAACAACATCTTAAAAAGCTTTTGCAACTCAATGCTGTGACTCAGTCACTTTAACAGCAATTACAACATTAATAAACAGTTACTGTTCTTGTCTTTTGCTTCTGATAGTGATGTAGATACAGAGATGACAGAGTGATTTGATAGTGTTTTGCTGATGTGTTAATTATGTTTAGCTTCACTTCTTTTAGATAATACTATGTAAAATATTTTTGATAGAAGTTTTTAATTTCTTAAATTTCATTTATGCTTCTACTTCATCTCTGTTCTTATGTTGTATTCTTGTTGCAACACTTCTGCATTCTTCATATTCTCTACTCAAAGCTACTCATTGTATTCTGTTAAGTACTCTATTCACTTAACTTTATATTGTAACTGTTCTCTTCTTTATCTCTTGCTCAAGATATCTTTGATCTTGTATTCTTTCTTGTTGTTTATGAGATTCAGAAAGAACAGTTCTGACAAAGAATTATCATTTAGACAGTGTTTATGAGACTTTAAATATGAGATATAAAATACATTATGAATTCTATAGTGAGCAGGCAGAGCCAGTTGATATGCTTGTTTGTTAACAAGATTGACAATTTAAAAAGACTTAATGAATTTATGCAACAGTTTCTTGCTTAATCTGTGTTGCTTTAAGTTCTTAATGAACAATAGCATCAGATTGTTGACATTGTAGCTTTTTTAAACATGATTTTTGTCAAAGTACTTGACTTGCACTTTTACAGCAGCTTATCATTGCTTTATCATTGTAACACAGATTTTCTTCATTTACTGTGCTCAGTCTTTTGCTGCTGACATCTTTTCTTCATAAATGTTGTTCTCAATGTTTTAAGCAATTCTTAAGTGATAGCTCATTAATGTCTTAAATGATGTTTAACTAATTGTTGCATGTTTTTTGTTTGCATATGCAAACTCTGTCATTAACAGAAAAAACACTCAGTTGTTTTGTTCTTCACAACAATAACAATGCAGATAATGTTCTAGAATTTAATTCTGTCTTTTAGTTTGATCATCAGTTTGCAGATAAAAGACAGTGCTTAATCTTCACTTTATTTAAAGTTAATAACAGAATTCAGATCAATATGTACTGATAAAGATTGATTCTCAGTCTGAGACAATATTTCTAAATTCTTCATAGTGATATATGATCTGTTCAATATATATGTTAGCTAACTTGATTGCAGTGAGTTTTTTAGTAACAGAAATATATTGAGTCATCTTTGTAAGATGATTCACAATTATCAGTATAAAGTCATAAACATCAGTTTCTTATCTGCTAGGCAGCAAGTCAGTGATTATATTCATTGTTATCTTCTTTCATAATTGAGTAGATAGTGACAACAACTGTAATTTGTCATATGAGCAGTGCCTTAATACTTAAACTCTTAGACATACAGTACATGAAGCAACATATTTTTAAACATTATTCATCATATTGACTCAGTAATACTTTCTAAACAACAGATTAATCATTCTGTCTACTTTATAATGTTCTGCTAAAACATCATTATGATGCAGCTTTATGAGCTCATTCTTAACAGCTTTGTCAGATAATATGTATATCTTACTTTTATAATGAAGTAGTTCAGTGAAATTAAACATTCACAGACTGTCATTAATGTCTTAATGACTGCAGTTATTCTGTGATTTCAAGTCTTGTCACATCTTTACTGTTAAAACATCAGTGTTCTGCAAGAGATGAACAAGTTCAAGAAAGAGTGATTATTTCTTGTTATGTACTGTTTTGTTGTCAGTCACTTTCTAAATTAATGCATATGAAACAAACTGTTTACAATCAGTAATTTCAGCAACAAAGTTAAGCAGCTCTTCTGCTATGTTGTACATGAATAAACTAGATATATAATCATTGTTCTTCAGTTCATTTTCAGATAAAGACTCTCTAAATCTTCTGTTGACTTGTTCTTAACAGTCATAGTCTTCAGCCTGAGTATTTAATTGATATTCTTTTGATAAAATGATCAGTATAATTTACAGATTTAAGCTTTAAGCATTGATCTGATTAACTAAAGCAGTAATGCTTAATTCTAATTCTTAAGATAGTGTGATCAGCTTTTGTTGCAATGTTGACAGCAATCTGTTTATGTTCTTCTTGACTTTGTAGTCAGAACATCTTGACAGCACATTAGTGAGATTTGTCTTCTCTGATTAATGTGTAATTATAAAATCATAAGCAGCTAACTTTATGACTCAGTGTGCTTGTCTTTTATTTAATGATTTCATGTTCATAAATTCCTATAAGTTATTGTGATTCATGAGTATCTCAATGAGATAATGATTACTCTTAAGATAGTGTTGTCAGTGTTTAAATGCCTTCATGATTGTCAACAATTCTTGATCATAAGTTTCATAGTGTGTTTTAACTGAATTTAACTTTCTTAATTAGAAGACAACAAAGTGTCATTGAGCATCTGTCTAAAGCTGTAAGTAGATATTTGTCAGCTTAACTATTGAGACATCAGTTTTAACTTGAGCTCTTAGCTCTGAATTAAAGTGTGTCAGAATAGATGTCTATATAAAGATATTGTAAAGCTTGTAAAATGCTTGCACTGTCATTTATAATTACTTAAAGACATCTATCTTCTTGCTGTTCTTGCTGCCTTTTAACAGATCAGTTAAAGAAGCAGTGATCTTAGAATATCTCTGTATAAAGTGATGATAAAAGTTTGCAAACTCTAGAAATATTTGTATTTCACAGTAGCTTCTAGATATCAGTCATTTCTTTATGATTTTAATTCATTGTTGATTCATCAAAACATCAGTAGTGAAGATGATGAATTTAAGAAATTTTATCTATATAATATAAAAAGTGCACTTCTTTAGATTTGCATACAGTTTAAACTGTTAAAGTTGCTTCAGAATTTGTTTCACATGACTCTGATGTTCTTTTAGAGAACTGAAATAGATTAAGATATCATTTAGATATATTACACAAAAGACATCAATTAGCTCAGTTAATGCTCAGTTAATATAGACTTGAAAAGTTACTGAGACATTAGTCAGTCTGAATGACATAATTATGTACTTAAAATGACTGTAGCATATGTAAAATGCAGTCTTTCACTCATTGTCTTTCTTGATTCTGATGCAATGATAAGCATTCTTAAGATTTAGTTTAATGAACATCTTAACTTTACTTAAATGATTAAGTGTCTCACTAATCAGCAGCAAAGAGTAATGATTCTTAACAGTAATCTTGTTGAGATCTTTATAGTCAACATATAGATATAAACTTTTTTCATTTTTTAAAATAAACAGAACTAATGCTTCTGCAGAGTTGACAGAATGTTGTATTTATCTTTTTGCTAAGATGTTGTCTAAATATTCTTTAAGCACTTGTAGCTCTGTTTCTGACAGATTGTAAAGTGAATCATAGAGTAATTTATGTCTCTTTATCTTTATGACATAATCATGATCTTAATGAGATGATAACTTATCAACATTCTCTTCAGAGAACACATCTGTGTATTTGTCATACTGCTGAGATAGTGTCAACATTTTGTCAACAATATGTACAGCAGTTGTTGATGAATCTGACTCAGGCATCATCAACAATGCATAAACAGTGAATTGATTTTGAATGTTGTTGATAAATGCTTCAGGCTCATCAATAATCAGAGACATTTGTTTTATTTTATAGTGTTATGTGTACAAGTCACAATTAATATGAATGCATTGCTGTTTCAGATCTAAAAGATCAAAGATGAGTTCAGATTCATTCTTGTTTAAGATATAGAATAACTACTCTTCAGTTTGTTCTTGTTTTTAATTGTTGATGAGTCTATACTTCACTCAATATATATCATAACAGTAGACATGTTGTTCTCTTAAAAGCTCTGATCTTGAGAGTTCTGCATCAATTTGTGTCAGTTAATGAGCAACAGCATATTGCTAAGACATCATATTGATTTCTGCTGCAGTGTTTAACAATATATTGATAAAGACTTAACTGAATTCAATTTAGACTTAATCTTTCATTATAATGTTAAATTTCTTTATGATTTCTAATCTAATTTTCATTGCTGAAGTGCAGTTAACAAAGCTCTGTCTTTTTTTGTCTTGACTGCATTAATCTTAATGTGATTAAGATTTTTCAAGAAACTTCTGTAGTTCTTTATGAAATGATCTGATCTTTCACAGTTATAGCAGCTATTCTTCTTAACATCAGTTTCAAAATGAAGTTTGTCTACATTATCATGATGACTTGATTTTATAATCTCAGAATTGAGACAATTGTTCTGCTGTGACTTTGTTATCTAAGTAAAAGAGTGTAAGCAATGCTCATAAATTTTCTTAATGATGTGACTCTAAACTGTATAATCATCTATAGATTGCTGATTAATCTCTAGTTTAGTGATCAGAACTATTAGACTTTTTCTTGTCTTTAAGAAATCTTAGTAATTGATTAAAGCTGCTTGAATCTCTAATTAAAGTTTTATAAAGAAATAACTTATTCTCTGTTTCTCTATATAGCTCAGAAGCTGATCTTTCAACATATTAAGATATATTGTAAAAGCTTAAACTGATTAAGTAAATTTCTACATGACTTTTAAGTATTTCTGTACTGTACTAAGTTCACAGTTCACTGAGTTCTTGACAAGATTGAGCAGAAACTCTAAAAAGAATATTTATGATTTGTTATTCAGAAGTTTGCTCTCATTAATGTGACAAAATCATACATCTTAAGATTCTTCTGCTAAGAACTGCATGACAAAGAGAATTTTATTGTGATCATTAAAGAAGTTTTTAGAGATCAAGTGAAATGTCATTACAGCACTGCATATAAACTTAATATATTTATGAATGAACTTTTCATTATATATGAACAAGTTCTTCAGCTGTTGTGTTCATTTTGCTGAAAATGTATACACAACTTTGAATGTATGTTGCTTCATTGAATTTAAAGAGTTAATAAGAGTATAAGAAGATTCTGTATGCAGTTTTCTTTTAGATAAGACTTAAGAGTCTTCATCTCTCAGAAATTTGTTGATCTCATTATGCATGTTAGATGCTTGCAGTCTGCAATTGATTTTTATAAGTTATCATCTTTTCTCATCATTGATCTGTCTAATTTCAGTTAGACAAATCTGTTTATTTAAATATCAATTCTTCTTTTCTGCAGTCTAAATAGCAGTCTAAATCTCTGCAGATTCTCATTCTTCAGAAATCAGTTAAGTCTCAATATGATTAAAGAATGATTCTGTTTCATTTTGCTGACTTTTAGTCTGCATATCACAATGTAATGAATTGTCACTCTTTAAAAAGAAAGAGTTGTTAGAATTGTGAATTTATGAGTTTCTTATTTATAAGAGACTGATGAGTAAGATATGCAGCAATGTGAGACATTATGTTATGACAGCTATTTGATGAAGTTTTGATGTTAGAATCTTGTATTAATAAAGATTAATAACTAAGAAATTTGAAAGATTTGTATGTAAAGACTGTCTATATAGTATTTTGCTTATCAATCATTGTGTAAGAAATTTGGCTATGGTTCAGTATGAGTACATAGTAATATCATGACATCAATCTTATAATTTTCTATCTATATACATGTCATTATAACTTACTAATCTTTCATTTTAATGCTCTGTATCAGTATGCTGTGCACAATGACATCATAGATGATGATAATTATTTTACTGTCTGCTTT
>JAABUU010004680.1_pt1 | contig 15922 bp, 15 predicted proteins | sample 5559301 | NCBI WGS metagenome assembly JAABUU01 (sample SAMN10711884, study PRJNA513360) | rock metagenome | isolation source: Antarctica rocks | place: Antarctica: Victoria Land, Richard Nunatak white | reverse complement strand
AGTTCGATCAGGTCTTGCCGCGATACGTTGTCCAGGAACCCAGGTCGGATCATCGGTCCGGTAGAGTCCAACTCGGACCCGCTTGGCAAGGGGGCGGGGCCGGATTTTCAAAGAGTCGGGGTATATCACTGTCAAACCGCTACAGTCCTTGCAAATTGCGGGAGGGCCACGGAAACCGTGGAAGATCAGACAAGGATGATCGGCGCCGGACAGAGAATGCCAGGTGGTGGTCGCCGGGTCCAGCCGCCGACAGCACGGGCATAGCCGCCAGGGCCAGCCCAGCCAACACCGGGGCGGTCTGGCCCGACGCTTGCCGGCGGTCTGGCCTGATGCTTGCTCTAAGGATTGGAGCTAGATGCACAGAACCTGCCGTCCCCTGCGATCCAGGTCGGCACCTTTGTGACCAGCGGCGGGCAATGCCACGCTTGCCCATGAGACGACCGGAGCGGGATCGATGAGAAGTGCTGCACAGGTGTTCACCGCCCGGCGGATCATCACCATGAACCCGTCGGTCCCGTATGCCACCCATGTCGCCGTGCGGGACGGGCGCATCCTGGGATACGGCGCCGCGGACGACGTTGCCGCGTTTGGCCCGGCGGAGCTGGATGCGCGGTTTGCGGACAAAGTCATTATGCCCGGCTTTGTGGAAGGGCACAGCGATGCTTTTGAAGACATGACCTGGCTTGACCCTTACCTTGGTCACTTCGACCGGCGCGGACCGGATGGCCGGGTTTGGTCCGGCCTCAAAGGCATTGAGGCCGTGGTGCAGCGCCTGCGCGAGGCCGAGGGCGCGCTGGACGACCCTGCAGCGCCCATGACCACATGGGGCTTCGACCCGATCTACTTCGGTGGCCCCCGCATGGTGCGCGCCGACCTGGACGGGCTGGTGCGGGATGCGGACGGCGCGCTGACTGGCGAGCTGCTGGGGCAAGAGACGATGTGTCGCGTGCGCCACGTCGTCGGTGGCGCCTCGATGGAGCGGGTGCTTAATGTGCCTGGCCTGCGCCGCTTTGCGGGCCTCGCGCAGGCAGCGGGTGTCACAACCGTGGCAGGCCTGCTGAACGATCTGACGCCGGAAACCGTCGCCAGTTACCACATGGGGCGTGGTTCAAATTCGGGTTACACGCGAAACGTGGAGTCCCTTGATTGGCGCGGCTCTGGCCACTTTCGGTGCCACCCATAAACCGCACGTTTTGAACCATGCCTCAAAAGAGGAGACAGCACATGTTAAGAGGATTTATTGGGCTCGGAATACCGTACATCGCAGTAATCGGTCTGCTTCCGTGGGTGGCTTCGGTCGACCGATTGGTATTCGGTGTGCCGTTCATCTACATGTGGATATTCATCTGGTTCGTGCTGACCTCGGGTTGCCTGTATGCAGTCTGGTATCTGTTCGACCGTCATGAGCCCGATCCGGCACATGAAGAACATTGAATAAAAGGAGCAAGATCATGGCTTCAGTAGTCTTCGTTGGGTTCATTATTTTATCGCTCTATCTCGCGGTCCGTTCACGCAAGGGCGGCGGTGGCAACTCGGAGAGCGTTCACGATTTCTTTGTGGCCTCGCGTCAATTCGGCGCATGGCTGGTGTTTTTTTTGACTGCAGGTGAAGTCTATAGCATTGGCACGATGGTGGGCTTTCCCGGCGGCATTTACGCCAAGGGTCCGACTTATGGCGTCTGGTTCCTTGGCTACATATTGCTGGCATATCCGCTCGGTTATTTCCTCGGCCCCAAGATCTGGGAAGCGGGCGCGCGTCATAACGCTATTACCTTGCCTGATCTATTCAAGGGCCACTACAAAAGCCGTGCACTGGAGCTAATTGTTGCGGGCTCGGCTATCATCTTTCTGCTTCCCTGGGGGCAGTTGCAATTTACCGGTCTGGTTGCAGCACTGCAGGGTTTGGGCTGGAATTTTACACCCTTGCATCTGGTACTGATTTCTGCAGTGTTGGCATTCACCTATATCGCCATTTCAGGCGTCCGTGCGACTTCATACATCGCCATCCTGAAAGACATTGTGATGCTGGTGGCGATCATTGTGACCGGCTTGGCCGTGGCAATGCACGCCGGTGTGGGCGAGGTGTTTCAGGCCGCCAGTGTCAAGGTGAGCAATCGCATGACCAACACGGAGTTGCGCTTCTCGATAAGCACCATACTTTTTCAGTCGATGGGATTTTACATGATGCCGTTTGCCGTGCAAAACTTCTTTACTGCCAAGAGCGCAAACACGATTCGCCGCACGCAGATCGTAATGCCACTGTACATGTTGATGTATCCTTTCCTGGTGCTGGCGTCGTATTACGCTATCAGCCAAAACCTGCATCTATCGTCGCCCAATGAAGCCTTCTTTGCCGCAGCCATTCGCTTGTTGCCGGGCTGGCTGCTAGGCCTGGTGGCTGCAGGAGCGGCGCTGGCGGGCTTGCTGGTGTTGGCGGGCATTTGTCTTGCGATTGGCCCCATCGTCACGCGTAATTTGATTCCGTCCATGCCCGAGCAAAAACAAAAATTCGCATCCAAAGTAGTGATCGTGATCTATCTGATGTTGTCCATCGTAATGACATTGCTTACACCAAACCTGATGCTCACGCTCATCAATACGGCATATTATGGCGTGACGCAGTTCTTCCCCGGCGTGGTAGTGATTCTGTTCAAGCTGCGCGTGCGTTCGATGGCTGTGGCATTGGGTATTTTGTGTGGTCAAGTGTTGGCGATTTCCATGTATTTCATACAGCCTGATTTCGGCGGATTCAATATTGGCCTTGTAAGTCTAGGAGCCAATCTGATGTTGATGTTGATCGCCAATTTGTTGATGCCTCGATCCGTTTCTCGCTTGGAAATTGCTTGATAGATTTGCATATTGAGTGGGAGTTATGAATATGAATAAAAAAATGAACGATCAAGTCCTGGTATTCGCTGCACGCAAGATTCTTACGATGAATCCGCAGCAACCAGAGGCTACGCATGTGGCCGTGCAAAACGGAAAAATTCTTGCCGTAGGCAGCGCAGACGACATGGCCGCATGGCCGGATGCGCAATTGGTGAACACCTTTCACAACAAAGTGCTGATGCCTGGATTGATTGAAGCGCATTGTCACTTGATGGAAGGCGCGATGTGGGATGCCGTCTATCTTGGCTACTTTGACCGCCGTGATCCGGACGGAAGACTCTGGTCTGGCCTGCGCACGATGGATGCCATGCTTGCGCGCCTGAAAGAAGCGCAAGCTAAGATGACCGACCCCGATGCGCCGCTGCTCGGCTGGGGCTTTGACCCCATCTTGTTTGGCACACAGCGCCTGTCGGTCAATGAGCTTGATACTGTGTCTAAAACACGCCCCATCGTGGTGATGCACGCCAGCGTGCACTTGATGAACGTGAATTCCGTCATGCTTGCGCAAGTGGGCATTGATGAAGACGCCGACATTGACGGTGTGCACAAGGATGTCAACGGTCAGCCTACCGGCGAGCTGCAGGAATTTGCCGCCATGTTTCCAGTGCAAAAGCTGCTTGGCAAATCCATGACGTTGGCAGCGGCAGAACATAGCGAAGTGGTGTGGAAGTTTGGCCGTGTGGCGCAGTTGGCGGGTGTGACTACCGCCACCGATCTGGTGAGTGACCTCACCGAAGCCGGCATGAATACACTTCATGAAGTGACGGCAGATGAAGACTATCCCGTGCGCGTGGTGCCTGCCTTTGCGCCGCAGCGCAATCCCGAAGGTGGTGCGGCGCGTGTGCTGCAAGCCATTGAAGGGCAGACTGACAAGCTGCGTTTTGGGCCGGTAAAATTCATTGTGGATGGCTCCATTCAAGGTTTTACAGCTCGCCTTCGCGAGCCCGGCTACTACGGCGGCCAGAGCAACGGTTTGTGGCTGATTCCGCCATCGCAGTTGCTGGACTTGTTCATGTCATTTCATGAAGCAGGTTTGCAGCTGCACATCCACACCAATGGCGATGAAGCCACGCAGGTCGTGCTCGATGTGGTGGCGCAAATGCTACAGAAGCTTCCACGAGCAAATCACCGCCACACGCTGCAGCATTGCCAGCTCGCAGACAAGGCGCAACTGGAATGTGCCGCCAAGTTGGGCATGTGCATCAATTTCTTCTCCAACCACCTCTATTACTGGGGCGATGCACACGCCAGCCAGACCGTAGGACCCGAGTGGGCTGAACGCATGAATCCGGCAGAAACAGCGCGCCAGTTGGGCATCACGTTCTCGCTGCATTCCGATGCTCCGATCACGCCGCTCAATCCGCTGTTCACCGCGTGGTGCGCTGCGCACCGCGCCACCGCGTCGGGCAAGATCTTGGGCGAAGCCGAACGCTTGTCCGTGGCTGATGCACTCAACGCAGTCACCATGGGCGCAGCCAAGACGCTCAAGCTCGAGCACATGATTGGCAGCATCGAGCCAGGCAAGCTTGCAGATTTCGCCGTTCTGGAAGAAGACCCCAGCGCCGTACCTACCGAGCGCCTGAAGGACATAGCGATCTGGGGAACCGTTCTCGCTGGCCGCGTATTCCCGGCGCCAAGGCAATGACAACGCCACAGCCGCCCGTAGCGACCTTGATCTCCAACCCGATCCCAATGGTCGTCGTGGGCGGCTATCTCGGTGCGGGCAAGACCACCTTGCTCAACCGCTTGCTCACCCATACACAAGGCCGCCGCATCGCGGTGCTGGTCAACGATTTTGGCAAAATCAATATCGACGCTGCGCTCATCCGTGCTCGCAGCAGCGATGTGATTCAGTTGGAAAATGGTTGTGTGTGTTGCTCGATTGGCGACAAGCTCGTGCAGGCGCTGGACAGCGTTAGCAGTCGCGCTGAGCAGCCTGATCTGCTGGTGATTGAAGCAAGCGGGGTTTCAGATCCGACTCGCATCGCACAAGTCGGCATGCTCGACCGGGCTTTCCAGCTAAACGCCGTGGTGGTTGCGGTGGACTGCATGCAGCTTGATGCCCATCTGAGCGACCCGTTCATTGGCGACATGGTGCGCCAGCAAATTGACGGCGCCACCGCACTGGTTCTCACAAAGACCGATCTGGTAGGCAAGCAATTTGTCGCGAAAGTAACGCAGATTCTGACTGCTATTGCGCCACGCGCTGCCTTGCTGCAAGCAACGCACGGAAAGATTCCTTTGTCGATTTATCTCGACGCCGAAGCGCTTACAAAGCAACCACAGCACAACGAAAGCAAGCGCATGCCTACATTAGGGTTGCGCATGAAAAAACAAACGTCCAGTGCATTGCTGCACAGCAACATTACCAGCTTCGAGTACTGCACGGATTGCAAATTTGACAAGCAAAAGCTCAAGCAGGTGCTACGCGATCTGCCGGGGCGCCTACTGCGCGCTAAAGGCATTGTACAGCTCCAAGGCAAAGCAACAGCCCAGGAACTGCACGTGGTGGGCGGGCGCGTGCGAGTTGGTGATTTACCAGATGGAGAAATTGTCAAATCTATTCTGGTTTTCATTGGCTGCTTCACGCCCGAGGAAGAATATTCTGTGCGCGGCCGCTTGAATTCCGCGCTGTGGAAGCCTTTTGCCGACTGATTGCCTGTGCTCCTATCTCGCTTTGAATCACCCATGATTTCCTAGACGCTCTTGGGCCTCGCGCAGTAACGCTTTTCGAGCTCAGCAGGCGGTAAGCAGCCTGCTGAGTTATGCCTGCGTTGTGCATTGTGGAACATTCTATGTAGCAGGGCTATCGCACTTCAAATAGTTTGAGGAGTTTGGTGAGATAGGCGTCGTCCCATCCGGCGCGTTTGAGCTTGCCTCGCAGGGAGCCTTTGCTGGGTTCGGCCTGGATGACGTTCAGGGCCATGTGGCGCAGGACGGCCAGGTTCTCGGGGCCGTGTCCCAGGCGGGTGCGGTCCTGGTCTTCGTTCATGATAACATCGAGCCTCCAGTGCAGTTGGTTCTCGATCCCCCAATGCGACCGGGCGACCTCGTTCAGGCGGTCGGGGAGAAGTGCGGTGCTGAGCAGGTAGTAGGCGGTCTCGCGGGTGCGGTGCACCTTGCCGATGGCGGCCAGCCCCGGCCAGGCGTGCCGCTCCTGCAGCCAGCCGATGTCGGTTGAGACGGTGGCCGTGCGTGTCTTAATACGGCCGTGGCCGGCATCGACGGCCGGCTTGGCCGTGGCGGCCTGGGTGGCGGGGTCATCAAGGAAGCGGACGACGTCATCGTGCAGCGTGCCCTGGTTGCCCTTCAGCGTCAGGGCGTAGTCGCCGCCCTGGTCCACGATCTGCCGGGCCGTGGCGCGTTGGCAGTGCAGCGCGTCGGCGGTCAAGATCGTGCCCTGGAGCGACAGCAGGCGCAGCAGGGCCGGCACCGCTGTGATCTCGTTCGACTTGGCGTCGGTTGCGACCTGCGCCAGTACCAGCCGCTGCTCACATCCCCAGGCGCTGACCGTGTGCAGCGCAGACTTGCCGCTGGCGCGGTCGAACGAGCGGCGCAGGACCTTGCCGTCGATGGCCACCACACCCGCGGCCACGACGCCTGCGGCTCCCGCACTGGATGCAGCACCAGCCGGCACGGCGCCAGGTGCAAGGTTGCGGCACTGCTCGGAGAACCCGGCCATGAAGCGCCCGAACGCGGCGCGGAACGCCTCCGGATCAAGCTGGCGGAACAGGCGGCTGAACGTGTCGTGGCTCGGCACCCCGTTGGCGAGCGTCAGGACGCCGCGCAAAAACGGCTCCTTGGATTTTGCGAACAGCGCCATGTTCACCGCACCCTGCCCGCCGCACAGCACCGAGCATAGCGCGATGAACTAAAGCTCGTGGAAGTCATGCAGGCCGGCGTTGCCGGTCCGCGGGTCGTCCAACTCGTCCCAGCACGCCGCAAACCGATCCAAGGCACCACCCCCATGCGCAACCAGCGACCAAAGAGGCAGAATCCATCAACACCGCACCCAGCAAGCCCCCGCCAAGTCAACAATATTCCAAGTGCGATCCCCCTGTTCTATGTAGTCGACCCCATTGCTTTGGTAGCAATTCCGTGGAAGCATAATATTTGCCAGGTAGGCGCCGCCCTCTCGCCATCCTACGGGATTCACACATTTGACTGGGCTGCGAGGGCGAAGCCGGCGGCCATGGCGGCAAATTGTGCCCATCCAGCTCGCATAGTTTCGGGTCCGGGTGGCTTGCAGTAGCAATTCCATCCACCAAGGCGCGCGATGGTCCAAGATAGCCAGGCGAGAGACTGGCGCGGATTCGGATTTTGCTGGCGCGCTGTCTTGCCCTCGAGTGTCGGGGAGATGGCCTTGGCGGCTGGCAACACTGACGGGTCGATGACATCCGTTGCGGGTCGTGGGCTGCCATCGCGCGCATCGACCAGCTGCATGGTTCGGGTTGCCGCTGCAAGCCCGACCAAAGCCAGTTTAAACAACCGTCCGGCATCCTGCATCTGCATGTCCTCCAACCGCATGCCGTCAGCTTGCAACGACCGGAAGACTTCCTCGATCCGCCATCTCAATCGATACAGGCGCACCGTTTCCGCGGCCCCAGCGGCGTCGATGACATCAAGCGTGGTCAGCAACCGCCATAGCAGCGGCTGGCCGTCGCCGGGGCCATCCACCTCCCTCGCTTCGACCATCGTCAACTTGAGCTGCGGCGGGGCGCTGAGATTATGACCATGGCGCGGGCGACAGATCACCACCGGTCCCGCACGCAGGGCAACCATCGCGACCCGGCCGCGCACGCCGGTTCGAGACGGCGCAACAGGGACCTCGGTGCGCCCCAACTCCGGCCATCCTGCCGCCGCGGCAAACAGAGACGCTCCGTCATGCAACGCGCGATCCTGCGCGGCCCGCACGATCAGATCGACCGGTGCCGGCCGCCGCGCGAAGCTCGCATAGATGTCGCTTTCACGATCGGCCACGACCACCACCGAAGCCGCCTTGGTCAGATGCGTCCCTGCCTGCACCGCGCCGTCCAGCCATCAGATGCTCTCTTTGTCTTCCAGGGCGAGTGCCCGCACGGGGGTCGCGATGAACTCGTCCGTGCGGGTCCAGATCCTCGCGTCCAGCAATCCCAGCACAGCCTCCCTCTCGCTGTCGATGGCGATCACCGGATGCATGAGAAACCCAGCAGACATGCCTTCGCCCGCCGGTCCCAAGCCACGGTGACGCTCCTCGCGGCCAGCGACATTGATCTCCGTCGTATCTTGCGCCGCCACGGTCCGCCGTCCCGTGCAGGCCGCCGCCGTGCGGGTCGCAAGCGTTGCGACCATCTCGCCACATGTCACCGAGGCCGCTGACAGAAGCCGGTGGATCGCGATTTCACCAGCACGGTCACAGCCGAGTTTGCCGATCACCAGCGATCCGGTTTCCATCACCCGCTCAATCAGCCTGGTTCCCACAGCCGCGCGACGGACATCTCCAAAATCACCAAGCGCGCCTTCTCGACAGACCAACAAAGCCCCACCCAAATCCACACCGCCCCAGGGAATCAGAGCCAAGTCACCGCCGCAAGTAGGCAAGTAGATTGTGTGAACGCTGTAGCTCGCCATCAGCGGACGACCTCGCCAGCATCTACTTTGGCAGAGCGACTTAGGCTTCTTTGCCCCGGTGCCTCAGGCCCGTCCGCGCCCAAGCATCATCGGGCCACTTGGCGGCTAGCGGCCCTGCGCTTGGCAATGCACTGGCGCGGGAGTGTTAAAAACCTGGGGCAGGTGGCTTGCTCGTCTCGATTTGCTAGCAGCCTGTCGGACTTAACGCGACGCGGAAGCCCATTGACACCTTGGCCCGGCAGGGCGACGTTGCACCCCATCCGAGGGGGGCCCCGCGCAAGGGGCTGAGAGTCCGCAAGCCCCGCAGGGACATCGTCCCTGCGGGTCCGCGCGGTGACCCTGAGTAACCTGATCCGGGTCATGCCGGCGTAGGAACGGGACCGAGCGCGCCGCCCCCGCCTCCGCCGCAGCCCACATGGGAGGCGTGCCGCAGTGACCTATCAGCAGAAGCCCAGCGCGGTAACCACCGGACCCATTACGGGATCGCGCAAGGTTTACTCCAGCCCTGCCGGGCATCCCGGCATCCACGTGCCGTTCCGGGAAATCGCGCTCGATCCCTCAGCCAGGGAGGAGCCGGTGCGGCTGTATGACACCTCCGGCCCCTACACCGAGGACAGCGCCGTCATTGACCTGGCCGCTGGCCTCCCCCGCATACGCGCCCCCTGGATCGCTCGCCGCGGCTTCGACGCCGTCACCCCGCGTGAGGTGAAGCCGGAGGACAACGGCTTCGTCCCGCAGGACCGTCTGGTGCCGGAGTGCCCGGCCACCCAGGACCTACGCGTCGGACGCGACGGCCAGATGGTGACGCAGTACGAGTTCGCCCGCGCCGGCATCATCACTAAGGAGATGATCTACGTCGCCCACCGCGAGAACCTGGGCCGCGCCCAGGCCCTGGCCGAAGCAGGCGAGCGCGTGGCCGACGGCGAGAGCTTCGGCGCCGAAATCCCCGAGTTCGTGACCCCCGAGTTCGTCCGCAGCGAGATCGCCCGCGGCCGCGCCATCATCCCCGCCAACATCAACCACCCGGAGCTGGAGCCGGTCATTATCGGCCGCAACTTCCTGGTGAAGATCAACGCCAACATCGGCAACTCCGCCGTCACCTCCGGCGCTGCGGAGGAAGTCGAGAAGCTCGTTTGGGCCATACGCTGGGGCGGCGACACCGTCATGGACCTCAGCACCGGCCGCAATATCCACAACATCCGCGGCTGGATCGTCCGCAACTCTCCCGTCCCCATCGGCACGGTCCCGCTCTACCAGGCGCTGGAGAAGGTCGGCGGCGACGCCGACCTGCTAAGCTGGGAGGTGTTCCGCGACACGCTGATCGAGCAGGCCGAACAGGGCGTGGACTACTTCACCATCCACGCCGGTGTCCGCCTCGCACATGTGCCGTTGACCGCCAAGCGCACCACCGGCATCGTCTCCCGCGGCGGCAGCATCATGGCCCGCTGGTGCCTGGCGCATCACCGGGAAAGCTTCCTGTATGAGCACTTTGGCGAGATTTGCGACATCATGCGCAAGTATGACGTCAGCTTCTCCCTCGGCGACGGCCTGCGCCCCGGCTGCAACGCCGACGCCAATGACGCCGCGCAGTTTGCCGAGCTGGAAACGCTGGGCGAGCTGACCAAGGTGGCCTGGGACAAGGGCTGCCAGGTGATGATCGAGGGGCCGGGCCACGTGCCCATGCACAAGATCAAGGTCAACATGGACAAGCAGCTTCGCGAATGCGGGGAGGCGCCGTTCTACACGCTCGGGCCGCTCACGACCGACATCGCGCCGGGCTACGACCACATCACCTCGGCGATCGGCGCGGCCATGATCGGCTGGTTCGGCACGGCGATGCTCTGCTACGTGACGCCGAAGGAGCACCTGGGCCTGCCCAACCGGGACGACGTCAAGGTCGGCGTCATCACCTACCGCATCGCCGCCCATGCCGCCGACCTGGCGAAGGGGCATCCTGCGGCGAAGTCGCGCGACGATGCGATCAGCCGGGCACGCTTCGACTTCCGGTGGGAGGACCAGTTCAACCTCGGACTCGACCCCGACACCGCCCGCAAGTATCACGACGAGACTCTGCCGAAGAACGCGCACAAGGTGGCGCATTTCTGCTCGATGTGCGGACCAAAGTTCTGCTCGATGAAGATCAGCCAGGACATCCGCGCCGATGCCGAGCGGCGGGAGGGCATGGACGCCAAGAGCGCCGAGTTCAAGGAGCGGGGCGGCGCGTTGTATGTCCCCGCCGCGGAGTAGCGGCCGGGAATGAGCGACCCGCGCGCCGCCTTGAACGCGTCCGGCCAGACGCCGGATGTCGAGCTGGACATCGCAGGCGTCGCCTCGCAGTTCGCGCAGATAGACGCTCCGGACCGTGACTGGCGTGTAGCCGGAACGCACCTGTCGGAGCTGGCGCGCAACGCCGTGGACCTAAGCAGCCTTTTTTAGGTTGTCACACGGACGGGTTATCGTTCGTTCTTTGTTGAGCTTCTTGACGGCAGCGTGGATGACGCTGTTCAGGTCGTCGGTGTGCTTGAACGTGTGGTGAGCCAGGTGGTGCCGCTTGAGGTCGCGCCAGGTGCGCTCGATATCGTTCAGCTCCGGCGCATACCGAGGCAGCCACTCGACGGTGATCCAGGGCCGCTCGGCGAGCGCCGCCCGGCTGGCCTTGCTGGTGTGGACAGGGCCGTTGTCCAGCACCAGCACCACGGGCAGGCGTTCGCAGCCGGGCTTGGGACCATAGCGCCAGTCCAGCCGGCGCAGGAAGGCGATGAAGTCGGCGCTGACCTTAGTGGTGGGCGAGGTGCTGACCACCAACTCGCGCGTGGCTGCGTCCAGCGCCCCCATCATGGCAACCTTCTTCGACTGGCCCGGCGCATTCACCCGCAACTCGGCGCCCCGCTCCGCCCAGGCGTGGGCAAGGTACGGATGCGTCAGCGCCTCGCTCTCGTCGGCATACAGCAGCACGATGTCGCCCGCGTCAGCCTGGGCCTGCCGCAAGCGCAGGCGCACGCCCATGCGGTCCACCGCCTGCGCGTCTTGTCGCCCAGTCAGAACGTGCCGGGGACGACGCCAGTTGAATCCCCCTTTCTCAACAGCACGCTCAAGCGCTCTGCCGAGATGCTGGCCCCGGTCTGCCGCTCGATCTCGGCCCGCAGGCGCGGCAAGGTCCAGTTAATGCGGTCCTCGACGGGCTGGCGCAGCAACCCGCGCGCCACCGCAAGTGCCCGCTCGCCCTTGGAAGGCGACGGGCCGGGCGCCAGGCTCGCACGCAAGGCGTCCACGCCGCGCTCGCCGAACCACCCCCGCCAGTGCCGCACCGCCTCCGGCGTGACCCCGAACGCCTCGGACACTTCGATGCTGGTCCAGCCCTGCAAGGTCAGCAGGATCGCGCGCGACCGGTCCGCCTCGCCACGCACGTCAGAGCGCGACAGCGCCCGCAACTCAGCTTCCTGCTCAGCCGTCGCAACCAAAGAGGACCGACCCGCCATGACCCCTACCCAGCAAACGCCAACGATAACCCTACATTACCATCCGTGCGACAGGCCGGGGAAGCCTGCTTAGCGCGGGAGTTACCGAGCAAGGCGTGGTTCAGATCCGGGTTACACGCGAAACGTGGAATTCCTTGGTTGGGACGGCTCTGGCCACTTTCGATGTAACCCATAAACCGCCCGTTTTGAACCACGCCACGAGCACCAGGCCGAGCTTGGTTTCACCGTAGCCGAAGCACAACGTCTCGTTGGCCTGGTCATGTTTCATCGCGTCCACGGTCCGATCTTTCCTTGTCAACAGGACGGATGTCGCATCTGGAACTGGGCATCGCACTCCGGCTCTTGCTTCCAAACCAGGATGCAGGTGATTTGCCTTCGTTCAATAGCAGCAAGAGCAGCAAGCGGAGTGGCAGCTTCGGCATCCTGGCCCCATGTCTGGTGCTTCGCCTCGGAGCGGCAGGAGGGTGGCCACCATGAGCAGGGTGTAAACCAGCGCAGGTGTCGGACGCAGCGGAACTCTAGCTTTTCAACGCCGGGTGGTGCTAATCAGCGCCGAAACCCGCTGCTAACCCACAGCGCCGACGCACATCCAAACGCAGGAAGCCGATCCTCAGGGAGGATTGCTAAGCCCTTACTCAAAAGGCTCCCATCTAATTTCCTTACGCGCGATAACTGCACCCTTCATACATCCCACCCGTATTTTGTCCGATAACTGTGAGTTCGGGCTGCCCCGCTATGCTGTAGGAGCCCGGTCGTTCGTCGCGGTCACCGCCTTGCAGTAGAGCAAAACGCGGGCCACGGACGGCCGCGACCAACGGTCGCCGCCCTGGGGCGTCGGTAGCCGCGCCGCCTGCAGCGCCTGGGCGTAGTCGCCCAGCGACATGGCGCCCTCGGCACGCGCCCTCTCGATCACTGGTCCGTAGGCCGCGATCGCACGGGCCTGCGCCGCAGCGGCACGGGTTCTGCCTCCAGGCGTGGCCGGTGTCCGGACTGGCGCCAGGGTGCCGGTTGCTGGAAGGCGCGGGTTGCCCAGCCGGGTTCCGCGCACCTTGGCCGCGGCGAGCGCCGCCTTGGTCCGTTGCGAGATCATCTCGCGCTCGTGCTCGGCGACGGCCGCGAGCACGTGCACGGTGAGCCGGTTCACGCTGGGCATGTCGGCGGCGACGAAGTCCACGCCGCCCTCCATCAGGTTGGAGATGAAGGCCACGCTGCGCGCCAGCCGGTCGAGCTTGGCGATCAGCAGCGTCGCGCGCTTGGCCCGGCAGGTGGCCAGCGCCGCCGCCAGTCCGATGCGGTCAGCCTTGCGCCCGCTCTCCACGTCTTGGAACTCGGCGATCACCTCAGCGCCGACGGATCGCGCGTGCAGCTCGACGGCGGCGCGCTGGGCATCCAGCCCGAGGCCGGACTGCCCCTGCTTGTCGGTGCTGACGCGATAATAGGCCACGAAGGGCCGTGCGGCGGCTGCGATAGGACCAGGCTCCCAGTCTGGACTACAATCCCAACCCTACCCCGCCTGCCCTCGTTGGTCCACCCGTTACAAACGGCCGTTTGTATCGTGATGGCTCGGGTTGAATGAGAACCAGAATGTTGCCATCCTGACTTCCAGACACCAAATGATGCAAATCAATGCAAAATGTAAAGAGTTGCCAATTAGAGCGTGGCTGAAGAATAAAATGATGCAGAGTTGCTGACTAGCCTGGTTAACTGCTAATCAGATGCAGATCGCAACACTCTGCCCCGGACTCAGCATGTCTAACAATGAAGCGTTCACCTTGAGGCTCAAACCCACGCTGCTCCAGTTCGTGAGAGAGATAGCGGAAGAGCAGAACAGGTCCGTGCCAAACTATATTGAAACGGTGCTGCTTGCCGAGAAGAAGCGCTACGAGGCCAAGTTGATCCAACAAGCGCAGGAAAGCGGGCCAGAACAGGGCTGAGTAACGCCGCGTTCAGCATAGGGTAATCAAAGCACCCTCCCCTACCCTGCTTTCCCTACACCGGCGCGAAGCCCGGCAGCAGACCTTCACCGTCGTTTGGTCTCCTGCCGTCCTGTCCAAAAGCATCCAGAGCCAACCTCCGAACTGCCGTCATCCTACAAAGAAGCGTAGTGAGTATAGTCTTGCACAAACTGGCAAATATGCAATATATTACGCAAGTACATTGTGTGATACGTCATTGTTTAGATGTAGGTTGAGATAATTGTGCAAGTAGCTAATATGAAAAGTAGAACGCCTCACGTCGATGGCATGCTACGCACTGTGGTTGCCTGTGCATGAGCTGTGAAAAGCCGTGGCGCCGGTGCGCGGATGGTCCATGGCCCTGTTGCCGATGGCAGACTGCTCGGCACTTCAGCCCGTCCTGCCGCGTCTATAAGGTTTGGGGCCATGAAGCCGACAAGCGTCGAGGTCGCAGGGGCGTGCCGGCGCCTTCCGTTGCGGCACCGGCAGCCCTGTGGTGATCGGCTATCTCCGAGGCAGGGCGGAGGACATCGACGATTTGGCTCTGCAACGGCAGGCGCTGGCGGAAGCGGGATGCGAGCAGGTGATCGAAGACCTGGCCGTGGGGCGGCGGCAAGAGCAGCCCAAGCTGCTCCGGGTGCTCGGAGGGCTGCAGGTTGACGACGTGCTGGTCGTGCCGCGGATGGGCACCCTGGGCCGCTCCATGGCTGAAGTGGTGCGCCGCGTCCAACACATTGCTGCGGCCGGTGCAGGCCTCCGCAGCCTCAAGGAGGGGATCGACACCACAACGGAGGCCGGGCGGGCGGCGATGGGGGTGATCAGCGGCCTGGCGCACCTGGGCCGGAGCGCAGTCCGCAAGCCGCCTGGCGCCGGGAGTGAGCCGGAGCGCACCCAAGGGCGCAAGGCCGGTCGGAAGCCGAAGCTGACCCGTCAGCAGCGTGCGTCCATCGTGGAGGAGGTGCTCTCAGGCCGCGAGACCGCCGCGAAGATGGCGCGGCACCACAAGGTGAGCGAGGCGACGGTCAGCCGTGTCATGTCCGCCCATCGAGCCAAGGGCGACGTGCCCGGGGGCAGCCGGCCTCCAATCGGAGACACCGGTCAGGGCCATAAGATCGCGGGCGTGCTGCCCCTTTCGGCTTTAGAGGAGCGGCTGGCCATCGTCGGCACATCAGGGTCGGGCAAGACCTACGCCGCCAAGGGGCTGGTGGAGCGCCTGGTCGATCAAGGCGCCCGGGTCTGCGTCGTGGACCCGCTCGGGGTGTGGTGGGGCCTGCGCGCCGGACCGGAGGGAGGCGCTTCCCCCCCTCCCCTGCTCCGTCGTGGTGTTCGGTGGACGGCACGCGGACGTGCCCCTGGACGAGGGCATGGGTGGCGCCCTCGGACACCTGGTCGGCATCCACCAGATCGCCTGCGTGGTGGACGTGTCCGACCTGGGCAGCGCCGCGGCACGGCGCGGGTTCATGACGGCGTTCACCGAGGCGCTGTATGCGGCCAACACCGAGCCGCTGCACCTGGTGCTGGACGAGGCTGACCTGTGGGCGCCGCAGCGGGCGCAGCCGGACGGCTACGACCTGCTGCAGCGTATCGAGGAGATCGTACGCCGCGGACGTGTCCGGGGCTTCGTGCCGTGGCTGATCAGCCAGCGCCCAGCGGTGCTGCACAAGGATGTGCTGAGCCAGGCCGACATCCTCGTCTCGATGAAGCTCACCTCCAGCCAGGACCGCGAGGCCGTCGGGCGCTGGATCGAGGGCCAGGCCGACCGGGCCGAGGGCCGGCGCATCCTGGCCGCCTTGCCCCGGCTGGCGCGGGGCGAGGGCTGGGTGTGGGCGCCCTCGGACGGCGTGCTGGCGCAGGTGGCCTTCCCAGGGATACGCACGTTGGATAGCTCGCAAACGCCGTCCCGCCCTGACCGCGCAGCGATGCCATGCCGGCTGCCGGCGTTGGACCTGACTGCTATCGATGCGGCGCTGGCCGGCATCGGGGCAAGCAC